>Ga0315336_1000416_pt1 | contig 123874 bp, 107 predicted proteins | sample ASW5metaG_FD_204512 | JGI IMG/M metagenome (GOLD analysis project Ga0315336, IMG submission 204512) | Ammonia-oxidizing marine archaeal communities from Monterey Bay, California, United States - ASW #5 | ecosystem: Environmental > Aquatic > Marine > Intertidal zone | place: USA: California... | reverse complement strand
TCGTAAAACAATTGCTCCGGAGCTACCTGTGTTCCCATCATCGAACCGTCCTCCTGAGCAAATCACCTAAGAAGAGAGAATCACAACAAACCGCCACGATCCAGCGACTTCTTCAACAAAATCGGCAAATATCGGCTACTAACTTGTCAAAAGTCTGCAAACCTGGCCCTAGGCTGTTGGCATCGAGGAAGGCTAATTGTCGTGGACCCAATTGAAACGGGTGAATATGACGCATATGCACTTGCTACCGAACATTTAGGACAAATTCATGCGTTTGCCTACTATGACAACGACTTGGGCAGGCGAGCACGCGGCTAGAGCTTAGGCCTGTATCAGCCGCAGCTCGCCTTGCACTGATGTGGATTGGATTTGTTGCACACCCAAATTCCGCCTTTCGGCGTAAATCCACTTACGCCCCCCGCACATGGCTTCTTCGGCATCGTGACTTGGTATTCTGTTTTCGGGAGATCGACGCCGTCGATATTCAGGCTGTAGAAACATTTCAGCTTGGCATAAGAGATTTCTCCCCGTTTGAATTTTCCGGCCTTTGCCTTCACCCAGGTGTACATCTTTTTACCGCTCTTCCCGTCGGCCCAGATTTTCTTACTCAGTTTTGCTTTGACCGATGAGCTGCTCGGGCAATTGTAGGTCCCAGCGTAAGCCATCGATGAGGCACCCACGTAGACAGTAAGCATTATCAACATCAGAAATATGCGCATTTCGATTACCCCTAACTGGATGGATTAGGATTGTCTGACATGACATAGTAATCAGTGCGGCAACATTTCCCCGTGAAATCGATGTGACAACAGTGTGAAATCGTCACGTAGGGCAATAGCACAGGATCACGGGTACAATCGCGCTGGGTTGTCAATGTGCTTGATCTGGATCAATGCGTATAGACGCAAGTGAGCCGATGATAAACTATCATATCCTTCTGAACAGCCTAGCCTGGCGCAGTCAAAAGAGTGCCGGGCTTCTTTTTGAGCTTGAACTAGGCCCAACCAAAGCCGCTACGAAGCAATTAGTGGTAATAATAAATTCCACTCAATGAACCGTGGGATCCGACGCTTCATCCAATGATAGTAGTTGCCCACGGGCTCGTTTGCAGGACAGAACCACCTCATTGATCTCAATCTGGGCAATCCGGACAAGATCCCTCACATTCTTAATCGTTTTGGATATTTCATTCTGATCTGAAGCCTTGAGCTGTCGTTTCAAAAGAGCAACAACACCGAGTAGCATGGCCCTGATTTCCCCAAGATGCATCATTCCCTCATCTGCCGGTTCAGGTAAATCAATCATATCCTGGTCTGCCAACAGCCCCTCTACAAATCCGTCAATCTCATCCACACGTGTTTGGCAAAATTGATGAAGGGACTGATCACTGCCCACTAAGGACATGCGTGAAAGCTTGAATGGCTTCTTACGTGATTGATGCCTGGCTATTTCGTTCCAGAGGCTCGTAAAGGTATCGAACAACTGGTTGATGGCTTCGAAATCCTCAACAGCCGGTAACTCACCTCCCCACAGGTTCTTGATAGCCTCAACTGGGAGTTACGAGTTACGGTGACAGAGTTACAGAGTTACGGTGGAGTTACGGTGACAGTGCACTTAATGAGTTACGGTGACAGTGCACTTAATTGCCGCACTATGGTGCGTATTCAATAGCGTCCGCATCCTATACCAATTAAATGCACTGTCACCGTAACTTGTCACCGTAACTTGCCAGTCCTTTGTTCTCCGCCATATCTTCTTCCTGTCTTGATGCAATTGTCATTATAGTAATCAACCGGTGCAAGGCAATCCTGGACGGAGCGCCACCGGGCAAAGTTACGGTGATTGTATATACGGCGCTCCGCGTGGCATCGGTGTAACCTGGCAGTCCCGCCGGTTCAACCCGCCGCCGGTTCCGGGTAGCGTTCGCCGGCCGCCGGGGCTTGGCCGGGTAGCCAGGTTTCGTGGACGTGGGACCACAGGACGCCGTTCGGCGCAGCCGGATCGCGTTCGAACAGCGCCGTCGTCTGGCGGGCTGACGTGTCGTCGCCGAGGCCGTGCCATTCCTCGTAGAGCACCAGCGCGCGGTCGCCCATGGTGCGCAGGCAGCGGTAATTCTCGATCCAGATGCGGAAGTCGCCGGCTCGGTCGGCCAGCACGCCGTGGCTCGCCTCGAACTCGGGCAGCAGGGCGGCGCGATCGGTGATGGTGCCGAGCGGGCTGACGACCAAAAAGCCGTCGCCGATCACGCTCTCGAACCGGCCGAAGGCGGCCGCGTCGCGCGGCAGTGTGCCGGTGAGCCAATCCTGGAGGAAAATGTGCAAGTCAGTCACTTCACGGTCACAGGCGGCGTCCATTCACGTTCCCTCCCCTTGATGCCATGGCATTAACGCACCGGCCGCAGCGCTATTGCAAGCGCGCGGTCTTCGACGCACAGCCCGAACCGATGAAAGGCGCTTGTCAACGAAGCGCCTGAGTCCGGACAATAGGGGCTGAGCAATCTCCGAAGGGCACCGCCGCTCATGTTACGGATATTTTGGCATCGCATTCGCTTGGGTTTTGTATTGATTGCGATCACTGGCGCGACGCCCGCATGGCCCGCGATGGCGGATCCGCTTGTCCCCGATGCCGCGGTGGAGCGGCTTCACGCCGTCTGGAATGCGCCCAAGCTTTATGAGGATTCAGCCAATCCGGTGATCCAATCCTTTGCCCTGGTCGGCCGCTATCACGGCCAGTATTGGTCCGTCGATGCGGATCAAGGCGAAGTCGACGGTTGGGAGAACAGGCGCATTTTTTACGGGTTCAAATCCACGCTGTTCCGGGATTTCCTGGTCGAGGTGCAAGCGAGCGCCGCCGACGATTTCGCGCCGGCCTATGACGGTCTTTACGTGGCCTACGTCAATTGGAGTCCTAAGGACGCCGAGATCTCGGCAAGCGCCGGCCGGCTCGATTATCTGTTCACCGGCCTGGAGCGCAGTCTGTCATCGAAGCGGATCGCGACCTTCGAACGTGCCTTGCTGGTCAACCAACTGATGCCCGGCGAAGTCTTCGGGCTACACCTTGAAACAACGCATAAGCTGCTTTCCTTCCACACTGGACTCTACAGCGGCAGTATCGAACAGGAATTCACCCGCTTCAACGGCGGTTTCGCCGTGGATTTCGGTTTAGCCTACCGCCTTCCGCTGTTCTTTGACGAGGGAACGCTGCATGTCGATTTGCTGTTTCAAGACGGCGACCCGGACAACAATGCCTTCGAGCCCTACAAGCGCATCGCCTCGGTCTGGCATCAAGGCCGTGCCGGCCCCTTCGGCCTAGGCGTGGACGTCACCGCCGGCGGCGGCGGTCAGGACGGTCGCGCATCCGTCTACGGCCTGACCGTGCTGCCGACCTACGACATCTCGAAAAACCTCCTACTCGGCGGCGACAAGTTGCAATTGGCGCTGCGCTATCATTTTGCCGAAAGTGACGGCGACAACGGCCTGCAATTGCCCGCGCGTTACGAACAGGAAGTCACCGCTGGAGACGGCGACAGCTTTCATTCGCTTTACGCCGGCCTCAATTATTTTCTGTACGGCGACAGACTGAAACTGATGGCGGCGGTCGAATACTCGGATATGGAGGATGCCGCAAACGATGGCGGCGACTACCAGGGCTGGACGTACCTTGCCGGCCTTAGACTGTATTTTTGACGCGACGGGAACTGCGCCAAAGTTCGGCTCTGATTTAAGGTTGAGGCCCGCTCAATTTTCTAAACTCGAACAACACGATCACGAAACCTGTTCCATAGCTGCCGCCAGATTATTCACGGTACGCTCGACGTTTTGCAGTTTGTCGAGGCCGAACAATCCCAGCCGAAAAGTCATGAAATCGTCCGGTTCGTCGCATTGCAACGGCACGCCCGCAGCAATCTGCAGGCCGTTGGCAACGAACTTGTTGCCGTTTTGGATGGCCGGGTCATCGGTATAGAAAACCGTGACACCGGGCGCTTCGAAGCCGGGGGCGGCGACCGAGCGGATTTGGTGCGACGCCATCAAGGCACGGACCCGGTTGCCCAGGTCCCACTGGGCGGCGCGCAGGGTTTCGAGGCCGGCGGCAACGGTTTCCTGCATGGTGTCGCGAAACTTAACGATCGCGTCGGTCGGCATGGTGGCATGGTAGGCATGGCCGCCGCCTTCGTAAGCGCCCATGATCTCGAGCCATTTCTTCAAGTCGCAGGCAAAACTGGAACTGCTGGTTTCGGCAATGCGCTCCACGCCAAGTGGCCCCAGCATCACCAAGCCGCCGAAGGGCGACGCGCTCCAGCCTTTTTGCGGTGCGCTGATCAGGACGTCGACACCGATCACGGCCATATCGACCCAGATCGCCCCCGACGCCACGCAATCGAGCACGAACATGCCGCCAACGTCATGCACCGCCGCCGCCACGGCACGCAGATAATCGTCGGGGAGAATAATGCCCGACGCGGTTTCCACATGGGCGGCAAATACAAGGTCGGGCTTTTCCCGGACAATCGCGGCGACCACGTCTTCGATCGGGGCCGGCTGAAACGGCGCCTGGTGCCCGCCGGACACGGCGCGGGCCTTCAATACGGTCGATTTGGCCGGAATTCGGCCGGCGTCGAAAATTTGGGTCCAACGGTAGCTGAACCAGCCGTTTCGAATTACCAGGCAGTTGCGGTCGCCGGCAAACTGCCGCGCCACGGCTTCCATGGCATAGCTGCCGCCACCCGGCACGACAGCTACCGCCGCGGCGCCGTAAACCGTCTTCAGCGTGCTGGAAACATCGTTCATGACGCCTTGAAATGTCTCGGACATATGGTTCAGGGATCGGTCGCTAAAGACCACTGAATATTCAAGCAATCCTTCCGGATCGACCTTCGAAATCGGGTTCGGCATGCCATTCTCCGGCGCTAGGATTCAGCCCCTTGGCGTCCGCGATCTTTTTCGGGGCATGGCCAAAACATAGGGCGTTCGACGGGCGTTGACGCTGATTCCGCTACAATAGCGGCAAATCCGGCGATGGGCGAACAGGCGCCGGCCCTGTCCCCAAGAAAACCGGCAGACATATTCGACTTGACGCGATCGGTTGCCATCGATTCCAATCGTCGCGGTAACGCCGAGAGCGCCGGGCGAACCCGACGGGACCTGGCGCGGAAGTTGGTCCGGATCGTAGGCAATCGATGATAAAACAGTTCGCCCACTACATGATTACCAAGGCATTGGGTCCGAAATTCGAGTTTCATTCCCATGGATACATGCGGCACACTGCGCGAACGCTTGAGCATTTGGCCAGTTTGCGGATTCCGGTTGACGGTCGGACGGTGCTTGAGGTCGGCGCCGGCATCGGCGACCTTTCCCACTTCTTTCTGGACCGAAATTGTCAGGTGACGATCACCGAAGCCAGGGCGACGAACCTACGATATTTGCGCAGACGCTACCCCGGCCGTGACATTCGACGCTTGGATCTCGAACAGCCCGACACGATCGAGACATTCGAGATCGTGCATTGCTACGGTCTGCTCTACCATCTGAGTAATCCGGCATCGGCCCTCGCCTATCTGAGCGCGCACTGCGAAAAAATGTTGTTTCTCGAGACCTGCGTCAGCTTCGGCGAGGATTGCGAGATCAACCTGGTCAAGGAAAATAGCGCCAAGCCCAGTCAGGCAATTTCCGGCATCGGCTGTCGCCCGACCCGACCGTGGGTGTTCGCGGAGTTGAAAAAGCGGTTCGAGCACGTCTACGTCCCGACCACACAGCCCAACAGTCCGCAATTTCCCTTGGATTGGGACCTGCCGGAAGCGCATCGGCGGCCATTGAGCCGGGCGGTGTTCGTCGCATCACGCCAAGCGATCGAGAACGACGCGCTGTCCGCACACCTCGTCGCGCGCCAGACCCGACACCCTTAGGGCAAAGCGCGACGCGGGTGACCTGTGGCGCCGTAGACGCGCTTACTCGTAATCGGCCGGCGGAACGGCTTGTTTTGCTTGCCAAAGCACCTGGCACGCGCTAGCACGAATAATATGGCAGCTGTAAACCACGCTGATTTGCAAGTGAGAATACAATGACACGCGCGCTTTCGATGGCACCATTCATATCCCTGATATTGTTCGCCGTTGGGACGACCCCGGCGATGTCCGGCGGTCTCTATCTCAACGAATTCGCGACGCCGAGCATGGGTGTCGCCGGCGCCGGCGCAGAAGCCGTCGCCGACGATGCGTCGACCAATTTCGCCTTCCACAACCCGGCCGGCATGACCCGACTGGAAGGCCACCAGGTATCGCTTGGCGCCGGCTACATGAAGATCGATACCGAGTTCGATTCCGATTCCGACACGCCATTTAACGGCGGCGACGGCGGCGATCAAGCAAGCTCGGCACCGCTGGTCGGCAGTCATTTCGTCTACAGCGCGAGCGACAAATTGAAATTTGGCATGAGCGTGTTTTCGGTTTCGGGCGCCTCGCTCGATCCCGACAATTCTTGGACGGGTCGCTATTCGCTTCAAAGCATCGATCTCTTGACCGTGAGCTTCAATCCCAACGTCGCCTACCAGGTAACCGACTGGCTATCGCTCAGCGTCGGCGCCATCGCCATGTATGCCGATGTCGACTATCGGCTAGCGGCGCCGCCGATTAACGCGCCGGCCGGCGGCAACGGCAAGGTCAAGGTTGACGGCACCGATTGGGCCTACGGCTATAACTTTGGCGCCTTGTTCGAACTCACGCCGACTACCCGTGTCGGCCTTGTTTATGCGTCGAAAGTCGAACCCGATTTTTCCGGCGATATCAGCATCCAAACCGGCGGCGGTCCGGGGTTCACCACAAGCTCGGATCTTGAATTCACGTTTCCCCAAATGGCACGCGCCGGCGCCTATCACGAGATCAACGACCAATGGGCAATACTCGGCACCGTCGGCTGGGAGGACTGGAGCAATTTCGACAAATTACTGGTCTCGACCCAAGGCGGCGGCGGCAGCATTCCGACCAAATGGAAGGATACCTATCATTTCAGTGGCGGCCTGCATTATCGCCCGACCACGGACTGGCTGCTGCAGGCGGGCATCACCTACGACACCTCGCCGGTGACGGACGCCAATAGAACCGCCTACCTGCCGATGGATCGGCAAATCCGTTATGCAATCGGCGCCCAACATCAATGGTCCGACAGATTGAAGGTCGGCGGGGCTTTTGAATATATCGACTTGGGCGAGGCAAAAATCGACGACCCGACGTTGTTGACGGGCGAGTATCAGGAAAATCGAATTTTGGCCTTTACGCTCAACATGAACTACGCATTTTGACCTGATGGACGAACCCAGCGTTTCAGCTTAGCCAAGCCGTCATTCATCCGGGCGGCGCCATCGCCTGCCAAGTCATTGCTCACGACCGCGCCTAGGCATTGATCTCCGTCAAAGCTGCCGAATTTGATCCTATTTACAATGCTTGGCACGACCTGAGGAGATACCCGTCGAACCGGAGGCCAAACCATGACCGCAACCGCCCTCGACATGCTGCGCGCCGACCATCGCAACCTATGGCAATTGCTGAATATCTTGGAAGCACAGATCAACGAGTTCAAAGAAGGCAAATCGCCGGATTACGAAGTGATCCAGTGCATCCTCGACTATTGCTTGGACTACCCTGCCGAGGTCCATCATCCGCGCGAAGACCTGATCTACGATCGCCTAAAAGCCAAGGACAAGACGGCAACGGCTGAAATAATGGACTTACGCGCCGATCATGAAGATCTGGCGGCACGGACCCGCGGCGTTGCCAATGCTGTTGATTTGGTACTCCAGGAAGCCGCCTATTCCCGAGAATGGATCGGCACGGCGACGCGCAATTTCCTCGACGCTTACCGCCAGCATATTCGCCGGGAGGAAAACGAGATATTTCCGCTGGCCGAACGGAACCTGGACGACGCCGACTGGCAAGCCATCGAGCAGCGGTTCACCGATGCGAAGGACCCGCTAAACAATCTGAACACCGAACAACGGTTCGAAATCCTGCGCAAATACATTGTGGATTTCAATGCTTTGGGAAAACCAGGCGAACCCATCACCGTGGCCGAAACCCAACCGACTTGCTGAGAAAGATACCGCGCTATTCGGATCACGCGACCCGAGAGCGCGCCGCCTGCTGGGTCTCGGTGGCGTCGGATTGGCCGGCGTCCGCTTGGCCGCGGTGTGCTAACGCGGCGGCATAGCGCGGCTGCATTTTTCTAATTGCCCAGACTTGCCACGTCGTGCTGCGCGGATGGGTATGTTCGAACACTGCCGTGTAGTCGAACGTGGCGATGCAAAGCCGTTCGGCGATCAGCCCGGCCCGCTGTAGCGCCCGTCCCCACCAGTACTTGCGGAGCCGGTTGATGTTTTTCAGGCGCTTGATGAGATAGAACGAGCGCGAACCAAGCTGCCAGCGCCGAACCCGGGCCCGGTAGCGTTTCTCCGCCGCCGCGCTCAACGGATGGTCGCGGCGAAACGCCTCGAGGTCGTCGCGCGTTGCTTTCGAGAGCGACGCCTTGTCATCGAAATAGACAATCGAGACGGCCCGTTTCTCAGAGCCGAAGTCTTCGCGTTTTACGCCGGCGCTTTCGACGATGCGGCGCGGAATGGGCTTGTCATAGGCGCCGCCGACCGAATAGTCGCGCATTTCGTCGGAAGCGGTAATCCGCGCGACGTCCTGGAAGCGCTGGGCGCCGATGAACGGCACCACCAAATGCACGAAATCCCGCTGCAGGCGAAATTCGCCGAGGCTGCCGCCGCTCAGATCGGTTTTGGCGATGGTGCCGTCATTCGGCGGCAGTTTGTTGCGGCGCCCGGTTTCCCAATTCGTGCCCATGAAACCGGTGAGTAAGACACTGCCGCCAACAGTGTCGGCAAACGCCCCATAGACGGAATCTTCACCTTGCAGGCCGACGCAGAGGAATTCCGCTTCGCTCTGACCCTCATCAAGGGTGTTGTCGTCGAGCATCGCTTCATAATTCGGCCGCTCATAGGCCTTGAATTCCAGGCCAAGCGCGGCGGCGACATTGGCGCCCGAATCGGTCAACCCGCGCTGCGACGTGACAATACCCATGGCCCGCTTACAGCCGTTCTTGGCCGCCAAGGTTGCACATGTTGCCGAATCATAGCCTGACGACAGCGTCGTCAGCGGCTCATATCGGACATACCGCGCCGGATGTTGGGCGTTGTCAAAGACCGCGCCGACGGTTTGTTCCAGATAGCCGGCGTAATCGTGAAAATCGCCGAACCTTGGTGGCAAAGCCTTGGGTTCGACGTCAACGGCGCCTGACGCGTCAAGAACCAGATTATGGTGATAGAGCACGTTCAACTGTCCGGTGCTAAGCGGTATTCGCAGTGGGCTCTTGGACGTGCCGCGCGCAATGGCCGCAAATCGACCGCCATAGGACCAATCGTCGTGGCGCAGATCCAATCCGGTATAGGTCAACAAGAATATCAACGAGTTCGACACCACAAGAGACTGTCCTTCGGCCACGTAGTAAAGTGCTTCCAACGTGTGCGACGGCGTTACGAACCGCACCGCGCCGTCCCGCCATTTCGCACCTGAACCAAAGACGTTGACCGCCGTGTCGTATTCGCGTTCGGCAAAATTTCCGGCCCATGCGCCCTCAAAATAACCGTCGCCAAACAGGAAAACACGGGGACCATGCAGCAACGTACCGCCGTCGGCGCTGCTTTCCCACAACCACGCCAAAGGCGGAATGTCGGCGACCAATTCCGCCTTGTAAGCACGGTCGAGCACCGGCGGTGCCTGTTCGTCGTCGGCCAGCGGCGGTGCGTGATTTTCCATGAGATCGTCTTCCAAGTTCGTTCGCGACTGAAATCAGTGCGATCGGTATGACCGATTTATCGTTAATTTTGGTTTATGGCGGCGAAGAAAGTCGCGTTTGCGGCATCCGGCCGGCATTCATGGATTGTTAGAGAAGGTTTATTGGCGTTAACCCTTTGCCAATGATTGTCGCGCTAGATCATTGACGGCGTGCAAAACGTGATCGATCGGACAGGGAGGGACTTTGAATAGAGGTCCTGAATGAGCGACTCCGTCGAGCGCAATGCTTACGGCCCCAACAATCTGCGGCCTGCCGTCACCGGCATTTCTGGGCTGATCAGGCACCGCCTGTTCCTGCGCTTCCTGTCGATCAATGCCGCCGGCGCGGCACTGTTGGGCGCCGCCTGGCTGCACGGCTGGATCGACCCCATCATCGCCGGCGACAGCACTGGCCTGACATCCCTGATCGCCGCAACATTTTTGGCCGGGCTCATTCTCTGTGGAAAAAAAGTCTGGCGCGTCAGCACAGAACTTGACCGATTGACCCGGTCACAGGCACCGACATCATCATGGGTGGGGGCTTATCGAGCCCAAGTGAATGGTGCCGGCGGCGCCACGCGGCAGATCGCCGCCGCCGGCCTGCGCCTCGGCATGGCGAGCTATATTTCACCGATCCGCCATATCGCCAACAGCCTGGTTCTGCTTGGCCTGATCGGCACGGTGGTCGGCTTTATTATCGCGCTTTCCGGCGTCGACCCCGACACGGTCAGCGATATCAACGCGATTTCACCGATGGTCTCCACATTGTTGTCCGGCATGGCCGTTGCTTTGTACACCACCTTGGTGGGTGCGGCGCTCAGCCTTTGGCTGACCGTAAATCACCATGTCCTGTCCGCCGAGACCGTACAATTCATCATCAGGTTGACGGCTGCCGGAGAAGCCGATGCACGGCCTTGATCCGATCGACGGCGACGGCGACGGCACGGTTTTCCGCGATGTGATCATGCTGGCACTGCTCGGCTTCGTCACCATTGTCATATTGCTGTTGCCGCACCTTAACCCGCCCACCAAACACGACGCCGCCGCCGACCCGCCGGGCAACGTGGTGGTGGAAATTCGCTGGCCCGACGAGAACGACGCCGACGTCGATCTCTGGGTGCAGGCGCCCGGCGACGTGCCGGTCGGGTATTCGAACAAAGACGGCGGCGTGTTCAACCTGTTGCGCGACGATCTCGGCCATATCCAGGACCTCAGTTCGCTGAACTACGAAATGGCCTACAGTCGAGGCACGCCCGAGGGCGAATACACCGTCAACCTGCATCTCTACCGATCGCGGACGACGCCGCTGCCGATCCCCGTCGAAGTAAACATCGGCATCCGCAAGACCAATAGCGAATCGTTGGTGACCGTGGCGTCCAACCGGGTCCAGTTGTCCCACGAAGGCGAAGAATTGACTGTCGTACGATTTCGCCTCAGTCGGCTCGGACGCCTAGTGAATGGCAGCATGCACGCCCTCCCCCGCATCCTGCGAAACGTGGGAGGCTAAAGCCATCCCCACGATCGATCTTCTCACCGTATTGTACGCCGTTACCATCGCCGCCACCTTGGGCCTCTGTCTTATCGCGGTCGGAGCGCGCCAGGGCGTGGCGCTAAGGGCCGGCGGCTTGGTGCTGGCGGTCGTTATTTTCCTGACAGGCTACGCGGCATTCTCCGAATTGTTGGGGCGGGTCAAGCCGGCAAGCCTCGAATGGGCGCGGCGGGCAGTGCCGGAAGCGACCGTGCTCGCCCATCAGATGCAAGAAAATACCGCTATCTACCTTTGGGTCTTGCTCGACGACGAATCCGAGCCGCGGTCCTACGTATTGCCTTGGGACGAAGACCAGGCTCGGCAATTGCACGAAGCCAGCACGCGCGCCAAAAGCAAAGGCACACGCGTTCGGATGCGCGGCCCTTTCAACAAGCGAAACAGCGATAAACGTCGCGTATTCCACGCTGAGCCGCAGCCGCGACTACCGCCGAAGCGCGGCGAGACTTCTTAACGCGGCCATAGCGTACAATAGCGGTTTAACCGTCGGCGATGTCGTGCCCGCGGATCCAGTCTATGCTGTCGCGAAGACTGTCCTCTAGCGAAACCGCGGGTTTCCAACCGAGCTCTCGTTCCGCCTTGCCTGTACTATAATCGTAACGTCGGCCTTTTACGTTGTTCAAAAATTCTTTAGTCAGCGAGCGCGGCGTCGCTTTGATCATATGCTGCAACTGGTCGACCATCGGCAGTAGCCAATAGAAGGATTCCGAAATCTCACGGCTCGGCGCCTTGATCGCCGGATCGACCCTATTGGCATCGGCACAGAACGACAACATGGACTTCGTATAGGCGTTGATGATGTATCGGCCCTGGGCCTGGTCGTTTTCATAAGCCAGGATATGGGCGGCGGCAACGTCACGCACATCGACGATGGCAATCGAAATCGGCAGTGCGAGCGGCATGTCGCCGGCCATGACCACGGCAATCATCCGCGTCGACGGCGTATGCCGAAAAAACCCGGGACCGATGACGGCCGAGGGGTTAATGGTGACGAGATTGAGGCCGGACTCCTCGGCGAACTGCCAGGCTTTGCGTTCTGCCACGGTCTTTGCATGGGCATAGGGCTCGACCGTTTGCTCGTTCCAATCGGCTTCCGTACGGGCCGGCTCGTCGCGCCCGGCCATGCCGACGGCGACCACGGAGGAGGTGAACACCACCTTCTTAACGCCTGCCTGATGCGCCGCCCGAACCACGTTCATGCCGCCGACAACGCTTGGGTCCATGACGTCGCCGGCATTCGCAGTACCGACCAATTTGAACGCGGCGGCAACTTGAAAAACACCATCAATGTCGGCCATAGCGGCGCGAACGGAAGTCTCGTTCATGATATCGACTTCGACAAGGTTCGCGCCAAGCGCCTGTAGATGACCGACCCGCTTCGGATCATTGAGGGCGCGGACCGACGCGGTCACTGAATAGCCTTTTTGCAACAGACTTTGCACGAGATTAAAGCCAACATGACCATTGGCCCCGGTTACCAGTACCCTGTCCGCCATTGCCGCTCCTTATGTTTTTCGGTCCGCGTCCAACCGGCTCAGCGGACCGTTGCTCAAAGTTCGATCATGCGCCGATCGTAGGCGCGCTGCCATTTTCCTTGATGGTCTGGGTCGAATACAAAGTCGAAATCCGCCGTGGCGATGACCCAGGCGCCGGCGGCCAGTTCCGATTCCAACTGCCCGGCCGACCAGCCGGCATAGCCGAACATCACCATGTACCGTTCCGGCCCTTTGCCTTGGGAGATGGCCAACAACATATCGACATTGTTACTGATTGCCATGCCTTTGAACTGGGCAATGGTGCCCTCAGCAATGCGCTCGTCGCTGTGGATGACAAAGCCGCTTCTCGGTGACACCGGGCCACCGTAATGCACCGGCACCTTCGCCGCCGGCTCTGTTGTCTTGCCGCCGTGGCGTTCGGCGATGACTGCCAAGTCAAGCATCCCAGCCACCCGATTGATGACAAGCCCCAACGCGCCGCCGGCGTCATGGCGCGCCATGAAGATGACTGTCTGGGCAAACCGCGGATCCCCCATGTCCGGTGTCGCGACAAGCAGCCGGCCGGCCAGGGACTGATGGCCGGGCCTCGATACACTGTCGGCGCGCACGGTGACGTCGACCAATGCCAACGCCGCAACCAATACCATCCAACAAAGGTCCCGAAACTGCTTTCGCGTCATCTAACGACCCTCCGCGTCTTCTCGCTGCACACCACATCCCCATGATGGCATTCATCGGTCCTGCGATCACACCCATAACACCGCGATTTCCGCCCTATGCTGTCGGTATTTTTGACAAATCAGTGTGACCGACTTGGCTCTAATTCTCTAATCTATTGATAAATAACGGTAATATAGATTAGCACAGCTCTTGCACAATTCCAGGCAAGATCTGCAATGGCGCGAGGCGGCACCTAAAAAAGGGCCGCCCTATTTATCTGGAGGCGGTAAGAACATGAAAGACCGGGAGATTTTCGACGTGGCGTTCGCGATGTTTGACCGATATGGCGTTGCCGGTGCCATTATTGCGGCCCATCGGGCCGCCTTTTTGATGCAGGACGAGTCTTCCGAGCCAGAGAGTGGTGCCAACGAATGGCGCCGCATTTCACGCGCCGTCGAGGTGGTTTCCCGCCGCCGTCCGCGCGACGGCGAAACGGTTCACTGATTTTCACCAATAACTTATCGGGCTAAGGAACCAAAACCACCCTACCGATGACACTGCGATTGCTCAGATGCGCCATGGCGTCAAGGAAATCCGCCAGGGCGTGAACCGCATGCACGCGCGGGGTCAATTGCCCGGCTTCGGCCAAGGCCAGCAGGGCTTGGGAATCGGCCTTCGCGGCAGCCGGCGACCGCCGGCGATGCTCGCCAGCCCGGACGCCGATCAGGCTCGCTACCTTGAGCAGCAGCAAATTGGCCCGGACCGTCGGCAATTGGCCATCCGCAAACCCGACCACCAATACCCGCCCGAACGGCGCCGTCAGGCGAACCGAGGCCTCGAGCCGATCGCCGCCGACGGGATCGTAGACCACGTCAACACCGCGGCCCTGGGTCAATTCCTTCACAGTGTCACGCCAGCCACCGTTGTCGGTTAAAACGACGTCGGCGGCGCCGGCTTGGCGGACAGCATCGGTTTTGGCGGTCGATCCGACCACCGCGATTACCCTTGCGCCTAATGCTGCGGCCAGTTCTACCGCCGCCAGACCGACGCCGCCGGCAGCGCCATGCACCAGCAGTGTGTCGCCGGATTGGATCGCGCCGCGGCGCACTAACGAGACATAAGCGGTATTGTAGGCGACCAGGAACGCCGCGCCTTTGATGAAGTCGAATGGCCGAGGCAAGGGCCAAACCGCTGTCGCCGGGACAACGACCTGGTCGGCATAGCCACCGGTACGCACACTGGCCATGACCCGGTCACCGACGCCAAACCCGGTTACCGCCGGGCCGATTTCGGCAATTTCACCGGCAACCTCTAACCCCGGCACGAACGGCAGCGGCGGCTTGTGCTGATGGGCGCCAGCGACCATCAAAATATCGGGGAAATTGACGCCTGCGGCCTTGACCGTGATCCGCAGATCGCCGTCACCGACCGGCGCTTCCGGGATACTTTCGGTTCGCAGGACTGTAGGCGGGCCCAAGGTTCTGCATACCACTGCGTTTACCGACACACCTGTCTCCTGAGGACATCCACGCAGGAATAATGGGGCCCGCTCGCCGGTGGCGAAAGGTCTGACGAACTTTTGAGTGGAAAAATGCGGTGCCAGCGATTATTCCAACGTCATGGCTATTGTCGAAATAACCTATGTTGCTGCTGCCGGCGGCGGCCTTCTTAGCTTTTTGAGCCCCTGCGTGTTGCCGTTGGTGCCGGCCTATCTTTCGTTCCTCGCCGGCACATCCTTCGAGGAGTTGACCGCAAGCGCCAAAGACGAGGCAAAGCGCAACCACAGCCGCCGCGCCCTATTGATGGCGGCCGGCTTTGTTGCGGGATTTACGACGGTATTTGTGGCGCTGGGGGCGTCAGCGACCGCGATCAATCATCTGTTGATTGAGAACCTCGACGTATTGGCGAAGGTGGCGGCGGTGGCGATCGTCATTTTCGGCTTGCACTTCACCGGACTGGTCACCATTCCGTTGTTTTATCGGGAAGCCCGGGTTCATGTCGGGATGCGGCCGGCGAATTTGTTTGGTGCTTACGGGATCGGTGCGGCGTTCGCGTTTGGCTGGACCCCTTGCGTTGGCCCAATTTTGGCGACAATTTTGGCGCTCGCGGCGAGCGACAGCTCGGTTACCTACGGCATTAGCCTGCTTACGGTATATTCGCTCGGCTTAGGCATTCCGTTCTTGCTCGCGGCACTCGCCATCAATCCGTTTCTGCTTTTTTTCCGGCGCTTCCGGCGCCATCTCCGTAAAGTGGAGATCACCACCGGAGCGCTGATGATCGCAACGGGGTTGCTGATCTTTTTCGACGGCCTACAGGTCCTAAGCTACTGGATGTTGGACCTGTTTCCCGCGCTTGCAACTATTGGATAAATGTCGTTCCGCTGCCGGTGACCGGAACCGTGCCGCGCAGGTAGACGACGTAGCGTCCGCTGGCATCCTGGTGCATGGTCGTGGCGTTCCGGTAGGCATAAGTCATTGAATCCTTGCTGGCCGTTGTGTTCGCGCAATCGGCCGAAGCGGCGGTGATGACCGAAACCAATCCCAACAATGTGATGGCGGCGACGGCTATGATCCAACTTGTTGCAATCTCGTTCTTCATTTTCTCCTCCCGCAGGGGTACGGGTTAATGATACCGATTTATGTATTCTTATATTATTAAAGTTCAAGATATATCAGCTCGATATATATACGTTTTTTTTTGATTGACCGCCGAGAACGATTGAATAGGCTCGCTGCTGTTCAGTGTTGATCGAGAACTGCTCAAGCAGCCCATGAGTTCACCCCCGACCCTCGACAAGGAGCCGTTCCGGCCGCGATGGCCGTTCGTAGGCGGCCACCTGCAGACCTTGCGCAGTCATATTGTGCCGGGCGGTCGCCGACCGCCGGAACCGGCCTACGAACGCCTTGAACTGGCCCTCGCCGACGGTACCGGCGATCGTTTGGTCGGCTCCTTGAGCGGCCTCGAGACCGCAGCCTCGAACGCGCCTTTGGTTGTGCTGATCCATGGTCTGTCGGGCAGCCAGGACAGCCCCTATATGCGGACCACGGCACTCCAGCTCAGTGGCCGAGGGTATCCGGTCTTGCGCCTCAATCTCCGCGGCGCCGGCTTGTCAGGCGCCACCTGCGGCCGCGAATACAACGCCGGCCTGACCGCCGATTTGGCGCAGGCCATTGCGGCCCTACCCAACAAGCTAAAGGGCCGCCCGATCGCGGCGCTCGCATTCTCGCTCGGCGCCAACATGCTGCTGAAATGGCTCGGCGAATGCGGCGCTGACGCACCGCTGATCGCCGCTGGGTCGGTTTCGGCGCCGATCGACCTGGCGGCCACCAGCCGGTCCATGCGGCTGCGGCGCAATCGCCCCTACCAAAACGCCCTGCTACGCGATTTCTCACGCCAATGCGCCCGCGCCGGCGCTGAAATCACCGACAGCGAGCGCGCCGCCATCCGGGCGGCCAGGGATTTCTACGAGATCGACACCGATTTCATCGCGCCCCGGCACGGCTTCGACAACGCCGACCACTATTATCAAGTCTGCATGGCGTTGCCATATATGGCCGCGATCCGCATCCCGACGATGGTGATTCATGCACTCAACGATCCGATCGTGCCGAGCGAGGCCTATCGCGACTACCGCTGGTCGGACAATCCGTGGCTGATACCGGAATTGTGCCGCGACGGCGGCCATGTCGGTTTCCATGACGCGTCTGGGCGCTGGTTCATCCGCCAGACCGAACGCCTACTCACGGCCATCGTCGGCCCGGTCGCGCCCCAGCGTTGACGGTGCCGCCGGCATACCCAACACTGCGCTAGCGGCATCGAACGACAGGGGACCTATATGACGGCGCTATCCAAGAATGAAATCGACGGGTTCTGGCGTGACGGCTTCCTGGTGGTCGAAAATGCCGTTACGCCGGCCGAGCTGGCGGCGTTGCGGCAGGATTTCGCCGACTGGGTCAGCGAATGCGCCAACCACACCGGAAGCTGGGGCGAAATCATGGATGGCCGCGCCCGTTTTGATGTGGCGACGGCTCCGGCCGGAACAGCGGCGACATTGCGTCGGGTCAATGCGCCGATAGAAGTCTCCGACGCCTACTTTGAGGTCATGCGCAACAGCCGAGTGACCGCTTGTGTGGCCGCCCTCATCGGCCCGAACGTCAAGTTTCACCACAGCAAGATCAATTCCAAGCTGCCGGGCTCCGACACCGAGGTCAAATGGCACCAAGATTTCCCGTTCACGCCCCATAGCAACGACGACGTCATCACGGCGTTGCTGATGGTCGATGAGGTCACTGACGAGAACGGCCCCTTGGAAGTCGTACCGGGCAGCCACCGCGACGCCATCGAGCCGCTGTGGCACGACGACCGCTTTACCGGCGCCGCATCGGATCAGGCGACCGCGGCATGGCAACGCCAAGCGGTGCGCTGCACCGGCCGGGCCGGCTCCGTCTGCCTCATGCATACCCGCCTCGCCCACGGCTCCGCCGCCAACCTATCGGCCCTACCGCGAACCCTGTTCATCATGGTCTATGCGGCCGACGATGCCGTCGCGCTGACCCCAAACCCTGTGCCCAACCGCCATGACGGCTTGTTGGTCAGCGGCACCCGGTCTGGCCGGATCAGATCGCAGTCTTTCGACGTCGCGATTCCGGAGTTTCCCGCCGGTGCCTCGTTTTTCCTGCAGCAACAGGACGTGTGATCGATGTGCGGGCGCTATAGCCTGACGACGCCGCCGGAGGCGATGCGCGACTTGTTCGGCGTCGAGACACTGCTCAACATGCCGGCGCGCTACAACATTGCGCCGACGCAAACCGCGCCCGTCGTCCGCCGCCCCGAGGACGGCGACGGCCGGGCGCTGGCGATGATGCGGTGGGGACTGATCCCATCCTGGGCCAAAGACATGACCATGGCGGCGCGCATGATCAATGCACGCAGCGAAACCGTCGCCGAGAAGCCATCCTTTCGCCGGGCCTACAGCAAACGCCGGTGTTTGGTGCCGAGCGACGGCTTCTACGAATGGCAAAAAACCGACGGTGCCAAGCAGCCCTGGCGGATATGCATGCGGGACCGCAGCTTGTTTGCGTTCGCCGGCCTCTATGAGACTTGGTTGGGCCCCGACGGCAAAGTGGACAGTTACACCATCCTCACCACGGTCGCCAACCAGACGCTGCATCCCATCCACCCGCGCATGCCGGTGATTTTGCCACCCGAGGCTTTTGCCGCGTGGCTCGGCGAAGAACAAACCGACTTAGCGCCGCTACTCGCGCCCTATGCGGACGCTGAGCTTGATGCTTACCGTATCGGCAAACGGGTCGGCAACGTGCGCAACGATGATGCTGATTTGTTGGAGCCCGTAAAAGAAACGGCCCGGCTGTTGTAGCGGCCGACGGCGTCAAACAGCGCCAGCGGCCTCGGCGCGCTTGACCACTGACGCAGAGAGTTTTTCGACGGCCTTGTGTTCAATCTGGCGGACCCGTTCCTTGGTGATGCCGAGGCGGCCGCCAAGCTCTTCCAGCGTTACCCGGTCTTCGTTCAAGCGGCGTTCGGTAATGATCATTTTTTCGCGATCGCTCAGCTCGTCCAGCGCCGCCGTCAGCCACGAAACCCGTTTGTCGGTATCCATGTGCCGGATCGTCACCTCCTCGGGCGAAGGTGTGTCGTCGACCAGGAATGCGCCCCACTCCTCATTGCCTTCGGCGCTGACCGGAACGTTGAGTGACTGATCCTGTCCCTGCAGACGGACCGCCATGCGCTCGACGTCCTGTTCTTTTACCTTGAGGCGTTTGGCAAGCTGGCGCTGCACCTCAACCGACATGAGGCTATCGCCATTGCGCTCGATCTGGGCGCGCATCCAACGCAAGTTGAAAAACAGCGACTTCTGAGCTGCCGAAGTACCGCTCCGCACGATCGACCAATTCCGAAGAATGTATTCCTGCATCGAAGAGCGAATCCACCACGTCGCATAAGTCGAAAAGCGAATTTCCCGCTCCGGTTCGAACCGGGCCGCTGCCTGCATGAGCCCGACACTGCCTTCCTGAACCAGTTCGGCCATGGGCAGGCCATAATTCTTGAATTTGGACGCCAGCGACACGACAAGACGTACGTAAGCAAAAACCAAGCGATGCAGCGCCGCCTCATCGTCATGATGGCGCCAACGCCGCGCCAATTTCTGCTCTTCCTCGGCAGTCAACAGCGGCGCGCTCATGGCCCGCGATATGAATCGCCGGCTGTGGCGAATGGTCTCACTTGGTAGATCGATGGTCATGGCACTGTGGAACCCTAAACAAAAACCTGATAGGTTCGACGGGTGAGGATCGAAATTTGATATCGAGTCGCTACCATATCGACTGCCACCCCATGCTGCAATATTAATTTCGAGTCGCTACGGGTTTTCCATGAATGACATGCATGCAAAGTTTTCGGGCCAAGTCGCCGAGCTGATAGACCGGCTCAGCCGCCTCACTCGAGAACTTCAATATGTCGAAAACTTGAACCCCGCCCAGTGGGAAGCGCTTCGCTTCATTTGCCGGGCCAACAAATACTCACGCACACCGGGTGCGCTGGCGGAATTCCTGGGCACGACCAAAGGAACGACCTCACAAACGCTGATTTCGCTTGAAAGCAAAGGTTTTATCCGCAAGGTCCGCAGTCAAACCGACCGTCGCGTTATCCAGCTGGAATTAACCGACACCGGTGAAGCCATGGTCCTGCGGGACCCGATCCTGAAAATTCAACGCATGGCCGATGGATTGGATCCCAGGACTGGCGCCGAGATCGTACAAGGCCTGAGCCGCCTGCTGCGGGACATGCAGGTTGAAGTCGGCGCCAAGGATTTTGGGTTTTGCGCCGCCTGCGCCCAATATCAAGGCAATACCTGCGGTAGCGACACCGACCGCAACCATTGTGGTCTGACCGGCGAGCCCATCGATCCGTCGGACCTGGAACGCATATGCGTCAATTATTCGCCTTACCGCTCGGGCGACGCCGAGGAGGACGCCGCGTCGGCGGCCGGCTGATTCTGTAGCGGCAGCGCGCCTGCAACGTCTTCGATACGCGCAATGCCGTCGATGGCGCTATCCCACCTAGCCCCGATAAAAGCCGGCTCGCGCAGTTCGAAACCCGCCTTGCGACGTCCGGCTATTTTTGATCCCATATATGAGATTTCGACGACAAGCCCCTGCTTTATTTGACGTATCGGCCCGAAACGATCAACCACATTCGCATCGATCCAGGTGCTGATTGGGGCCCTATCGGGATGCCCATCGGGGACGGTAATCCGGCCAACCGCAAGAAAGCCTTCGGTACCTCGGAAACCAACGGTCAAGGCAAGATCTCCCGTTCCATTGCGCTCGGCATACAAAACCAACGCCAGGCCGGTCAAAGCCGGACGGCGCCAATGCCAGCATTGTGGTCCCTGCGCCACGCGGTAGATGCCGTTTCTTGACCTTATGAGGATGCCGTCGCGGCCGGCCTCGTTGGACCGCCGCAACACATCGAGCATCGCCCAATCGTCAAAGGCTAGGCCTGGCGCAAGACGGAAATTGTCCGAAACACCCCTGGCGAAGAGCTCTTCGAGTTGCGCCAGGCGCACACCAAACGGGCAATCCCGAAGATCTTCATATTCTAAACATAAAGCATCATAAATTATTGTTATTAAAGTATAATTAGTTTCAGATCGTTTCTTCGAAACCACCGGATAGGCAAGCGCGTTGGCGCCGTGGTCGGCCAGCAACACAGCGTCGAAAACACCGTCAACACCGCGCATTGCTGCCAACCCCGGACAGCGCGCGCTGATATCCGTACCGGTCTCGTCGAAGATCCTGACCCGCCGGCCGTCCGTGGCCAGCACCACCCTGACGCCATCCCATGCCGGCGCCACCAAATATTCCCCGGGCCGCCACGCGGCGACCTCGGCGTCGTCAAATACCGCCCATGGTAGCAACGGCCGGAACCCCAGGCGGGCGGCGCCGCTTGGTCGGGCGGCGCCATCCACCAGCCAGCCCAGCAAGGCGGAATAAGGCGGTTCGGCGGCGTGCCAGGCCTCAGCGACCGTGTCCATAGGCTGCTGTCCGAGTTCCGCCAACACCGCGATCACGGTCGGGCCATCGACCACGCCACGTAAGCGTCCACCGGCGATGCGCAGCAGCAGATGCCGACCGGCCGGCATCAGTCGGTCCAGCAACCCGGCCACGGCCTTGGCAACCTCGGACTTGTCTACGGTCAACGCCTCCGCAACAGCGCTGAGCGGCGGCCCGTTGGTGGCATCCGGTTCGGCCGGCCAGAGCAGGGCCGCGGTTTCGGTGAAGTCGCCGACATGGTCCGCAGACAACTGAAAAAGCGTTGCATCGACCCGGGCGTCGATCATTGCCTTGATCGCCGGTTTACCGAAGCGCCCTTGGCCCGGCAGGCGTCCACCCGTGAGCAATACTAACGCCAGTCCCCGTTCCGCCGTTGCCAGATGAGAGAGATACCGTCGGATCAACAAGTGGCGATCGGCAGGCGTCGCCGTCAGCGTCAATTGGTCCCAAAGGCCGGCGAACCGGTTCATGGGACAGCCATCGCCTGCGGCAGCGCCTGGCCGTCGAGGCCGGCGGTTCGGCCGAATTGTACCAGCGCCGCCGCGTCGCCGTGCATCACCCAGAAGCGCTGGCGCGTGACGGTTTTGATGGTGTCGGTCAGCTCCCGCCAATCGGCGTGATCGGATATCACCAACGGCAGGCCGCCGCCACCCCGCCCGCGATAGCGGCGGACGCCCATCCAACCCGACGCCGAGACCCGAACCGGGCGTCGCCGCAGCAACGGCGCCAGCAATCGGTCCCCCGCCGATGGTGGCGCCAGAACGATGCGTGCGTCGGCGCCCGGGTCGCCGCCTTCGAGCCGCCGCAGATCACCGAAATCATGCCCGGAGGCCTGATAAAGGCCGGTGACTTGCCAGAGTGTCGGATGCAGCCAGATCGGCGCGTCATAGCCGGCGGCGCGCAGCAGTGCCAGCAGGCGCTGTGCCTTGCCGAACGAATAGGCGCCGATCAGGTGGGGCCGGTCGACGAACAGCGCCACGGATTCGAGCAGCCGCCGTATTTCTTGGTCGGCCGGCGGGTGACGGTAGACTGGCAATCCAAAGGTCGCTTCGGTCACGAACAGATCGCATGTCACAGGCTCGAACGGCGGACAAGTCGGATCCGGCCGCCGCTTGTAGTCGCCGGTCACCACCGCGCGCTCACCGCGATAATCCATGACCACTTGGGCCGAACCGAAAACATGGCCGGCCGGCACCAGGCGGACGTCAACGTCACCGATCGCCAAGCGTTCGCCGAGCGCCATTGCCTGGCCGCCGCCGACAGCCTTGGGCCCAAGCCGCGCCCGCATCACCGCCAAGGTCTCGGCCGTCGCCAGCACCGCCTGGTGGCCGCGGCGGGCATGATCGGCATGGCCATGGGTAATGACCGCACGCGATACCACCCGGGTCGGGTCGATATAGAAATCGCCGGGTTCGCAGTAGAGACCCTTTTTGGTCGGGATCAGCCATTCCTGTCGCTGCATGGTTCAATGATAATCCGATCGCGATGGATCGCGCAGTGGTTTCCGCTGAGCGACTCTGTCGTCGTCCAGATCTTTAAGAATTACTGGCGCTCGCCGCTGTCGACATTGACGCGGCTCTGGCTTCGCGCGCCAAGGTGCTCAAGCCGAAATCGTCGAGTATCGCGTAGATCGCCGGGACCACGAGCAGCACTAGAACGGTGGAAAACAGCAGGCCAAAGGCCAGGCTGGTAACCAGCGGGATCAGGATCTGCGCCTGAAGGCTGGTTTCCGTCAGGATCGGCAGTAGCCCAATGATGGTCGTCACCGAGGTCAGAAAGATGGCGCGAAAACGGGCGCGGGCGGCTTTTGGCGCTGCGTCCGCCACCGTGGCGCCGGCCTGGTGATGGTCCTTGATGAAATTGACCAGCAGGATGGAATCGTTGACGAGCACACCTGCCAGCGCGGTGAAACCGAGCATGCTGGGCATGGTGAAATCGAGCCCCATGACGATGTGGCCGAAGACCGCGCCGATGAAAGCGAACGGGATGACGATCATGACGACGACCGGCTCGACGTAGCTGCGAAACTGAAAACTCAAAATCAGGAACAGGCCGACCAAACCGAGCAAGAAGCCGCCGATCATGGAAACCTGCGTCGTCTGCGCCTCCTTGTCCTGACCTTCCACGGCCAGACTGACACCGGGGTGGCGCGTCAGGAAGTCAGCCAAGAAACGGTTTCGGGTGTCGCCAATGATCTCGTTGGCATTGGCGACGCGCACGTCCACGTCACCTTGAATGGTAACGGTGCGGGCCCCGTCGACGCGGTTGATCCGGGCGAACCCCCTTGATTCCTCCAGTATCGCCACCGCCGTGATCGGCACCCTGTCGCCGTCCGGTGTGGAGACCGTGAAATTGTCGAGATCAGACATGCTATCCCGGTTGGTAACGGCCAACCGAACATCGATTTCAAACGCTTCCGAACCGACTTGGATTTCGTTGACTGTTGTGCCGAAAAACGCCGTCCGCAATTGAGAGGCAACGCTTTGCGCGTCGAGGCCGAGGCTCTTCGCGCCTTCCTTCAGGCGAACGCTGATTTCCGGCTTGCCGGGCCGAAGGTCGTCGGTGACGTCGTGGGCGCCCACATAGCGGCGCAACCAGTCCTGCAATTCGAGCGACGCCTTTTTCAAGGACACCAAATCTGCGCCTTTGAGACGCAAATCGATCGCACGGCCCGCCGGGCCGACCGTCGGCTCGGTGAATTTGATGGCGATCACATCGGAAACATCGCCGATCTCGTCGCGCCAGAGCGCCAGTATCTCGTCACTTGACGTCGACCGGACATCGGCGCTCAACAGATCGGCCCCGACCGTCGCCACATGGGTCCCGTTCTCATAGGCGTCGTCGTTCTTGTTGAAGCTGATGATGACGTTTCTGACCAGGGCCTGGCCTTCAGGTTGAACCGGCGTCAAGGTCTGGTCGACGCGGGCGAGCGCCGCCGCGACCCGATCCACGACCGCTTCGGTGCGGTGCAGCGGCGTGCCCTGGGGCAGCAAAATTCTGGCCTCCAGCGTGTCGCCGTCAAGGTCGGGGAAGGCGGAAAATTTCAGCACGCCCCCGGCAATGGCGGCGACCGAAAACAGCAGACAGGCAAACGCGCAGCCGAAAGTCAAATAGCGCCATTTCACCGTCGCATCGACGGCGCGCCCCAAATGATTATCGCGAATCCGGGAAACCAGGCGATCGACCCAAGCTTGGACGGACGATTGCTTCTTGTTCGCGCGGCGGAGCGAATGGCTGAGATGGTTGGGCAGGATCAGGAACGCCTCAACCAGAGAAACCGACAGAACGCACAGCATGACGACCGGGATGACCTTCAAAATGGCGCCGATATCGCCTTTGAGGAATGCCAGGGAGCCGAAAATGCATATCGTCGTGGCGAACGATGAGAGGACGCCGGGCAAAACCTCGCGCGTGCCGTCGACGGCCGCATCCAGGGCCGGTTTACCGTTGTCGCGGTGGGTCGCGATATTTTCAGAAATGACGATCGCATCGTCCATCAAGAGACCGACCACGATCAACAACCCGACCATGGTCAGCATGTTAATCGAATAGCCAAACAGGATCATCAGGGCGATCGCTCCCATAAAGGAGACCGGCAGCCCCATGGCGATCCAGAAAGAGTACCGCAGGCCGAAAAACAACCACATGCAAAGAAATACCAACGCCAACCCTTGCGCACCGTTCGTCAGCAAAAGATTGAGCCGGTCGCGCACGATCGATGACACGTCGTTGGTGACGACAAGGTCGACACCTGTCGGCATGGTCTGCTTTTCGTGGGCGATGAAGGCGGCGATGGCGTCGATTACTTTGAGGGTGTCTTCATTCTCGGTCTTGGTCACGCGTAACAATGCGGCCGGGCTGCCGTTGAACAGAATTTTTTCCTCATCGAGATCGAAGCGGTCGGTGATGGTCGCAATATCGCCAAGCCGGATCTGACCGCCTTGCGATCCCGACACCACGATCAGATCCATGAATTCGTGAACCTTGCGCCGTTCGTCGGCGAAGCGCACAAGGATCTGGCCCTCGTCGGTATCGATATTGCCGGCCGGCAGGTCAACACTCTGCCGGCCGATCGCATCGGCAATGTCGGTGATGCTCAAGCCGAACTGACGCAAAGTCGCATCTTCAAGTTCGATACGAATCTGATGATCGGAAAACCCGGTAATTTCGACTTTTGGGATACCGCCCCATTGCAGCATCCTTTCCTTGACGTCCTCAGCATAAGCCTTGAGGTCTGGGCGCCAGCCCGGTCCGGTAATGGCGATGGAGGCGACGAAATCGGTGCGCCCCAACTGTTTGACCACGGGCTCCTCGACTTCGTCGGGGAAATCGTCGATGGCGTCAATTTCGGTTTTCACATCGGCGAAAAAGCGGTCGAGGTTGCCGCCCTCGGTCATTTCGATGACGGCCTTGGCCGTGTTTTCACGGGCCTCGCATTCGACTTCGGTCACATTGTCGACGCCGTCGACCGCATCTTCAACGCGGCGGCAAATCGCCTCTTCGACGTCTTCGGGCCTGGCGCCTGGATAGGCGATGGTGATCTCAACCCGCCGTGGCTCGACCCGCGGAAAGGTTTCGCGCTGCAATTGCGGTAGCGCGTAGAAACCGGCCGCCAAAAAGCCGATCATCAACAGATTCGCGATTGTCGGATGCGCTGCGAAAAATCGGATCACTGAACCGCCCGCTGCGCTGTCGCCTCGCCGGCCATCCGCCTGGCCAAGTCGGAATCGGTCGTTGTCTTGAGGGCCATGCCGGGAATGGCCGGGCTGAGATCGCTCACAATTACCATTTCGCCGGGCTTCAAACCGTTTGAGACGACCGCCAAATTGCCTTGCACGAGACTTGTTGTGATGGGCCTGACCTCAAGCCGGCCGTTGCCGTCGACGATATATAGGCGCCCGGCGTGCAGCGCGGACCGAGGAACGACGATTTTTCCCGACAGCGGCCTGGTCCTGAGCTCGACCTCTACGAACATGCCCTTGACCAGGGGCGGCCGGCGGCCCGGCACCGCCGCGGCATAGGCGTTGTCGACGGCGGCTATTGCGCCGACGGTCCGGGTTTTTGGGTCCACGGTATCGCTGATCCGGACGACGCGGCCCTGCCATTCCACGGTCCTGTCGCCAAAGCGCAGGCGGACAATGGCGTGTAGACCGAACTGTTCGAAAAACTGCGAGATGGTCTCACGGGTCACGCCGCCGCGTACGCCCTTTTCGACCATCGCGTCAATCAGTTTACCGAAACGCGTTTGCGGGACCTGCGCGTCAACCTCGGCGGTTTGTATGCCGTCCAACGATCCGAGCACCGTACCAATGCCAACATACTGTGTGATCTCAACATTCGCCTCGGCGATACGCCCATCAAACGGCAATTTGATGCTGGTACGCCGCAGATCGAGTTTTGCAGTGTCCAGTTGCGTCCGGTATACGGCGATCTGCTCTTCCTGAGCCGCGCGCTGGACAGGCAGCACGTCAAGCGTATTGTCAAGATTCTGAACCTTCAGCGTTTGCGCCAGCAGATCGCTCTGTTCCTGATCGACGGTGGCCTGCGCCGCCGAACCGCGCAGAAGCAATTTGCGCGCCCGCTCAAGTTCTTGTTCCTTTATTTTCAAAGACCGTTGTTCGATCCTGAGCGTGTTGCGCGTGTTCTCCTCCGATACCCGCAACTCTTTGAGCTTGGCTTCGCCCAATCGAATATTGGCATTCGCCTGCTTAATCGCGATTTCATAATCGATCGGTGAAATACGGACGATTTCCGTACCGGCCTCGAGAATCGCGCCTTTCTTGAATTCGGGATGAACATAGTCGACCCGACCGCTGACCTGGGCGACGGCATCCCAAACCCGACCCGGCTTGACCAAACCATAGCCCACCGCCTTGGGGACAATTTCCGTTTCCACCGCTTCGATCACCCTGACGTGGCGCACCGTCTCCGCCGGCGGTTTCTGCTCTGGCGGCTGCTTGAAGGCAAGCTGATAGCCCAGGACCGCCACCCCCAGAACGATCGGCGGAATAATCAACATTTTGCGTTTCAGCGCGGCATCCATGCCCGATGACCTGACCCATGATATTCAGCGGCAAACACGCGCTCTCGTTCTCCGTTCAAGACCGGTTATAGTCGTAGCATGAATGACTTGAACCCGGCACGCGACAGTTTTCCTCCGGCGGCCCTGCCCGGTCAATATGCCGACTGGTTCCGGTCGCGTGGCTGGCAGCCCCATCGCCATCAGCTCGACCTAATCAAATCCGCCGCGGCCGGCCAATCGGCGCTGTTGATCGCGCCGACCGGCGGCGGCAAGACCTTGGCCGGGTTCCTGCCGAGCTTGATCGATCTGACCGAGAGGCCGCGGCAACGCGGCCTGCACACGCTGTATTTATCGCCGCTCAAGGCGCTGGCCGTCGACATCGCCCGCAACCTGGAAGCGCCGATCCAGGAGATGGCGCTGCCAGTGACCTTGGAGACGCGGACCGGTGACACGCCGCCGGCCAAACGCCGGCGCCAGCACATGTCGCCGCCCGACATGTTGCTGACCACGCCAGAACAGCTGGCGCTGATGATCGCCTACCGCGACAGCGCGCGCTTTTTCCGCTCGCTGAAAGCCGTCGTCATCGACGAGTTGCACGCCTTGTCCGGCGCCAAGCGCGGCGACCTGTTGAGCCTCGGCTTAGCGCGCCTCAGAAAACTCGCGCCCGGCTTGCGCATGGTCGGGCTTTCGGCAACGGTCGCCGAGCCCGACCGGCTGAAACCCTTCCTCGATCCTGACGGCCAGTGCCGGGTCATCGTCGGCCGGGCCGGCGCACCGCCCAAGGTCGGTATCACCTATTCCGAAGCGCGCATGCCCTGGTCCGGTCATTCCGCCCGTCATGCCATGCCTGACGTCTATAACGCCATCCAAGGCGCCAAGACCGCCCTGGTGTTCGTCAATACCCGCTCCCAGGCGGAAGCGGTGTTCCAGGAGCTTTGGCGCCTCAACGAAGCCAACCTGGCGATCGCGTTGCACCACGGTAGCCTGGACGTCGGCCAGCGCCGCAAGGTCGAAGGCGCCATGACCCGCGGCGACCTGCGCGCCGTGGTCTGCACCTCGACCCTGGACCTCGGCATCGACTGGGGCGCGGTCGATCTGGTGATCCAGGTCGGCGCGCCGAAAGGCGTGAGCCGCACCATGCAGCGCGTCGGCCGCGCCAACCACCAGCTGGATCAGCCGAGCCAGGCACTGCTGGTGCCGGCCAACCGCTTCGAGATGATGGAATGCATCGCCGCCGCCGAGGCCATCGCGGAAAACGAACTCGATGGCGACCCGCCGCGGGTCGGCGGCCTCGACGTGTTGGCCCAGCATGTGCTCGGCATGGCCTGCGCCGCGCCGTTCGATGAAGACGAACTCTACGCAGAGGTGACGACCGCGGCGGCTTATCGCGAGTTGAGCCGGGAGGCCTTCGCCAAAATTGTCGATTTCGTCGCCACCGGCGGCTATGCGCTGCGGCGTTACGAGCGCTATCACCGCCTGCGGCTGAAAGACGGCCGCTTCACCGTGGCTTCGCCGACCGTGGCACGGCAATACCGGTTGAACGTCGGCACCATCATCGAAGCGCCGATGCTGAAAGTGCGGCTCCGTGGCGGCCGCAACCTCGGCAAGATCGAAGAATGGTTCATCGAGCAATTGGTGCCGGGCGACAGCTTCATCTTCGCCGGTGAAATCCTGCGCTTCGAAACCTTGCGCGAGATGACCGCCATCGTCACCCGATCCAAGGACGACGCGCCGACCATCCCAAGCTATCAGGGCGGCAAGTTTCCACTGTCGACCTATTTGGCTGGTCGAGTGCGTCAGATACTGGCCAATCCGGCGGCGCACCCGGCTATGCCGCCGCAAGTTCTGGAATGGCTGCGACTGCAGAAATGGCGATCGGTGCTGCCGCGCGCCAATCAGTTGCTGGTCGAGACCTTTCCCCGTGCCGGTAAGTATTACCTGGTCGCCTATCCGTTCGAAGGCCGCCTGGCGCATCAGACCCTCGGCATGTTGGTGACCCGGCGCATGGAGCGCATGGGCTTCGGGCCGCTCGGCTTCGTCGCCTCGGAATACGCCATCGCGGTCTGGTCGCTGCGCGAGGCCGAACAGATCGACGAGCTGTTTGCCGAGGACATGCTGGGCGACGACCTGGAGAGCTGGATCGGCGATTCCAACATGCTGAAACGCACCTTCCGCAACGTCGCCATCATCTCCGGCTTGATCGAACGGCGCTATCCGGGCCAGGAGAAGTCGGGCCGCCAGGTTACCTTCTCCTCCGACCTAATCTACGACGTGCTGCGCAGCCACGAGCCCGACCACGTGCTGATGAAAGCAACCTGGGCCGACGCCGCCGCCGGCCTGCTGGACGTGCGCCGATTGGGCGATATGCTGCAGCGGGCGAAAGGCCACATCGTCCATCGCCGCCTCGACCGCATTTCGCCGTTGGCGGTGCCGGTGATGTTGGAGATCGGCCGCGAATCCGTGGCCCAAGGGGCGCTGGAGGATCTGTTGAAAGAATCGGCCGACGACATGATGGCGGAAGCGGCGAGGCTGATTTGATGCTGGCAGTGAACGGCGCCGAGTTGATCGCCGACCCGAGCGGCGCGCTCTATTGGCCGAAGCAGAACTTACTGGCGGTGGCCGATCTGCATCTGGAGAAAGGCACCGGCCTCGCCGCCGCCGGCGCCGGTCTGCTGCCGCCCTATGATACCCGTACGACCCTGCAACGCCTCGGCGATGCCGTCCGTCGGCTGGCCCCGGCGCAGGTAATCTGCCTCGGCGACAGTTTTCATGACGCCCATGCCGAACACCGCTTGGGCGACACCGAGACCGCGCTGATCCGAGCCCTGACCGACGGCCGCGACTGGATCTGGATCACCGGCAACCACGACCCGGAGCCGCCGCGTGCTCTCGGCGGCCGCGCCGAGGCGACCCACACCGTCGATGGCCTGACTTTCCGCCACGAGCCGTTGGCCGGCCCCCGCCCCGGCGAAGTCGCCGGCCACCTCCACCCGAAAGCATCGATCCGGCGCCGCGGTCGCCGCGTCACCCGCCGCTGCTTCGTCTCGAACGGTCTGCGCCTGCTGCTGCCCGCCTTCGGCGCCTATGCCGGCGGCCTCGACGTCCTCGACCCGGCCTTCCAGCCGCTGTTCGGCAGCGGCTTCCACGCCTGGCTGCTCGGCCGCGACCGGGTCTATCCGGTGCAGTCGGGGCGGTTGGTGCCGATATAGAGTCTCATTCGTCGTCGAACCACTGCATCTCGATTTTGTACTTTGATCTTCCAATGGGGCGGAAACCGAGGCGTTCATTGAGGCGGCGAGCCGAATTGTTGGTCATGATATCCAGGGTCAGAGATTTGCCTCGACGACGCGCTCGGTCGCAAAGATGTCGCACGATGAAGCTTCCGATGCCTTGGTTCTGGCTGTCCGTTTGGACGTACAGCTGAGCCAGATAGATATTGTCAGCTGATTCGCAGACCTGTAGCCAGCCGACACTGTCTTCCTCGACCGTAATGACTGATGACCCAGAAGCCTGGAGCGCTTTTTTCACCACATTTCTTTGATCTTGCTCGTGCCAGTCCAGAAGTTCCTCGGTCAAAGGCTCCATCGAGGTACGGTAAATCGTCCAAGCGAAGTCAAAGTCGCCATCGTCTGCAGCGCGTAGCCGAATCTTCGAATATTCTGTCATGGCAATTATGTTGCCCGATAGACTGCGCCTTACGCAATTTAATCATCCATCGGCTTTGCTGCGGAAATCGCCACCATGATGAAATGGCGGGCTTCGGTGCGGTCGTCTCTATTCGTGCCGGTTCAAAGATCGGGTCGCAAATTTGCGGCGTTGGCGGCGGATCGCCGCTTCTCTATGATCGCCGGTTCACAAAACTGTAACACGCACCCATCGCGCCGACTGGAACCCTGGCCATGAAGGCTCAACCGATTTGGCGCCGTCGGCCGCTTCGTGCCGGCGGCGCCGCCCATTTCTTGCATGACGGCCTGACCGACACGCTCTATCTGTTCCTGCCAATCTGGGCCGAGGTCTTTGGCCTCAGCCATTCCGGTGTCGGCCTGTTGAAGATGACCTTCTCGGCCGCCTTCGGCGCTTGCCAAGTGCCGGTCGGGATCTTAGCGGAGCGCTGGGGTGAGCGCCGCTTGCTGGCGATCGGCACGGTGCTCGCCGGCCTCGCCTTCGTCGCCATGACCGTGGTCGGCAACGTTTGGACATTGGGGCTCTGCGCGCTTGGTGTCGGGATCGGCACCGCGGTCCAGCATCCGTTGTCGTCGACCATCATTTCCCGGGGCTTTAGCGCCAGCGAACGGCGCCAGGCGCTCGGTATCTACAATTTCATCGGCGACCTCGGCAAGGTCGCGGTCCCGGCCGCCGTCGCGACCGTGGTCGGCTGGGCCGGCTGGCGCGCCGGCGCCGGGGTGCTGGGCGGGACCGCCATGGCCGGCGGGGTTATTATCTTCATTGTGCTGTTGCGGGCGCAGCTCGGCGCGCCGCCGCAAAACACGGCACACGGTAAACAGGCCCAACCAACGGGCTGGCAGTTCCGCGACCGCCGCGGTTTTCAACTGCTGTCGGCGATCTCCGTGATCGACAGCGCCGTTCGCACCGGCTTTCTGACCTTCGCCCCGTTTCTGCTGATCGAAAAGGGCGCCGCGGTAGAAACCATCGGTTTCGCCCTGGCCTTGATCTTTGCCGGTGGTGCCGCCGGCAAGCTCGGCTGTGGGCTTATGGCGGCACGGATCGGCATCCGTCGGTCGGTGTTTATGACCGAGGGCCTTACCGCCATCACCATTGTCGCCCTGGTGGCGAGCCCGCTTTGGGCCGCCCTTGCCATCTTGCCGTTGCTCGGCGCCGCGCTGAACGGCACCTCGTCGGTGCTCTACGGCACGGTCGGCGACTTCGTCGAGGCGGAACGGCAATCGCGCGCCTTCGGGCTATTTTACGCGGTCGGCGCCGCCGCCGGTGTCGTCGCGCCGCCTGCCTATGGTTTTGTCAGCGACATGACCTCGGTCTCGGTTGCCCTTTTGGTGATGGCGGTTAGTCTGGTCGTGGTCATACCCCTGTGTCAGATGATGCGGCCGAGCCTAGTCGCCGCCGGCGCCGAGGCACCGTGACCGACGGCCAACCAATTCACCGGAAAGGCAGACCATGGCGGAACCGAATCTGAAGCGACTGATGCGATCCAAGGGATTGAAAGTCTCCCACTCGATCTTCGAGTTCGATACGCCGGGCATCGGCCAGATAATCGCCACCGCGGCGGTCGATTTCGCGTTTCTGGACATGGAACATTCCGGTTTCGGTATCGCCGATGCCAAGCGCATCATAGCGTCGCTGCATGGCGCCGGCCTTCCCGTGTTGGTGCGGCCGCCGTCCGATGCCTATCACCATATCGCCCGGGTGTTGGACGTCGGCGCCGACGGCCTGATGATGCCCATGGTAAGCTCGAAGGCCCAGGCCGAGGCCATCGTCAGCCGCATGAAATACCCACCGCAAGGCGGCCGCGGCGTAGCGCTCGGCATCGCCCACGACGGCTACCGGCCCGGCCCGACCGACAAGAAGCTGGCCGCGGCCAATCGCCGGACGGCATTCGCCGCCCTGATCGAAACCGCCGAAGGCATCGACAACGTCGACGCCATCGCGTCGGTCAAGGATGTCGATTGCCTGTGGATCGGCCATTTCGATCTCTCGACCTCGCTCGGCATCCCCGGCGAATTCGACCATCCGACGTTCACCAAGGCAATCGCAAAGGTGCGCCGGGCCGCCAACAAGCACGGCAAGGCGCTCGGCCGGTTGGTGGCCGACGCGGCGGACGGCAAGGCCCGGTTCCGCGAAGGCTTCGAGGTGCTCTGCTATGCCGGCGACATCTGGGTCTACCAAGAGGCCTTGACCGCCGGTGTCGATGCCTTGCGCGATGCCTGTGCGAGCGGGAAAAGAAGCCGGAGGAGCTAAGCCCATGAGCACATTCCGCGTGGCACTCTCGTCGGACTTCAAGAAACCGGACGGCACACCCGCCTACCCCATGGTCGATCTCGGGCCGCTGGTGGCCGACCCGGACGTCGAGTGCGTCTATGTCGATGCGGTCGACGGCCGGATGCCGGCCGAAGCCTTGGCCGGCTGCGATGCGCTGATCCTACTGGTCCCGAAATTCGATCGCGCCAGCATTCCGGCCAACGACAGCCTCGCCGTGGTGGCCCGCTTCGGCGTCGGCTTCGACAGCGTCGAAGTCGCCGCTTGCTCCGATACTGGCGTCGCCGTCACCAATACCCCGGACGGCGTCCGCCGACCGGTCGCCGCGTCGATCCTGACCTTGGTCTTGGCGCTCTCCGGCAAGCTGTTCGTAAAAGACAAACTGACCCGCACCGGACCCGCCGGTTTTGCCGCGATGCCCGACCATATGGGGCTCGGTTTGATCGGCCGCACCCTCGGTTCAGTGGGCATGGGCAACATTGGAGCTGAAATGTTCCGGCTGTTCAAACCGTTGGACATGCGCCTGATCGCCCATGATCCGTATGTGAGCGCCGACCAGGCGGCGGCACTCGGCGTCACCTTGGTCGACCTGGAAACGGTGTTCCGCGAAAGCGACTATCTCGCCATGAACACGCCGCTCACCGACGAGACCCGAAAAATGGTCAACCGCGACCGTCTGGCGTTGATGAAACCGACGGCCTTCCTGATCAACACCTCGCGCGGCCCGGTGGTCGACCAACCGGCCCTGGTCGAGGCCCTGACCGGCGGTGTCATCGCCGGCGCCGCCATCGACGTTTTCGACCCGGAACCGCCGGCCGCCGACGAACCGCTGTTGGCGCTCGACAACGTCATCGTGACACCGCACGCGCTCTGCTGGACCGACCAATGTTTCGCCGGCATCGGTGCCTCGGCCATCAACGCCGTCCTGGCCATCAAGCAGGGCACCTTGCCGACGCATCTGGTCGACCGGACCGTCGCCGACAGCGCCCGCTTTCAGGCTCGTCTCGACACCTATCGCGCCGCCTTCGGCGGTCCCTAGGCCGGTCATGCGGCTCCATGAGCGCCGATAACCGGACCTAGCGATCGGCATTAAACAAATACAAAACAAAGCATTATGTTGCTTTATTAACACTATGCTCTAACTAAGTATAAAGCCGCCAAGCGGCTGGGGTTGATACTGTGGCGCGCCGCGCATAGTTTGCCCTTTGTCGAACAGGTCAAGTTTTTTTGAGGATGACGGGACAAATGAGATTCGAAGGTACCGATACCTACGTGGCGACCGAAGACTTGATGGTGGCGGTCAATGCGTCGATTACGCTGCAGCGTCCGTTGCTGATCAAGGGCGAGCCGGGCACCGGCAAGACCATCCTGGCCCACGAAGTCGCCAAAGCGCTCGACCGGCCGTTGATCGAATGGCACATCAAATCGACGACCAAAGCCCAACAGGGCCTGTATGAGTATGACGCGGTCTCCCGGCTCAGGGATTCGCAGCTCGGCGACGAGCGGGTCCACGACATCCGCAACTACATCAAGCGCGGCAAGCTCTGGGACGCCTTCACCGCGGAGCTCGCGCCGGTGCTGCTGATCGATGAAGTCGACAAGGCCGACATCGAATTCCCGAACGACTTGCTGCTCGAACTCGACCGCATGGAGTTCCATATCTACGAGCTGAACGAGACGATCAAGGCCGAGACCCGGCCGATCGTCATCATCACCTCGAACAACGAAAAAGAGCTGCCGGACGCGTTCCTGCGCCGCTGCTTCTTCCACTACATCCGCTTCCCCGACACCGAGACCATGCAACAGATCGTCGAAGTGCATTATCCGGGCATCCAGAAGGCGCTGGCCCGCGAGGCGATGACCCGCTTCTATGAAGTCCGCGACGTGCCCGGCCTGAAGAAGAAACCGTCCACGTCGGAGCTGCTCGACTGGCTGAAGCTCCTCATGGCCGAGGATCTGCCGATCGACGTGTTGAAGTCGAAGGACCCGAAGAAGCTCATCCCGCCGCTGCATGGCGCGTTGCTGAAGAACGAGCAGGACGTGCATCTGTTCGAGCGCCTGGCGTTCCTGGCGCGCCGGGAGCAGAATTGAGCTTAAGGAGGGGCCACCGTGTTCGTCAATTTCTTCCTGGAACTCCGTCAAGCCAAGGTTCCCGCGACGCTCAGGGAATATCTGGTTTTGATGGAAGGCATGCAGAAGGGCTGCGCCGATTATTCGGTCGAGCACTTCTATTACCTGGCGCGGACCAGCCTGGTGAAGGACGAGGCCAACCTGGACAAGTTCGACCGGGTCTTCTCCAAATGTTTCAACGGCATCGAGTTCATCGGCGAGGAGCAGACCGCCGAGATCCCCGAAGAATGGCTGCGGCTGATTGCCGAGAAGGTGCTGACACCGGAGGAAATGGCCGAGATCGAGGCCTTGGGCGGCTGGGAAAAGCTGATGGAGGAGCTGAAAAAACGCCTCGAAGAGCAGGAAAAGCGCCATCAGGGCGGCAACAAATGGATCGGCACCGGCGGCACCTCACCGTTCGGCGCCTTCGGCTACAATCCGGAAGGCGTGCGCATTGGTCAGCCGAAGTCGCGCCACCGCAAAGCGGTCAAGGTTTGGGACAAGCGCGAATACAAGAACCTGGATGACGCCGTCGAGCTCGGCACCCGCAACATCAAGATGGCGCTGCGCCGGCTCCGGCGTTTCGCCCGCGACGGCGCCGATCTGGAACTCGATCTGCCGGACACCATCCAATCCACGGCGCACCGCGGCTATCTCGACATCAAGATGATCCCCGAGCGGCGCAACGCCGTGAAAGTGTTGCTGCTGTTCGACATCGGCGGTTCCATGGACGACCACATCCGGACCTGCGAGGAACTGTTCTCGGCGGCGCGCCTGGAATTCAAGAACATGGAGTACTACTACTTCCACAATTGCCTCTACGAAAAGCTGTGGAAGGACAACCGCCGCCGCCACAGCGATTTCCTGCAGACTTGGGAGGTCATGCACACCTTCCCCGCCGACTACAAGCTGGTCTTCGTCGGCGACGCCACCATGTCGCCCTACGAGATCGCCTATCCCGGCGGCTCGGTCGAGCATTGGAATGAGGAAGCCGGCGAGGTTTGGATGCAACGCATCCTCGACATCTATTCCAAGGCGATCTGGCTCAACCCGGTGCCGGAAAAATACTGGGACTTCACCCCATCGATCCAACTGCTCCACCAGCTCATGCAGGGCCGCATGTTCCCGCTCACGTTGGACGGCATCGAACGGGGGATGCGGGAGCTGACGCGTTGACGAAATTTCCACCCGTTCGGCATGACTTCACATCGGTGTTTGATGACGTCGGCACGAGCATTCATCGGTGCTTCGGTGACGGCCTTGCGGAACAGCGAGTGTAGATCTTTTGGCGAAGAGATATTGATGCGCGATTTGCGTTGTCGAGATTATGGGTCCGCCGGAACGGATTTGGTCAGACTTCATCCGTGGCGTAAGATTCCTCACCGTAGACATTGTCAAAGCTGTTTATCCCTTTATAGCAAGTATGTTGATGCCGATGTTCTCAGTAAACTACAATCCGTGAATCGGTAGTAGCTGGGAGGCTGCCGGTGACTTCAGAGATTGCCCTTATGAACAGACGCGCAGTTGCCTTGGCAGCTGACAGCGCGACGACTGTTGGGTATTGGCAGGATGGCGCTAGAAAACAAAGATACTTCAAGGGCGCCAACAAAATTTTCAATCTGTCGAAGTCGCGCCCCGTCGGCGTGATGACCTATGATTCAGCAAACCTTCAAGGCGTTCCGTGGGAAGTTTTGATCAAATCGTTCCGCGACAGATTGGGAAAGAATTCTCATCCCTCGCTGAACGAATATGCAGCGAATTTTTTTAGCGATATTGAGAAGAACAGCATTCTGTATCCACACGATTTCTTGGTTCAGACCTTTTGCTCAGAGGCAGTGGATGCGGCTGGTTTGCTCATCTACTTCTCTATGGGGTCGGAACAGTTCAAGAAAGCGCGAAAAAAGACGACTAGGAAAAAAGAGGCAGGGAAAATCTGCGCAAGCTTCTTGAAGAGTTCAAAGAGTTCAAAATTGCTTGGTAACGCAACACCGGATGATGTGACTGATGCGCTTAACAAGCACCATGAAGATGTAAAAAACGCTTTGTCTTCTTTCCCGTATTATCTTAACAGTAAAGAATATTTCGATTTAGACGTTCTTGTAGAAATTGGAATTAGATCGGTTTTTAGTTCTGTATTGCCGAATTCTGAGAAAACAGGTCTAGTAATAGCCGGATTTGGTGATGACGATTACTTTCCAAGACTTGTTCAATATCAGTGCTATGGAAATATATTGGGCAAGTTTATTTATGAGGAAACGAAAACTTATCAAATAAGCCAACAAAACATTTCCGAGTTGGTGCCACTCGCCCAATCGGAGATGGTGGAAACATTTATCTACGGCGTTGCCCCAAGTGCTACGAAAGAAATTGAGGAAGAGTACGTCAGGAGTTTTGACGATTTTTGTAAGGAGATCGAAAAAGTTGGGCTTCTTCTAAATAGGAAAAACATTAAAAGTCATATTGATGCCGCAAAAGACAAATTCACAGACGCTATTTCTAATAGGTTAGAAAAATCTCATGTTGAACCTCTAAGAGACGTGGTTGGTATGTTGCCAATTGATGAATTGGCAGATTTAGCTGAAACATTAATCTCTATTGAATCTCTGAAAGAACGAGTGACTAGAGGATCAGAAGAAGTAAGTGGTCCAATTGACGTTGCTGTAATATCAAAAAGCGATGGCTTTATTTGGATAAAGCGGAAGCATTATTTTGATTCATCACTGAATCCAAGATACTTTTCGCGACAAACAGAAGAGGGAACCCGATGACTAAATCACTCCTCGACAAACTAGAGGAGGCGAACAAGCGTGCAATACCGGACAGCTCGATTACTGTTCTCATTTCGCCTCGACACGATGACCCCCACGTAGCGTCGGCACCAGCCGCCGCGTCCGATAACCCGTCACACAAAGAGGATTTCGACTCTCTTCTAGTCTCTGTAGTGACAGGAACGAAATCTGACAATCAAACATGATTCCTGGGTATTTCCGTATATTGTAGCGGTAGTTTCAGATCCGAGACATACGGCCAAATATGTTCTTTGCTGACATGAACTTGGGTTCCCTTGAATGAATTCTTGAAGTGGAACCAATAGCTTCAATGTTATTGGTGTGGTGGATGTTACGTACCACCAAGCCGAATTCGACAGTTTAGCCGGCTGCGCCACGGCTATGCTTGCCTTTGCGCTTACCGTCAATCATTTTTTCGTCAATTTCGACACGCTCGGACAACGGGCCGTAGGCGTCTGAGTTAGCCATGTGCTTGCGTAATTCGCGAGCGATCCGCCAAGCGGTTTTGTAGGTGCAACCGATTCGCCTCTGCAATTCTTTGGCGGTAACGCCGTGTCGCGTGCTGGTCATTATGTACATTGCGAAAAACCAAGACTTGAGCGGTGTCCGCGATTTCTCAAACGGCGTGCCGACGCACGGGTAAATGTGATGACCACAATACTGACAGGCATACGCCCGACGTTTGGCAATCCGATGAAACTTGGAGTCCGTACCGCATCCGGGGCAAGAGAATTCTTTGCCGCCATAGCGGATGTCCATAATCTTATCGAGACAGGCCGCGTCGTCGGGGTATTCTTTCTGAATTTGTTTAAGTGTGTATAACATGTCTGCCTCCCTATAATTGTTATGTGGGGATTTGAGATTGCTTGTCAAAAGGGGATAGTCACCTCGTTTAATTAGGGGCCTTTTATTGGGAACTTTGTTTGACGAATTCCTACCGAAAATTCCGCCCGTTCGGCATTGCCGTCCTGGGGTCCGAGGGCGGGTGTTTGATGACGTCGGCGCGGGCGATGACGGCTTCCATGGGCGCCAGGTTGAGCGGTGCCATATCTTTGTCGACCAGGCGGTGGAGATAGTGGGAAAAATCGATCAGCTCCTCGGCGACGATGTGGATGACCTCGCCCTCGCGCTGTAGCCGGCCTTGCACGGCGAGCAGGCGGGCGCCGAGCAGGATGCGGCGGTGGCGTTCGAAGACGTCTTTCCAGATCACGCAATTGGCGACCCCGGTCTCGTCCTCCAGGGTGGCGAAGATGACGCCCTTGGCGCTGCCCGGGCGCTGGCGCACCAGCACCAGGCCGGCGACGGTCAGCCGGCGGTCGTTGGGCAGCTTGGCGAGGCGCGCCGCCGGCGTCACCCGGAGCACGGAAAACTCGTTGCGCAACAGCGCGCAAGGGTGCGCCTTCAGCGACAACCTAAGACTGGTGTAATCCTCGATCACATGTTCGCCGAGCGACATCTTCGGCAGCTCGACCGCCGGCTCCCCCGCCACCTCCGGCGCCGGTTGGTTGGCACCGGCCGGCAGCGCCGCCTCGGCATGGGCGAAGAGCGGCAGCACGTCGTCGGCCAGGCCACGCACCGCCCAGAGCGCGGCGCGCCGGTCGAGGCCGACCGAACGGAAGGCGTCGGCCTGGGCGAGCCGTTCCAGCACCGCCCGCTTTAGGCCGCTGCGGCGCCAGAGATCGCGCACCGTCAGGTAGCCGTCACCGCGCGCGTCGACCAGCCGCGCCGCGTCCTCCTCGGCCAGGCCCTTGACCTGGCGGAAGCCGATTCGCACCGCCTTTTGCTGGTCGGGGGGCCCAAGCCGGGCCTCGAGCAGATAATCCCAATCGCTGTAATTGATATCGAGCGGCCGGACCTCGACGCCATGGTCGCGGGCATCGCGCACCAGCTGCGCCGGCGCGTAGAAGCCCATCGGCTGGCTGTTCAGGATCGCCGCAGCGAAGACGTCCGGGTAGTGGCATTTCATCCAGGCCGAGACATAGACCAGCAAGGCAAAGCTCGCCGCGTGGCTTTCCGGGAAGCCGTATTCGCCGAAGCCTTCGATCTGATTGAAGCAGCGTTCGGCGAAGCTCTCGTCATAATTCCGTTCGACCATGCCGCGGACCAACTTTTCCCGGAAGGTGTGGATGGTGCCGGTCTTGCGGAAGGTCGCCATGGCGCGGCGCAACTGATCGGCTTCCGACGGTGTGAAGCCGGCGGCGACGATGGCGATGCGCATCGCCTGCTCTTGGAAAAGCGGCACGCCCAAGGTCTTGCCCAGCACCTGGCGCAGCTCCTCGGAGGGGAAGTCGACCGTCTCCTCGCCGGCGCGCCGGCGCAGATAGGGATGCACCATGTCGCCTTGGATCGGCCCCGGCCGGACGATCGCCACCTCGATCACCAGGTCGTAGAAGTCGCGGGGCTTGAGCCGCGGCAGCATCGACATCTGGGCGCGGCTTTCGACCTGAAACACGCCGACGGAATCGGCCCGGCAGAGCATGTCGTAGACGCTCGGCTCTTCCGCCGGCACCGTCGCCAGATCGAAGCGCCGGCCGTAATGGCGCGCCAACAGATCGAAGCCCTTATGGATGCAGGTCAGCATGCCGAGCGCCAGCACGTCGACCTTCAGCATGCCGAGCGCGTCGAGGTCGTCCTTGTCCCATTCGATGACCGTGCGGTCGGCCATCGCCGCGTTCTCGATCGGCACCATTTCACAGAGCGGCCCGCGGCTGATGACGAAGCCGCCGACATGTTGCGAGAGATGCCTGGGAAAGCCGATCAGCTCGAGCGACAGGGCGATCGCCATGGCCAAATTCAGATCGTCCGGGTCGAGGCCGATTTCCCGGATATGCTCGATGCCGACGCCGTCCCGGCTCCAGCCCCAGATGGTCTTCGACAAGGCGCCGACCACGTCGAGGGAGAGCCCCATCGCCTTGCCGACCTCGCGCACCGCGCTTTTGCCGCGATAGCTGATCACCGTGGCGGTCAGCCCGGCCCGGTCGCGGCCATATTTCCGGTAGATATACTGGATCACCTCCTCGCGCCGCTCATGCTCGAAATCGACGTCGATGTCCGGCGGCTCGTTGCGCTCGGCACTGACGAAGCGCTCGAACAACAGGTCGGCGCGGGCCGGATCGACGGCGGTGATGCCGAGGCAGTAACAGACCGCCGAATTGGCCGCCGAGCCCCGGCCCTGGCAGAGAATGTCGCGCTCGCGGGCGAAGCGGACGATGTCGTGGACGGTCAGAAAATAAGGCGCGTAGTCGAGCTCGCCGATCAAGGTGAGTTCATGGTTCAGTTGCGCGCGCACTTTATCGCTCAGTTCGCCGCCATAGCGCTCGGCGGCGCCGATCCAGGCGAGCCGCGCCAGTTCCTCCTGCGGCGTCCGACCCTCGGCGCCAGCTTCGTCCGGGTATTCGTAGCGTAACTCGTCCAAAGAGAACCGGCAGGCCGCCGCCACCTCGACGGTGCGCGTGACCGCCTCCGGATAGGCGGCAAAAAGCCGGGCCATTTCCGCCGGCGCCTTCAGGTGGCGCTCGGCATTGGCGAACAGCAGGCTGCCGGCCTCGGCAATGGTGCAGCCGGCGCGAATGCAGCTCAGCACGTCCTGCAGCGGCCGCCGCGCCGAGCTATGGGCATGAACGTCGTTGGCGGCGACCAGCGGCGTGCCGGCCGCGGCCGCCAACTCGGCCAGCTGTACCAGACGGCGGGCATCGTCGCCGCGATAGAGCATGTTCGCCGCCAAATAGGCACGGCCAGAGAAGCGCTCCGCCAATAGCGCCAGCAGCGCGCCGAAATCAGCGCCCGGATCGGCCGGCGCCAGGGCAATGACGATCTGCCCGTCGCCGTGATCGAACAGATCCTCGAGGGTTAGATCGCACTGGCCCTTCTCGGTCCGCCGCTTGCCCGTGGTGAGCAACCGGCAAAGCCGGCCATAGGCAGCCCGGTCTGTCGGGTAACAAAGCATGCTCGGCCCGTCGATCAGGTCGAGCCGGACACCAACCACCAGGCGGATGCCGGCCTGCTTGGCCGCCATATGCGCCCGCACCACGCCGGCCAGGCTGTTGCGGTCGGTGATGGCGATCGCCTCGAGCCCGAGGGCGGCGGCGGTGATGGCCAGTTCGTCGGGGTGGGAGGCACCGCGCAGGAAGCTGAAGTTGCTGGTGACTTGCAGTTCGGCATAAGCGGTCATGAAAACACTCCATGCATATACCAGGTCGGTGCGTCATCCGTATCATCGGTTTCATAGAGGCCGTCACGATAGACCCAGAAGCGCCGGCCGCCGTCATCCTCCAAACGGTAATAATCCCGCACCCGGGGAACGGTGCTTTCCGACAGATGACGCCACCATTCCGGCGCGATCCGCTCCGGTCCTTCGGCCCGGACAATGCGATGCGCCAGCCGGCGCCAGCGGAACCAGACCGGCGGGTCGTCGGGTACCGGCGCCATCGCCTCGATCGGCTCGGGGCTCGGCAGCATGCGGATCGGCCGCGGCTGGTCCGCCGAAAAGCCGCCGTCGGCCGTCGGCATCTGGGCGCCGGCGGCAACGAAGCGCACGGCGCGTTCCGGGATATGGCTGTCGACCGGATCGAGCGCCACCACATTGCGCCGGCCCAACCGGTTCTGCAGGCGATCGACCAGCCGGCCGACGGCGTCCCGCTCGCTTGGCCCGGCACCGTTGCCGAGCGCCAGCTGGCCGGCGTCGAGGCGGTCGGTGGCACGGGCCGACAGGATCATCGCCTCGATGCCGAAACCGGGATCGATGGCATCAAGCCGGTCGCCGAACAGCCGCATCAGGTGGCGGGGATCGCGCGCCGCCCGGGCCGTGCCGATGGCGACGCGGGCGACGGAGCCGTCGACCCGGTGCAGCGCCAGCTCGAGCCGGCGGGCGCCCTGATGCGCTTCTTCCAGCAGGCGCCCGAGCCGTGCCAGCAAGGTTTCCGTCGCCGCCTGGATAGCATCGCGTTCGCCGATCGCCTCGGCCCAGCGCAAAGAGACCTGAAACGCCGGCACCGGCCGCGGCGGCGAGATCGGCTCTTCCTCTCGGCCGAGCGCCTGATCGAGCCGCCAGGCGACCTGACCGCCAAAGCGGGCGGCAAGCGGCGCCCGCGGCATGCGGTAGAGATCGCCGATCCGATAGAGTCCGAGGCGGCGCAGGCCGGCGACCGGCTCGGCGGTCAGGCGCAACGCGGCGATCGGCAGGGGCTCAAGCGCGGCCGACGCGCCGCCCGGCGCCAGGATGCCGTCGGCGCCCGCCGCACCGAGCTTTCCGTAATGGCTCCAGGCCCAGGCGGCGCCGGGGCTGTCGGCGATGGCGATCCTGGCGCTTAATCCCATGCGCCGGAGGCGGCCCGCGAGATCGTCGATCAGGGCGGCCTCGCCACCAAACAAATGAGCCGAGCCGGTGATGTCGATGCGCACGCCATCTTCGCCATCGGTCGCCGCCCAGGGGCTGTAGCGCTCGCACCATTCGGCGAGGCCGGCCAGGCCCTTGGCATCGGCGGCGGGATCGGCGGGATGGACCTTGAGGCCGGGATAGAGCGCCCGGGCATCGCTCACGCTCTGGCCCGGCCCGATGCCCTCGGTTGCCGCCGCCGCATTGACGGCCACCACGCGCAACGTACCGCGCTCCGACAGCACCAGCGCCAACGGCAGAGACGGATCCGGCAGGGCCAGGGGCACCGCCGCACCGCCGTCGCCATCACGCCGAGACTGCCGCCAGCGCCGGCTCAACCGATCGGTCGGCCAACGGGGTAGCCACAACGAAACGTAACGCCTGTTCATCCCATTCCACGGTCCAGTTTTGCGGCATGCCGCCGCGGCAACGCCAGAGATCGGCCGTCCAGCGGCTGTTGCCGATGCCGATCGGCCGCGCCTCGGTGGCGGCCAGCATGTGCACCCGCCAGCGCGTCAGCGCCGCGCTCGGCTGCGGCGGCGCGTCGCCCATGCGGACCAGCAGCGCCGTCGTGCCGGTGCTTTCGGCGGCGAGTTGCAAGCGGCGGCTGGCGCGCAGATCGATGTCCCCGACCTCGGCGAAAACAACACCGACGCCGGGACAGCGCAAGGCCTCCTCCATCGCCCACAACAGATCGATCTGACGCCGGGCGCGCACCATCAACAAGCGGCGCCAATCGAGGCCGAGGGCGGCCAGGCCCGGGCCATAGGGCAGGCCGCTTTCCCGTGCTTCGTGGGCGGTCTGGCACCAGACGACACGGCGGTCGCGGCCAAGCCCGGCCAGCAAGCGCGTGGCCAAGGCAAGCGCAAAACCGGTCGCGGCGCCGTCGCGGGCGCTGGCCACCTCATGCAGGGCACCGCGCGGCAGGCCGTCCCAGGGCAGGCCGCCGTCGAGCAATGGGTCGCCGAGGCCAGCGACCCCGGGGCCGTCCTCGGCCACCGGGCCGCCGACAACGCCACCCAGGCGCTCGATCGCCTGCAGCCGTGCCCGCAAATCGTCAAGCCCGGCCTGTCCTTCAAGATCTCGGCACGCCTCCATGACGGCCTCCGCCTGCTGTTGCAAAAGCCAAATGTTCTCGATTTGTTCTATTCGGAATCGATGGGCGAGTCAAGCGGACGGGCCGGACCGCCGAACATAAGACTCATCGCAGACTATCCAGCAGCGCCTTGGCCTCGACCAGATCAGCACGATCGAAGCCTTCGGTAAACCAGGCATAGATGGGCTCCAACAGCGCCAGAGCGTCGCCGCCGCGGCCGCGTTCCAGCCGATACTTGACCAAGTCCACGGTCGCTCGAAGTTCGAACAACTTGGCGTTCTGCGATTGCGCCGTCTTAAGGGCGCGATCGAAGGCGCCCTCAATTTCATAATTGTCGCGGCCGACGGCCCTAAGCAGGTTGGCGAACTTGCGATGCAGCTCCGCCTCCGCCCAGCGATCGCTGTTTCGCGCCGCCAGGGCAAACGCCCGGTCGAAGGCTGCAAAGGCCTCGTCGGGCTGGTTCAAAATCCTGTAGGCGTCGGCAACACCGCAGAGCCAAAACGGGCCGGACACATGGGCGCCAACATCGTTCCATTGCCGCCAACCGGTTTCCATCAACGCTAGGCCTTGCTCGACATCGCCCAATTCCGCGGTCACATGGCCCCTCGCCCAGGTGTCGATGGCAATCCAGGAGACCAACTCGTGCTCATGCGCAACCGTCAGCGCGTCAGCCAAGCCTTCCTCGAACTTCGCATACTCGCGGCACATCAAATGGACAAACCCAGCGATTGTTCCGACAAAGGCTTGCAGCAAAGGACTCTCGATGTCCTGTACTGCGCGCCTCGCTTCCGATGCGGCCATCCCGCCTTGTTCCGGATAGCCAAGTACGGTCAGAGCCCAGCCGAGATACATGCCACTAACCGGGCGCGGATCTTCGCCTACCATAGCCACATCGACATCGCCCTGATGGTGATCGCGGGCCTTGAGGCTCCGTTCCAGCGCCGCACGGGCATCGTCCCACCGGCCCAAATGGAGAAGCGTGGTGCCGGACGCGCGAAACGCCAGCGCAACTTCAATCGGACTGTCTAGCTGGTCGGCCAAACCAATCAGTTGCTCAGCAAAATCAAGCGAGCGGTCGAGCTGTCCGCGTTCCAGATAGCAGTTCCATAGGCCACGCAAGACCGTGAACAGATTCTCCCGTTCGCCGAGCTGTTCGGCAAGGTCACGCGCCCGCAAGTAGACCCGCTCAACGTCGTCGGACCCGTACCCTTTGGCCGCGATTACGGGCACGCCCAATGTCAATTGCAGTGTCAGTTCCTGTTGGTCTCGCGCCGGACTCGGCGGCTCCTCCCCCAACAGCATCAAAGACTTTTCAAGATGCGCAACGGCTTCCGCCGAGGCCGACCGGGCGAGTGCTGCCTGCGCGGCCCGTTGCCACTGCTCTATCGCCTGCTTGGCTTGCCCGGCTTCGGTATAGTGATGGGCAAGATACTCCGGTTCAGCGCCGCCGCGTTCGGCCAGCACGGCAGCGATCCGCGCATGCAGCTGCTGCCGGCTGCTCCGCAAAAGGCTTTCATAGGCGGCGTCCTGGACCAACGCATGTTTGAACGTGTAGTGCACTGACGGCGGCTTGCCGCGGGCATGGACGATGTCAAAGGCCTCGAGCGCCGCCAATGCCTGGTCGAGTTGATCGGCCGCCAACGGCGACACGGCAGCCAGCACCGCATAATCGAAGCGCCGGCCGATGACGGCACCGATCTGGGCCACATCCTTGGCCGTGGCCGACCGATCGAGGCGGGCCATGAGAGAATCCTGCAAGGTGGCCGGAACCGCCAGCGGCTCAACCCGTCCCGCCGCGACACCAGCATCCAGTACGGTTTTGGTCAGTTCCTCAACAAACAACGGCACACCGTCGGTTTTATCGATGATCTGCGCCAATACCTCCGGCGGCAAAGCATTGCCAGCAGCCAGAGCATCGACCATCGCCGTCGCTTGAGCACGGCTCAGGCGTCGCAACATCAGGCGCGTCGCGTTGGCCAAGTGATCCCACGGCACCTCAAAGTCGAGCCGATGGGTCACGACCACCAAAACCCGGCCACCGCTAATCGCCGTCACGATTTGACCGATCATTTCTTGCGTCGTCGGATCGATCCAGTTGGCGTCTTCGATCAAAAACAGCACCGGCCGACGGACAGCTAGGGTAAGCAATTGCTTGACCAGCGCCGTCAACGTGCGAGACATCTGCTGCTGCGGCGTCAAAGACAACGCGCCATACCGGTCTTCAAAGGGAACCGACAACAGGGCGGCGAATAGCTGCAGCGTTTCGGTTCGATCGTCGTCGGTCTCCAGCACCAGTCGCTCGACCTTCGTCAAACGTTCCGCCGCCGCGTCCTCAGGCAGAAATCTTGCCGCATGGTTGAGCTGTGCAATCACCGGATAGAGCGCGCTGTTGGAAAAATATGGCGAACATTGATAGCGAATTTGAACCTGTGCTTCCGACGATAGCCGCTGGCGCACAGCGTCAAGGATGCGTGACTTGCCGATACCGGCTTCGCCGCCGAGGACAACCAGTTGGCCCGCACCGCCGCAGGCCCGACGCCAGCGATCCAGCATGACCGCCACCTCTTTGTCGCGGCCGACGATGGCGGTCAATTCGCCCGACGCGCGGGCCTCGAAACGGCTTTCGATGTGGCGTTCACCGTCGACGCGCCAGACCGCGACGTCGTCCGCAAACCCCTTGATCGCCAGTTTTCCCATATCGCTGCAGGTAAAGGCGGACCCGGCCAATTCATAGGTCTCAGCGGCAATCAGCATGCCGTTCGGTACTGACGCTTCCTGCAATCGGGCCGCGAGATTGGGCGTTTGACCAACCACCACTTCTTCCTGGGCGGCGCCCTCGCCAATCAAATCGCCGACAACCACCAACCCCGATGCAATCCCCAATCGCACGTGCAGAACTTCACCGGTGTCCGGCATCGGCGCCGATACTTCCGCGATGATCGACAAGCCGGCGCGCACCGCACTTTCCGCATCATCCTCATGGGCACGCGGATAACCGAAATAAGCAAGCACACCGTCGCCCATGAACTTCGCCACATGGCCGTCGAAGCGCAAGATTTCACGACTGACGATGTCCTGGTAGAAGCGCATGACGTCCCGCATATCCTCGGGATCCAGCCGGCTGGCCAGCGCCGTCGACCCGACGAGATCGCAGAACATGACCGTCAGATGACGCCGTTCCGCCGCACCGCGCTCGGGAGACGGCGTAGCAGCCGGCTCGGCATTTTGATGATCGCCGATGGCAGCCAACAAGACCCGGCGCGCGCCGAGGGCAACGCCGATTTCTTTCAGGTCTTGATCGGTTATGTGCGGCAGCGCGGCCGAAGTGATTTCATTGTTGGCGAATAATTCGACATATCTGCCGAGCTCTAGACTCTCCAGCAATTCTGCAATATCGCTTGCCATGGCGATTCCACGTCAGAAGAAACCGACGCATAGCTTAAAAGTTTCCAGTCAATCCGTCCAATCGCCAACAGATTTACTGATTTTATTGATCGCATGATTACAAATTATTTGGAACTCAGGTCGCGAAAATTTCGCAAGCGGGGTTCATCGACGACAACCGGCGCCGACGCCGTTGAGAAGCGGCGCTTGCACCATCAAAACAATGCCCTACAATCTCCGCGTCGACCGACCGGGCTCGCCAAGATTCTAGACGCTCTCCCATTCCATCTCACATGACGATGGGGATCCTGCCTTCGGGAGACCGCCTCAGCCGCCGCAGACGAGACGGAACATAGAGAATGACCGCAGAGATTTTCGAACAGTTCGTCATGCTTGCCGTTGTCATCGATCCGATCGGTACCATCCCGGTCTTTATCGCTGTTACTAAGGGCATGAAACCATCGGAACGGCCGCGGATCGCACTTACCGCTGCGCTGACTGCGGCACTGGTATTAGCGTTCTTTCTCGTCGCGGGACAGTTCCTGTTCGATGCCTTAGGGATCAGCCTGCCCGCGTTTCAGATCGCCGGAAGTCTGATTCTGTTCCTGTTCGCGCTGACAATGATTTTCGGAGATTCGAAGCCGAAGGCAGAAACCGAAAATCTGGATGAAGCGCCGAAAGAAGCTTCGCCGGCAATTTTTCCGTTGGCGGTACCGTCCCTCGCCTCGCCCGGCGCGATGCTGGCGATCGTCCTGTTGACTGATAACAATCGATTTAGCCTACCCGAGCAATCGACTACCGCTGGCATAATGCTGTCCGTTGTGGCTATCGCCTATTTGCTAATGCTGGCGGCCGGGCCAATCATTAGAATCATAAAAGTGAGCGGCGCGGAAATCGTCAGCCGTGTCATGGGGATGATCTTGGCGGCGGTCGCGGTCGAAAACGTTATTGAAGCCATCCTGGAGCTGATCAAATCCACCACGCTCTAACCCACCGCCATCGGCAGGTTCGGGTCGGCTGCCCATTCCTGCAGCGAGGCGTCATAGACCGCGACATCATCGCGCCCCAATAGCGCCAGGACGAAAGCGTCCATGGTCGCGGCGATACCGCCGCCGCAGTAGCAGATCACGTCACCGGTCTGCCCGCCGATCGCATCATTGACCGCACGTTCGAGCGCATCCGACGGCAGATAGGCCCAAGTCTCGGTATCGACCAGGGCCAAGGCCGACAAATTGACGCTGCCCGCAATACGCCCGCGTCGGCCGTAACCGAGATCACTGTCGCCGGCAAACAATTGCGGCGACAGGGCATTGACGACCCGCGCGTCGGTGTTGTCGAGCGCCGCCAACACGCTGTCTTTCGTGGCCACCAGATCAGGCCGATAGCGCGGCATGAATGTTGCTGGCGCCGCACTTAAAACCTCATCTGTCAGCGGCTTGTCCTCGGCTTGCCATTTCTGCAAACCGCCGTTCAGGACGGCGACATTGTCATGACCGTAGGTCCGCAACATCCACCAAAACCGGGTCGCCCACCACGGCACCGCGGAGGAATAAACCACGACCCTGTTGTCGTTGCCGATGCCGAGTGCCGCCATGGCAGCGGCGAAGTCATCGGCCGGCGGCAGCATATGCGTGAACCGGCTGTTCGTGTCCTGCAGGCCGGTCAATAGGTCGACGAATTGGGCGTGCGGAATATGGGCTTTATCGTAGGCGCCGCGGCCGCTCGATGGCTTCCACGCACCCGTTGAATCCTTGCGCATCACCACCGTGGCATCGATTATCCGTAGGTCTGGATCGGCCAAATGATCCGCCAACCAATCGGTTTCAACCAGATACTTGCGGTACCTATCGGACATGGCTGTGCCTTTCATCGAGATCGTGTACACCGCGTCGGCGCAGCCCAAATCGTAGAAAGCCGGCGTCCAAGGGTCAAGAAACGCGTCGGCTTCACTTGAGCGCGCCGCGGCCGGTAAATGCCTCATATTTCTTTTGATAGCCTGCTTGGGTCTGGCGCTGTCGCTCCACGGCCGCCTGTTGGCGATGGCGCTGGGCACCGGCGCGGTCACCGGTCCGGTCCAGGGCCTGGGCCAGCCGGTCGTGATGGGCGATCACCAACCCACGGACGCTGTAGCCGCCCTTTTTGGTGCCCGGCATGTCGGTGGTTTTGATTTCGTTGTCCCATTGTTTGGCCGGTACCCGGCCGGCGATGGTCAATGCGTCTTGGGAAAGCGTCACGGTGTGGCGCGGCGCCGAAGGCGACAACGCCTGGCCGGCCTGCAGACGGGCGAGCAAGGTCAGGCCGACATCGCCGGCGGATATTGGTCCCCGGCCCGCCGGCAGCAGCGACCGGCCGGCGACCTTAGCCTTGGCGCCTTCCAAGGCTAAGGTCAACAAAGCCGCCCGCACTACCGCCGCCGTGTCTTTGAGACCCGCGGCGGCAACGGCCCGATAGGCCGGTATCAGGGACGCGCCGGGATCGATTGCCTCGGCCTTGTCGAGTTGAGCCAGGGCGCTGCGGTATTTCGTCTGCCTGATCAGTTGAAAGACCGGCCACAGCTGGATCCGGGCCGATGTCCCGATCCAGCCGTCCAACAGGCCTTGCCATTTGTTGCGCAGGGCGGCGGTGTGCGTACCGGCGGCCAAATCGATCATGAAATCGAGCGCATCCAAATTGGTCGGATCGATTTTCAACGCGGAATTTACCGCACCGGCGGCGGTTTCCAACTTGCCGATCCAGTAATAGTAGATGGCATTGGCCAAGTCGTACTTCTGCTTCTGCGCTTTGTTGCCTTTCAAGGCGCCGCCGAGGCGTTGCAAGGGCTGTACCGCCTGGCGACGGTTGGCTTGCGCTTGAGCATCGAGTTCCGCAGCCCGGGCCTTGTCGGCGGCGGACGGATAAGTGGTGATACGATAACGGCCGTCGGCACGATTTTCATAGCTCACTCTTGGTTCCCGCAGCGCCGCCGCCTGACGGTTCAGGTTGGACGCGGCGGCGGTGTGGTAGTCCAAGTAAAGCCGCGCCATGTCCAGATCCAAGGGATCGGCGGCCAAGACGCGGCGGACATAGGGCTGCATGGCATCCAGGTTGTGGCGCATGCGGAGCCGCATGGCGGTTTGGCGGATCGCCCCCAAATGGTTTGCATTGAGCTTGAGCGCCTTGTCCAGGTAAGGCTTGGCAGCGATGGGATCGCCGCGGAACACCCAAGGTGCTGCATAGACTGTCTTGCCGCCGGATTCGCGCCACGGGTCGCGGAGTGGCAGCATCACTCGGCGCGGCTGGCCGTCGGGTGTGCGGATTTCGCGCGGCCCGAGCGGCCGCAAATAAAAGGCGCCGAGTGCGACCAACGGGTCCGGGGCCTTTGGCCGTGCCGCAATCGCCCGTTTCAGCTCACCCACCCGATCGGCATAGACCTCGTCGCGGTTCCAATTGGCCGCCGTGCGGGCTCGCACCAACGGCACGGCAAGAGCAATGATGTCGGCCAAGGCGGTGCCTTTGGCAATGGCCGCTTTGACCGCCGCTAACAGCTTCTGCGGCGCGGCCGGCTTGGCATCGGCCTCAAACTTACGCAACACCGAGAATATGCTTTTGGCATAGGCTTTGGCTTTCTTCGGGTTGATTTTTTCAGCGGCGGCAAAATCGCGTCGAGCGCGGTCGGCATCACCCATCAAGGCGGCCACCCGCGCCCGCCCAAGCAAGGCGTAGGCATGGTTTGGCCGCTGCATCAAAAGCTCGGTATAGTCTTTGCGCGCCGCCGAATAGTTCTTTCGAAACAGGTAGCACGAGCCCGACAAATAAAGAAAGTTGGGGTCCTTCGGCCGGCCGGCACGGATCCTGTCGACCAGCGGACAAGCCTCGGCGAATTTGCGGTTGCGGAACAACACCGTCGCCCGTTGCAGCAACCGCGGCCATACCGCGGGCCGGGTCATTTGCTGCTCGACGAACGCAACGGCGAGGGCCGGGTAATTCCGCCGGGCTTCGTCGCGTTTATTGGGATGTTCCAACGAGCCGAACAAGGTCATCGTGTCGATCAGAGACCGGGTATAGGGCGCGCGCACCTCGTAGGGTGGATTCATGGCGTAACTGCCGGCCGGTTTGAACATCCATACGGCGGCGTAACGCCAAAGTTTGATTTGGCCGAACCGCGGCGCGAGTTTTTGCGCCCGCGTGAGCGCCGCGTCGACGTCCGGCTTTTCCTGCAGAATGCGGCTAACCGCCAAGGCAAGATGAAAATCGGCTTGCTCGTCATCGCCGGCAATGGCACGTGCGAAATCGCCCTCCGCTTCCGCATAGCGCGCCGCGTGGAGCGCCGACAAGCCTGTCAGGTAAACATCGACAGCATCCGCCGCGTTCGCGTCTCGCGGCAACAGGCCGATGAACAGCACGATCAGAACCGTCCATACCTTAGACATCTCAATCAGACATCCCGAGGTCTCCGTTGGTGTCAGCGTACCACGGCGCATCATCACGGTCATGTGGAGACGGTGACCGTATCGATCCCAAGTTCGTGAGTTGTCGGCGCAATTGGCAAGGCCGCGGATCCCACTATACTGAGCCGAATTCCGACTCTCGCAAAGCCCCTCCAGACCCTCTGCAGCACCCCGGAGAACAGCCCCTGAATCCGCTTATTCTTGCGATCATCGCGATGCTGTTTCAACAGGCGCTGGCTTCCATGGCCGGCTTGGTCTTGCCCGTGGTCGCACCGGAGATGAGTGCCGATTTGGGCATCCCGGCTTCGCTCATCGGCGTCTATTCGGTTTGTTTGTACGGCATCTCGTTTTTCATTTCGTTAGGCTGCGGCGGCTACATCCAGCGCTATGGTCCGTTGCGCATGAGCCAGGTGGCGCTGTTCTGTCTCGGCGCAGGCCTGGTAATCAGCGCGTTGGGCATGATTTGGCTGGTGCCGCTCGGCGCCATGTTTCTCGGTGTCGGCGCGGCCGTTTCGACACCCTGCTCGACCGATATTTTGGCCCGATTGTCACCGCCGAAGCAGGCGCCGCTGGTGTTTTCCATCAAACAGACCGGCGTTCCCGTGGGCGGCATCATGGCCGGATTGCTGGTGCCCTACCTGGCGCTGCAATTCGGTTGGCGCGGTGCCTTCCTCGGGACCGGCCTGTTGTGCTGGGCGTTTGCCGTGGTCTTGCAGCCGTTGCGCGCCACCTATGACACCGAAAGACGGGCCGGATACGGCTTTAGCCTGCGCGCCGTCTGGCAAATGTTTCGCCGGGTTCTGGCCGAGCCGAAATATCGCGAGCTGGCCATGACGCTCTGGGCATTTGTCGGCGTGCAGGCACTGTTCGGTGCCTTCTTTGTGACCTTTCTGGTGCAGGGCCTGGACTACGACCTTGCCGTCGCCGGCCAAGTTTTCGCCGGCGCCCAGGCGGTGTCGATCGTTGCTCGGGTTTTTTGGGGGTGGCTCTCCAGCAGCCTGGTCACGCCGCGAGCCATGCTGATCGCGTTCGGCCTGGTGATCGCCGGATCATCCGTCGCAACCGGTCTGTTCACCAAGGACTGGAGCGCCGCCGCGGTCGCCGCCGTAGCCGTTGTCTATGCCGCCAGCGCCATCAGCTTCCATGGCGTCCTGATTTCGGAGATCGCCCGGTTGGCGCCGAGCCATGAAATCGGCCCGATCTCGGGCGGCGTACTGTCGTTCGCCATGATGGGGATGATGACTTACCCGGCAGTATTCGGGCTGCTGCTGCAGATAACGGAGTCTTACCTGCCCGGCTTTCTGTTCGCCGCGCTGCCGGCGGTGTTGGTCAGCATCAACCTCTATCGGCGGCGTTGAACGGCGTTAGCTTTGCGCCTCGAGAAACGCCAGCATGTCTTCGGTCGTGGTGAATTTGCGCCGCGGCGTCGGGTCCGCTGCGGCCGCGGCCTCGGCTGCATCGATGCGCTCCCACTCGGCGAAATCAACCGGGCGAAGACCTTGCTTAGCCAGATGGTCGAGGAACCCGCCCCGCCCTGGTTTGCCGCTCGCAGCAGAGAAATCCTCGAGGATATGGCCGGCGACGGCGACGCCGTCCGGCCGGTTGGTCGCGATTACCCCCGTCGGCCCACGCTTGATCCAGCCGACCGCATAGAGGCCCGGCTCGACCCGGCCATCGTCGTTCGGCACGATGCCCTGCCTCTCATCGAAAGGCGCGCCTTCGACGGGCAAAGACAAATAGCCGATCGCCGCCAACACCATATCGCAGGGTACATCGAAAAATTCACCGGTCCCGACCGCCCGGCCGCCTTCCAGCCGCGTGCGTTCGAGGCGCAATCCCTCGACCTTCTCGCCACCCAAAATTTCCACGGGCGAGGCATAGAACACGAAATGCACCCGACGTTGCTCGTCCGCCGGCTCCATTTCGGTGAAGCTGCGTAGTGTCGCCAGGTTCTTTTCCTTCAAGCGCCGGTCCCGATCCGACATCTCCAAATCAGGGTCGACGCCGTCCGGCAGCACCGTCGGATCGACGACCGAGCGGCAAATTTCGAGATTGCCCATTTCCCTGAGTTCGACATTGGTGAATTTGGCTTCGACCGGGCCGCGCCGGCCGAACATATAGACGTCCTCGATCGACCCGGCTTCGATCGCGTCCGCCGCGTAGTCGGGCAAATCCGACGTCAGCATTTCGGTCCGCGTCTTGACCAGGACCCGGGCAATATCGATTGCCACATTGCCGACACCGACGACGGCGGCGGCCTTGCCCGACAGGTCCGGGTTCAAACCCCGAAAGTCGGGATGGGCGTTATACCAGCCGACGAATGCGGCCGAGCCGTAGACACCGATTTTGTCCTCGCCGGGAATACCGAGTTTACGGTCGGTCGGCGCGCCGACCGCCAGCACCACGGCGTCATACATGGCGCGCAGGTCGTCGAGGCTGATGTCGGGTCCGATATCGATATTGCCGAAGAACCGAACGTTTTCATGTTTGGCGGTCTTGGCGTAGCTTTGGGCGACTTTCTTGGTGGTCTGATGGTCCGGCGCGACGCCGAACCGGATCAGGCCGTAAGGCGTCGGCAATCGATCGATGATGTCGATTTCAACGTCTTCAATCGCCTTGACTATCGCTTCCGCGGTATAAAATCCCGCCGGACCCGATCCAATGATGGCAACACTTATCGGCATCGGCAATTTCGTCAGTAATTTATGGGGAATTCGTCAACGCACTTCAATCGCCAACGGTCCATGTGTGGCCACCGCGCATCATGTCGTTCAAATTGTCACTCGCGCCGTTCGACTTGGCCGCTGCGATCTGGTCCATCACCGAGTTTTCGTAGGTCGGTGCCGGATCGCAATAAAGCACGCCCAAGGCGACCGGGAAATCCGGTCCGTCCATACCGGCCAGCATCATGGCCTGCATGCGGTTGGTCTCGTCGTGGACCAAGATTTCGGCCTCGCTGACGCCGCCTTCGCCGACGGTGACGACTTCCAACTCCAAGGCGCCTTGTTTCATGCGCAAGCCCGAGGCTCCGTCCTCGCCGAACAGCAGCGGTTGGCCATGCTCCGCATGCAATTGGCGCTCCGTCGCCACCGAACGATCAGTGAACTCGTCGAACACACCGTCATTGTAGACGATGCAATTTTGGAAGATTTCGACAAACGACATGCCGCGGTGGGCATGGGCACGAGCCAACACGCCGGGCAGAACCTTCTGTTGCGTATCGATCCCTCGGGCGACAAATCGCGCGCCGGCACCGAGTGCAAACATCGTCGCTGACACAGGCCGGTCGACGGAGCCCATCGGCGTCGACGGCGAACGTGTGCCGACCTTCGACGTCGGCGAATATTGACCTTTGGTAAGCCCATAGATTTCGTTGTTAAACAACAGGAACTGGACGTCGAGGTTGCGCCGGATCACGTGCAGCACGTGATTGCCGCCGATCGACATGGCATCGCCATCGCCGGAAACGATCCAAACGTCGAGTTCCGGATTGGCGAGTTTTACGCCGCTGGCGACCGCCGGAGCGCGGCCATGGATTGTATGAAATCCGTAGGTCGACATGTAATAGGGAAAGCGCGCCGCACAGCCGATGCCGGAAATGAAGACCGTGTTTTCCTTGCTGGCACCAACGTCGGCCAGAGTCTTGTAAACCGCCTTGAGAATTGCGTAATCGCCGCAGCCCGGGCACCAACGCACTTCCTGGTCGGAGGCAAAATCCTTCGGTTTCAGTGGCGCTATTGCGGTCGGTGCGTTCATCGTCACCCCTCCATCCGTTCGCTGATCGCCTGTTCAATCTCAGAGATCATGAACGGTTTGCCGTTGACCTTGTTCAGCCCTTCGGCGTCGACCAGAAATTCCGCACGCAACACCTTGCAGAGCTGTCCGGTGTTCATCTCCGGTACCAACACCTGGTCATAGTGCCGAAGCAAATCGCCAAGGTTCGGCGGGAATGGCCAAATATGGCGAATATGAACATGGGCGACATCCATACCCCGATCCCGGCTATTGCCAACAGCGCGACTGATCGGCCCATAGGTCGAACCCCAGCCGACCACGACCAGGCGGCCGCTTTCGGCGCCTTGATCGACTTTCTGTTTGGGGATGTCGTTGGCGATGCCCGCGATCTTGTTCATGCGGACATCGGTCATTTTTTGATGGTTGGGGGCATCGTAGGAAATGTTGCCGGTGTCGTAGTCTTTCTCGATACCGCCGATGCGGTGTTCAAGGCCCGGCGTGCCTGGGATCGCCCAGATCCGCGACAACGTCTCATCGTCGCGAAGCGACGGGCTGAAACCTTCCGGATCCTGGTGGAACGCCACCGGGAATTCATCGTATGAGGACGTATCCGGAATGAGCCACGGCTCGGACGCGTTTGCAAGATAACCGTCGGTCAGGACAATGACCGGCGTCATGTACTTGGTCGCCAGCCTAACCGCCTCGATACCGACCTCGAAGCAATCGCCGGGCGAACACGAAGCAATGACGGCAAGCGGGCTATCGGCGTTGCGGCCATAGACCGACTGGAAAAGATCCGACTGTTCCGTCTTGGTCGGCATGCCGGTCGATGGGCCGGCGCGCTGCGAATTCACCACGATCAACGGCAACTCGACGGAGATCGCCAGGCCGAGCGCTTCGGTTTTCAGCGAAACGCCGGGTCCGGAGCTGGACGTCATGCCGATCATGCCGGCGTAAGAGGCACCGATCGCGGCGCACACCGCGGCGATTTCGTCTTCCGCCTGAAAGGTGACGACGTCCAAGCCTTTCATGTTGGCCAATAGATGCAACAGGTTCGACGCTGGCGTGATCGGATAGGACCCAAGGAACAATTTTAGGCCGGCGAGTTGCGAGCCCGCCGCAAGGCCCCAAGCCATCGCCTCGGAACCGCTGACGTTGCGGTAGAGCCCCGGCGCAATCTCGGCCTGTTCGACGGTAAACGACACGCTGCCGTCGTCCATCTCGACGGTTTCGCCATAGGCGTGACCGGCGTTGAGTGCGGCGATGTTGGCCTTAGCCACATCTTCGCGTTTGGCGAACTTCGCGTTCAGCCAATCGACGGTGACCTGACGCGATCGGTCATACATCCAATAGACCAACCCCAAGGTCCAGAAGTTCTTGCAGCGCAAGCCTTCCTTGTTGGTCAAACCGAACGGTTTGACCGCCTCGAGAGTCATCTTGGAGATATCGATCGCCACGACACGATATTTGTCGAGCGTACCATCATCCAATGGACTCTGGTCGTAGCCGGCCTTGGTCAGGTTGCGCGGCGAATAGGCCGAGGCATCGGTCAGCACCAGGCCGCCGGGCTTCAGATCCGGCAAATTCACTTTCAGCGCCGCCGGGTTGAAGGCCACCAGAACGTCCGGCACGTCGCCGGATGTCAGGATTGCCCGGGCGCCGAAATTGATCTGAAACGCCGAAACACCGAACGTGGTGCCGATCGGCGCCCGAATCTCTGCCGGGAAGTCGGGAAAGGTCGCCAAGTCATTGCCGGCTAAAGCCGTCGCTTGGGTGAATTGACCACCGGTAAGTTGAATACCGTCGCCGGAATCTCCGGCAAAGCGAACCACGACTGACTCAACCTCGGTTCGCGGAGGCTTGACTGGGTCAAGCTGCACTGCGGTGTTGCTGGACATGATTTCTCAACAGGGTTGACATACTCAATAACGCGCCTTCCTACAACGCGGCGAACGACATGGCAAACCGGCCAACAGGTGTTCGCACGCATAATAACAATATCGCGCAGGACTGCGAGTAATCAAACGGCTCAAAAACTAATTTTTAGGTCGTAATTGGGCAATCAAAAACACGATTTTGTGCTTACCGGCGTGCTGCACCGCAGCAACAGCAACTAATCGCCAAGACCGTGCAAGCCTCGCTCGTGCGCAAACCGTGCCATGTCCGTGAAAAGTGCAATGACGTCAAATTCCGTCTGCTTGCCTGAGAATTCTCCGTAAAGCGTCTTAACGTTGACACAGATTCGCTCGGCATCTGACCAGCCGGCATAGGCATCGAGCGCAATATCCCGGGCCGCCTCTTCCGCCGGCATGCCGGCATCGTAGCGTAGCCGCGATTCGGTCTGCAGATACGCCAGATAATCCCGCAATTGAATCACGCCGGCTTTGTCGGTGATCGGCCCATGGCCGGGCACGATGACGTCGAGATCCATGCCAAGGATGCGGTCACAGGCGGCGATCCAATTGCCGACCGGGCCAGCCCACATCACCGGATGGCCTTCGATGAATAAGATATCGCCGCTATAGAGAACGCGATCGGCCGGCACGTGCACCAGCACATCGCCTTGGGTATGCGCCGGCCCGACCTCGATCAGGCGCACGTCCTTGTCGCCAACCCGGCATGTCATGTCGCCTTCAAAGGTCTTGGTCGGCAAGACCATATCGATGCCGTTGAAATCGAAGTCGCCGAAGATGCGCTGCAAATAGGTTCCCAAGTCGCCCATCGTCGGCGCCGCCGCCATGAGTTGCGCCAGCATGGCGGCGGGCACATCGGCCATTTCCAGGGCGCCGCGTTTTGAGGCGATGATTTCGGCGCCGCCGACCAATTGATTGCCCCAGCAATGGTCGCCGTTGGCATGAGTGTTGACGACCTGGCCAATGGCTTGGGCGGCCGCGGTCGCGCGCCGCATATCGGCCAGCATGCCCCGGGTCAAATTCAGGTCAAACAGAGTATCGACCAACAGCGACTGATCGCCGTCGGCAACCAGCCCGGCATTGCTCCAGCCCCAGGATCCGTCGGGCTGCAGATAAGCCCAGACACCGTCACCGACTTCCTGCAGCCCTTTTCGATAGCGCCAATCCGTCATCGTGTCGTCCTCTGCAATACGTTCTAATCCATAATGGCAACGGCCCGGGTCCAGCCGGCGGAGGCGCCGCGAATTTTCACCGGGAAGCAGGCGACGGTGAAGCCGTCGCCGGGTAGCGCCTCCAAATTGTGCAGTTTTTCCAGGTGACAGTAACCGATGTCCCGGCCCGCCTTGTGGCCTTCCCAAATCAACCCGGCATCGCCGCTTTCCCGATAGCGTTCCGCGGTATAGCTGAACGGCGCGTCCCAAGACCAGGCATCGGTGCCGGTCAGGCGTACGCCGCGCTCCAGCAAATACAATGTCGCCTCGCGGCCCATGCCGCAGCCGGCATCGACGTAGCCGTCACCGCCATAAGCCGATCCGGCGCGGGTGTTGACGACGACGATGTCCAAGGGTTGCAGCGCATGACCGATGCGCGCCAGCTCGTTCTCGACTTCTTCCGCGGTCACCACATGGCCATCGGGCAAATCCCGGAAGTCCAGCTTCACGCCGGGCCGAAAGCACCAGTCGAGCGGCACCTCGTCGATGGTGATGGCCCGCTCGCCCTTGTTCATGGTCGAGGCAAAATGGTAGGGCGCATCGAGATGCGTGCCGTTATGGGTGATCAGCTCGACCCGTTCGATCGCCCAACCCTCGCCATCCGGCAAATCCGCCTTGCCCAGGCCGGGAAAGAAGCTGCGCACTTGATCCACCGACATTTGGTGGTCGATGTAGGTGATTTTCGGCGAAAACGGCTGTGGATCGGAAATCACGTCGTTTTCGAGCGGCATGGAAATATCGATGATTTCACGGGTCATGGCGGCCTGTTCCCATTGCAATGTCCGCCGTTCAGCTTAGTCGCCGAACCGGGCCGGCGAAAGCCTCGGTTTCCGTCGCCTCTATGCCGCGCCAAAGACAAACGCTATCTTTTGATCAACGATAAACTTCTTGTTGGGAGCAACGATCATGACGTCATTCAGCGCCGGTGGCTTATCCCGGGCGTTCAGACGGTCGGCGGCAATTGTCACTCTGTCGGCGGCATTCATTTTGCCGGCGCAAGCGGAAACTTACAAAGTTACCGTCGCCGCCGGTCATCCGCCCGTGTTCTTGTGGGTCAAGCTCATGAGCGGCTTTTTCATTCCCGAGGTCGACAAGCGCCTCGCCGCAGCCGGTGGCGAGCACAAGATCGAGTGGACCGAGGCCTACGGCGGCACCGTCGCCAAGATCGGCGGCGTGCTGGAAGCCATCGAGGAAGGCATCGTCGATATGGGCTTCGTCGGAACCATTTTCGAAGCGCCGAAAATGCCGTTGCAGAACGTATCCTACGTATCGCCCTTCGGCTCCGGCGACATTGCCGTGGTAACCGGCGCCATCACCGCCTTGCAGCAGGAAATTCCGGCCATGAACGAGGCCTGGACCAAAAACAACCAGGTCTTCCTCGGTGGCGCCGCACTCGATTCCTACCACTTGTTCACAACCTTTCCGGTGACTGCTATGGCCGACATCAACGGCAAGAAAATCCTGGCGCCGGGTCCGTCGGCCAATTGGATCAAAGGCACCGGCGCGGTCGCCGTCGCCGGCAACCTCAAGACCTATTACAACGACATCAAGACCGGCGTCGCCGATGGCGTCCTGACGTTCTCGACCGGCGGCTGGGCTTCCAAGGTCTATGAAGTGGCGCCGCATATCACCAAAGTGAATTTCGGCTCCCAGTTCGCCGGTGGCGTGTCGATCAACAAGGACGTTTGGGAGGCCTTTCCCGACACGGTACGGGTGATTTTCAGCGATGTCGCCAAAGCCTATAACGCCCGTTTTGCCGCCGCCCAGCAGGGCGCGGCCAATGCCCTTTTGGGTAAAATGGCTGCCGCCGGCGCCAAGATCGCCGAGTTTCCGGCAGCCGAACGCAAGAAATGGGCGGCGACCATCCCCAACGTCGCCAAGGCCTGGGCCGCCGGCCTGGACGCCAAAGGGCAACCGGGCAGCAAGGTCTTGAAGGGATTCATGGCGAAATTGAAAGCCGCCGGCGCCGACCTGCCGCGCGATTGGTCGGCCGAATAGGATCCAGCCTGTATGACCGCCGATCCGGAAGACGGTGCGTCCCGGCACCGTCTTTCCGCTTACCTGGCAACGCTTGCCGGCGGCATGAACGCCATCGGCACGGTCTGGATTTTTGTCCTCATGGTGCTGGTCAATGCCGATGTTTTGGGCCGCGAGGCGTTCTCCAGCCCGGTGCGCGGCGTCACGGAAATCCTGTCGCTGTCGATTGTCGCAATCGTGTTCATGCAGCTCAGCCATACGCTTTGGGTCGGCCGCATTACCCGATCCGATGCCTTGTTGGCACGCCTGATCAAGAACTGGCCGGGCCTTGGCCACGGCCTTGACGCGCTGTTTCACTTGACCGGTGCCGGCCTGTTCGCGGTCATTGCCTGGGCAAGCCTACCCTATATTCAACGGGCCTTCTCAACCGGCGAATATGTCGGCGCGTTCGGCGACTTCACCGCACCGACCTGGCCGGTCCGCCTGATCATTGTCATCGGCAGCATTGTCACCGGGGCGAGTTTCCTGGCGCTCGCTTGGCAGCGGGCCCGCCTAATCATCGGCTCTGGCCGGTGAGCGCCATCGCCATCGGCAGTTTGACCCTGGTCGCCATGCTGGCATTGATTTGGCTTGGCATGCATGTCGGCGTGGCGTTGACCCTGCTGAGCTTTGTGGGTGTCTGGGCGATCAAGGAGAACGTCACCATCGCCAGCAAATTGCTGGCCTTGGCCGCCTATGATTCGATCGCCAATCACATCTTTGCGGTGGTACCGCTGTTTGTACTGATGGGCTTATTGGTGAGCGTCTCAGACATCGGCAAAGACACGTTCACGGTTGCCGACCGGCTGTTTCGCCGCGTCCAAGGCGGCCTTGGCATTGCCACTGTTGCCGCCAATGCGGTGTTTGCAGCAATCACCGGAATTTCCATTGCGTCCGCTGCGGTGTTCACCAAAGTGGCGGTTCCCGAAATGCTGCGCCTTGGCTACACGCCGCGCTTTTCTGTCGGCGTGGTTGCCGGCTCCTCGGTCCTCGGCATGTTGATCCCGCCGAGCCTTTTACTGATCCTCTACGGCTTCCTGGCGGAACAATCGGTCGGCGCGCTGTTCATTGCCGGTATCGTGCCGGGACTGCTGCTGGCACTCGCCTTCGCTGTTGCCATTGTCTTCATGGCCCGCCGCTTCCCGGCTTTCGTCGGCGGCCCGGAGGCCGGCCAGCCGGACACCGAAGCCATCGGGTTTGGTCAAGCGATGGTGAAGCTGGCACCGATCGGGTTGCTGATCGGCCTGGTTCTGGGCGGCATCTATGGCGGCTTTTTCACACCGACCGAGGCCGGCGCCGTCGGGGCGCTCGGCGCCTTGATTCTGGCCTTAGGCAAACGAAAACTCGGCTGGCGGGATCTATGGCAGGTATTGGTCGAAACCGGGCATGTCACGGTCTCGATCTGTTTCCTGATCATCGCCGCCAGCATTTACACCCGCATGCTGGCCTTGGCGGGCATTCCTCAGGCCCTGGTCGGCGCCATTCAGGCGGCGGATATGGGTTTCGTGGTGCTCATGGTGGTATATGTCCTGCTCATCCTGGTAATGGGCACGGTGCTTGATTCAACTTCGATCATGCTGGTGACCTTGCCGCTGTTGTTGCCGGTCATCGGCACATTCGATGTGAACCTGATTTGGTTCGGCATCGTCACCGTGATCGCGGTCGAGATCGGCCTGTTGACGCCGCCGCTCGGCATCGCGGTCTACGTGATCAAAAGCACCCTTGATGACGATCGCATCGGTCTGAACGACATCTTCGCCGGCGCCGCACCGTTCGCATTGATTATGCTGGCCGTGCTGGTGATCGTGATCGCGTTCCCAAGCATCAGTCTGGTGCTGTTGTGAGGCAACGATGCCTATATAACTTCCCTATTACTGTCACCGCCGCACGTGATAGATCGGCAAGGTGCCGTAGCCTTTCGGCAAGGGAATCCGACCAACATAGTCGCAGGCAAAATCGGTAATACGGTCAAAGCTCGCGAGCGCCGCGAAGGCCTGACTGGCATAGACTTGCCCGGGCGGTGTTTTCGGCTCGATCCTGGCCGCGCGGCTGACGTGGGCGCCGGTGTAGCTGACAAACTGGGTTACCGGATCGCCAATTTTGTAGACGGGGCCGGCATGCAAACCGATCCGCATGCTAAGGCTTTCGGGCAAACCGACGGAAGACCAATCCTTGGTTTGAATTTTTTCCGCGAGCTCGAGCGCAAAGATGCCCGCATCGACGACGGATTCAAAAACAAAGTACAGCGCATCACCCCAGGTATTCTTGATTACCGGCGCGTGCGGGGATTGTCGGGTCATCTCGCCTATCATTCCCAGAAGTTCGTCCACGAATTTCGGGATCTGACTTTCGGATATCAGACTGTAGCCTTTCACATCGGCGAACAGCAGGGCCATCATTCGGATGCCCGAAACAATGGACGCCGGTGTGTCGTCGAACGCGGATGCCGGCGGTTTCTTTGAGACCTGCGGTTCAACCGCCGGCGCCGTTGCCGCCAGCCGGTCCAATTCGATAATCTCGTAATCGAGCCCTTGGCGCTTCCAGACATCGACAATCCACGCGGTTCCGCCGGGACCGTCACCCGCTTTGCCATCCCAAACGGCCAGCCCTTTCAGCTCTGTGCCAAGCTGTTCGGCATGCAGCCGCGCCAGGCCAAGCAGCACTTCATTCGCGTATTCGTAGGAACCGCTGCCATGTGCCAGCCGTTGCGGCGACACCACGGAAACGTCTGCCCTGTCGAGCACCGCAGAATAGTGTTCGCCCCAATCGGCATCGGCAACAAACTCGACGCTATCGACGGCAAATTCCTTACGCCCATAGGGGAGAACAACATGGCTGACACCGCCCATATCCTGGACGATCCGGTGAAACAACAAATCCGACCCGCAAGCCGCTGAGCCATAGCCGATGATCGGGCCAGCTTGAGCGAGATGCGCCGTGAGCGCCTCGGCGACAGTTGAAACCATCGCTTGCGGAAAGCGCGGTGGGTGCCGGTCCGCATGGTCGACCATATGCCCCGCGAAGACGTAGACCGGCGGCAACCGGAAAGTGTTTCTGACGGCCTCAAGATCACCGCCGGCATGCTCCGCGATCAGAAGCGCCTGACGACAGGTCACGGCGTGGTTGCCATAAGCTTTAGGCGAGGTATCTACGGCATTCTTATACCAATTCAGTGCTGCTGCCATATTACCCAGCAACATCTCCGTTTCACCGAGCGTTGCCAAAGGCCAATATCGGGCATGATCGTCGGCCGGCAAGTCGTCTATTTGCGCCAGGCATTGCACTCGGACGCGATTGGCGATTTCACCGGCTGCGGTATCGCCCGACAGGAATGCCAGGGTCGCTGCGTTAATGCCTATCCAATAGCCGCCGGTGCTTTGGTAAGCGGCGGCGTAGCCGAGGTAGGCAGCCTTGAGATGCTGAAGGCGCTCATCGGGACTACGGCCTTGGACCCACAAGTCCTTTGACGTACGTGCAAATATGCCCTGTGTTTCTTCGTCCATTTGCCCTTCAGCACGAAGTGCTTGCAGAATTTCGCGGGCGTCTGCTGTGGCGCCAGACCTGGCCAAGGCGAGCGCTCGCAAATGCCGCAAGTGCACGTCGCCCTCAAAATCCGACAGACCTATTTCGGTCACATCACAGGCCATTACCGGATAACCGACCTCGAGAAACCGATCAGCAAGGCCCCGGTATAACTCGACAGACACAGACCAATTCGGCAAATCACGCTCACGCCAAAGAGCGAGCAGCAAATTCGGGTCGTGTGCCGCTTTGTCCAGGCGCCGCATCCAAGACGCTGCAACCGATTGCCGCGTGCCCGGTATTGTGTCCGAATCCGGTGCCAGTACTTGGTAACCCAGGCTGACAATGGCTTTCACCGTCTGCATGGCGGCGACGCGATCGTAGACTTTTTCGTCTTCCGGCAAATCTTCGTAGGCAACCAGGCAAGGATGCGTTTTTTTGGCATCGTCGCGCTTGGGTCCCGCGGACCAGCCATCGTCAAACCGTTGCTGTGCCCAAATGTCATGCACGTGCTCGGCCAGAACTTCGGTCAATTTATCAAGCTCGGGATCCAACGCTACAGCAGACGTATCAATCGGTTTGGGTTGGTACCGTGGAGATGCCATCGGGTGATTCCTCCAGCCATGCCGCCAGTGCGTGTTTTACACGCAAACTTTACCAACCAATTGGGAGGATGCAAAGCCGCTTATAGGACTTCGGTATCCATTTCGCTGCCGAGCGCGACCAGACGCAAGTCACCATCGTCCGCTTCCAATTGGGTGACCGAACAATGGTCGGGGCGGAAGACCTTGACCAGGTCGTTGCCCGTTGCCGCGCCGACCGCGACGTTGATAGCCACAAAGTGGCTGAAGAAAACAGTATCCGTCCTGACCGACACCAGCGCGTCGATCACCCGCCGGCGCCAGGCCCGGCGCTCTTCGTCCTGGGCGCTCCAGCGCCCCGCCATGACCGCATCGAGCCAACGCCGACGCTCCACCAGATCCCGGGTCGGTGCCTGGATTTCAGCGATGCGCGGCTCAACCATCGGCTCGACTTGCCAGCGTTCGACCAGCGGCGCCGCGGTTTCCAAGGTGCGTTTGAGCGGACTTACCACAATCGACAATGGTCCGTTCGCGGCAAGCCGATTTGCTACGTCCCTGGCCTGGTCCTGGCCCAATGAATCGAGCCCCGGATCCGGATCTTGATCCCACGCCGCCGCCGCGCGGCCATGGCGGACCAAATACAGTTTCACGGTCGAAATTTCGGCCTCCCGCGTATCCCAATGTTCTCTAGTGTGCGCGCCAAGCCTGGGTACGCCGCGCCAACCCGCGGGTCAACAGCCAGTGCAAAAAGCGCATGCCCGCGGAGGTGTAGACAATCATCATCGCCATTGCCGCGGCCGGCGCGATGTCGCCCGCGTCATCCATGTTCAGCACCGCGACGGACGCGAGCGTCGTATCCGGAGAATACAGGAACACCACGGCCGACACTGTCGTCATGGCATTGACGAAGAGATAGATCGAGATGTCCAACACGGCGGGCAGACAGACCGGCACGGTGACCCTGGCAAAGGTCTTGTAAAACGGCACTTTCAAGGACTGCGATACCGATTCGAACTCGGGGTCCATCTGCTTCAGCGCGGTGACCGCCGTCAAATGGCTAACCGTGTAAAAATGCGCGACGGTTGCCAAAACCAATATGGCCATCGTCCCGTATATCACACCTAGGGGATTCCACGGCGCATTGAAAAAGAAAATATAGGACAGCCCAAGCACCATACCCGGCACGGCAAGCGGTAAAATCGCCAAAAACTGAAAGAAGCCCCTGATGCCACGGAAACCCCGCCCTTTTTCGACGAGGTAGGCGCCGGCGAACACGACGATTGTCCCGAACACGGCGGTGTAGCAAGCCATGCGGATGGAATTCCAGTAGGCTTCCCAACCGCCGCCATCCATCAGGTCAAACTGATAATTGGCAAAACCGAGGGTCAGATTGTAGGGCCAGAAAGTCACCAGAGACGCATAGAGCGCGGTTCCGACCATCCCCAGAATGCCAAAGCCCAACACCGAACAAAATGCCAGGCTGAGCCCGTCTTTGAGCGGGCTCGGTTTGGGCTGGTATGGTACGGCACGCGCCGTCAGCAGCGCCACTTGCTTGCGTTGCACCAACCGATCAACCAGGAAGGCGACGACGGCGGGGATCAACAAGACGACGCTGACCACCGCGCCCATTTCAAAATTCTGTTGGCCTATCACTTGCTTATAGATGTCGGTGGCCAACACATTGTATTGGCCACCGATGACCTTGGGCACGCCGAAGTCGGTGATGACCAAGGTGAAGACAACGAAACCGGCGCTGATCAAACCGTATTTCACACCAGGCAGGGTCACCGTGAAAAACGTTCTGATCGGTCCGGTGCGCAGCGCCGTCGCCGCCTCGTACAGCCGGGCGTCGGACAATGACAGCGACGTGACGACGATCATCATGGCATGCGGAAAAACCCAAAAACACGACCCGATGACGATACCGATCGGCCCATATATCGTCTCGCCCAACAACAGGCCCTTGATCATGCCTTGATTGCCGAACAAATAGATCAGGCTGATCGCCGGCAGCAGCGATGGCGCCAGGATCGGCACCAAGGCAATGGCCTTGAAGACCGCTTTGAACCGCATGCAGGTGCGGGTCAGCGCGTAGGCATAGGTGAATGCCAGTACCATCACGATACAGGTCGAAACAACGGCGATCGTCAGCGAATTCTGCACTGAGAAAAACAACGCCGGCGTATTCACATAGACCGCGTAATTGGCCAGGCCGACAAAGTCACCGTCGTGATTCTCGACGCTTTTCGACAGCATCGAATAGAGCGGCAAGACAACGGCGATAAACAGGAACAGGCAAGCCAGCGCCAGGGCCGCGCGCATGATCCAATCGTCACGGCTGAGCTTCAATTTGACCGCCGGTGCGGCCGCCTGTGTCGACTGGTATGCCGTGTCGGCCATCAGAGCAGCTTCGGAGAATACGGGGTCATTTGACCGGGATTATTTTGCGTCGTGGCAAGGAGCGCGTCGCCATGCGATGTGGGGCATCGGATAAGACGCGCGACGCCGCCACAACGCAAAAGAACCCGGCCTTCGGTGGGGCAACTCGGTTTTTCGGGTGCGTTGCGATGCTTGCCCGATGCTCCACATCGCGCTGCGCACCGCGTCTGCCCGAAAAGCCGATTTGCACCCATCAAATGTCTCCGTATTCTCCGAAACTGCTCTAACCGCTGAACACGCGGAGCCGATCGGCCGGCAGCGCAATACGCAACGCGCGGCTAGCGCCGATTGCCAAGTCGTGCACGGCATTGACGGAAAGGTCGGCGGTGATGCCATCGCCACCGAGATCGTCGTGGGACAGGGCAGCGCGGAAGAACGAGCCCAGAAACTCCATGGATTCGATTTGCATGTCGATTTGATTGCTGCCGGAGCCGTTCAACCGAACGGTGACATCTTCCGGCCGGACCGCGACCGTCACCGCCTGGCCTGCTACCGCACCCGCTTGGGGTGGGCAATCAAGCACCACCGAACCAACGCGTACGCGATCCTCGGCGACGATTTCGCCGGTCAAAAAGTTCATGGTGCCGACGAAATCGGCGACAAACGCGCTCGCCGGTTCGCGGTAGATTTGTTCCGGCGAGCCGACCTGTTCGATCACGCCATGGTTCATGACGACGATGCGGTCGGCCATGGTCAGCGCTTCTTCCTGGTCATGGGTCACCATGATCGTGGTAACCCCCAACTGACGCTGCAAATCCTTGACTTCGTGCCTGAGGTGGGTACGGACCTTGGCGTCCAGCGCACTCAACGGTTCGTCCAGCAATAACAGGCCCGGCGACGGTGCGAGCGCCCGCGCTAATGCCACTCGTTGCTGCTGCCCGCCGGAAAGCTGAGCCGGATACTTCGTTTCCTGGCCTTCCAAACCAACCAGCTCGACGAGCTCTCTAACCCGCTCAGCGACGGCCGCACGCGCCATCTTTCTGTTTTCCAGGCCGTAGGCGATATTTTTGGCAACCGTTAGGTTTGGAAACAGGGCATAGGACTGAAAGACAATGCCGAAATCACGCTCCGATGGCGGCAGCGCGGAAACGTCACGGGATGATTGCTCTATGGTGCCGGTGGTCTGAATGTCGAGGCCGGCGATGGCCCGCAGCAACGTCGTCTTGCCGCAGCCCGAGGGTCCGAGGAAACAGACGAACTCGCCGTCTTGTACCGCCAAGGAGATATCCTGTAGCGCGGAGAAATCACCGAACATCTTCGACAAATGCGTGATCTTCAGATACGGCGCCGCCTGGTGCGTATCCGTGCCCGTCCGATGGTTTTCCACGCCGCCCTCCAACGCCATTCACAGGACCGGTCGCATTCGCCGGCGGCAAGCCAATGTGCCGCCGAACGAACGCGACCGATATTTGGCGTCCCGATTGTTACTTCTTCGGTTCAGACTTCGAATCGTAGCGTTTTTGCCACTCAGCCAGTATCCGCTTGCGGTTGCTGGCGGCCCATTCGAAATCGTTGTCGATCATGGCTTCGAGAATGCCGTCCGGAAAGAACTTGACCGGCTTGGCAAGCGCCGGCATGCCGATGACCGCGTAGCCTTCGTTGTACATCTTGTTGGCGGTCTCGTTGATCGACCAGTCCACCAAGGTCTTTGCCGCGGCCAGGTTCTTGGTGCCCTTCATGATCGACGTCGCTTCCATATCCCAGCCGATGCCCTCGGAGGGGACAACGATCTCCAAGGGCGCGCCCTTGGCCTTGGACTTGGCACCGCGAAAGGCGAACGATACGCCGATCGCAACCTCGCCACGCGCCGCCTGCTTGCACGGCTTCGATCCGGAATGGGTGTAATGGCTGATGTTCTGATGCAGCCCATCCATGAACTTCCAGCCGCCGTCCTCGCCAAACATCTGCAGCCAGCTTGATACGTCAAGGAAACCGGTGCCCGAGGAATTCGGGTTCGGCATTGCCACATGGCCCTTATAGACCGGTTTGGTCAAATCCTTCCACGACGTCGGCAGCGGCAAGTTGGCCTTGCCCGCTTCGACGGTGTTGTAGCAAACCGAGGCGACCCAGGCATCCATGCCGACCCAGCTAGGCGGGTTGGATTTGTCGCGAAATTTGGGATCGAGTTTGTCCAAGCCCTTTGGTGCGTAGGCTTCCAACATGCCTTCCGACTTGAGAAGCAGCAGACTGGTTGCCGCCAAGCCCCAGACCACATCGGCGCGCGTGTTGGCTTTTTCCGCCAGCAATTTGGCGGTAACGATGCCGGTCGAATCGCGCACCCATTTGATCTTGATGTCGGGGTGATCTTTGTTGAAGCGGGCGGCGTACTTTTTCAAATCCTCGGCCTCGACCGCCGTGTAGACGGTAAGCTCCGTCGCCGCCGATGCCACATTTGCCGCGAGCAAACCGACCGCGGCAATCCCTGTTATGGAAAAACATAGAGACGCTTTTTGCATGATATTCCTCTCCCAGTTGCGTTTACGAATTTCGGCGAGGCTCTGACCTGCCTTTCCTTGTTTTGTGCCGCAGATCAAGGCTCAAACGCCCCTGACCGGCGCCTTGATGGTAGCATGCCCATCATTGGCCTGATATGCCAAGCTTTTCCGTCTCGACCGGCCTGAGCCGGGTCGAGCGCAGCTCCCCGGCCGATTCCAAAATTGGATAGGCGACCGCGGCAATATGCGAATGCACGCGCTTCAGATCGCGCAGGATATCGAGATGCAGGGAACTCGTCTCGATGGTTTCCGGTTGGCCGGAGCGCAGGCGCGCATGGTGGTTTTCGGCTGCCGCCCGTTCCAGATCGCGAAACTCCGATTTCTCCCGGATGAGCCGCCGGGCGATGTCCAGATCGCCGTCGAGGAAGACACTAAAACTGAGCCGCACATGGTCCAAGACGCGGTCATAAAGGACGTCGATCTCCTCCTGCCCCTCCTCCGAAAAATTGAGCTTGTTCTTGATCTTCTTGGCCGCCAATTCCATCAGGTTCTTGTCGATGATGTCGCCGGCATGCTCCAAATTGGTGGCGAAATTCAAGATTTGCACGCAGCGATCGCTCAATTCACCGTCCAATTCCGCCCGGCTTACCGCCGTCAAGAATAGTTTCAGCTTTTCGAACAATTGATCGACAATGTCGTCCATGTCCTCGACGTCGCGCCGCAGTTTTCTGTCGTTGGTCCGAATGACCTGGCCGCTTTTGGTCAACATGGATTCAACCACGTCACCCATGCGCAACGCCTCGCGTGCCGCCGCCGCCAAGGCCACGGCCGGCTCTTCCAGCATGGTATTGTCGAGATAGCGCGGTTCCGCCGGGTTGGCCGCCTCCGGCCGTCGCGGCAACAGCCGCCGACAGAGCGCGGCGACCGGATCAATCAAGCCAATGAACACGACCGCCAAGGCCACGTTGAACAACGTATGAAAATCAACGACCTGGCGCGCCGGATCAGCTTCGAATTCGGTAACGTACGGAGCGATCAAACCGACCAGCGGCACCGCGGCCACGACCCCGATGGCACGCATGATGCAGTTGCCGAGCGGCACGCGCCGCGCCATCGCGGTTTCGCCGCTTGCCGCCATCATCGGCGGAATGGTGCCGCCGAGGTTGGCACCAAGGACAAGGACGAAGGCAAGCCCGACCGGCACCGCTCCGGTGGCCGCCATGGACATGATCAATAAGACGATGGCCAGGCTGGAATGCGCCAACCACGTCAACAAAGCCGCTATCGTGACCGCAAGGATCGGCTCGTCGGCGAGCGCCGTGATCACGGCTTGCAACGTCGGCGATTGGCGCACCGGTTCACTGGCGGAAATGATCAACTTGATCGCCAGCAACAATAGACCGAGGCCGATTCCGACCCGGCCGAGATCGCGCCAGCGGGTCCGCTTCGACGACAGGAACATGATAACGCCGACCAAGATGAACACCGGCGAAAGAAAGCCGATTTTCAAACTGAGAACCTGGGCAACCAAAGAGGTCCCGACATCGGCGCCGAGCATGACCGCGAGCGCGGCCGCCGGCGCAATGAGCTCGCGCGAGGCAAAGCTCGCGGTCATCATGGCCGTGGCCGTCGAGCTTTGCACCAAACCCGTGACCCCGAGGCCCGCCAAAAAAGCGAGAAATCGGTTGCGCGTGCCGCTTCGGATAATCTGCCGGAGATCGGCACCATAGGCACGTTGAAAGCCGGTTCTTACCATGCGCGTCGCCCATAACAGCAACGCTACGCCGCCAATGACATGAACCAGCATTTCCGTGGCCGGTATGATCGCCTCCCAATAAAAGATCGATTAAACACCCATCCGTATGTTCGCCAAAGTCGAAAAACGGATGGTGCGCGGGACCGGCTTGTCTATGGCGCCGAGATTCGTAAAGATTATCCGCTGTTGTGGACAAAATACGAGCGATCGACCCATGCCGAAGCCCACGGCCCGCCAACGCGCTGCGCGTTTAGCATTCTGGCGCGGTGCCGTCGACCCCGAACCGGTCGATGGCGGCATCACCAACACCAATTTTCTGGTCCGCCAGGCCGGCGAACGGTACTTCGTCCGCATCGGCGACGATATCCCCCATCATGGCGTCTTCCGGTTCAATGAATTGGCCGCGAGCCGTGCCGCCGCCGATTGCGGCCTGTCGCCCGAGGTTCTGTACACGGAACCGGGCGCCATCGTGCTCGCCTTTATCGATGGCCGCACATTGACCGAAGCCGACTTCCAAGATCCCGAGACCGTCGGCAAGGCGCTGGCGCTGATTGGCAGGGTGCACCGGGACGTTGCCTCGGCCTTTTCCGGCCCGGCGGTGTTGTTCTGGCCGCCCAAGGTTTGCGCCGATTATTTGGCCGTTGCGCGGTCCGGCGACAGATCCCATGCCTTGCGGGCAGCGCTGCCGCGGCTCGAGACCATGGCCAACGCGCTCACCCGACAGATCGGCCCGATGCAGCCGACGCTCTGCCACAACGATCTTTTGGCCGGCAATTTCATCGATGACGGCAGTCGGCTCTGGCTAATCGACTGGGACTATGCGGGCTTCAACGATGCGCTGTTCGATCTGGCAAATTTCGCCTCCAACAACCAGCTCGGCAATGATCAGGCCGTGGCGTTGCTGGGCGCCTACTACGGCATCGCGCCCGATCGTGCTCTACGACGCCGCTTTGCGGCCATGGCATGCTTTTCGCTGTTGCGCGAAACCCTGTGGGCGGCGGCGTCAGAGATACATGCCACGTTGGACATCGACTTTGCCGCCTACGGACAGGAAAACCTCGATCGTTTGGACCGCGCCTACGACACATTGCAGCGAATCGACAATGCCGGGGACACCTAGTGCCATGGAAATACGACCAGCAAACCGGGACGATCTAGCGGCGATTACCGAATGCGCCCGCTTGGCCTATCAACCCTATGTGGTGCGCATGGGCAAGAAGCCGGCGCCGATGATCGCCGATTTCGCCGCGCAGATCGCCGACGGCATCGTTCACGTGGCCACCGACGACAACGGCTTGGGCGGGTTCATCGTTTTCTACCCGCGCGGCGATCACCTGCATTTGGAGAACGTCGCGGTCTTCCCCGACCGCCACGGGCAAGGCATCGGCCTCAACCTAATCGCTTTCGTGGAAGCCGCCGCCGAGCGCGACGGGTGCTCCGCCGTCGAACTCTATACCAACGAAAAAATGACCGAAAACCTCACCTATTATCCGCGTCTCGGCTACCGCGAAATCAGTCGCGGCGAACAGGACGGATTCAACAGGGTTTTCTATCGCAAAGACATCTAGATGTGAGCTCTCAATAGGTTGTTCACTTAACAAAACGAAGGCCGAGGCACCGATCTTCAAGCGTCAGATAACGGAGAAGGCCGTAAACGAAGCCGTAGCAGCCGGCAAGTTCGATAATTTCCTCGATTGTCACCAAGACCGCAAAATCGAAGCTCTGTTTGCTCTGCACTTCGGCGACCAGGTCCCCTAGCGTTTCCAGGCCAATCGTGCCAACGACAAAAACCGCTCCGGACAAGGCGAAGATAAGCGCGATAGGCCTGGGCAGCGAAAGCATGAATCGGAAATATGTCAACCCGAGCACACATGCGAACGCGCCATAGGGAATAATCCAAGCCGAGGCAAACAAGCCGTCGGTCGCGTATATCAGGCGAACCAACGTTTGCACGCCCTCATGGATCAGAACCGCTTCGTCGAGGGACAGAAAGGCGAAGATCCCCGCGAGAACCGCCCAATGGCCCACATAGGGCCGCCGGTTCAATTTGGCTTCGGCCGAACAGACGCTCAGCAAGACCGCGGCGAGCAACAATTGCAACGCGGAAAAGTACGTCGGCAGGTTGCCTTCTTCGTTTAAATCCAAGCGCCAGATGATGCCCATGAGATAAGGCTCACCGAAGCCAAACCGGAACACCATTGTCATCATGTGAAGGGCGATCAGGACCAGAATGCAGGCGGCGAGCGTTTTCAGGATGATGCTGGTTCTGAGCGGGAACACCGGCACAGGCGGGGCGGACGTCGCCTGATCACGGTTTTCGGCGGCATCATGGGCGTCTTTCCTGTGACCTCTGTCCGCCATCTGTTCGCCCAATAACTAAAGCCTACGGCGTAAAATCTGTTCCCAGGTGATACAGGCAATCGCCGCGCATGACACGCCCGGGAATGCGTTTACAGATGATCATGCCGGAACAATTAAAGTGTACCGGCGATGGCTCTAGCCAGGGCGTTTCAAGAAAATGGACGGCGCCGGCAGTCGATCCGGCTGTCACGTCGTCGCCGAGATCGGCCATAGGCTCGAATACGCCGTCGTCGGGCGCATAGACGTAGTAGTCCATACCCGTCGCTTCCATGAGGCGCGGTGCCGCTCGCACCGGTTCAGCGTCTTCGGCCGGCAGTATGCCGCAATGAACAAGAACCCGGCGGACACCTTGCTCGGCATAGGCCAGCATGGCCGGCGTTACCGTGCCAATGCCACCCAGTTCGGTACCCATTGAGACGACGCCATTGCGTCTGGCGGCGCCGGTGGTCGTGCGGAAAGAACCCATGCCGCCGGGAAAGACAAAACAGTACGGCGTGCCGAAGCTGAGCGCCAAGGCGCGAATTTTCGCTTCCTGTTCGGGATCGTCATGGCGCGCCGCCAAGGCGGTCGGCAGATAATTGAGAGAGCTGCCGCCGGAATGAATATCCACCGCGTAATCACACAACGGCATCAGTTCGGTCTCGATAAAATGCGCAATCATTTGGGTCGGCCCGCCAACGGGATTGCCGGGGAATGACCGGTTCAAATTGCCCTCGTCGATCGGCGAGGTCCGGAGCCCGGCGCGCGCCGCCGGGAAATTCGCCATCGGCAGGATTATGACGCGGCCTTGGACGCGGTCCGGCTCCAATGTCCGGCAGAGTTTGGAAAGCGCGACTTGCCCCTCGTACTCGTCGCCATGATTTCCGGCCATCAGCAAAATGGTCGGCCCCTCACCGTTCTTGATCGAGACGATCGGAATGGGAATCCAACCATAGGCCGAGCGATGCACAGAATGTGGCAATCTTAAAAACCCGGTCTGACGGCCATCCTTGTCGAAATCCACCTCATTCATGATCAGAGACCGTTCTTTAGTCATGCCGCATTCCTTTTGATGGTGTGCCTTGGATGTTCATTTTATCCGAATGGTCGCTCGGTTGACAGTCAAGCGGCGTCGAGGGCCACGGCGGCCGGGTTCGTATTCCCGATATGGGGCGAATGACAGTCTTCAGTGAGGGCGAAGATATTTAACCCGGCTCCGGAACCCGCGCCGGGCCGAGCAAGATCGGCGCATAGATGAGCACGAACAGCACAAAGCCGGCGGTCCAGCTGGCGCCGGACAACGCCATCAGCGTTGCGTAGTGATCGGCCGGCCCGATGTCGGCAGCAATCCTCAGAACCACGGCGATGCTTGGCGCGATATAGGCGAGCCACAACGGCGACGGCGCCTGCAGCGGCCGGCCTGTGTGGCCGAGCGCGGCCCGGCTCATCACCGCCAACGTCATGGTGCCGATCGCGCCAATCGTCAGGCCATGCATGGAAGCCGTGGCCGACAAGTCCTCGACCATGGGTGCGAGCCCGCGAATAACGAGCCCGACCGCCACCCAGCCATAGCCGAGGTGCAGCACCCAGACGATCGGCTGCCCAAGCGTCCGGTGGCCTTGCCAACCGGACAGGCGCCAAATGTGCAAAGCGCCGGCGATCAACGCGATATGCGCCGCAAGCCCTTCAACACCGCTCCACCAATTCATCGGCAGCAGCGCCGCCGTCAACAGCAGCGCGCCGATATCGACCGGCGGCCGATGGCGAACCTCCGCAGCGGAGCCTTGAGCACGCAGCATGTTAGCGGTGAAGCTCGGCACAATGCGGCCGCCGACCACCGCGATCAACACGATGACGGCGTCTACCGCAGCCTGCAGGGTGCGGCTTGGATCGCCGTCAAGCAGGTCGGCGAACTGGAGGTGAAAGACGACATTGCATACCGCCAGCAACAGCAACACGAGCAACAGTGGAATCTGCCGGAATTTTCGAGCCTTGAGAACGAACCAGGCCGCCGTCGCCAACAGCACCGGCAGGAAGGCCACGTCCAGCGCCACGACGGCAAGGTCCGGCAGCCAAACATCGCTCCAAACCGCCAATCGGCCAGCCACCCAGGCGCCGACCAGGACCATCAAATATCCACCCTGAACCCTGGGCAGACCGGTCCAATTGGGCACGGCGGTCAGGAAAAACCCAGCGACAACCGCCATGGCAAAACCAAACACCATTTCATGGCCGTGCCAAATTGACCCGCCGAGGCGGCCGTCCGGCGACCAAACCGCCGTCACCGTCAACAGCCAAATCACGATGCCGAAACCGGCATAGAGGCTGGCCAACAGAAAAAACGGGCGAAATCCCCACGAAAATATTCGCTCCATCGTCGATTGCTGGGATCTCGGCATCATAATACTCCATTTACGTTGGCGCGGCTCGACACGCCCCGCAGCCAGTCAGTCGTCAGGCTACTACCATCGTTCGGTGTCGACGCCTTTGACCCCGGTCAACTCATTCGGCGTAGAATGTGCCAGGTCTTCGATTATTGCGGCCGAGCCGTTGAATCGGACATTTCCGACATAGACTTTTGGCCCTGTCCCGTTCATAAACAACGCGTCTGAGCGTTGGCTTTGGGCCTACGCAACGGTTTTTGATGATCTTCAGGGATGTGGACGGAGTGTGAAATGAGGGTTCGCGATTTAGTCGGTATCGGCGTGGCCTGCACGATTGCCTTGGCAAGCAGTGCGGCGCTGGCCGAGGGTGATGCGAAAAAGGGCAAGAAAGTATTCAACAAATGCAAGGCTTGCCACTTGATCAAAGACGGTAAGAAAAGCCGGGGCACAGGCCCCAATCTTTTCGGCGTGGTTGGCCGGAAAGCGGCGGCGCTTGACGATTTCAAATATTCGTCAGCGATGAAGGAATCCGGCCTGACGTGGGACGACGCAACCCTCGACAAGTATCTTCTCAAGCCGAAGAAGCTGGTTCCTAAGACCAAAATGGCGTTTGCCGGCCTGAAAAAAGAAACCGACCGGGTCAACGTCATCGCCTACATCAAGGAAATGTCGAAATAGTCGACGGAAATTGCCGGCGGCCTTAGGGATGTTTTTCTAAGGCAGCCGGCCGATGCCCTAATCCCGAAGCACCTCGGCGAGGTCCTCCCACGAACTCGACCAGCCGCCGCGGTGACCGTCCAGTTGCGCGTCGTTCGGCAACAGGTCATGGGTCAGGCGCACTTCGGTGGCAGCGCCAAGATCGATAAATTCGATGGCAACTTCCGTGCGCATGCCGGCCATCTCGCTGTCGCCGCCCCAAATCCAGCTATAGGCAAGCCGCTTGGGCGGATCGACTTCGCGGAACGCGCCGCTCAACGGATAGACGGCACCCTCCGGCGAGGTCATTTCAACGCTGTAGCGGCCGCCGGGCCGACAATCGAACTCCAAAACCTTGCAAGCGAACCCTTGCGGGCCGAACCAGCGGGCGACGTCGGCGGCGTCGGCGAACGCCTTGTAGACGCGCGCCACGTCGGCCTCAAACCTGCGATTGAGTTCCAGGCACTGACCGGTCTCGCCGCCGCTTGCCTCATGCGCTTCCACATCGCTCATATCAATGCTCCTTGTTCTTACGCTCAGATGCCAAATGATCGGCCAGACGGCCAAAGGCTTCGTCCCAGAACCGCTTGTGATCTTCGATCCACGAGCCGGCCTTGACCATCGGCTCGGTCTGCAAATGACACCAATGCTCCCGGCCGCGGCGTTCGCGCACCAACAGGCCGGCGCCCTCCAGCACCTTCAGGTGCTTGGATATCGCCGGCAGCGACATGGCGAAAGGCGCGGCGATTTCGCCGACCGGCGCGCTACCGAGCGCCAGCTTCGCAAGAATGCGCCGCCGCGTCGGATCCGAAAGCGCCGCGAAAGTGCGGTCGAGTTCGCCATCTTGATAGTTTACCATATAGTTAAATATCAAGCAGGGCCGCCAAGGTCAAGCGCCGGATTCGGCTGGCTGTGACACCGGCCCATCATTTGGTCAAACATCGACGCTTTCAGAAACCGCCAACGCATTTTCGAGATCGACACCCAGATATCGGACTGTGCTGTCCGTCTTCGTGTGGCCGAGAAGGAGCTGCACCGCCCGCGACATACGAGCAGCCAAAGTTAGGCCAAATTTGCTTAAGGTGGATTTGGTAACTCCGACCTCTGAGGCGATCTTGGTGGTCACGTAATTTTCGTACAATTCGGGCGGGAAGTGGACTTTCGCTGCTAGTTGAACAATTGGCCAGAGTTTGCACTTTGTCGACTGGCAGCTTCGGGGCGGCTAGATTGGAAAGCAGTCTTCGCGCCACGAAGCTTTTTTGGCGTTACAGCATCGAAACAACCACCTGCCTCTCAAGTCACCTTATGCCTGTGTGACGGGCAAATGCAGCGTCTCGAACGAGGAGATCGTTATCATCAAGGCGTTTCCTGCCAGGCATTGCCGCGACAGTGGGGCGGTGCTCGCAGCATAGACAGGTCCTTGTATCGCCAGCACTGTTGGCAGAGCAAAGCTTGTCCTATATAACGAAGTTCCTTGTTGCTAACCACAAGAAAAATGGCACCTAATATCATCCAGTATACCGGCGAGCAAGCTCGGAGTTTCGCGGGGGTCTCCCCCGAGGCGTGGCGGCATTGGCGAAAGGTTGTGCCGAGGCTGTCAGCAAAGTCTGGCAAGAAAGCCCGCTTTTCGGCTAGCGAGTTGATCGCGCTCGCGATGGTGTCCGCGGCCGTGAGTACATTGAATGTCGGCATCGCCGGATTGGCCGATCGCTGGAACGAACTATTTGACCTGTGTGCACAGCGGCAGCCCGGCAGCCTGCGCTCAACATTCGTGATCGTGACGGCCGAGAAGGTGGAGTTGGTCGAGGCTGATCAACTCAGTCGCGAGAGGCCGGCCATCGTTATTCCCTGTGAGCCAATCGTCGACCGGTTATGGAGGGCGGCGTTTTCCGGTGTGGTGGAGCAGGCGCAAGCATCTCTTCCATTTGCGCCGCAAGCCGTTGGCGGAGCAGAGCGATGAGCGGACTGCTCGACGCGCTCGCCGGTCTCCTCGGGTATGGCGACGACCCCGGCTACGTCCGCGCCGACGCCTTCGCCCAACAGCCGAACCATCGTCATGCACTTCGGCTCGCGGCACAGCTCATGCATGTGCGGGCCGCATTCGGCCTCTGGACAGGACGAGAAGGCGCGCTGCTCGGCCCAGACCGCGCACGATTCACGCCACTCGTATATCTTGCCGAAGTTGCAGATGCTGCGCAGGCCCAGCAGGTGCATCGTAGCGTCTGGAGCCAAGGTCTTGCCCCTTATCTGCTTGCTGCGTCCGCCGACTGTGTGTGGATTTGCCAGGGCTTCGCATTCTCCTCCACGGACTGGGCTCAACATGCGCTTGAGATCCCGCTTGTCGCCCCGAGTGATCCAGCTGGGCTCGTCCAGCATCCGGGGCTGAGGCCACTGCTCGCCAAGACGCTTCGAAGTTCTCTCGCATGGCGCGATGAGGCTCGCACAGCCGACGAGTTCGTCGACGAACGGCTATTGCGATCGCTCGCGAACCTATCGGTTGCATTCTCCAGCGCGACGCAATCTCGTCGGGCACTCGAGCCGCCGGTGACCAACGCACTCATCGCCCGGCTGCTCTACTTCTATTTTCTCGTCGATCGGCGCTTCATTACCAGGAAGCGTCTTGCAGCCTGGGGACTGACGGGGATCGGGCTGGACGAAGACCGTGATTGGTCGCTTTCGGATACCCAGACGCTCTTCCAGCGCCTCGACGAGGTTTTCAACGGCAGTATATTCCCGATGCCGTCGACCTATGCCGACGCTTACAATGCTACACATCTGAATCTGCTGCGGCGGGTCTTACGGCATGGCGCGGAGTTGGGTTCTCAGGACGCCTTGCAACTGAGCTTTCTCGACTACGATTTTGCCACCATTCGCACCGAGACACTTTCCGCGATCTACGAGATGTTCCTCAGAAACGAGGATAAGGAGGCGGGCAAACGCTATGGGGCATTCTATACACCTCCGTTTCTAGCGGATTACACGCTGGATCGCCTGGAAGACCATACGGCCCTGAGCGCGGTCACGCGTGTGCTTGATCCAGCCACCGGATCGGGTGTGTTTCTCGTCGGCGCATACCGGCGCATCGTCGAGGCCTCGCTGCCCAGCGGCGAGACGCGCCTGCCGCTCGACCGCCTCCACGCGCTGATGACCGACAACATCTTTGGAGTCGAGTTGAACGCAACCGCATGCCACGTGGCCGCCTTCAGCCTCTACCTGACGATGCTCGACTATGTCAATCCAAAGGAGGCGGCGGACTATACGCGTTGGCCCGTGCTCGTCGGACGTCCGCGACTGTTCCCACAGATGCTAAAGGGCGATACCGACCGCGGAGCTAACATTCGAGCCGGAGACTTCTTCTCAGACGCTTCCGATGGAATCTGCTGTGATATCGTTGTCGGTAACCCCCCGTGGGTGCAGTTGAAGAACCTACGCAGCCCTGGAGCGGTGGCCTATTTGAAGCAGTCGCGCGCACCGATCGGGGACAAGCAGGCGGCTGAGCTGTTCCTGTGGAAGGCCTATCACGACCACCTCGGCGAAAATGGCGCGCTCGGCTTTCTGATCCCACAGAAGAGCTTGGTGAACGCCTATTCGGATAAGTTCACGCTGGCTCTGCGGAGCAACGCAGAGTTAATCGGTATTGCCGATCTTGCCCATCTCCGCTATGTCCTGTTCCGACGCTCGGCGGCGCGAACAGCCGGCGCCGTGGAGAGCAATACCAAGCGCGGTGCGCGCCAGGCGGCAGCTGTGGTTCTGCTGCGGAAAGCTATTCCGCAGTCGAACCACCGGTTCTGGCTATATCGTCCCGTCCGCTCGACCCAGCCGGCCAGTCGTAACGGACGGCTCTGGACCCTTCTCCACGATTGGACGCAAGTTCTATGGCAGGACGCCGTGAGGCTGAGCAACGCCGACTGGCGACGGCTCTTCACCTGCTCGCCCGTCGATCGCCGAGTCCTGACCAAACTCGATCGTCAGATCGCCTCCGGTCGGCTGCGCTCGCTGAGGCAGCTCGACCAGGCTATCGGCCTGCAATTCAAGATTGAGGTCGATCAGAATCTCGACAAGCGGTTCGTGCTCAGCAGCGATCCGCGGCGGCCGACCTTCTGGCGACGCCAACTGGGACTCGACAGCTCTCTGGTGCCGGATACCAGCGCCGTCCCTCTACCGTCTTCCGAACTAATAAAGGCGCATCCGCGCTCGCTTCCGTTCCTGATGGGCAATGTCGTGATCATGCCGAGGACGTGCGAGACGGCATTGTTCGTCGAACCGCCCGTTGCGACCAGTTTCTTCATTGTCGGTTGCTTCCCCGAATTTGCCGGAACGCCGCTGCCCGAGCGTTACCGCATGTTCCTCGAATCGCTCGCGCACTACATGTCGACCCGGACGTTCCGCTATCTGTGCTTCGTCAACAGTCGGCGGATGACCATCGACCGTGCCAACACCGAGCTATCCGCCGTTCTCGCGCTACCCTGGCCCTTCGGCGACGTGGATGCGAACGATTGGTCGGCTCTCTTGGACCTCTCCAATCCAGGGCGCGAGGCCTTTGTGTGTGAACGATTGGGCCTGCCACCGCACTACCGTGATCTCGTAGAGGAATTCACTGCGTTCCGGGAGGCGTTTACCGACGGCCGGACGCCGATCGACGCGATGCGACCCAGCGATGCAAACGAGATCGATACCTATCTCGCTGCCATGCTGCACGAACTGGATGTCGGGCGCCAGCGCTACGCAGTAAGCGCGGTCCCGGTTACAGGCGATCTCGTGGCTGCGGTAGTGGAATATAAGAGCAAAGCAACCTCGGCAGCGGGTCGCTCGGAGCAACTCGCCCGCGCCGCTGCGGAAGCCTATGTCAAGCAAGGCGCCAGCACGCTAACGCAAAGCCGCTACCTCTGGCATTCGCGCCACTTGATGGCGAGCGTGCTTCTCAAGCCGCGTGAGCGCATGCACTGGACGCTGGATCGAGCCTTTGCCGACGCTGACCTCGTCACGGCTGCTGCTATGTCGGGCTACCACAGTAAAGAGGCAGTGTGACGACCACGATCTCCCTGGAGGAATGGCTGGTCGACCGCGGTCTCACATCGCAGGAGGCCGACCTCTGGGCGGACTTCATCACCGACGCATTGGATTTGATCGACGATGGGCACGCGCTCCTGCGCGAATCCTCAGAATGGGGCTCGTTCCTAGGAGGCTGCGTGAAATCCGTCCCGACCGAGCCGGAGATAACTTCAGGCCTGGGCGATCGGATGCGTCGCCTGCGGAATGAAGCGCCGATCGATAGCAGTCGCGATCGCATCCAAGTCAGCTACGAAAGCCCCACAACGGGAGACGAGCGTCATGGTATCCGCAAATCCAAGGCGGACTTTCGCTTTGAGAAGAAGTTTGAAGCTGGGTTCGCCGCCGAATTTGTCGTAGAGGCAAAGCCACTTCGCGCTGCTGCGGATATCGCCGGCCGCTACATGGCCGCCGACGGTCTCGGGTGCTTTGTCGACAGGTCTCCACCTTATTCGCGTGAGTTCGCGGCCGGAATGCTTGGTTATGCCTATACGCAACCCTCGACATGGATTTCAGCGCTCGCCGCCTCCCTGTCTTCCGGGACCTCGGCCACCCGCAGCGGCCATATTCAAATGCCGCGTGGCCGGTCGGCTCTCGTTTCCGATCACCCGCGCGCCGCGCTCGAACTTGAGCCTGTTACGGTGCTGCACTCAGTTCTCGATTTCGCCTAAGGCAGCTTTCGGGATCGCTGGGGCCACCCCGAATGACCGATCTGAGGGCGCGAAGCGGCCATTGAACGAATTGCTCTGTGATGTCTGCAAAGGGCTGTCAGGCGTCGTTGGCCGACAACACCGCCCGGCCGCGTTCGGTCAGCCGACACACCAGCCAGTCCGGTTTGATCGGGTTGTCGAACCAAGGCTCCGCCCAGCCATGGCGGACGCAGCTGCGGATGGTTGCCGCCGTGATTTGCTGACCGTCCGGGTCAAACAACGGCAGCTTGCCGCCGGGTTGCTTCAAGCCGAGCAGCAGATAGCGCCGCTGCGCTTCAGTGGGCTGAGCCTGGGCCATGGCCCAAGTCTGGCGAAAAGGCGCCGGACACGCAAGCGACCGTGAGTTTCGGCCGTGTTGTCGTTCGGCAGTCCACACGCTGTCGGGATGAAATTGCGGTACCGATCGCGCCGCGCCTTCGTTAGACTTCGACCATGTCGGAGACTACCGAACGCAGGCTGGCCGCGATCGTCTCCGCCGATGCCGCTGAGTATTCACGGCTCATCGGCGCGGACGAAGCCGGTACGCTCGCTGCCATGCGCGCGCATCGGGCGGAGTTGATTGATGGCCTGATTACCCAGCATGGCGGCCGTATCGTCAAGACCATGGGTGACGGCTTGCTGCTGGTGTTCCCGTCTGTCGTCAATGCGGTCAAGTGTTCCATCGCCGTGCAAATAGGCATGGCCGCCCGCAACAGCGCCATTGCCGCGGACAAGCTTATTGCGTTCCGCTTCGGCGTCCATCTCGGCGACATCGTCATTGACGGTGACGATATTCACGGCGACGGGGTGAATGTTGCCGCCCGGCTCCAGGAAGCCAGTGAAACCGGCGGCCTGGCACTTTCCGGCACTGCCCATGAAAGCTTGGGCAGCCTGATCGACGCCAATTTCGTAGACGGCGGCCCGCTCCGGTTCAAGAATATTGCCCGCGCAATCCAAACCTGGCGCTGGGCACCCGATAAGCCTGCAGCGATAGCCGCGCCAGACCAACCGCCGGCCCTACCGGACCACCCGTCGATTGCCGTGCTGCCGTTCGACAACATGTCGAACGATCCGGAGCAGGAATATTTTTCGGAAGGCATCACCGAGGACATCATCACGGAGATCTCCAGGATCCCCGACGTGATGGTGATCTCTCGCAACTCGACGTTCACATACAAGGGCAAGGCCGCCAAGGCACAGGACGTCTGTCACGATCTGGGTGTGCGCTATGTCCTGGAAGGCAGCGTACGGAAGGCCGGCGACCGCGTGCGGATAACCGCGCAGCTGATCGACGGTCAATCGGGCGGGCATCTGTGGGCCGAGCGCTACGACCGTCGCCTCGAGGATATCTTCGCGGTGCAGGACGACGTCACGGAAAAGATCGTACGCGCGCTGGAAGTTAATCTCGTCGGTGGCGCCGCGACGCCCGAAAGGCGCGAACAAACCCACAACCCCGAGGCCTACGACTGCGTCCTGCGTGGTCGTGAGCAGTACCGCTTGTTTACAACGGACAGCAACGCCGCCGCCCGCGTGCTCTATGAGCGCGCGCGCGCGCTGGACCCGGACTACGCCGAGCCCTATGCGGGTCTGGCCGAGACCTATGTGCAGGACTGGTTCATGGGCTCGGAACCGACGCTCGACCGGGCGTTCGACTTGGCGCAGCAGGCGTCGGCGCGGGACCCGGCGCTGCCCCTCGTGCAAGAGGCACTGAGCACCGTTCACCTATTCAAAGGGCAGCACGCGGAAGCCGTCGCGACGGCGCGGCGGTGGATCGAATTGGAGCCCGGGAACGCCGATGCTTACGCCGCACTCGCGGGCGCCATGCACTTCTCTGGGGGAAACCACGACGTGTTCGCGTTGATCGAAAAAGCGACGCGCCTCAATCCGTTTTATCCGTTTTTCTATCCCCACTACGTCGGCCTCGCCAATTTGGCGATGCACCGGTTTGACGCCGCAGTCGTAGCGTTCAAGCGCGCTATCGTTCGCAATCCCGAGGTTTTATGGCCGCACGTCTTTCTCGCGGCCAGCCATGGCCATTTGGGAGAACACGTCGAGGCGGATGCCCAGTTGACCGAAGTGCGGCGGATCAATCCGGAATTTTCAACCGCGTCGTTATTGAGCCTTCTGCCGTACAAGAACAGCGCCGACGTTGATCTGTTGGTCGATGGACTAGGCAAGGCCGGCCTGGAATTATGAGACCAACAGGCGCCAGATAACCAGTCTCTATCTCAGCCCGGTGATGAATGCCGTCATGGCGGCAAGCGTGGCTTCGGTCGCGTCGCGATGGGGGCTGTGGCCGCAATCGGGCAACAGCACAACCTCCGACGGTCCGGTCGACTTCGCGTCGATCGCCTGCACTTGGGCGAGCGTGCCGTATTCATCGTCGCGGCCTTGCATTATCAGCAACGGCGCCGTGACCGACGGCAAATATTCCTCAATATTCCATTGCATAAAATCCGGGTCGAGCCAGGCATTGCACCAGCCGTTAAAGGCGCAATCGGTATTGGCGCCGTGATGGCGCGCCAGGCGCTGGCGCAAGTCGCCGGAATCGTATGCGATTCTGGCCGCAGCAATGGCCTTCACATTGATTTCTTCGTTAAAGACATGGGCCGCCATCAGCGCCATGCCACGCAGTCCCGGGCGGGCGGCGGCGCCGGCATAGACCAGAGCGATCGAGCCGCCGTCGGAATGGCCGATCACCACATGATCCCCGATGCCGGTGGCGGCAATCAAATCGGGCAGATGGATCAGCCCTTCATCATGCATGTAGGTGAGCGGACGCGGCAGACGACAGGGCGCCGATCCTCCATATCCGAAGCGACTATAGACCAAAGCGGCCGTGCCTGTCGCTTCGGCCAGGCGGGCGGGATAATCGCGCCATAGGGAAACCGACCCCAGCCCTTCATGCAGAAATATTAGCGTGGTCGCGCTGCCGGGATCAGGTCCGTGCCATTGGACCTCGACGTCGCCGCCGGCCAGCGTCACGATATCGGTGCGCATATTCATATGGGGTCTTTCGCCGAACTAATCCGTGTTCAAGTCAGCAGCGGCAGCCACACCCGGACCCAGTCGGCGGCCTGATCCTCGGGAATATTGTCGCCACTGGCGTCGTGGCGGTCGCGATCGCCGATACGGGCGGCACCCAATTCGGTCAGCAAATCGTCAAACCGCTGGCCGCCGAAGTTGTAGGTGTCGTCGTAGGTGCTGTCGCCGAGGCCGAAGATGCCGTACCGGATGGCCGACATGTCCGGGCGCTTCTTGGTCAAGTCGTTGTACAAACTCATGGCATTGTCCGGAACGTCGCCCTGGCCGTAGGTGGAGGTGCAAATCAGAAAGATACCGTCCTGGTCAAACACGGACGCGTTTAAGCCGTCCATCGCGGTGACCGTCACCTCATGATCGGAATCGGCTTCGATCACTTCCTGCATTTCCTCGGCGACTAATTCCGCCGTTCCCGTCATTGTCCCAACGAGAATTCGAATTACTTCCGCCACCATCAGGCTCCCACCATGAAATTCGTCCGACGCCGACCGGCGCGGCGCTTGAGACACCATGCCGCATGATCCAGGGAAGATATACTGCGCCCGAACCTCGATTTCCACGACAAATGCACTATAATGCATGTCTTGACAAGAAAGGATCCGTGTCATCGTCGATCAAGTGCCCGTGCGCCAAGAAGACTATTTGCGCCAGCTTGGTGAACGGATCCGTGCATTGCGCGCCAGGCGCGGCATGACGCGTAAGCAATTATCCCACGAATCCAGCGTATCAGAACGCTATTTGGCGCAGCTCGAAGCGGGCAAAGGCAACATGTCGATCGGTTTGCTGCGCCAGGTCGCCAACGCCATGGGCTTCGGCCTGCCCGATATGCTGCGGGAAGGCCCGGAACGCCCGGTGGAATATTCCTTGCTGGTGGAGTATCTCGGCCGGCTCAATCCGCACCAATTGGCGGAGGCTCAGCAAATCCTGCTCGATCTTTTCGGCACCGATCGCGGTCGCCGTCGGCGGCTTGCCTTGATCGGTCTGCGCGGCGCCGGCAAGTCGACCGTGGCGGCGAGCCTGGCGGCACGTCTCGGCGTGCCGTGCATCGAGCTGGCGCGGGAAATCGAGGCCGATGCCGGCATGGAATTGGACAAGATATTTTCGCTGTCCGGCCAAGCCGCCTTTCGCCGCTATGAGCGCCGCAGCCTGGAGCGGGTTATCGAACGCCACGACGCTGCGGCCATCGCCACCGGCGGCGGCCTGGTCTCCGAACCCGCCACGTACGAGCTGTTGCTGAACAGCTGCTTCACCATCTGGATCAAGGCCTCGCCGGAAGAACACATGCGGCGCGTTGTGGCGCAAGGCGACCGTCGGCCGATGGCCGACAACGACGAGGCCATGGACGACCTCCGACACATTCTCGAGAACCGTGCCGCTCTTTACGCCAAAGCGGACTTGGCCGTGGACAGCACCGGCCGCACTGTGGCCGAGGTGACAGACGAGATCTTCGACACCGTCAAATCGGCGTTCCGCCAGAATCCTTGATGGTCTCCGCCCGGCTCGTGCTATCGTAATTCCTTCGAGCGTGACTAGAGCAAGTTTCGAACCACGGTGATTGGAGTGAATTCCTATCATGGCCATTGGACGCCCACGCGGGTCGAACGCGGCACCAACTGGCGGTACGCGCCGGGTTTGGTTTGCCTTTTTAGTTGCCATTTTGTGCGCTGGGCTCCTCGGCTTCGGCACGCCGGCGGGTGCGGCGTCCTTCACCGTCAACGGTGTTGAGTTCAGCGACGAATACGGCGGCTTTCGGCTGCTGTCGGTGACCGGAATGGGAACCACGAAAGATCCGTTTGTCGTCGTCGAAGAAATCATCGGCGACGAACCGGCTATACTGGTCATCCGCGGCATGGCCGGCGGCGGTACTTTGCAGGAAGGCCATAGTGCTTTTAGCGCTTTCGTGATGACCAAGATCGTCTTCAACAACTCACGCCGCGGCTGGTCCGGCTTCGATCACGAGTTGCGCGAAGTGATCGACACGCCGAGTTCCTACATGGACGGATTGTCATTCGACCAACCGGGCATCACGCCCAGGCCATTCCAATCCGATCGGTTCAAAATCGCCCATGAAATCCGTGAACCCTACGACAGCCTGCGCTATCGCAACGGCAAGGTCGATCCTGGCCAAAAGGTCCGTTTTGACGTGACCGTGACCGACCCGACGCCGACGCCGGAGTTTTTCTTGATCCAGCGTCCCTTCTGGCCGGTCGCGATGTATCAGTGTTGTCGGTGAGCCCCCGGCTTCGGGTTCGTCGTAGACAGTCGGCAAGGATGCAAAATTGTGCTTGCCAAATTGATAACATGAATTATAATGCATGAAAATCAAAACAGAAAGCGCGTCATACCATGACTGAAATCATCGATTTTCGGACCCATCCGGATCGATACCGCCATTGGAAAATCGAAATCGACGGCGATGTCGCCAGCCTCGTCATGGACGTCGACGAAGACGGCGGTCTCAGGCCGGGATACGAATTGAAATTGAACTCCTACGATCTCAGCGTCGATATCGAATTGTACGACGCCATTCAGCGGCTCCGCTTCGAGCACCCGGAGGTCGGCGCGGTTATCATGAAGTCTGGCAAGGACAATGTTTTCTGCGCCGGCGCCAACATCCGCATGCTGTCCGCATCGACACACGCCCATAAGGTCAATTTCTGCAAGTTCACCAACGAGACCCGGCTGTCGATCGAGGATGCTACCGAAAACTCCCAGCAGCGTTATCTCTGCGCCGTGCGCGGTTCGTGCACCGGCGGCGGCTATGAATTGGCGCTGGCCTGCGACGAAATCATCATGGCCGACGACCGGACCACCGCGGTCGGCCTGCCGGAAGTGCCGCTGTTGGCGGTCTTACCCGGCACTGGCGGCCTAACCCGGCTGACCGACAAGCGAAAAGTCCGGCGCGATCGCGCCGATGTGTTCTGCACCTTGCAGGAAGGCATCAAGGGCAACCGTGCCGTCGAATGGCGGTTGGTCGACGAAATCGTGTCGCGCACCGAACTGGATGACGTCGCCATGCGCCGCGCCAGGGAATTGGCCGGGCAAACCGATCGGCCCGGGGATGCCAAGGGCATTATGCTTGGCGCACTCGACCGGCAGATCGACGGCGACACCATTCGGTACGCCCATGTTCGCATCGCTATCGACCGCGCAGTCAACGCCGCCGAAATCACCGTCTTGGCGCCCAACGCGCCGCCACCGAACGATATCGCCAGTATCGAAGCCGAAGGCGACACCTATTGGCCGCTGGCCGTGGCCCGTCAACTCGACGACGCGATCCTGCATTTGCGGTCGAATGAAGAGGAAATCGGTACCTGGATCTTGCGCACCGAGGGCGACGCGGCCCATGTGCTGGCCGCCGATCAGGCCCTGATCGACCATGCCGACCATTGGCTGGTGCGCGAGATCACGCTCTATCTAAAACGCGTGTTGAAACGCGTCGACATGTCCGCGCGCTCGATCTTCGCATTGATCGAGCCCGGCAGCTGTTACGTCGGCACCCTGCTTGAACTGGTGTTGGCCGCGGATCGCAGCTTCATGCTGGACGGCCAGTTCGAAGGCGACAACAGGCCGCCGGCGACGGTGCAGCTGAGCGACCTCAACTTTGGCGCCTATCGCATGGGAACGGGGCTCACCCGACTGGAGAGCCGCTGGCTCGACGAGGCCGACCGGATCGACGCCTTGCGCCAGGAAATCGGCAGCGAGATCGACGCCGCACGGGCCGACGAGTTGGGCCTTGTGACCTTTATTCCCGACGACATCGATTGGGAAGACGAGATTCGCCTAGCGGTCGAGGAGCGCGCGGCATTTTCACCGGATTCCCTGACCGGTATGGAAGCGTCGCTCCGGTTCGGCGGACCCGAAACCATGGAAACCAAGATCTTCGGCCGGCTCACCGCCTGGCAAAACTGGATCTTTCAACGCCCCAATGCCGTCGGCGAGCAGGGCGCGCTACGCGTCTATGGTAGCGGCCGGCGCAGTGAATTCGATAAAAGGAGAGTGTGAGCGATGGCGATCGATTATTTGGAGCGCATCCCCAACAACGTGGATCTGTCCGACAACCGCCGCCTGCAGCGGGCGTTGGAAAGCTGGCAGCCGAACTTCCTGGATTGGTGGCGCGACACCGGCCCTGATCAAAACCTCGATACGGAAGTCTATCTTCGCACTGCCGTGTCCGTGGACGCCAAGGGTTGGGCGCAGTTCGGTCATGTGAAAATGCCGGACTATCGTTGGGGCATTTTCCTGGCGGAACCGGACGATGACCGCAAGATCGCGTTTGGCGATCACAAGGGCGAGGCTGCGTGGCAAGACGTGCCCGGCGAATACCGCGGCGTCCTGCGCCGGCTGATCGTCACCCAAGGCGATACCGAGCCCGCCTCGGTCGAGCAGCAGCGCCTGCTCAACGCGACCTGCCCTTCGCTTTACGATTTGCGCAACCTGTTCCAGGTCAATGTCGAAGAAGGCCGACATCTCTGGGCCATGGTGTATCTGTTGCATGCCTATTTCGGCCGCGACGGCCGCGAGGAAGCCGACGAGTTGTTGGAGCGTCGCTCCGGCGATCCCGACAAACCGCGCATTCTCGGCGCCTTTAACGAAAAGACACCGGATTGGCTGTCGTTCTTTATGTTCACCTATTTCACCGACCGTGACGGCAAGTATCAGTTGGCATCGCTGGCGGAATCGGGCTTCGATCCGTTGTCGCGGACCTGCCGCTTTATGCTGACGGAGGAAGCCCATCATATGTTCGTCGGCGAGACCGGCGTCGGCCGCGTCATCCAGCGCACCTGCGAATTGATGAAGGAGCATGACACCGACGAAGTCCGGCCTTTTGGCGGCATCGATTTGGCGACTTTGCAGCGCTACCTCAACTTCCATTTCTCGGTGTCCGTTGATTTGTTCGGTTCGGAATTGTCGACCAATGCCGCCAATTACTATACGATGGGCATAAAGGGCCGCTTCCAGGAAGAAAAGATCGACGACGACCATAAATTGGGCAACGATGTCTATCAGGTTACGCGGGCGGCCGACGACCGGGTCGAAACCCACGAAGAACCGGCCCTGCTGGCGATCAACGAGCGGCTACGCGACGATTACGTGGAAGACTGCCAGCGCGGCGTCACCCGTTGGAACCGCAGCATGCAACGGGCCGGGATCGACTTCGAGCTGAAACTGCCGCACCGCGGCTTCCATCGCGCCATCGGCGATTTTAATGATGCCCGGGTGTCGCCGGACGGCCAGGTCATCAGCGAGAAGGAATGGCGCGAACGCCACCATGAATGGCTGCCGACGGCAGAAGACAATGCCTTCGTGCAATCGCTTATGCAGCGTGTCGTCGAGCCCGGCAAGTTCGCCGGCTGGATCGCGCCGCCGGCCCGCGGCATCAACAATCAGCCGGCCGACTTCGAGTATGTGAAGCTGAATTAGTCGATCGGCAAAAAGTCCTTCGGCTCCGCCTCAGTGTACTTTTTGCCGGAATATGATTGCCAAATCAGCCCTTGGGGCGGCCCGGCGGGCTGATTTGCTCATTTCTCTGACTGGTCATGACCTTCGGTCATGATCAGAGTCTGCAACAAATTGCGCCTTTCAGGCGCAATTTGTTGCAAGCAAAAAGGCTGTTAGCGCATCGCCGAGCCGCCTCAAGATGCGCTAACGCATTACTAAAACTGAAGAAAAGTACACTGAGCGTAGCGAAGGACTTTTCTTCAAGGTCAACTAATCAGAATCCCCCTATCGCCGAACGCTGGCTTCGGTATCATGGCCAGATGCTCGAACTGCCGCTCAACGATCCCGTCGTGGTCTCCCATGTTCCTTACATTATTCGGCGGACCGTCCGCTGGGGTGACTGCGACCCGTCCGGCATCGTGCATGTGTCCCGTTATGTGGATTATGCCGCCGATTCCTGCGAAGCCTGGTTCAAGGAAGTGACCGGCTATCATTGGAACGCCTTGCGCCGCGAATTCGGCATGGCCTCGCCCGCGGTCAACCTGCAGCTCGACTTCGCGCACGCACTGATGCCGGAGGAGCAAGTCGACGTGACCATCGATCTCGATGAACTCTCGCGGTCGACCTACCGCCTCGGCGTCGGCGGCTGCAACAGTGACGGCACGCTCTGTTTCGGCGGTATCTATGTTGGCGCCTTGGTCAATATTGAATCAATGAAATCCGTCGCCATTCCGGCCGACTTCAGGGATCGTATGAATGCCTATCTCGAGGCCTGCGACAAAGCACGACTGGAAATGTGAGCCACCATGAACACACCCTACACCAAGACATTCCCGGTCTCTTGGGAAGAGCTGCACCGCAATGGCCGGGCTCTGGCCTGGCGCCTGGTCGACGGCAAGCCCTACCGTGGCATCATTGCCATCACCCGCGGCGGGCTGGTGCCGGCCGCCATCGTCGCGCGTGAATTGGACATTCGCGTCATCGACACGATCTGCGTCGCCACGTATCGTGGCAGAAGCAGCGGTCAAACCGAGGTGCTGAAAAACGCGATGGCCAACGACGGCGACGGTTGGATACTGGTCGACGATCTGGTCGATACCGGCACCACCGCAAAAGTCGTGCGCGACCTGGTGCCCAAGGCCCACTTCGCGACCATCTACGCCAAGCCCGCGGGCCGCCCTCTGGTCGACAGCTTCATTACCGAAGTCAGCCAGGATACCTGGATCCTATTCCCCTGGGATACCGAGCCGAAATACGTCGATCCCGTCGTCGAGATCGGATCCTGACAGCGGCATTGGCCGCCGGAGAATTCTAAGAAAATTGGTGCGGTTGAGAGGACTCGAACCTCCACCGGGTTGCCCCGACATGGACCTGAACCATGCGCGTCTACCAATTCCGCCACAACCGCTTAAGCGCGTCCTTATACACAACTCGCCGCGTGCTGCCAATGGTCCGTTCGATACGGAATCGGCAATCTTTGATTAAGGTGTTGAGGCTCGGCTCTTGGGTGTCGTCAGAGCCCAGTGAACCAGGTTTTTCAGCACCCGGCCCAAGGCGTCGTCGAAGGCCACGATGATCGACGTCATATCAGCGTCGGCAGCCGGCAACCGGGCGCTGAAGGTCTTCGACGCAACGATCATCTGGCGCGGCAGACGAACGATCTTGGCGTTCATCCGAACGTGAACCACCGGCACGCCGTCGTCGTTGAAATACTCGGCTTGGAACTCGCGCAATTCGGTCTTCAGGTTGAAATTTGCCCTAAGCCCGATCGCCTGGCGGCCCACACCGACGATCTTGCCGGTATTCTCGAAGCTTTCGATCAGCAGCGTCTGCACCATCTTCGGCGCGCGCTCGGTCCAGCGCGCGTCGGCGAAGTATTTGAGCTGGGTCTGTTTCGGCCGGAGCGCTATGCGGTTATTGTCCAAGCCTCCCGACGCCAAAGGCTCTTCGACAACCAACTGCCAGTCCACCGGCTTGATGCTTTCGGTGAAGGTGCTTTTTGGCGTGAGGTTATAAAGATCGGGCGCCTTGCCGATGCCCGGCAACGCCGTGCAGCCGGCCATCACAATGGCCAGGCAAAACACGCTGAAGGCACCGGCCTTAAACTTGATGCGTCCGGTCATGGTCAATCCGCCTTGAACTCTGATTCGCGCTCGCCCAGCAGGAAGCGCGCGCCATCGGATTCCAACCGTTCCGAGACGCGCAACATGCTGGCGATCAAAAGCCTTGTTTCGGTGACGAGCTGCTGGATGTCACCGAGACCGTCGGAAGCAAAAACGCTGAGATCTTCACGGTTATCGGTGACAATTGCGTTGGCGCCATCGACCAGATCGTTTGCGGATTTGGCTGTCTTGCGAAGGTCACCTAACAATCCGCGGACATCGATCGCGACGACATCGTCGAACTCCATCAGGCTGCTGCGTGCCACCGCCAAGACCGTTGTCGCTTCGTCAACCAGGCCTTGCGATTTAGAGACCAAGACCTGTACGTCATGCGAGGCTTGTTTGACATCCTTGCTGGTCTCTACCCAGGTATCCACCAAGGTTTCGACCTGATCGGCGCGCCCGGCGAGGCTTGAGGTCAAGGTCCGAATATCGGCAATGATGGCGGACAGGTTCCGTCGGTTGTCTTCCGATAGCAATTCGTTGGCGTGCAGCAGCAACAGATTGGCTTGATCGAGCAATTGCGGCGCGCCCGCGAACAGCTTTTCGAACTCTGACGGTTGCGAGGGAATGACCGGGACGCCGTCCTCAGGGATTTCGATCGGCTGCGCCCCTTTCGACGCGCCATCGATGTTGATGAAGGATAATCCGGTGATGCCTTGCAGTTGCAACCGTGCCATGTCGCCTTCACGGATCGGTGTCGCTTGATCGACCTCGACCTGCACTTTCACGCGGGTCGGATCTTCAGCATCGACATTGATCGTTTGGACCGCACCAATCTTGATGCCGTGGTAGCGAACGTCGCCGCCAACGCTAAGTCCCGCCACAGAGCCCTTAAAATAAATGTCGTAGAGGGTCCTGCCGCCGTCTACGTCGACCCGCGCCAGCCAAATGATAAACCCGAACAGCGCAATGACGGAGACAAGCACAAAGCCCCCGATCAGGATATGGCTGGCTCGGGTTTCCATCGCTTAAGTCATCGCCCGCACACGGCTGGCGTCGGCCGCCCGCGCCCGGGGGCCATGGAAATACTCGCGGATCCAGGGATGGTCCTGTTCCAGCATGTGGTCCAGAGAGCCCACCACCAAGACCTTTTGATCCGCCAGCACGGCGATCCTGTCGCAAATCGCGAACAGGCTATCCAAGTCGTGGGTGACCATGACCACGGTCAGACGGAGGCTCCGTTGCAGGCGCTGGATCAATTGATCGAACTGTGCCGCACCGATCGGATCCAAGCCGGCCGTCGGTTCGTCCAAAAACAGGATTTCCGGGTCCAGCGCCAAGGCCCGCGCCAGTCCCGCGCGCTTGCGCATACCGCCGCTAAGCTCGGAAGGAAACTTACACCCGGCCTCGGTCGGCAGCCCGACGGCGCCGATTTTTACCGCGGTTATCTCGTTCATCAGCCGTTCGGGCATATCCAACGACTCACGCATCGGTACTTGAACATTCTGCGCCACAGTCAACGAGCCGAATAAGGCGCCGTCCTGGAACAGCACGCCCCAGCGCCGCTCATATTGGCGCCGCTCAGACGGTGGCAGCCGGCGCAGGTCATTGCCAAAGACTTCGACGTGCCCGGCAGCCGGCCTGTTCAGGCCGATAATGGTGCGCAGCAACACCGACTTCCCGGTCCCCGAACCGCCGACGATCGCCAGCACTTCACCGCGACGCACCGCCAAGTCCAACCCGTCATGGATGACCTGACTGCCAAAAGCGGTCTTCAATCCGGTCACCTTGATTACCGCGTCCGTGCCACCCGCATGCCCGTTGTTGAGCGCCAATTCAGACCCCCACGATACCGAAGAATACACTGAAAAACGCATCACATATAATCACTAAGAAAATCGCCTCCACAACCGACCGCGTCGTTCTGCGCCCAACGGATTCCGCACTGCCTGAGACCTGAAGTCCTTCATAGCAGCCAATCATCGAAATCAATATAGCAAAAAACGGCGCCTTGATAAGACCAACCCAAAATGACCACATGCCAATTGCTAGGTTCAGCCGGTCCAGGAATATTGTCGGCGCAATGTCCAGCGCCACCCAACTCATGATACCACCGCCCAACAAACCCAGCATATCGGCGAAGAACACCAAAATCGGCAAGGCAACGGTCAGCGCCACGACGCGCGGCACGACCAACACTTCGATCGGATCGAGACCAAGGGTGCGCATCGCATCGACTTCTTCATTAAGCTTCATGGAGCCGATTTGCGCGGTAAAGGCGCTGCCCGACCGGCCGGCGATGACGATCGCCGTCAGCAGCACCGCAATCTCTCGCAACACCGAGATGGCCAAGAGATCAACGACGAAAATCTCCGCACCAAATCGCGTGAGTTGCTGCGCGCCCTGATAGGCCAACACCACGCCAATCAATACCGAGATCAGGCAGACGATCGGCAAGGCGTTGATACCGACTTCTTCAATATGGTAGACGACGGACGTCAAGCGTAACCGGCGCGGCTTGATTACGACTTTAAACAGGGCGAGGACAGTTTCACCGAAAAACGAAACAAACCCGCCACAGGTCTCAACAACGCCAACCGTTGCCATTCCAAGATGGCTGAGGAAGCGAACCACCGGGTTGATCCGCGGCGGCTCTATTTCGCAAGGCTCATAACTGTCGGCAACCTGCTGCAACAGCGCATTGTGCTCCGGACGTACGCCCTGCAACTCGGCCTCGACGCCACTGTCCCTGAGACCCTTCAGCAATCGGTGCAGCAGCCAGGCACCGGCGGTATCGAGAAAATCCAGTGCGCTGGCGTCAACGCGGACCCGGCCGCGTCCATTGACGGCAACGCGCTGCAGATCGGCGTCCAAACGGCCGGCATTGTCAATATCCCATCGGCCGCCGACGACGAATACGACATCGTCATCAGAAACGCTTTCGGTCAGCCAACCGGCACCGGCCATCCGCGATTGTCCCTGTATCCCCAGATCGGCCACCTTTGCATGGCCTTTGGGCGGGATCAAGGCAGCCGCATCAACCGTGGTATCAATCGCGAATGACGCTAACTGCCGGCGCCGATGCCGTCCCAGTAGCGTTTGTTCAAAGCGTCAAGCATGCCGTCATGCACGGCTTCGAGGCATTCGCGCATGGACGTGGCCGAATGGCTGCTGAACGGGCTTTTAAAGCCGGCGATGAATTGACAGTTGGAAAACCCCTGCTTCACCCTGCGTCGATCCCCGGAACGCAAAGCGGCAACCGCATCCGCCGCCCCGGAACGCCGCCAAAGGCTCGCCTGGGTCTGCTTTGACACCTGCCGATCGGTCGGCAACAGATTGATCATCCTGACCATTATGCGAACGGCCTTGCCTTCTGACGGGTCTTGGTCGACGAGGCGGTGCCCCAACATCCGCAACGGCCCAGTAACAAGCGCAATATCGGCTTCGGTCTGAGGCCGATCGTCACCGGCCACCGGCTTTGGCAGCAAGGTTACGCGTTCGCCGATTCGAAGCCGGACTTCGGACATGCCGAGCGCGTCCAGTTTTTCCTTACGCACGGTAAACCTCACCATTTTGTGATGCCGCGCCGACGTTACGGTCAACAATTTAGCTAGGGATAGCACGCGGTCCCGGCCCTCGGCATCCACGCCGACGAGCTGCAGCCCCTCGTAGGCGGCCGCTTGATAGGGCGTGCCGGGCGCCGGCGATTGGCGATCCGGCTGCAAGCAAAACGCGGTGATGTCGACGCTGCATTGACTGTCCTGACAATTCATAGGCAGCGCTTCGTCCATCGCCATGACCGCCAGCGCTTGAGGCGCCGCCTCTGCGGTCGCGGCAACAGCGAAAGAAGCAAACAGCAGCCCCAACGGCCTAAGCGTGGAAAGCAAATTATGCATCTCGCCCTCCTCTAAGCTGAATGTGATCGAGGATTAGCAATCGGGTTATCAATAATGCTACGGACAGCCGTCAAAATCAGGCCGCCTAGTTCCCCGTCGACAGAAATCTGTCATGCGTTCTGAATACGGTCAAGAATATTCACATCGTACGGGATAGGTAATCCCGCAAGTCAAGCGCCTGATAAGACCGGGAAAAGACAGAATCCTGAAGTTATGGCGGATAGCCCTGCCTATGAGAAAGTCCCAATATTACGCTGGGATCATACCGGTACTCGATAAGCAACGAATATATAGTGCGCCGTTTGTGCCGACTTCGGCACTTTTGCCTTGTTTCCCAATAATCAGTAATCTAGGGTGCACATGTCGTCGCCTAGGCGGGACCGCATGGAAGGCGACCGAAACCTGTACCAAACGGCTCGTGCCGTTTGCCATGAAGGGGATCACCCCAACGAGGCGGAAAATCAGCCGAGACTAATGGCACAGGGTAAACCGGATAACAAAAATCCACAGGGAGACATACTGATGAGAGCATCCACGATCTTAAAAACGCTAGGCGTGGCCAGCGTAGCCTCTGCCATGCTTTTGGGCCTCGGCACGACCGCCGACGCCGCAGAGCGCGTCAAATGGAAAATGCAGAGCACGTTCGGCAGCACATTGACCCATTTGGGTCCGGGCGGTCTTAGGTTCGTCGACGACGTCGACGTCATGTCAGGCGGTAGCCTCAAAATCAAGTTCTTTGAGCCCAACGCGCTGATTCCGTCGTTGGAATGCTTTGACGCGGTTGGCAAAGGGTCCATCGATTCCTGCTGGACGACGCCTGGCTATCATGCCGGTAAGGTCCCAGCCCTGCAGTTCTACACCACGGTGCCTTTCGGACCGCAAATTGGCGAATTCCTGGCCTGGCGCTGGCATGGCGGCGGCGACGTACTGATGGATGAGATATACGCCAAATTCGGTTTGGTCGCCAAATTGGCGCTCTGCATCGGGCCGGAGACGTCGGGCTGGTTCAAGAAACCGATCGAGTCCATTGCCGAACTTAAGGGCCTTAAAATGCGCTTCTTCGGCCTCGGCGCGCAAGTCATGCAGAAACTCGGCGTCAGCACGCAGTTGCTGGCGGCGGCGGAAATCTATCCGGCGCTTGAACGCGGGGTTATCGACGCCACCGAATTCTCCATGCCGAACATGGATATTAAGCTCGGCTTCTATCAAATCGCCAAGAACAACTACTATCCGGGCTGGCATCAGCAGGTCTCCTGCGGCGAGTTCCTGATGAACAAGGAAAATTTCGACAACTTGTCGGATACTCACAGGAGAATCATCGAAGTAGCCGGCCGGAGCCAGGCGATTTACACCTACGCCGAAACCGAAGGGCAGAACTTCCAGGCGATGAACGAAATGAAGTCGAAATACGGCGTCACCAACCATCGCTGGAAAGACGATCAGTTGGCCGTTTTCGAGAAGGCCTGGCTGGAAGTGCTTGCCGAACGGTCTGCGAAGGATGAGCTGTTCAAGAAAGTCGCGGATCACTATTTGGCTTTCCGCCAGGAATACAAAGTGTGGGGCGACGCGCAAGCTCTGGCGCCGACTTATCAATAATGATCGGCGGCGACATCGCCTCGCGTTTGGATACGTGAGGACAATCTGATTAGCTGGGGCTCGCAAATGTCGGGTCCCAGCCTTTTTTCATATTTTCGATGATTGGGTATATGTCATGGAGCAATTGCTTAAAATCGGCGGTCGGCTGACCACCAAGACCGGAATATTGATTATCGGTCTTGTAATCGTCGCGGCGGTGGTGCTCTCGATCTCGGGTCTTTCGCCGGATCAACAGCAAACGTTGCTCTACACCGCGCAGGATTACCTGCCGATCTTCATGTTCCTGACCCTGGCAACCCTGCTTTTCTCGGGTTTTCCGGTCGCCTTCATTCTCGGCGGCATCGCGCTAACGTTCGGCCTGATCGGGTATTTCATTGATTCATTTTCGTTGGTCGAGTTCTTCAATTTCCTGCCCCGGGCTTGGGGTCAAGCAGCGGAAAACCTAGTGCTCGTGGCGGTTCCAGCGTTCGTTTTCATGGGCATCATGATGGAACGGAGCGGCATCGCCCAGGACTTGCTTTATTGCGTGCAGGTGTTGTTGAAGCGGGTGCCTGGCGCGCTGGCGCTTGGCGTCACCATCATGGGCACCATCTTGGCGGCCATGACCGGGATCATCGGTGCCTCGGTCACCATGATGACGGCGCTGGCCCTGCCGACCATGCTGAGGCAAAACTACAGCAAGGAACTGTCGACCGGCGTTATCGCCGCGTCCGGCACCCTCGGTATTCTCATCCCACCCAGCATCATGCTGATCATTATGGCCGATTTGATGAGCGTATCGGTCGGGAACGTGTTCATGGCGGCATTGTTGCCGGGATTGGTCCTGGCGGTGTTCTATCTCGGCTATGTCATCATAAGATGCACGATTACGCCGTCGATGGCGCCGCCATTGCCGCCCGGCATGCTGTCCGTTCCCAAGAGCGAGATGCGATCGTTACTTCTCAAGGCCTTTATCCCGCCGGTGTTCCTGATCGGCCTGATCAAGGGCGGCATCCTGACCGGTTTCGTCACGCCGAGCGAGGCGGGCTCGCTTGGCGCATTCGGGGCGCTCGTGCTCGCCATTGCCAATCGCAGGCTGGGTGACGGCGTCCTGGCATCGGTCTGCCATTCCGCGGCACGAACCGTCGCTATGATCTTTTACATTCTGATTTGCGCGACCTGTTTTGCCTACGTCTACCGTTCGCTGGGTGGCGACGATATCGTCGAGCACTTGATTTTGAACGCCGGCCTGGATTCGTGGGGCCTGCTGTTCCTGATCCTGGCAATTGTTTTCTTCCTCGGCTTTTTCTTGGACTGGATCGAGATCACGTTAATCGTGTTGCCAGTCTTCGCGCCGCTCGTCGCCAGTCTTGATTTTGGCGATCATTTGCCTAAAGAAGACATCACCTTTTGGTTCATTACCCTGATGGCCATCAACCTCCAGACGTCGTTCCTGACGCCGCCATTTGGGTTCGCGCTGTTTTATCTCAAAGGCATCGCGCCGAAGGAAATCAAGATCCAGCATATCTACAAAGGCATCATCCCGTTCGTCATATTGCAGCTCGCGGCCCTGATCGTGGTGATCGCGTATCCCCAGTTCGCCTTGTATATGATGCACGCGGCGTACGGCTAAGAGTTTGAAGAGAGACTGACAATGCAGCAAGATCTTGCCACCCATCCCGATACCGCGCCATGGATGCGCCTAGCGATTTTCGTCAGTGAGAAACTGCGCGGGTTCGTTGATGTCGTTGGCCGCGGTGCTTCGTGGCTGATCCTGCCCGTGGTGATTATCACGGTCATGGACGCCACATCCCGCAAAATGTCGCACGTGCAGGTCTGGCTGGTCGACAATGTCAGTATGGTCTTCGGGTCGACCATTCTCCAGGAGCTCGAGTGGCACTTCCATACCGGTCTATTCGCTTTGGTCCTTGGCTACGGATTTATCTACAATGCCCATGTGCGGGTCGATCTCGTCCGTGAAAATCTGACATTCCGCAACAAAGCCCGGCTCGAGTTTTGGGGCATTACGTTATTCATGATCCCATTCTGCGCGATCATCATCTGGTTCGCCCTCGAATGGATCTACACCTCCTGGGTGCTGGGTGAAATATCCGCTTCTCAGGTCGGCATTCCCTATCGCTGGGCCATCAAGTCCGTCTTGCTGGCGGGCCTGATCGTCGCCCTGATCTCGGGCGTCGTGGTCTGGCTGCAGTTGATCGTGGTCCTATGGGGACCGGAAGATGCACGGTTTAGGCTGTCGACCCTTGAATGGCCCGAAGAAGACGTCAAAATCGAGGGCAAAGAACGGCTGCAAGTCGATTACGGCCTGACAGACGAGGTCATGGAAGATATTTCCGACGACGAGAAAAAAGCCGGCGCCGGCGCTTCATCGCCGTAGCAGGAATGCCGATCCGGCGGACCCTAAGCGGCCTTAATGAAGCCTCGAGCTATCGGGGATAGGCGAGCGATGGACTGGGAATCTTTCATCAAGAAGTACATCTGGGACGACGACAAGACGCCCTATTTCGTGTCTGTGCATGCGTTGACCAAGTACCAGGCGAGCCACGAGCTGTTTGCGTACACCCTGTTCATCGGCGTCATATTTTCCATGATATCGATTTTTTCGCTGACCGAGAACGCCCCGCACGGCGTATCCCGAATCATGGCGCTTTACGCGTTTACCGTCGCGTCCAGCGCCGTCGTATTCGGCGTCACCAAGCATGTCCTTGCCGCGAGTTATTTTGCCCTGGCACCGTTGGCGACACTGGGCTATTTCTTGTTTTGGGGATTCCCGCCCAATCTCGCCACAATCGACAAGGCCTTCCTGGTCGCCATCACCTTGGGCCTACAAGTCTATTCATTGCGGGTCGTGGCCATCGCCAAGGCCTATCCAACCATGCTGGACAAGGCGAAGGATCAATAAGCGGCGATCGCAGAACGCATTCGCCACGGCAACGGGACGACCCGTCATGGACGACACCCCTTCCGCCGGTAAGCGATCGCCCGAACCCGGTACGGCAAGTCTAGCCTTGCGTCCTCATATCTGTGCCTATGTCCTGGTCAACGGCGCCTTGTTCCTGATCAACCTGTTCACCGGCGGCGGCTGGTGGGTGTTTTGGCCGATTCTTGGATGGGGCATTGCCTTGTCCGCCCATTGGTTTTACGTGAAAAGCATCAATGTCGACGAGCAATGGGTCGAAGAAAGAACCCTCGACATTCGTCTAGGTGCCTATGACCTGGGACACATCGAAGACATTGAGAAGCGGCATGAGAAAGCAGGCGGGAAAGATCGTCCGCCTAACCGACAAGATGACCGAAGGTCATGATCAGTAACAGATAGGGTCGAAATCAGACCGCCGGGCCGTCCCAAGGTCTGATTTGTCCCTATTTTCCCGGTAAAAAGTACACTGAGGCGGAGCCGAAGGACTTTTTGACGATAGATTAGGCGGCTTCGTTATATTCCGCGTTCAGGCGATTGATCAAATAGTCCAAGTTCTCGGTGTCGACGTCGTCCTCAAAACTAGTCAGAACCCGTTCGATCATTTTGGCACGATAGCGTTCGCGGTCGTTTGGGCCACCGTCATAATCGGTCTCTTTCATCAATTCCGCCGCCGCGCGCACGATCGGGAAACTCTTCGCCGGCAGCTGACATTTGTCGTACAGCGCCTGCAGGCCAAGATCACCACGATCGAAGATCAGCATATGCGCGTTGACGACCGGAATGCCACCCAGCCGGGCCATAGCGGATTCGAAGAAATCCAAGTCGCCGAGACACAGCGACCGCAAAATGATGGTCGCGGTGAGACGGCCGTTTTCATGCAATTGATTGACCAGCGCCTCGGCATTCGCACTGGCCTGGTCGCGGCCGACCAGGCTCAATGTCGCCTTCTCGCGACTCTGTAAAATGAGGTCTGTGGCGACGTTGGCCGACATCGCGTGATGGGTGACCAGGTGCTGCTTCAGCTCGTCGGAGACCAGGGTCACCAGGCGTTCCGAAATCGCCACCGGCAATTCCGAGCGCAACGCCATCGGCGCGTTCACTTTATCGCTCTCGCCGAAGTCGTCTAGCACGCGCTGAAAGGTGTTTTCGGAAATTTCGGCGGCGTCGTTGCCGAGCAATGTCGCCACCACTGTCTCGTTTTGCGTCGACGCCAAGGCGTCGGACACTTGCTCTGACACAGTCGCCCGCTCGGCAATGGCGATTTGATGGTCGGCAGACTGCGAAGCGACAATCTCGATGAGGTCTTGATCGGTCAGCACGTCGGAAAATTTCAGCATCGGTTCAGCAACCGCGCTCACGTCTTTCGCCAATCCGACAGCCACATCCGTCGGTACTTCCGGATTTTCCTTAAGTCCTTCGGACAAAGCTTGCCGAACGCGCACTTCGGCGTCCTGCAGCATGAGACGAAAAATCTCTTCGGCAAGGTCACGTTCTTGGTCGGTCATCTCGCCATGGGAAAATTCGCCGGCGACTTTCCGCGCTGTCGTTGCCCGCGTATTGGCAGAAGGGTCCCGCAGCAGGTCGAGGACGTCTTCCTTCGATAGCTTCACATCATCCGTCACAATGTGCGTCCCTTTTGTTCATCAGATAGACAATCGCCAACCCCATTAGCACCTTTCCCACGCCATCTGAAATTATCGTCGAATGACGGTTAACCGACCTTTAATTTGTCACCGTCCACGGCAAGGGATCTCCTAACCGTGAACTGTATTTTTGCGTGATCGGCGATAAGATCCCGTCATCAACCCGACATATTGGTGACTGAGCCATGGTAGTGACGATCGCACGCCTGTTTTCCGCACTATTCCTCGCAGTTGCGCTGCTTCCGTCGCCGACCGTGGCCGAAGCGTTGACCGGCGATCAATTGAGTGCCCCGGAAGCCTGGAATCGCGCCGAAAAGCGGGAAATCATGCTGCTTGACGTCCGGACCCCGGGCGAGTGGCTTCAAACCGGAATGCCGGCGACTTCAACGGGCAACGATTGGTGGCAAAAAGCCGGCAAGGCCGGGTTTCTCGAGGGCGTGCTGGCGTTGACCGGCGGCAAGCGCGATCAGCCGATCGCGGTGATCTGCGCCCGCGGCAACCGTTCGCGGGCGGCTCGGCAATTCCTAACCGATTCCGGCTTCACCAACGTTTTTGATATCGGCGAAGGCATGCTCGGCGGCCGCAAGGGCCCGGGCTGGCTGTCGCGCCGTTTGCCGCTTGATGCTTGCCGGAACTGCTGAACCGGCGGACGTATCTCGGTAGTGGTCAATCGTTTTTGGCCATGGCGAACCGCCAATACAACAAGCTACCCGTTTTCCCCTTCGGCACGGGCTTCGAACCCACTCGCTTTCCGTAATTCCTTCACCTACTATACGACCACTATGTTTGAAACAGCTTCGGTTAGGGAGGACATATTCAATGAATAAGCTAGTGATCGGAACGGTTGCGGCTTGCGGCCTGATGGCATTAGGGATCGGCACCGCGTCCGCGCAGCAGCAGTTTATCTCGATTGGAACCGGCGGCGTGACCGGCGTTTATTATCCGACCGGCGGCGCAATCTGCCGTTTGGTCAATAAGGGCCGAAAGAAACACGGCATCCGCTGCTCGGCGGAATCGACCGGTGGATCGATTTACAACATCAACACCATCCGTGCCAACGAACTCGAATTTGGCGTGGCCCAGTCCGACTGGCAGTATCACGCCTACAACGGTACGTCCAAGTTCAAGGACAAGGGCAAGTTCGAAAAGCTGCGCGCGGTGTTCTCCGTTCATCCAGAACCGGTCACGGTCATTGCCCGTGACGATTCAGGGGTCAAGAACATCTCCGATGTTAAGGGCAAGCGCCTGAACATCGGCAACCCGGGTTCGGGCACGCGCGGCACGTGGGAAGTGCTGGAAAAAGCGCTCGGCTGGCAGCGTTCGGACCTCAAGCTGGCGGCGGAAATGAAGTCCGCCGAAACCGGCCAAGCGGTTTGCGACGGCAAAATTGACGCCTATTTCTGGTTGGTTGGCCATCCGTCGGCGTTGACACAGGAATCCCTGGCGAGCTGTGCTGCACATCTTGTGGACGTGACCGGTCCCGCTATCGACAAACTTGTTGCCGACCGCCCGTATTATCGCACGGCAACCATACCTGCCGGGATGTACAACAATAAGGCTGACATTACGACGTTTGGCGTTGGTGCCACGTTCGTAACAAGCACCGACGTTTCTGATGAAGTCGTCTACGTGGTCGTTAAGGCCGTGTTCGACAACTTTGACCAGTTCAAGAAGCTCCATCCGGCTTTCGCGAATTTGGATCCCAAAGAAATGATCAAAGATGGCCTGTCCGCACCGCTGCATGCCGGCGCCGTCAAGTACTATAAAGAAAAAGGCTGGATGTAATTCTCGCCGACTAACATTGCGGGCCGGTCTAAGACCGGCCCGCAATTCGTACAATCGGGGCGCTTCGTTGATCCCGCACTCAAATAACTTGTCTGCCGCGGGAGGGGGAGCAGCGCATGGTACAAGAAGCAACACAGCCTAATCAGGCGGATGAACTTGTTGCCCAAATTGATTCCGGCGCGCGAAATCCGAAAGGCTGGCAAAGGAATCTCATTCCCATCGTCGCCTTTGTCTGGGCTGTGTTTCAACTCTACACTGCTTCTCAGGTTCCGTTCCTGCTGACCGAGATCACCGGCGTTCAATTTTTCATACTGATTGCCGATCTTTCCAGCTCCCGCATCATCCATCTGGCGTTCGCTATTCTGCTTGCCGCCCTGGCATATCCTCTGTTCGCCAAAAGCAGGCGCGATATCATCCCGTGGTACGACTGGATGCTCGCCGCTCTAGGCATCGCCGCCTGTCTGTATTTGGTGGTGTTCCGCACGGCGATTGCGGAACGGGCCGGCGACTTTACCCACGCCAGCATCGGCTACGACATGACGGCGTCTGCCATTGGAATGATTATTCTGGCGATTTCCGTCTACCGTGCGCTCGGCCTGCCATTGATGATCATCGCCATGGTTTTTGTCGCCTACGTCTTTTTCGGTGACGCCGACTGGCTGCCCTATGTCGTGCAATGGAAAGGTGCGTCGTTCAAAAAAGCGCTTTGGCATTATTGGATGCAAGAAGAGGGTGTGTTCGGCGCGCCGGTCAAGGTGTCGGCACAGATGATCTTCCTGTTCGTGTTGTTCGGTGCCATCCTGGAAAAAGCCGGGGCCGGCAACTATTTTATCAAGATCGCGTTTGCTTTGCTCGGCCACTTCAAGGGCGGCCCGGCCAAGGCCGCGGTCGTGGCTTCGGCCTTGAGCGGGTTGTACTCGGGCTCGTCGATCGCCAACACCGTCACCACCGGCACGTTCACCATCCCACTGATGAAGCGAACTGGCTTTTCACCGGAAAAGGCCGGTGCGGTCGAAGTGGCGTCTTCGACCAATGGCCAACTCACACCGCCGGTTATGGGGGCAGCGGCATTCCTGATCTCGGAATTTACCGGCGTTCCCTATACGACCTTGCTGTTGCACGCGCTCGTTCCGGCGCTGGTGTCCTACATCGCCCTTGTCTATATCGTCCATCTCGAAGCGATGAAGCTCGATCTCCAAGGACTGCCGAAGCCGGAAGACCTTCGAAAGCTGACGCTGGTGGCAAAACTCTTGCGCTTCCTGGCGGGATTTATCGTTGTCGTCGGCCTATTCCTCGCGGTTTACTACATATTGGCATGGGTAAAAGCCGCTATGCCGGATCTGACATTCTCCTCGGTTCTGGCAATTGTCGCCGTCACCTATCTCGTTTTGGCTTGGTTCTCGGCGCGGTTTCCAGACCTTGAAGTGGATGACCCCGAAGCACCGGTTACCGAGTTACCGCGTGCCGGCGAGACCGCGGTTACGGGTTTGTATTTCATTTTACCGATCGTGGTGTTGATCTGGTGCATATTGCCGACACCCGATCGGTTGTCGCCGGCATTGGCGGCGCTGTGGGCGGTGGTGGCCATGTCGATCATCGCGCTGACCCATCATCCTTTGAAGGCCGCATTTAGAGGCGCCGGCGATTTTGCCGCCACCTTCCGGCGTGGCCGTAGCGAATGGGTTGACGGCATGATTGCCGGTTCACGCAACATGATCTCAATCGGCGTTGCCACCGGGGCGGCCGGCATCATCATTGGCTCCATTTCGTTGACCGGCGCACATCAAGTCATCGGTGAATTCGTTGAATTGCTGTCCGGCGGCAGCCTGATCGTAATGCTTATTTTGGTGGCGATCATGAGCCTGATCTTAGGGATGGGGTTGCCGACCACCGCAAACTACATAGTGGTTTCATCGCTTATGGCGCCGGTCATTGTTTTGCTCGGCGCGAAAAGCGGCTTGATCGTGCCGCTCGTCGCCGTCCATCTGTTTGTGTTCTATTTCGGCATCCTAGCCGACGACACGCCACCGGTCGGTTTGGCGGCGTTCGCCGCCGCGGCAATTTCCGGCGGCGACCCGATCAAGACAGGGTTCCAAGGCTTTGCCTATGATATTCGTACAGCATTGCTGCCGTTCCTGTTTATTTTCAATACCGAACTGTTGCTGATCAATGTCTCCACGGGAAAGGCCATCTTCGTCTTCATAATCGCGACCGTAGCGATGATGCTATTCGCCGCCGCTACACAGAACTGGTTTTTCACCCGTAACAGAATCTGGGAAACGGTGGCGCTTTTGCTAATCGCCTTTAGCCTGTTCCGGCCAGGATTCTGGCTTGACCGGGTTGATCCACCCTACCTCGTGGAATCGGGTCCAAAGGTCTTTGATATCGCCGGCGCACAGGCCGACGACAGCGGCCTACGCATGATCGTCACCGGGCCGGACTTCATTAACCAGGACGAATCCAACGAAACCACCGTTATCGTGCCTATGGGCAAAATCGCCGGCGGCGAAGCCAGATTGGAAAATGCCGGGTTTATGGTTGTGGTCGAAGATGGCGTGGCCAGGCTCGAAGAACCGCTGCCTGGCACGCCCCTCGAAAGGCTCGGGAAACAGTTCGACTTCTATGGCGACGCGCCGGTCAAAATTTCATCGGTGCTGGTGCCGAAGGATCGGATTGCGAAAGAGGTCTTTTACATTCCGGCACTGCTGCTCCTCGCATTGATAATATTTTTGCAACGGCGGCGGGCGGTGTCTGACGTGAGGCCGCGGCGGACCGAGTCGGAGGCCGTCGGCTGACGCGGAAAGCTATCACGGCGCCCCCGTCGGCCATGCGAAAGGACACTATCGAATGTATAAATCGATCATACTGCCCGTCGATCTCGGTGAAGATTCGTCCTGGACCAGGGCCTTGCCGGTCGCAGCCAAAATTGCCGAAGACTATGGCGCGACACTCCATGTTGTGAATGTCGTGCCCGATTTCGGCATGCCCGTCGTTGGCAGTTTCTTCCCCGAAGACTTCGCGAAGAAGGCGCTGGCAGCGGCCAAGCAAAAGCTAAAGGAACTAACGGAAAAGCACGCTCCCGCCGGCGTTACAGTCGTACCCCACGTCGCTCATGGCTCCATCTACAAAGAAATCATGCGCGCGGCCGACGAGCTTGGCTGCGATTTAATCGTCATCTCGTCCCATCGCCCCGAGATGAAGGACTATATGTTGGGACCGAACGCCGCGCGCGTTGCCCGCCATGCCCGGCAGTCGGTCATGATCGTCCGCAACTGACGAATTGCCCAGAGCAAATTTCGACCGTACGAAACTCGCTCTAGGATTTGATCTCCGCCAAGGCGCCGTCGACGGCAGTGCCGAGTTTGTCGACGATTTCCGAAATTTGTTCCGTACTTATGATATAGGGCGGCGCCAGCAGCACGTGATCGCCGCGCCGGCCATCCAAAGTGCCGCCGCCCGGATAACACATCAAGCCTTCCGCCATGGCCTGTTTCTTGATCCGCGCGTTGAGTTTGTGGTCTGGGTCAAACGGCGTCTTTTCGGCGCGGTCCGCAACCAGTTCGATGCCCCAAAACAGGCCGCGCCCGCGGATATTGCCGACATGGGGGTGATTGCCGAAGCGCTCGGTCAACCGTGCTTCAAGGTCAATTCCTCGGGCCGCCACATTGTCGAGCAATCCGGCTTGTTCGATCTTGCGCTGGACCGCCAGCGCCGCTGCCGACGCGGTCGCGTGGCCCATATAGGTGTGGCCGTGCTGGAAGGCGCCACTGCCGCTGGCCAAGGCGTCGAAGACCCGGTCCGACATCAACATGGCGCCAATCGGCTGATAGCCGGCGCCAAGGCCTTTGGCCGTGTATAAGATGTCGGGCACGATGCCTTCCTGATCGCAGGCAAACAGGCTGCCGGTCCGGCCCATGCCGCACATCACCTCGTCAAGGATCAACAACACGCCATGGCGGTCGCAAATATCCCGAACGCGCTTGAAATAGCCGGGCACCGGCGGCACCGCGCCGAGGGTCGCGCCGACCACCGGCTCGGCCAGAAACCCGCATACCGTCTCCGGCCCGAGTTCAACGATCATAGCCTCCAATTCATCAGCGACGCGCCGGCCGTATTGTTCGTCGGTTTCGCCCGCCTCCTGACCACGGTAGGCATAGCATGGCGAAATATGCGACGACGGCATGAGAATGGGGTCATAAGGCTGGCGTCGCCACACATTTCCGCTGACGGACAATGCGCCCAGCGTATTGCCGTGATAACTCTGGCGTCGAGCGATGAAGCGGTGTCGCTCGGGCTGGCCGATTTCCAAACAAAATTGCCGCGCCAGTTTCATCGCCGCCTCGGCGGCTTCCGAACCGCCGGACACGAAATAGACATGCCCGAGGCCGGGCGGCGCCCGTTCGACGATGAAATCGGCGAGTTCTTCCATGACCGCCGTCGTGAAGAAACCGCTATGGGCATAGGCCAGCTGATCGACCTGTGCCTTGATGGCAGCAATGACGTCGGCATCGCTGTGGCCAAGGCACGACACCGCTGCGCCGCCGGAGGCGTCCAGATAGCGTTTGCCATCGCGATCGACGATATAGACGCCGTCGCCCTTCACCGCTTCCGGCAACCGCGCGTTGATTTGACGATGCATCACGTTACTCATCCGACGCTCCCTTCGCTCACTTTGTTGCCGCCATCGGACGGCGCCGACACGGTAATCCGCAACAAATTCACCCGCAACAGAAGATTCGGATTTGGCGGAAAATTGCACTAGCCTAGGGCCATGCGATTCCTTTGGCGCCGTGTCCACTACATAGTGCCCATCGTCATCCTCGGTTTGGCGCTTGGCTTACAAACCAGACTCGGCCATTTGGTGGAGCCATATCAGCTGCAAGTCTTCGACGCCATGCAGCGGCTCAACCCGCGGCTTTATCAGGATGCGCCGGTCCGGATCGTTGATATCGATGAGGAAAGCATTGCGCGTTTCGGACAATGGCCGTGGCCGCGTACGGAGCTGGCGAACTTGCTCTACCAGGCATTTTCCCTCGGCGCCGCCGCCCTCGCCTTTGACGTGGTATTTGCCGATCCCGATAGAACCTCGCCGGGCCGCATCGTCGATTCCTGGCCGGACACCAAGGAACTCGCGGATATGCGCGAGCGCATTAAGGCACTGCCCGATCATGACGGCGTGTTTCGCGACATGATCGGGCAGACGAACGTGGTCACGGGCTTCGTGCTGACCCAAGAGGCGACGCAACGCAAGCCGATGCCGAAATGGGGCATCGCCGAAGCGGGTGACGATCCGCGGCCGTTCTTGCAGCCCTTTGAAGGCGCGGTGCTAAACTTACCTGCCATCGAACAGGCCTCATCCGGCAACGGCAGTTTCAACCTGGTGCCCGAGCAAGACAACGTCATCCGCCGCGTCAATATGTTCTTCCGCATAGATGACCAAATCTACCCGTCACTGTCGGCGGAGCTGTTACGCGTGGCGCAGGGCGCCGGTACCTTTGTGCTCAAGGCGTCGGGCGCTAACCTGGAGCCGGGCTTCGGCGCCCATACCGGGCTGAACAACGCCAAGATCGGCGCCCTGGAAATTCCAACTGACGGCTTCGGCCGGCTTTGGCTCCATTACACGCGAAATGTGCCCTCGCGCTACATCCCGGCTTGGCGCCTGTTGGAAGGCCGGGTCGCCAGCGACGAGATCGAAGGCCGGCTGCTGCTGGTCGGCACCAGCGCGGAAGGGCTACGCGACATTCGCGCGACGCCGCTTGATCCGGCGACACCGGGCGTCGAAATTCACGCCAACATCATCGAACAAATCCTACTCGGCCACTATTTGTCGCGGCCTGACTGGGCGCCGGGTGCCGAAACCACCTATTTGCTGGTGCTAGGGCTGCTGCTTATTTTTCTGGTCAATTGGTTCGGCCCGACCTGGGCGGCCGCCGTCGGCACGGTTTTTCTGGTCGGTGCGCTCGGCGCCAGTTGGTACGCGTTTACAGTACATCTTTGGCTGCTCGACCCGGTCATGCCGTCGCTGGCCATCGTCGCCACTTACCTGGCAACGTCGTCGATCAACCTGGTCAGGACCGAAGCCGAACGCCGGCAGATCCGCGGTGCCTTCGGTCAGTATCTGTCGCCTGCCCTAGTCGAGCAGCTCGCCGACAATCCGTCGCGCCTGCGCCTGGGCGGCGAGACCCGGAAGATGACATTTCTATTCTGCGACATCCGCGGTTTCACGCCGATCTCCGAACAGTTCAAAGGCAATCCCCAAGGCCTGACCTTGTTGATCAACCGGTTCCTGACGCCGATGACGGACGTAATCATGGCCAACGGTGGCACGATCGACAAATATATGGGCGATTGCATCATGGCATTTTGGAATGCCCCGCTCGATGTTCCGGATCATGCCGAACGTGCTTGTACAACCGCCTTGCAGATGATCGATGATCTGGCTGTGCTGAATGCCGAACTCAAGGCTGATGCTGAAGCTGACGACCGCCCGTTCATTTCGATCAATGTCGGTATCGGTTTAAATACCGGTGAATGTGTGGTCGGCAACATGGGATCACTTCAGCGCTTCGACTATTCGGTTCTCGGCGATGCGGTCAATCTGGCGGCCCGCCTGGAAGGTCAGTCCAAGACCTACGGCGCCACCACGGTCATCGGCGAGGAAACCCACGCCCTTGCCCAAACCTTTCCGACTTTGGAACTCGATCTTGTGGCCGTCAAAGGCAAAAGCGAGGCGGTTCGGATCTACACGCTGCTGGGGCGGCCCGATGAAGTGGCCGAACCGTCACTGGCCTGTTTGCAAGATACGACAAACCAGCTTATCGCCAGCTATCGGAGCCAGGATTGGTTGGCCGCGCGGCGATGCTTGGCGGAAGGCCGGGCCAATCATCCCGATTTCAGCGATTTATGGGACCTATACGAAGATCGCATTGATTTATACGAACAGGCCCCGCCCGGCCCCGACTGGGACGGCGTCTTCGTCGCGACAACTAAGTAACAGGCTCTATCGGTACCGAATCGCCCACCGACTTAATCCGGTGATTCGCCCGGGATCGTTCACCGTAGTTCTACCATATTAAGAAAGAAATTCGGATATCGCACTAATTTCGCGAATATTGTCGCCTATTTCCGCCATTTTCCGGAAAAATCGGCGTTCCACGGTCACACCATTCCGCCTGGCCTTGTCAGCTAGGCGTCGCTTTGTTACACAGCCTCTAAGAAAATTAAGAGGGCGTCAGGTGCATAAGTCGGGCTCTCATGCATCGTCTCCGAAAAGACATCCTGACGCCCCAGGAGCTGGTCTCGCCCCTGACACCCGGTCCCATCGGGTTGAAGGGGCTTCCTTTTTCCGGCCGACAAGGCAAGCCCTGCAAACCATCGAAAGAAAGTGTGCTCGCACGTCTCTGGCAACAATTGCGTAATCGCCGATCCCGCTTCCGATTCAACCGCACCCAAAAGATGCCGTCGTTTCAGGAAGCATTCCGGCGCCCGGCCGGTTGCCAACCAATGACCCGTCCCGTTTGCGGATTTTCAGAACCGGCGCCCCCAAAGAACCGCCTATACCGTCATCCGCTCCGGACCTCAAACTCGGCGCCACGCCATTCCGCATCCGTGCCGGCCGTCTGCGGACCGGCCACGCGCCGTGTCTTGGATCCCCCTCCCGCCACCGCTGCCATGCCAAGGCACAGCCACGATCGCCGGAAGTCGGGCCGGGGGGACAACCCGTCCGCATCGCCGGCCACCACGGTGGTCCGAAGACCACCGGATGATGCCGGACCGCGGCCGAACCGCCCCGACGCTGCCTGTTCAGCGCTTCCGTGTCGTCGCAATTCCGCCGAAGCGGCATCGCGCGCCCACATCCTCGCCTAACGAACAGGCTTTCAGAACTCCTGGTGCGTCAGACTTCCGCCTCCCAAAGGACGCTGTCGCCACACACCGTTCGCTCCGTTCGACCCAATCATTCACGAGAGCAGCCAGACCACAGGGAAAGGCGGCGCTTCAACAAACGATTCGGGCCAAAATGCGAGCCCTCCGTCTCCTGAAGCCCGAGATCGCCGAGCTGACGCTCGTCACTCCAGGAAGGTTTCGCCCCGCTTCGAAAAACTCTCCATCAGGAAAATTGTTCTATTCAGTTTGAAACACCAACGTTCTCACGTGTCAATAAAAGTATTGCGTAAAACAAACCCAAGACTCAACAAAAAAACACTTCAAAAAGTAAGAAAACTGTGCAAAACAATACTTGTGGATCACAATATATCAACCGGTTATCCACAGATTTATTCACAGGATAAGCATAATCAATTGCTTATGCTTCTTGTCTTCATTCGCCAGTCAACGGACGCAACCAACCTCGCATGCGGCCGGCCGGGATTGGGGGGTTTGAAAACCGATGCCGCTCGTGAGAGCATGGCCGGTAAATCAATCCGGCGAACGGTGGAGGCTAACGAAATTGATATCCTTGGCTTGGCAAGGCCCGCAATGGCGCAAATCCATCCTTGTTGTCGCCGCGGCGAGCATGTTGATGTTCTGTGCCGCGCCGTCGGCGGCGGCGACGATTGAGAAATCCAAGCAGCTAATCTCTTGGCTCGCCGAACAGGCCATCGACGTTCTTCGCGACCCCAACGCGACTTTGGAAAAGCGCGAGGCCACGTTTCAAAACTTGCTGCGGGACGGCTTTGCCCTCCACTATATTGGGCAGTTCGTGCTCGGACGCAGTTGGCGCAAGGCGTCCGAGGTGCAGCGCTCTGATTTTCTCGCGTTGTTCGACGCGTTCGTCGTCAAAACTTATGCCAAGCGCCTCGGCGAATATTCTGGCGAAACCTTTGCCGTGAAGAGCGCGCGAACGGTTGGCAAGCGCGCCGACGTGGTCGTTCAGACACAGATCATCCGCCCCGATAAACCGGCTTTGGCGGTCGATTGGCGTGTGCGCGAGATCAAGGGCGAACACAAGATCATCGACGTCATGGTCGAGGGCATCAGCATGGCGATTACCCAGCGGCAGGATTTCGCCGCCGTTACCCGCAAAAGCGGCGTCGACGGATTGATCAAGGTGCTGCGCGATCGCGTCGAGAACGGCAAACCCTAAGGAGCGCCCGTGGCGAACATTTACGGTCCAGATGTGGCGCTTCACGATCCGGCATTCGTGCACCCGAGCGTACACCTTCATGGCCGGGTGATCGTCGAAGAAGGCGTGTCGCTCTGGACCAACGCCGTGGCGCGCGCGGAAAGCCAAGAAATCGTCGTTGGCGCCTACACCAACATCCAGGACTTTGTGATGCTGCATGTCGGCGGCGGCCCGACCCGTATCGGCCGCTATTGTTCAATCACCCATCACGCCACCGTTCATGGCTGCACCATTGGCGACAATTCCCTGATCGGCATCAACGCGACGGTCATGGACGATTGCGTGATCGGCGACAATTGCATCATTGGCGGTAACAGCCTGTTGCCCGAAGGCACGAAAATTCCGGACAATTCCGTGGTCATGGGGGTTCCCGGCAAAATACGGGTCGAACGCAACAACTTTGTCGCCAATCGCTTAAACGCGGTAGCCTACTATGAGAACGCAAAAGCTTATGCCGCCGGCAATTATCGGCGCTGGAGCGAAACAAGTTTCCGTCAGCTAATCGCGGCCGAACGGGAACGGTTGACAGGATTGCTGCGCGTGGGCGGCGAGGCGGCGGATTAGTCAGGAGGGAAACAGAACGATGGACCATCCCTACCTCATGTTCTTGGGCGACGTCGCCGATCAGCTGGCGGCCAAGACCGCGGACGGTATCGTCCATTGGCGGGAAAATTGGTGCGTCGGCCAGGTGCGTTTGCCCGGCTGCGCCGCCGACGTGCGTTTGCCGGACATGTCGCTCGAGGACGGCGCCGAGCGGGGCGCCAAGACCATGATCGTCGGCGTCGTCAATTCCGGCGGCTTCCTGCCTGACCATTGGATTCAGTCGATTGGTCGGGCCATGGAACTCGGCATGGATATCGCGGCCGGGCTTCACGTGAAGCTTAATGAAATTCCGGAACTGGCTGAAATTGCGGCAAAAACCGGCCGAGACATTTTCGACGTCCGACACCCGACGCAGAGCTTCGATACCGGCAAAGGCACCAAGCGTGCCGGCAAGCGCATGCTTGCCGTCGGCACCGACTGTTCCGTCGGCAAGATGTACACCGCGCTGGCGTTTGAAAAGGAAATGACCGAACGCGGATTGACCGCACAGTTTTGCGCGACCGGCCAAACCGGCATCTTTATCGCCGGCAACGGTGTCTCGATCGACGCCGTCGTCTCGGACTTCGTGTCCGGCGCCGTCGAATGGCTTTCCCCGGCAACCGCGCCGGATCATTGGTCGTTGATCGAAGGTCAGGGATCGTTGTTTCATCCCTCTTATGCCGGGGTCTCGTTGGGCTTGTTGCATGGCGCGCAACCCGACGTGTTGGTGCTCTGTCACGAACCGACCCGGACGCACATGCGCGGCTTGCCAGAACAACCGCTACCCGGCCTGCAAGAATGCATCGATCTCAATGTGACGACGGCCCGCCTCACCAATCCTGCGGCCCAGTGTATCGGGCTCAGCATCAACACCGCGACGCTGCCGGCCGACGACGCGATCGCCTACCTCGCAAAAACCGAAGACGCCATTGGGTTGCCCTGTGTCGATCCGTTCCGGACCGGCGTCGGCGCTTTGGTAGACCGTCTGCCATGATCGTGACGTGGCGCCGGGAAACCTGGCCGATCAGGGGCAGCTTTACCATTTCCCGCGGTTCACGGACCACGGCCGAGGTGATCGTCGTCGAAATCACGGCCGGAGATCATCGCGGATGGGCGGAATGCGTGCCCTATGCCCGCTACGGCGAGACACTGGATTCTGTCGGCCAACAAATTGATGGCACCAGAGCGGCGATCGAAGCCGGCGCAGACCGGCTGGCAATAGCAGACCTGCTACCGGCTGGCGCGGCGCGCAACGCTGTCGATTGTGCGCTCTGGGACTTGGCGGCCAAACAGGCCGGTGTCGGCGCCCACGTGCTGGCAGGTGTCCCGCCGGCGGCGCCGGTCACCACGGCATTTACCCTGAGCCTCGACACGCCGGAGGCCATGGTGGCGGCCGCCGCCGAGGCTCGTGACCGGCCGTTGCTCAAAGTCAAACTGGGTGGCGCCGGCGACATCGAGCGCATGCAGGCGGTGCGCCGCGGTGCGCCGGACAGTCGGCTGATCGTCGACGCCAACGAGGCCTGGACACCGGACATGCTGCCGACATACCTACCGGCATTGGCAGCGCTGGGTGTCGAGATGATCGAGCAGCCCCTGCCCGCCGGTGCTGATCAGGCCTTGGCCGAGATGACCCGCGACGTCGCGATCTGCGCCGATGAGTCCTTTCACGTCAGCGCCGACCTGGACGGCATCGCCGACCGCTACGACTTGGTCAACATCAAGCTCGACAAGACCGGCGGCCTGACCGAGGCATTGGCGGCGCTCGAGGCCGCAAACGACCGCGGCCTCGGTGTGATGATCGGCTGCATGATCGGCACCAGCCTGGCCATGGCGCCGGCGGTGCTGCTGACGACGAATGCCCGCTTCGTCGATCTGGACGGTCCGCTTTTGTTGGCCGAAGATCGGGTTCCGGGGATCCGCTTCGAGGGATCGACCTTGCATCCGCCGCCTTCGGCTTTGTGGGGCTAAATCAGCTAACGCCTCATCATTATCCGAATACGGGGCACCAGCGAAGCGCCACCAACACGGCGATCACGGCGCCATAAACCGGCCAAACCGACCAGCTTCTGAGGCCATACCAAAACCAGTAATGGGTTTGCGGCGGCGTCATGTCGAAATCCGCCGGGCCATCTGTTTTCCGCACGCGGTCGAACAGGTCCCGGTACCGCTTCTCCAGCGTCAAATACGTTGCATCGACGAACATGAACAGCACGGTGATCCCGACCGCAACCAGGTAGAGCCGCGGTACATTCCCCTGTGACGCGATCGCCGTTATCAAACCAACGGCCGCAAAGGCAAAGCCTTTCATCGCGGTCGCCTGACTGGCCAGTCGGTTGATGACCCCCTGAATCATATTCAGATGATCTACGCGATCGTTTGACATCCGATATCTCCATGCGGCCCGGCTTATCCTAGAGCAAATGTGGCACCTTCGCGCAAGTACCGCCGTTCAGCCGCCAGGCATCACTAGCACACGCCGGTTCGGCAGGCTGAAACGAGAGAGGGTCACGGTTGCCGATCCGGCGAACGAGGCCTGGTATTGCCGGTCGATCAACCGCTGGAAGCGCGTTAGGTTCACGTCGCTGAAATAATGCATCGGGACAACCAGAGGCGCGGCGATTTGGCCGATGACCTGCACCATCAGTTCCTGGGACATGGTATAGGCGCCGTCAACCGGCACCAGCAGGACATGGATCTTGCCGAGCGCGATCAGCTGATCGTCCGACAGCAACTGATGCAGATGGCCGAGATGGGCGATGCAAAGGCCCGCAGCCTCAAACACGAAGATCGAATTGCCGGCAATGTCGATACCGAGCGACGAGGCGTTGGTCGGCACGTTCCAGACGCGAAGATCACGGAAGAACAGGTCGTGCCGGGCAGCCCGGTCACCGTCGTCCCATCCCTTCAGCGTGTGCTTGATCTTCGGATCGACGGCGACAGAAAAATGAGTCTCGTGGGCATTGTTCATGGTGACGATGTCGGGCAACACCGGAACGGCGACGAAATCGTTGAAGTCGGTGACGGCGCGCGCGCCGGCCGCGGTTTCGATCAAGAAGCTGGAGTGGCCAGGATAGGTGAGTCGCACCGATCCGGCCGCCGGCAACGCCGCCAACTGGATGCGCGGTGCGGCTTGCGCGATCGGTAAGCATTTGGCCATCGCGCGATCGGCGACGAAGCACGCCGCCAGCGTCAGGCACCAAACCGCTAGGCGTCGGGTGATCAAGGCAACCTCCCCATGGGCCGCCTATTGCATAATTTATCGCGAGAATTTTCTACCGCGTTCGGTCCAACTCATGACCGCGAGCGCCGCCAGGCCGAGGCCGGCGAAGCCGCCGATCAGCGGCAGCACGGTGCCGTCAAAGGCTTGGCCGATCAGCAAGCCGAATACCAGCGACAAAAACGTCGTCAACGATCCGATTACGGCGGCGGCGGTCCCGGCGATATGGCCGAGCGGTTCCATCGCCAAGGCGTTGAAATTGCCAAAAAGGACACCCAGGCAGAAAAACGACAGCAAGCAGTAGGCCATCAACGCCCAAAGCGGTGGATGCCCGGCCATCAGATACGTAACGACCAAAAATGCAACGGATAGGGCGCTCAGGGCCATCAACGCCCAGCGCGACAAGACCCGCATGCCATGGCGCATGACCAGCCGGGCGTTCAGATAGGACGCGCAGCCGATCGAAAGTGCCAGAGCGGCAAAATAGAACGGAAAGGCGGCGCCGACACCATACTGCACTTGGAATATTTGCTGCGCCGAATTGAGGTAGCCGACAAATGCACCGAAGATCAGGCCGGCCGCCAGCATATAGCCGAATGCGGTTCGGTTGGTGCAGGACTCGACGATTGCCGCCGCGGTTTGTTTGAACGAAAAGGCGACCCGACGGTCCGGCGCCAAGGTCTCCGGCTGCCGGATCGCTAACCACGTCGACGCGAACAGCGCTAACAATAAGAAGAACACGAAGATGCCGCGCCAATGGGCGATCATCACGATGCCCTGGCCGAGCATCGGCGCCAAGGCAGGCACCAGGATGAAGACCGCCATGACGAACGACATGATGCGGGCCATCGCCCGGCCTTCGTAGCCATCCCGAACCAAGGCGATGGTGACGATGCGCGGCCCGGCGGCACCGATACCCTGCAGTACCCGACCGGTCAGCATCAACGTGAAATCGGTGGCGAAAATCGACAGCAGACAACCGACGACAAAGACGGCCATGCCCAAATAGATCGCCGGCTTACGGCCGATCGAGTCGGACAAGGGACCGTACAGCAGCTGCGCCACCGCCAACCCAAGAAACAACGCCGTCACGATCCATTGGGTATCGTTTTCACGGACAACGCCGAGGTCGGCGCCAATTTCGCCCAATGCCGGCAGCATGGCATCGATCGACAGCGCCACCAGCGACACCATCAATGCCATCAGCACGATGAACTCAATCGGTCCGGGTTTCGCGTGACTAGCGCCTGCGCTCACTTCTCGGTCCTTTCAGTCACGGCAATCCGCTGTTGGTTGAAACATTTGGCGCCCGCCGAGGGTACCACTTTCATTGTTAGCGCTTTACGATGGACGCGGTTGCCACCAAGGGAGAATTCGACCATGTCGGACAACAAAAAAGACTATCGCAGCCGCGCCTGGTTCGGCGCCATGGGCAAAGACGGTTTTGCCCACCGTTCTTGGTTGAAGAACCAGGGACCGCCCTTGGATGCGTTCGACGGGCGACCGGTGATCGGCATCTGCAATAGCTGGTCGGAGCTCACCCCTTGCAATGCCCATCTAAAGGATGTGGCCGAGCGGGTCAAACGCGGCGTTTGGGAGGCCGGAGGCTATCCCTTCGAATTTCCGGTCATGTCCCTTGGCGAGACCCTAATGCGGCCAACCACCATGCTGTTTCGCAATCTGATGAGCATGGATGTGGAAGAATCCATTCGCGCCAATCCGCTGGATGGCGTGGTGCTGTTGTCGGGCTGTGACAAGACACAGCCGGCGATGATGATGGGCGCCGCATCCTGCGATTTGCCGACCATGGTGTTGACCGGCGGGCCGATGCTGAACGGCAAATTCCGCGGCAAGGACATCGGCTCCGGCACCGACGTCTGGCGCTTCTCGGAGGAAGTCCGCGCCGGCACCATGACCTTGAAAGACTTCGTCGACGCTGAGGCCGGCATGTCGCGTTCCGCCGGCCATTGCATGTCCATGGGTACGGCCTCGACCATGGCCAACCTGACCGAGGCGCTCGGCCTCACCCTGACCGGTGCCGCGTCGGTTCCGGCGGTCGACGCCAACCGCTATCGCTACGCCCATTTGGCCGGCCGCCGCATCGTCGACATGGTCAAGGAAGACTTGCGTATGTCCAAGATCGTGACCCGCCACGCTTTCGAGAACGCCATTCGCACGAACGCGGCGATCGGCGGCTCGACCAACGCCATCATCCATCTGATCGCCTTGGCTGGCCGCCTCGGCGTGCCCTTGGAAATCGAGGACTTCGACGAACTGGGCCGCGGCGTGCCGTTGCTGGTGAACCTCATGCCCAACGGCAAATATCTGATGGAAGACTTCTATTACGCTGGCGGCTTGCCGGTGGTGTCTGCCGAATTGATCAAACACGGCCTGCTGCACGGCGATGCGCTGACGGTCAGTGGCAAGTCCGTGGCCGAAAACGTCGGTGAAGTGACGAACTACAACGAAGACGTCATCACGCCTTTCGACCGGCCCTACAACAGCGATGTCGGCCTGGCCGTGCTGCGCGGCAATCTCTGCCCGAACGGCGCCGTGATCAAACCGTCGGCGGCGACGCCGGCGCTGATGCAGCATCGCGGCCGCGCAGTGGTGTTCGAATCCGTCGAGGAACTGAACGAACAGGTCAACGACGATGCCCTCGACATTGACGAGCACTGTATCATGGTACTGAAGGGTGCCGGCCCACGGGGCTATCCGGGCATGGCCGAGGTCGGCAATTTTCCGCTGCCGCGCAAGATTTTGAAACGCGGCATAACCGATATGGTGCGCATCTCCGACGCGCGCATGAGCGGCACGGCCTATGGCACGGTGATCCTCCATGTCGCGCCGGAATCGGCGGCTGGCGGCCCCCTCGCCCTGGTCCAGACCGGCGACATGATCGACCTCGATGTCGAGGCGCGGCGGCTCCATCTCGACGTGGCCGATGAAGAACTAGAGGCACGCCGCGCCAACTGGCAGGCGCCGCCGCCGGCGTTGGAGCGCGGCTATGTCAGCCTCTATGGCCAACATGTGCTGCAGGCCGATCGTGGCTGCGACCTCGACTTCTTGGTCGGCGCTTCCGGTGCGCCGGTGCCGCGCGAAAATCACTAGAGCAACGGTCAAGGGAACTCATTGAGATGCGCGTGGTGATCACCGGCGGCGCCGGATTCATAGGCAACAAACTCGCCCAACGGTTGCTTGCACAGGGCACCTTAATGGGGCCGAGCGGCAACCAAGAGACCATCGAAGAATTGGTGCTGTTCGACCAGATGGCACCAGCCGGCTTCGACGATCCGCGCCTCACGGCAGTGGTCGGCGACATTGCCGACGCGGGCGACGTCGCCGCCGTCATCGGTGACCGCACGGACTCGATTTACCACCTGGCGGCCATCGTCAGCGCCCAGGCGGAGGCCGATTTCGAAACCGGCTACCGCATCAACCTGGACGGCACCCGCAACGTTTTGGAGGCGGCACGCAAAATGCCGGGCGTACCGAGGGTGGTGTTCGCCAGCTCGATCGCCGTCTATGGCGGCACCGGTCTGCCCGAAGTGGTCAACGACGTGACGCCGCTGACGCCGCAAACCTCCTACGGCATAGCCAAGTCGGCCGGCGAAGGCCTGATCACTGACTACAGCCGCAAGGGCTTCGTCGACGGCCGCGCGCTGCGGCTGCCGACCATTTGCGTCAGGCCGGGCAAACCCAACCGGGCGGCGTCGACCTGGGTCAGTTCGATGATCCGCGAGCCGTTGAGCGGCGTCGACGTGGTCTGTCCGGTGCGGTCGGATTCGGCCATGGCTTGCCTGAGCCCGCGCCGCATCGTCGACATCATGGTCCGCATGCACGACCTGCCGGCGGATAAGCTCGGCGACTGGCGCGGCCTGTTGCTAAGCGGCATCACCGTCACCGCCGGCGAGATCGCCGAAGCGGTCGAACGCCGCGGCAATGAAATGAAATTGGGCGCCATCAACTTCGTACTCGACCCGGAAACCCAGGCAATCGTCGACGGCTGGCCGAAAGGTTGCCATTCCGACCGGGCAAGCGCGCTCGGCTTTGAAGCCGACGCCTCGATCGACGAAATCATCGATGGCTTCATTGAAGACGATCTGGCGGCGCAAATCGCGAGTTTAGGAGAACCATCATGAGCGGACGCCTGGCCGGCAAGACGGCCCTGATCACCGGTGCGGCGCAAGGCATCGGCCGGGCGACGGCCCTCGCCTGGGCCGAGGAAGGCGCCCGCGTCATCGCCACGGACCGCAACCCGGACGCCTTTGCCGGCCTCGACCAGACCAGCGGTATTGCGCTTGCCACCCTCGACGTGACCGACGGCGGCGCCATCGACGCCGCCGCCGCCGAACATGGGGCCTTAGATATCCTGTTCAATTGCGCCGGCTGGGTCGCCGAAGGCACGCTGCTCGATGCCTCGCGTCAGGACTTGGACCAGTCGCTCGCCATCAACGTGACTTCGATGTTCCAGATGATACGGGCCTTCCTACCGGCCATGCGCGCCAACGGCCACGGCGTCATCGTCAACATGGCCTCAATCGCGTCCTCGGAAATGGGCGTAGTCAACCGTTGCGCCTACAGCGTCAGCAAGGCGGCGGTCATTGGCCTGACAAAATCCGTCGCCGCCGACTATGTCGGCGACGGCATCCGCTGCAACGCCATCTGCCCGGCCACGGTCGAGACGCCGTCATTGAACGACCGCATCAATGCCGCCGACGACCCGGCCCAGGCGCGCCGCGACTTCCTCGCCCGGCAAAAAATGGGCCGCCTCGCCGAACCCGAAGAAATCGCCGAACTCGCCACGTACTTGGCCTCCGACGGCGCGTCCTACGTCACCGGCCAGACCATCCTGATCGACGGCGGCATGCGGATATAACCGTCATCAACTCTGATAATCAGGCGTGTCGAATGACAGTCTGCGGATAGAATTGATCTCTGATTTTGGCGTTTAGAATGACGACGAGTTTTCGCATGACGGCGATCAGTGCGACAAGGGGCTTTTT
>Ga0315336_1000414_pt1 | contig 124158 bp, 71 predicted proteins | sample ASW5metaG_FD_204512 | JGI IMG/M metagenome (GOLD analysis project Ga0315336, IMG submission 204512) | Ammonia-oxidizing marine archaeal communities from Monterey Bay, California, United States - ASW #5 | ecosystem: Environmental > Aquatic > Marine > Intertidal zone | place: USA: California... | reverse complement strand
GCTGGGAAGGCGTGGGCCTGTGCTCGTACCTGTTGATCGGTTTCTACTACAGCAACCGCAACAACGGTAACGCGGCACTCAAGGCATTCATCGTCACCCGTATCGGCGACGTGTTCATGGCCATCGGCCTGTTCATCCTGTTCGCCCAGCTGGGCACCCTGAACGTGCAGGAACTGCTGGTGCTAGCACCGCAGAAGTTCCAGGCTGGCGACACCTGGATGGTGCTGGCCACGCTGATGCTGCTGGGTGGTGCGGTCGGTAAATCGGCACAGCTGCCACTGCAGACCTGGCTGGCCGACGCCATGGCGGGCCCGACTCCGGTTTCGGCACTGATCCACGCCGCAACCATGGTGACCGCGGGCGTGTACCTGATCGCCCGTACCAACGGCCTGTTCCTGCTGGCGCCGGACATCCTGCACCTTGTAGGTGTGGTCGGTGGCGTGACCCTGGTACTGGCAGGCTTCGCTGCGCTGGTACAGACCGATATCAAGCGTATCCTCGCCTACTCGACCATGAGCCAGATCGGCTACATGTTCCTGGCCCTGGGCGTGGGTGCCTGGGACGCGGCGATCTTCCACCTGATGACCCACGCCTTCTTCAAGGCCCTGCTGTTCCTTGCCTCCGGTGCGGTGATCGTTGCCTGCCACCACGAGCAGAACATCTTCAAGATGGGCGGCCTGTGGAAGAAGCTGCCGCTGGCCTACGCCAGCTTCGTGGTCGGTGGTGCGGCACTGGCGGCCCTGCCGATCGTGACCGTGGGCTTCTACTCCAAGGACGAGATCCTCTGGGAAGCCTTCGCCAGCGGCAACACCGGCCTGCTGTATGCCGGCCTGGTAGGCGCGTTCATGACCTCGCTGTACACCTTCCGCCTGATCTTCATCGCCTTCCACGGCGAAGCCAAGACCGAAGCCCACGCGGGCCACGGCATCAGCCACTGGCTGCCGCTGGGCGTGCTGATCGTGCTGTCGACCTTCGTCGGCGCCTGGATCACCCCGCCGCTGGCCGGTGTGCTGCCAGAAAGCGCCGGCCATGCCGGTGGCGAAGCCAAGCACGCGCTGGAGATCACCTCGGGTGCCATCGCCATCGCCGGTATCCTGCTGGCCGCCCTGCTGTTCCTGGGCAAGCGCCGCTTCGTCAGCGCCGTCGCCAACAGTGGCATCGGTCGCGTCCTGTCGGCCTGGTGGTTCGCTGCCTGGGGCTTCGACTGGATCTACGACAAGCTTTTCGTCAAACCGTACCTGCTGATCAGCCACATCCTGCGCAAGGACCCGGTTGACCGCACCATCGGCCTGATTCCTCGGATGGCGCGTGGTGGCCACGTGGCCATGAGCAAGACCGAGACTGGCCAACTGCGCTGGTACACCGCCTCTATCGCCGTGGGTGCCGTGCTGGTGCTCGGTGCCGTGGTAGTGGCTGCGGTATGACTATGAATCTTGCGACTTTGCCAAAGGAAACCAACCCGTCATGATTTTGCCTTGGCTGATCCTGATCCCCTTCATCGGCGGCTTCCTGTGCTGGCTGGGTGAGCGCTTCGGCGCCACCCTGCCGCGCTGGATCGCGCTGCTTACCATGTCCCTGCTGCTTGGCATCGGCCTGTGGCTGTGGGGTACCGGCGACTACACCCTTGCTCCCGCCCCGGGCGCCGAACCGGCCTGGGCCCTGGAATACAAAGTCCAGTGGATCCAGCGCTTCGGCATCAGCATCCACCTGGCCCTTGATGGCCTGTCGCTGCTGATGATCCTGCTCACCGGCCTGCTCGGTGTGCTGTCGGTACTGTGTTCCTGGAAAGAGATCCAGCGCCACGTCGGCTTCTTCCACCTCAACCTGATGTGGATCCTCGGCGGCGTGGTCGGTGTGTTCCTGGCCCTGGACCTGTTCCTGTTCTTCTTCTTCTGGGAAATGATGCTGGTGCCGATGTACTTCCTCATCGCGCTCTGGGGTCACAGCTCGGCAGACGGCAAGAAGACCCGGATCTACGCGGCGACCAAGTTCTTCATCTTCACCCAGGCCAGCGGCCTGATCATGCTGGTGGCGATCCTGGGCCTGGTGCTGGTCAACTACAACACCACTGGCGTGCTCACCTTCAACTACAGCGACCTGCTCAAGGCCGAGTTGCCTGCCGGTGTCGAGTACGTGCTGATGCTGGGCTTCTTCATCGCCTTCGCGGTGAAGCTGCCGGTGGTGCCGTTCCACTCCTGGCTGCCTGACGCTCACGCCCAGGCACCGACCGCAGGCTCGGTGGACCTGGCGGGTATCTTGCTGAAGACCGCGGCCTACGGCCTGCTGCGCTTCGCCCTGCCGCTGTTCCCGAACGCCTCGGCCGAGTTCGCGCCGATCGCCATGACCCTGGGCCTGATCGGTATCTTCTACGGTGCCTTCCTGGCCTTCGCACAAACCGACATCAAGCGCCTGATCGCCTTCTCCAGCGTCTCGCACATGGGCTTCGTGCTGATCGGTATCTACTCCGGCAGCCAGCAGGCCCTGCAAGGTGCGGTGATCCAGATGCTGGCCCACGGCCTGTCGGCTGCGGCACTGTTCATCCTGTCTGGCCAGCTGTACGAGCGCCTGCACACCCGTGACATGCGCCAGATGGGTGGCCTGTGGCACCGCATCGCTTACCTGCCGGCCATCAGCCTGTTCTTCGCAGCGGCATCGCTGGGCCTGCCAGGCACCGGCAACTTCGTCGGCGAGTTCCTGATCCTGATCGGCAGCTTCGTGCATGTACCGTGGATCACCGTGATTGCCACCACCGGCCTGGTGTTCGGTTCGGTGTACTCGCTGATCATGATCCACCGCGCCTACTTCGGCCCGGCCAAGACCGACACCGTGCTGGCCGGCATGGACGGTCGCGAACTGATCATGGTTCTGGGTCTGGCGGTATTGCTGATCCTGCTGGGCGTGTATCCGCAGCCGTTCCTCGACACCTCTGCCGCCACCATGAGTGGTGTGCAGCAGTGGCTCGGATCCGCTTTCACTCAACTCGCTTCGGCCCGGTAAGAGCGCTATGGAATTCACCACTCAACACTTCATCGCATTGGCGCCGATGCTGATCACCACCATCACCACGGTGGTGGTGATGCTGGCGATCGCCTGGAAGCGCAACCACTCGCAGACCTTCCTGCTGTCCACCGTGGGCCTGAACCTGGCCCTGCTGTCGCTCCTGCCGGCGCTTAAGGTCGCGCCGCTGGCGGTCACCTCGCTGATCACCATCGACAAATTCGCCTGCCTGTACATGGCGATCATCCTCATCGCGACGCTGGCCTGCGTCACCCTTGCCCACGCCTACCTCGGCGAGGGCTCCAAGGGTTTCCCGGGCAACCGTGAAGAACTGTACCTGTTGCTGCTGATGTCGGCCCTCGGTGGCCTGGTGCTGGTCAGCGCCAACCACCTGGCCGGCCTGTTCATCGGCCTGGAGCTGCTGTCGGTACCGGTCTACGGCCTGGTGGCGTATGCCTTCTTCAACAAGCGATCGCTGGAAGCCGGCATCAAGTACATGGTGCTGTCGGCCGCAGGCTCGGCTTTCCTGCTGTTCGGCATGGCACTGCTGTACGCCGACGCCGGCAGCCTGAGCTTCGACCAGATCGGCAAAGCCCTGGCTACCACCAGCATGCCAAGCCTGGTGGCCCAGCTGGGCCTGGGCATGATGCTGGTCGGCCTGGCCTTCAAGCTGTCGCTGGTGCCGTTCCATCTGTGGACCCCGGACGTGTACGAAGGCGCTCCGGCGCCGGTCGCCGCGTTCCTGGCAACCGCCAGCAAGGTGGCAGTATTCGCCGTTGTCGTACGCCTGTTCATGCTCTCCCCTGCTGCCAGCAGCGGCGTGCTCAGCACCGTACTGGCGGTGATTGCCGTAGCCTCGATCCTGATTGGTAACCTGCTGGCGCTGACCCAGAGCAACCTCAAGCGTCTGCTGGGTTACTCGTCCATCGCCCACTTCGGTTACCTGGTCATCGCGTTGGTCGCCAGCAAGGGCCTGGCCCTGGAAGCCATGGGCGTTTACCTGGTCACCTACGTGATCACCAGCCTGGGCGCCTTCGGCGTCATCACCCTGATGTCCTCGCCATACGGCGGCCGTGACGCCGATGCCCTGTACGAGTACCGCGGCCTGTTCTGGCGCCGCCCGTACCTGACAGCGGTACTGACCGTGATGATGCTGTCGCTGGCGGGTATCCCGCTGACCGCCGGCTTCATCGGCAAGTTCTACATCATCGCTACCGGCGTCGAATCGCACCTGTGGTGGTTGGTCGGTGCACTGGTGATCGGTAGCGCCATCGGCGTGTACTATTACCTGCGCGTCATGGTTACCCTGTACCTGGTCGAGCCGAATCTGCGTCGTCACGACGCCCCGCTGAAGTGGGAACAGCGCACCGGCGGCGTCATGCTGCTGGCTATCGCCATTCTCGCTTTCGTACTGGGTGTGTACCCGCAACCGCTGCTGGAACTGGTTCAGCAAGCGGGCCTGCAACTGATCGGTTGATCACCCTGGCAGCCCCAGTAATAGAAAACACCCCGCCTAGGCGGGGTGTTTTTTTATCTGCACGTTTTGTTACCTGCGCCCAATGGTGCCTCACTCACTCGGGCAGCCCTGGCCTGCGCCCGGCAAGGCGGCCTTGCGCAAATCACCATTGGCCGAAGGCAGGTACACTTCCGGGTTGGGCATGCCGCTGGGGGAGAGTTCATGGGTCATTTCGAATTCGGCGCGCACTGACCAGCCACACGCCTCGGTGGTGCATTGCAAATAAGCGATTCGCAGGAAAATATGGCGCCCTTCGCTAGTACGTATGCGCATCCGGCTGTGGCAATGCGGGCAAACCAGCTTGTAAGTACTCACGGCAAGTACCTGCTAGCATTGCCCAGGCTAGCCTGTGTATCAGTATTGGCTGCAACTGTGGGTGTATTCTTCAATTTGATGGTTCTCATTGCAGAAGTGCTCCTTAAAACGCAGGGCTGTATTCATAACGAGTAGTTTAAGCCCATGGAATATCATTAAACCAGTCATGGATATTTGTTATGAGTACTCACATACTTGCTGAGGTGCTCACCCGCCTTAAGCTTCTCACTGGCGCAAACACAGATGCCGAGCTGTCACGTGCACTGTCGGTCAGCCCGCAAACGCTGAGCAGCTGGAAGGTTCGCGAAAGCATCCCTTACTCACTTTGCATAGACATCGCCAAAAAGCATGCATGCTCTCTGGACTGGCTATTGCTGGGCCATGCCGAGCACAACGCCGCACCAAGTGATGCGGGTTGGGAGTGCGACATGCTCGAACGGCTGCGCACGCTCTCGCACAGCGATCGCCAGGCCATCCTGCTGTTCATCAAGGACAAGCAGCGCATCCAGCAGTTGGAACAGCAACTGAGCGAGCTCGGCGGCGCAACCAATGGCTAACCCCGACGGCGCCAGCGCTGGATGAGTTCGCGCGGGTCGAGTGTATCCAGCCAGACCATGACCTTGAGGCTGATGGGGATCACCACCACAGCGGCCACGAATGCCGACATGCCCCGAGTCAGCAAAGGCACCAATGACGAAACCAGTGGCTCAAACAAATGGCCCACGCCCACGGTCACGAATACCAGCAGGAGTTTCTTGGCCAGTGTCAGGCGCCTAGTCTCATTGGTGATCAATCGATCGCGTGCCGCGCTCACCAGCAATGCCCCCAGCAACGCGGCGAACAACACATCGCCATCCACCCCCAGGAACGCCACCAATGCCGAGGTCAAGTTGTCTAAAACAGGTCGCTCAGGCATGGGCTTGCCCTCCGCGCGGAACAGGCAGGCAGGCGGTTGACCCCAGGCTATACATGACCGCCGCTTCGACAAAACGGATGTAGCACACCCGCAAGGCACGCCCATGATCATGCCCGGCCACATCCTCGAGGCGCTTGTAGCCCCGCTCTCGCAGCACTGACCGCCAGCGGGCGAATTCGCGTGCAGCCTCGATAGCAGCGCAGCGCGCGGCCACTTCCAAAGCAGCATCACTGACAGACCGCGGCAGTTGCAGGTGCTCACGCAAACTGCCCAAATCCACCCGCGGCCAGAACGGGTCATGGCAATCGGCAAAGCGCGGTAGCCGAGGATCGTTGCTCATGCTCTACCCCCCTTACTGCTCGGCCAGCATGCCGTAGCGAATGGCCTTGATCACAGCTGCCACCCGGGTAGGCACTTCAAATTTGCGCAGGATGTTGGACACGTGAAAGTTCACCGTCGACTCCTTGCATTCAAGGATCTGGCCGATCTCCCACGAGCTCTTGCCATAAGCACACCACAACAGCACTTGCTGTTCACGTGGCGTCAGGCGAACCGGGGCGTCCGCCAAGGGTTGCTGCGAGTGTCGAGCGTTGTCAGTCATGTTTGAACTCCACGGGTGATTGAGCGAGGCATTACTGCCTACCTGCAGTCACCTTACGAAGCACAGGCCACCCACCTCCACCGCCGTGGTTTGTAAAGAACTTTCGTACAAGACCGTATGACGAAGGTTACGCACGATTTGCTGACTTTCTGCGTGCTCCAAGCCGCATTTCGCTCGTCTCAACGCCGTTGTCCATTCGCCTTTCGCCTGGAGTCGTACAATGCGTTCCGATTTACCCCTCTCGTCCTGCCTCGGTCTGCTGGCGGCCTTGGCTGCTACTCAGCCCGCTCTGGGGGCATCCTCGGTCGAATTGGGCCGAGTGCTGATCACCGATGAGGAGCAGAACGAGCTGACGGCAGCCAGCGAGCGCCTGCGTGAAATACCGGGAGCCAGCAACCTGGTGGACATGCAGCGCGTGGGGCAAGGCCGAGTGGCCAGCAACCAGGACGTGCTGGCCTACCAGCCTGGGGTGTTCGCCCAATCGGCAGGCAACGACGGCATCAAGCTGTCGATACGCGGCTCGGGCCTCAACCGCGCGCCGGGGGCGCACGGTTCCGGCGTTTACACGATGTTCGACGGCCTGCCGCTGACCGGCCCGGGCGGCACGCCTTACGAATTGTTCGAACCGCTGTGGCTGAGCCGTGCCGAAGTGCTGCGTGGCGCCAATGGCTTTGACCAAGGCTCCCTGGCCTTGGGCGGTGCCATCAACTACGTCACCCACACCGGCTACGACGCGCCTGCACTGCAAGTACGCTACGAGGTCGGTAGCCGCGGCTACCAGCATCGGCACATCAGTTCGGGCCAGGTGCTGGGCAATCTCGACTATTACGTGGCCCTGACCGACTCGGAATATGACGGCTACCAGGCGCACAGCAGCGGCAGCGCCAAGGGCATTGCCGCCAATGTCGGTTACCGCTTCAACCCCGACCTGGAAACCCGCTTCTACCTGCGCTACCGGGAAACTGAAAACGAACTGCCTGGGCGCCTGACCAAAGACCAGATCAAGCACCACCCACGCGCGGCCAACCCCAACTATCTGGCACGCGACGACAGCCGCCCGCAACCAGGCAGCACCTGGGTGGGCAACAAGACCACCTTCTACCTCGACGACGAGGCGCGCCTGGAAGCCGGCCTGGTCTATCACGACTACCCGATGGACCTGCGCGAAGGCCCCATGCGCCTGAAGGTCGCCTATACCGATGTCAGCGGTACGCTGAACTATTTCCGCCGCGACACACTGTTCGGGCGCGAGAGCAAGACCACCGTCGGTTGGCGTACCACCAAGCACCTGCCCAACAGCGGCGCTTCGCAATTTACCCGCAATGGCGATGTGTTCGGCGAGCGCACCCGTGACTTCACCTACCAGGGCTCGGACACCGTGCTGCATGTTGGCAACGATCTGGAACTGGTCCCCAACCTGTGGCTGAGCACCGGCCTGGCCATGGTCTACACACGCCGCGAAAGTGACGTGACCTACCCCGCTGAAGGCGGCAAGGTGAGCATGCATGACTGGGACTATGCACCCCGCCTGGGGCTGCGCTACGACATCCGCCCGGACTTGCAGGTGTACGGCAACCTGAGCCGCTCGGTAGAGCCGCCACACCCGTGGTCGCTGATCTGGAGCGCGCCCAGCACAGGCGGCAAGCAGATCCAGCCGATCGAGATGCAGAACCAGACAGCCACCACCCTGGAACTGGGCGCCCGTGGCGACTCGGCGCTCGGCCGCTGGGACCTGGCCTGGTACTACTCGCAAGTGCGCCACGAACTGCTGGCCGTTGAGGTAGTGCCGAACTTCACCTCGGAATTCAACGCCAGCGCTACCGTGCACCAAGGCGTTGAAGCCGGCCTCGACAGCACCCTGTGGGAACGCGCGGGCACTGGCAAGCTGAGCTTGCGCCAGGCCTACACCTTCAGCGACTTCCACTACCGTGATGACGACACGTTTGGCGACAACCGTCTGCCCGGCATCCCCATGCACTACTACCAGGCCGAGCTGCGCTATGACTGGCCGAGCGGCTTCTATGCCGGGGTCAACACACAAATGGCTTCGAAGGTGCAGGTGGACTACGCCAATAGCTACCACGCCGATGAATATGCCTTGCTCGGCGCACGCGTTGGCTGGGACTCACCGAAACAGGACTGGCAGACCTGGCTGGACCTGCGCAACCTGACCAACCAGCGCTATGCAGCGACCGTGACGCCGGCCTACAACGACGCCGGCCAGGACAATGCCCGTTCGACACCGGGCGAAGGATTTGGCGTATATGCCGGGGTTTCCTACAGCTTCCGCTGACGGGTAGGCGCGGATTTACCTGCGAATGCGTCGGCAAATTCAATGACGCATTCGCGGGTAAACCCGCGCCTACACAGGGGCGCTGCACAGCATCATTCGGGGCTCAGACCGCCCTGTTCAACTTCACCCATGAAGCAAACCTGTCGACAAACGCCTGCAAGAACGGTCGCGTCTTGTCGTTGAGCTTGCCCGAATCCTCGAACAAGCTCGCCGCACCGCCAAGGTAAGCCTCGGGCATCTGCATGCAGGGCATGTCGAGAAACACCAGCGACTGGCGCACCGCATGGTTGGCGCCAAAGCCACCAATCGCCCCCGGCGACACACTCACCACCGCCGTCGGCTTGCCGCTCCAGGCACTTTGCCCGTAAGGACGCGAACCCACATCGATGGCATTTTTCAGGCAGCCTGGCACCGAGCGGTTGTATTCCGGGGTGACGAACAACACCGCATCACTGCGGCGGATTTCATCGCGAAAACGCTTCCAGGTTTCCGGCGGTGCCTCGGCTTCGATATCTTCGTTGTACAGCGGCAGGTCGCCAATCTCGACGATCTTCAGCGCAAGGCTGGACGGCGCCAGCTCCGAAAGTGCGCGGGCGACCTTGCGGTTGTAGGACTCCTTGCGCAAGCTGCCCACGACGACTGCTACCGAATACACCTGGCTCATGGCAATTCCAACCTTTGCGGGTTAAATAGACGTTGTAGTTATAGATGACCGTTCTCCAGTGCCTAAGTTTTTTTTCCGCAGGGCGAAAACTTCCGCGTCTGTTTCACGGTCTATGCCTTCATACATTTCCTACGTAATTCAGAGGTTTCCACCCAAATGGCAGCAGTAATGGTCGGCCAATTCCACGCCCGTGACGCCGAAGGCCGCATCTACCCCGTGCACGAGTTTCAGGAATCCACCCTGCAACTCGACGGCAGCACGCTGGGCGCCCCCATCACCACCTACCGCCTGGCCATCGGCGACAAGGTCAACCACCTGGGTGATAACCGTTTCGAACTGGCACGCTCCGGCGTCGAGATCACGCGCATTCCGTGATGCAATCCACCGTGTAGCGGCCCCCTTCGTGCTGCAGGCCGTGCACATCGGCGACAAACCCGGGAAAGCCCTGGTTGAATGCTCGGGCGAATGCCAAGTAGTCCAGGATCGAGCGGGTCGCCTCGGTGAACCGCTCACCCGGCATGATCAACGGGATGCCAGGCGGGTACGGCACCAGCATCACCGCCGCCACACGGCCCAGCAGCGCCTCGATCGGTACCGCCTCCACCTCGCCACGCACCATCTTGTCATAGGCCTGGGCCGGGCTGACGGCCACCTCCGGCAAACGGGTGAACAGCCGCTTCAACTGCTTGGCTGTGGCATTGGCGCGGTAGCAGTCATGTAACTGGTCGCACAGGTCGCGCAGGCCTATGCCCTGGTAGCGGAGGGCATCGGCAGCCCCCACACTCGGCAGGCAATTGCTGAGCGGGGTGTTGCCGTCATAGTGGCGCTTGAACTCCAGCAGCTCGGTGAGCAGGGTGCTCCACTTGCCCTTGGTGATGCCCATGGAGAACAGTACCAGGAAGCTGTACAGGCCCGTTTTTTCCACCACCAGCCCGCGTTCCCAGAGAAACTTGCTGACTACTGCCGCCGGGATGCCGTGCGCGCCCAGCACACCATCAGCACTCAGGCCCGGCATCACCAAAGTCACTTTCAGCGGGTCGAGCAGCACATAGTCGGCCGCCACTTCACCAAAACCATGCCATTGCGCCCCCGGCTGCAACAACCAGTCCTGCGCGGCCAGACGGGGGATGCCTTCGGCACTTGGCGGCTGCCAGATGCTGAACCACCAGTCCTCTGCGGCAATGTGCTCACGCAGGTTGGCCAGGGCACGACGAAAACTCAACGCCTCGTCGAACATCTCCTGCAGCAGCGAGCGCCCGGCCGGCCCTTCCATCATGGTCGAAGCCACATCCAGCGAGGCGAGAATGCTGTACTGCGGCGAGGTAGAGATGTGCATCATGAACGCTTCGTTGAAACGGTCCCGGTCCAGCTGCCGCCTGGCCCCGTCCTGCACATGAATCATCGAAGCCTGGCTGAACGCCGCGAGCAGCTTGTGGGTGGAATGGGTACTGAACACCAGCGGGCTGTCTGCCGCGCAGGCGGTGCCCATGGCGTAGCGCCCGGTGAAAAAGTCGTGGAACGCGGCATAGGCAAACCAGGCCTCGTCGAAGTGCAGCACCTCGACACTGGCACCCAGGGCCTGCTTGATCAGCCCGGCGTGGTAACACAGCCCGTCGTAGGTGGAGTTGGTCACTACCGCCAGCTTGATACGCTGCCCACGATCACGGGCAAGGGGGTTGGCCTGAATCTTCGCGGCGATCGCCTCGGGGCTGAACTCGCTGAGCGGGATCGGGCCGATGATGCCCAGTTCGTTGCGCTCCGGGCACAGGTACAGCGGGATGGCACCCGTCATGATGATCGCGTGCACCACCGACTTGTGGCAGTTGCGGTCCACCAGCACCAGGTCGTCACGACCGACCATGGCGTGCCAGACGATCTTGTTGGCCGTGGAGGTACCATTGATGACGAAGAAGGTGTGGTCGGCGCCGAAGTTGCGCGCCGCCCTGGCCTCGGCTTCGGCCAGCGGGCCTGTGTGGTCGAGCAGCGAACCCAGCTCCGGCACGGAAACGGACAGGTCCGAGCGCAGGGTGTTTTCCCCGAAGAACTGGTGAAAGGCTTGGCCTACCGGGCTTTTATGATAGGCCACACCGCCACCATGGCCCGGGGTGTGCCAGGAGTAGTTGGACTGCGCAGTGTGCTGCACCAGCGCCTTGAAGAACGGCGGCAGCAGGCCGTCGAGGTAGGTGTGTGCAGCACGCGCCACCTGGCGGGCGAGAAACGGCACGGTGTCTTCGAACAGGTAAAGGATGCCACGCAGCTGGTTGAGCTCGCTCATGGCTTCGGCGGGAGCATTTTCCAGGGTCACCTGCTCGCCCAGGGCGAAGATCGGCAGGTTGGGTGCGCGCAGACGGGCCAGGCGGATCAGCTCGGCCATGTTCTGCAGTAAATGGGTGTTCTCGCCAGCGCCTTCGGCCGCGATGAGCATGCAGGCCAGGCCGTGGTGGGTGGCAGCGACCAGGCGCGCTTCGGCGTGGTCAGCGGCGGCGAGAATGGCAAAGCCATCCTGGCGCAATTCCTCGGCGATGCCGCGCACACGTTCGCCAGCAACACTGTCGGCCTTGATGGCGCGGTGGACGATGAGGATCGGGAACTTGAGGTCCTTGTACATCAGGTGGCTACCTCCGAAGGACATGGCGTCCATTTCAGGGTAGTTGAGCCTTGTATTGCCTGTACTGGACCTTTCGCGGGTAAACCCGCTCCTGCTGGGCACCGGTCGGTGATTGGACACAGGCGTCGTAGGAGCGGGTTTACCCGCGAAAGGGCCGGGCCTGCTGGCCAATCTGCCCCCGCCATTCACCGCCGCAGCCGCCACCGTATTCGGCAGGTAAACCCGCGCCTACAACGATCTCCACGCGAAAGATCAGCCGGCTGGCGTCTCAGTCAGGGCCTGCCACAGCGAAGGCCCACCCGCCGACTTGGCAATGGCCGCCAGCCGCTCGGCATGCGCCTCCAGCTCTTCAGCGCTGGCCATGATCACCCGCCCTGGCGCACGCCCGACAATCCGGCGGATCTCGCTGCCGCCAGCGCCCTGCCCGTCCTCTTCGGCATCTGCGCCATTCCCAGCCAACGACAGGCTGGTCTGGCCACCGGTCATTGCCAGGTAAACGTCGGCCAGCAGTTCCGAGTCGAGCAGTGCGCCGTGCAACTCACGGCCCGAGTTGTCGATGTCGTAGCGTTTGCACAGCGCATCCAGGCTGTTGCGCTGCCCCGGGTGGCGCGAACGTGCCAGCAACAGGGTGTCCAGAATGGTGCAGTGCTGCGAAATGTCAGCACGGTCCTGCTGGCCCAGCAAGGCGAATTCGTTGTTGATGAAACCAACGTCGAACGCCGCGTTGTGGATGACCAGCGTGGCACCCTGGATGAACTGGAAAAACTCCTCGGCGACATCGCCAAAGCGGGGCTTGCCGACCAGGAAGGCATCCGTGATGCCGTGAACGTTGATCGCGCCCTCGTCACTCTCGCGGTCGGGCTGCAGGTAGACGTGGAAGTGCCGCCCGGTCAGGCGCCGGCCGATGACCTCGACACAGCCGATCTCGATGATCCGGTGGCCTTCGCCAACCGGCATACCCGTGGTTTCGGTATCGAGAATGACGAACCGTTTATCTTGCTGCTGCTCCACGCGGGCGCTCCAACTTGCATCCGTTACAAAGGCCGCGATTGTACCCCAGCTCAACGCTGGGCGCGCACCTCATCGACCCCACGGTTGGCCAGCTGGTCGGCGCGTTCGTTGCCGGGGTGGCCGATATGGCCGCGTACCCACTTCCAGGTCACCTTGTGGCGGTTGACCTGCTCATCGAGCTGCTGCCACAAGTCAGCGTTCTTCACCGGCTCCTTGGCGGCGGTCTTCCAGCCGCGCTTCTTCCAGTTGACCATCCATTCGTTAATGCCCTTCATCACGTACTGCGAGTCGGTGGTCAGCACCACCTCGCATTCACGTTTGAGCGACATCAGACCCTGGATCGCGGCCATCAGCTCCATGCGGTTGTTGGTGGTCTCACGTTCGCCGCCCCACAGTTCCTTCTCGACGCCCTTGTAGATCATCAGCACGCCCCAGCCACCCGGGCCAGGGTTGCCCTTGCAGGCACCATCAGTAAACATCTCGACGCTATCGCTCATGTACCACTCTTGAATTCAGTGCTTGTCAGTTTCGGGGTTGGCTGCGGTGCGGTTGACTTTCGCCAGTGGCAGCGGCAGCAGCTTGCCCATTGGCTCGCGGCGTTCCGGCCGCAAAGGCCGCAGGCCTACCACCATCTTGCGCGCCACCAGCAGGTACACCCCGCCACCGGAGCCCTGCCAGCCGCCGGCCAGTCGCTCCCAGCCCTCCAGGCGTTGCTGCCAGGCAGGTGAGGCAAGCGGCGGACGATAGCACCCGAAGCGGCGTTTCTCCAGCGCGAAGCCCAGCAGGTTGAGCCAGTCGCCCACCCGGGACGGTGAGATGCAGCGCGCCTTGCGCAGAGCACCGTGACTGAAGAAATGGCGCATGCCCCAGCTGCTCCAGGGGTTGATCCCCACGATCAGCAGGTGCCCGCCCGGGCGGACGGCACTGGCGGCCTCGCGCAGCAGGCCATGGGGCGACAGGCAGAAGTCCAGGCCATGCTGCAGCACCACCACATCGGCAGCGTGCTCGCTCAACGGCCAAGCCTGTTCTTCGCAGACAATCTCCACACCCGGCAAGGGCGCACCAAGGCGCACGTTACGCTGCACCTGGGGGGCTCTGGGCGGTGGCTCGGCGCAGGGCCCGTAATGCACGAGATAGCCGCCAAAGAAGCGCCCGAGCTCTTCTTCCAGCAGTTTGTCCTCCTCCTTGAGCATCAGTTGCCCAAGTGGGCCGTTGAACCACTCACGGGCCAGGCTGATCAGCTCGACCCAGTCCGGGTCGGCCTGTGCAAAAGCTTGGTCGGTCATTGCGCTCTCCCTCGAAGGTTCTCCCACCGCGCCATCGCGGCTAAGATGCCCTCATGTGCCACGCTAGGCGAATCGGATCCGCACCATGATACAGATCGATGCTCTCCCCGCTTTCTCCGACAACTACATCTGGTTGTTACAGGATACTGCCAAACGCCGTTGTGCGGTGGTCGACCCGGGCGATGCCGGCCCGGTGGAGCGCTGGCTGGCTGCCAACCCCGAATGGGTGCTGAGCGACATCCTCGTCACCCACCACCACAATGACCATGTCGGCGGTGTGGAGCGGCTCAGGCAATTGACCGGCGCACGGGTCTGTGGCCCCGCCAACGAACGCATTCCCGGCCGCGACCTGGCACTGGACGAAGGCGACAGGGTGGACGTGCTGGGTGTGACTTTCCAGGTGCTGGCGGTACCCGGCCACACCCTGGGGCATATCGCCTTCTTCAGCGACCAGCCAGCAACGCCCATCCTGTTCAGTGGCGATACCCTGTTCGCCGCCGGTTGCGGGCGCATGTTCGAAGGTACACCCGAACAGATGCAGCCTGCCCTCGCCCGCCTGGCGGCCCTGCCAGAGCAGACAGCAGTGTACTGCGCCCATGAGTACACCCTCAGCAACCTGCGTTTCGCCAAGGCGGTGGAACCGACCAACCCGCACGTTCAACAACGGTTCGAGGACGTTAGCCGTTTGCGCGCCGAAAATCGCATCACTTTGCCATCAACGATCGGCCTGGAGCGCCTGACCAACCCCTTTCTGCGTACCTCTGAAACATTAGTTAAACAAAAAGCAGACGAATGGAAGGGACATTCAAACACCACGCATGTCGCTGTTTTTGCTGCCTTGAGGTCTTGGAAGGACACCTTCTGATAACCGCAAGATATATCGCAAGTGATGGTCAAAGGTTGACCAGGCCCGGAGCGGTTTCTAGAATCGCCGAACTTTTTCGCCCGGATACCTGTATCAGCCGATGTCTTCCCGTAGCCGCAGAACCTCTCATTCCGTCGCCCTGACGCGCCTGGCCCAAATCAGTGCGCTGGCCCTGGCCGCCACCTTGGTGGGCTGCCAGAGCACCCGTCAGCTCGACGAATCCGATAGCGTTCGCGCGCACAACTACCAGGCGCGGATCAAGCACAAGCCTTCTCCGCTGCTGGTCAAGCCGGCCGAGCAGGCGCCGCAGGATGTCTGGGAGCGCATGCGCCAGGGCTTCGCCCTGCAGGACAGCATCGACGTCAACCCGCGCATCGAACAGCAGCGCTTGTGGTTCGCCAGCAACCCGACCTTCATCGAAAGCGCCGGGGAACGTGGCAGCCTCTACCTGCACTACATCGTCGAGCGCCTTGAAGAACGCGACATGCCGCTGGAACTGGCCCTGCTGCCAGCCATCGAAAGTGCCTACAACCCCATGGCCTACTCACGCGCCAGCGCTGCCGGCATGTGGCAGTTCATGCCGGCTACCGGTCGCCACTTCAACCTGCGCCAGACCAACTTCTATGACGGCCGCCGCGATGTCACCGCGTCGACCAACGCCGCGCTGGACTACCTGACCCGCCTGCACGACATGTTCAACGGCGACTGGCTGTTGGCCCTGGCGGCCTACAATGCCGGCGAAGGCACCGTCAGCCGAGCCATCGAGCGCAACGAAAGGCTCGGCCTGCCGACCGACTACTGGAACCTGCCGCTGCCACAGGAAACCCGCGACTACGTACCCAAGTTGCTGGCACTGTCGCAGGTGGTGTCCACGCCAGAAGCCTATGGTGTCAATCTCACCCCGATCGCCAACGAACCGTACTTCGAAGCGGTGGCGATCAATGATCGCCTGGACCTTACCCGGGTCGCGGCCTTTGCCAACATCGACGAGGACGAGCTGATCCAGCTCAACCCGGCATTCAAGAAGCGCATGACCGTCGATGGCCCCAAACAGCTGCTGGTGCCCACCGCCAAGGCGCAGTTGCTCAGTGCCAGCCTGTCCAACCTCAACCCGGAGCAACTGGTCAGCCTGCAACCGCCGAAAGCAGCGTTTGCCCGGGCTGTGGCCGAAGCCAAGGCACCGGTGGGGGCGCGTAGCTACCGGGTCAAGCGTGGCGATAACCTGAGCGCCATCGCCAAGGTCAACCGTGTATCGGTCAAGGACATCAAGCGCTGGAACCGTTTGTCCGGCAACAGTCTGCGTGCTGGCCAGGTTCTGGCCCTGCGCGGTGGCAGTGCACCGAGCGCCGCCGGCAACCGGGTTGCCGCCTCCGGAAAGCGCTCCACGCAATACAAGGTCCGCAAGGGCGATTCCCTGTACCTGGTGGCCAAGCGCTTCAATGTGGAAATGAAGCACCTCAAGCGCTGGAACCCACGCAGCGGCCATGCCCTCAAGCCAGGCCAGACCCTGACCGTCTACCTCGGGCATTGATCCCGCAACCAGGGCCCTCACGCGGCCTTGTGAGAGCGGCCTGGTGTCGCGATAGGGGCGCGGAGCGGCCCCAGTATTTCAACTTTTCAGCATAAACTGCCGGGGCTGCTGCGCAGCCCTTTCGCGACACAAGGCCGCTCCCACAGGTACCGTGGCACCTGTTGCCCCCGGCTTGGGGCCCGCACCTTCAAAACCTCTCTTTTTCCAACCCCACCAAGCTGTTACTGTACTCGATCAAAGCCCAACGCCTCTGGATCGGATGCCGACTTGATACGTCCCCTCCTGCTGTCACTCAGCCTGGCCTTGAGCTTTCCCGCAGCCGCGATGGTGAGCGAAAGCCACGGATACGCGCAGTTCGGCACGCTCAAGTACCCGGCCACCTTCACCCACTTCGACTGGGTCAACCCGCAAGCGCCCAAGGGCGGCACGTTGCGGGCCATGGCTTTTGGTACCTTCGACACGCTCAACCCCTACACCTTCAAAGGGTCGAGCCCGATTACCACGCCCAATTTCCAGCAGTACGGCATCAGTGAGCTGAACGAGCCACTGATGGTCGGCACGGGCCAGTACGACCCGTCCGGTGACGAGCCAACCTCCAGCTACGGCCTGATCGCCCGCTCGGTGGAGTACAGCGAGGACCGCAGCTGGGTGGTGTTCAACCTGCGCCCCGAAGCCCGCTGGCATGACGGCCAGCCCATCACCTCGGCTGACGTGGCCTTCTCGTACCGCACGCTGCTCAAGGATGGCCACCCGATCTACCGCACCAACCTGCAGGAAGTGCAGCGGGTAGACATCCTCGGCCCGCTGCGCATCCGCTTCGTGTTCAAACGCGCCGGCAACCCGCTGCTGATCCTGCGTCTGGGCGAAATGCCGGTGCTGCCCAAACACTACTGGCAGAAGCGCGACTTCAAGGCCACCACCTTCGAGCCCCCCTTGGGCAGCGGCCCCTACCGCATCACCCAGGTACAACCCGGACGACGCCTGGTGTTTGAACGGGTGAAGAACTACTGGGGCAAAGACCTGGCGGTCAACCGTGGCAAGTACAATTTCAATCGGGTCGAATACGAGTTCTATCGCGACGCGACGGTGGCCTTCGAAGCCTTCAAGGCCGGCGAGTTCGACATCTATATCGAGCACCAGGCAAAAAACTGGGCCAACGGTTACAACTTCCCTGCCGTGCGCCGCGGTGAAGTGATCAAGGCACAAATCCCGCACAGCATTCCCACGCAAACACAGGGCCTGTTCATGAACAGCCGCCGGGCCGCGTTCAGTGACCCGCGGGTACGCCAGGCGCTGGGGCTGATGCTGGACTTCGAGTGGACCAACCGCGCGCTGTTCAGCAGCGCCTACCGCCGCTCGACCAGCTACTACCCCAACAGCGAGTTCGCCGCCAGCGGCCTGCCCACCGGCAAGGAGTGGCTGCTGCTGGCGCCGTTCCGAGACCAGTTGCCCGCCAAGCTGTTCAGCGAACCGTACAAGGTCAGCCACACCGATGGCCGTGGCATCAGCCGTCATACCCTGCGCCAGGCCTTAGGCCTGCTCGCTGAAGCCGGGTGGAAGCTGAACGGCCAGCGCCTGGTCGACAGCAAGGGCCAGCAGCTGCGCATGGAGCTGCTGTTGGTAAACCCCAACCTTGAACGCATCCTGCAACCTTATGTCGAAAACCTGTCCAGCATCGGCATCGATGCACGCTTGCGCACCGTGGACCGTGCCCAGTACAAACAACGCCTGGACCAGTTCGATTTCGACATGATTCTGATGACCCTGAACCAGACCCTCAGCCCCGGCCTCGAACAGTGGCTGTACTTCCATTCCAGCCAGGCCGCGACAAAGGGCAGCAAGAACTATGCTGGGGTCAAGGACCCGGTGGTCGACCACCTGCTCGACACCCTGCTCGCCGCCCGCACCCGCGATGACCAGATCGCCGCTGCCCGCGCCCTGGACCGCGTGCTCTCATGGCACTACTACATGATCCCCAACTGGTACCTCGACAACCATCGCCTGGCCTACCGCAACCGGTTCGCCTTCGTCACCACGCCGCCCTACACCCTTGGGCTGAACAGCTGGTGGATCAAGACTTCGGAGAAAGCCCAATGACGCCAACGCACCGTCTGCGCCGGCTGGCAGGCAGCCTGTTGCTCGCCTGCCTGAGCCTTCCCGCGCTGGCCGCACCGCAGCACGCGCTCACCCTTTACGACGAGCCACCCAAGTACCCCGCCGACTTCAAGCACTTCGACTACGTCAACCCGGATGCGCCCAAGGGCGGCACCTTCCGCCAGTCCAGCTTCGGCGGCTTCGACAGCCTCAACCCGTTCATCAACAAAGGCGTGGCGGCCGAGAACATCGGCATTATCTATGACACCCTGATGCGCCAGAGCCAGGATGAACCGTTCACCGAATACGGCCTGGTGGCCGGCAAGATCGAAAAGGCCCCGGACAACAGCTGGGTACGCTTCTACCTGCGCCCCGAAGCGCGCTTCCATGACGGCCATCCGATGCGCGCCGACGACGTGGTGTTCACGTTCAACGCCCTGATCAAGGACGGCGCCCCGCTGTACCGCCAGTACTACGCCGACGTCGCCGAAGTGGTCGCCGAAGATCCACTCAAGGTGCTGTTCAAGTTCAAGCACAAGAACAACCGCGAGCTGCCATTGATTCTCGGCCAGCTGCCGGTACTGCCCAAGCACTGGTACGAAAACCGCGAGTTCAACCGCGGCAACCTGGAAATCCCGTTGGGCAGCGGCCCGTACAAGGTCGCCGAGGTCAAGGCCGGGCGCTCGGTGCGCTACGAACGGGTCAAGGATTACTGGGCCAAGGACCTGCCCATCAACCGTGGCTTCTACAACTTCGATGCCATGACGTTTGACGCCTACCGCGACACCACCGTCGCCCTGGAGGCGCTCAAGGCCGGGGCATTCGACTATGGCCTGGAAGTCAGTGCTAAGAACTGGGCCACCGCTTACAACGTGCCCGCCGTGCGCGACGGCCGGCTGATCAAGGAAGAGCTGCCCAACGGCAACCCCACCGGTATGCAGGGCTTCATTTTCAACATCCGCCGCCCGGTGTTCCAGGATGTGCGTGTGCGCCAGGCCCTGAGCCTGCTGCTGGACTACGAGTGGACCAACAAGCAGCTGTTCAACGGCGCCTACACCCGTACCGGCAGCTACTTCGACAACTCGGAAATGGCCGCCCACGGCCTACCCAGCCCCAACGAGCTGAAAATCCTCGAACCACTGCGCGGCAAAGTGCCCGAGCAAGTATTTACCGAGGTCTTCCACAACCCGGTCAGTGACGGCAGCGGCATGATCCGCGAGCAACAGCGCCAGGCCTACAAGCTGTTGCAGGAAGCCGGCTGGAAAATCGTCGACGACAAGATGGTCGACGCCCAAGGCAAGCCGGCAAGCATCGAGTTCCTGCTGGCGCAGACCGAGTTTGAACGCATTCTGCTGCCGTTCAAGCGCAACCTTGCCGACCTCGGTATCGAGCTGAACATTCGCCGCGTCGACGTTTCGCAGTACATCACCCGCCTGCGCTCGCGTGACTACGACATGATCGTTGGCGGCTACCCGCAATCCAACTCGCCAGGCAACGAGCAGCGCGAGTTCTGGTCCAGCGCCGCCGCCGACAACCCCGGCAGCCGCAACTTCATCGGCCTGCGCGACCCGGCCATCGACCAACTGGTGGACCAGTTGATCAACGCCGACTCGCGCCAGAGCCTGATCGACCACTGCCGCGCCCTCGACCGCGTGTTGCTGTGGGGCTACTACGTGATACCCAACTGGCACATCAAGACCTGGCGTGTGGCCTACTGGAACCACATCGGCCACCCGAACGTGTCGCCCAAGTACGACATCGGCATCGACACCTGGTGGATCAAGCCCGGTGTAACCCCGGCGGTCAGCGAAGCGCCTGCGGACGAGGCCAATTAAGATGCTGGCCTACATCCTGCGCCGCCTGCTGCTGATCATTCCGACCCTGTTCGGCATCCTCATCATCAACTTCATCATCGTCCAGGCCGCCCCCGGTGGCCCGGTCGAGCAAATGATCGCCAAGCTCGAAGGCTTCGAAGGCGCCACCAGCCGCATTGCAGGTGGCGGCGCCGAGGTTTCCGTGGCCGGCTCCAACTACCGCGGCGCCCAGGGCTTGGACCCGGCCCTGATCGCTGAAATCGAGCGCATGTACGGCTTCGACAAGTCGCCGCCCGAGCGCCTGTGGATCATGGTCAAGAACTACGCCCGGCTGGACTTCGGCGACAGCTTCTTCCGCGACGCCAAGGTGATCGACCTGATCGCCGAGAAGATGCCGGTTTCGATCTCGCTGGGGCTGTGGAGCACGCTGATCATGTACCTGGTGTCGATCCCGCTGGGGATCGCCAAGGCGGTGCGCCACGGCAGCCACTTCGACGTGTGGACCAGTTCGGCGATCATCGTCGGCTACGCCATCCCGGCCTTCCTGTTCGCCATCCTGCTGATCGTGCTGTTCGCCGGTGGCAGCTACTTCGACTGGTTCCCCCTGCGTGGCCTCACCTCCAACAACTTCGACGAACTGAGCACCACCGGCAAGGTGCTGGACTACTTCTGGCACCTGGTGCTGCCGATCACCGCGCTGGTCATCGGCAACTTCGCCACCATGACCCTGCTGACCAAGAACAGCTTCCTCGACGAGATCAACAAACAATACGTGGTTACTGCCAAAGCCAAGGGCCTGAGCCGATCACGGGTGCTGTACGGTCATGTGTTCCGCAACGCCATGCTGCTGGTGATCGCCGGTTTCCCTTCGGCGTTCATCGGCATCTTCTTCACAGGCTCCTTGCTGATCGAGGTGATCTTCAGCCTCGACGGCCTGGGCCTGATGAGTTTCGAAGCGGCCATCAACCGCGACTACCCGGTGGTCTTCGGCACCCTGTTCATCTTCACCCTGCTAGGGCTGGTGGTGAAACTGATCGGCGACCTGACCTACACCTTGGTCGATCCGCGCATCGACTTTGCCAGCCGGGAGCACTGACATGGCCTTGTCCCCCCTCAACCGCCGGCGCTTCGAGCGCTTCAAGGCCAACCGCCGTGGCTGGTGGTCGCTGTGGCTGTTCCTGATTCTGTTCGGGCTGAGCCTGGGCGCCGAACTGATCGCCAACGACAAACCGATCGCCGTACGTTACGACGGCCAATGGTACTTCCCTGCGTTCAAGCGTTACCCGGAAACCACCTTCGGCGGGGAATTCCCGCTGGAAGCCAACTATAAGAGCCCCTACATCCGCGAGCTGCTGGCGAAGAAAGACAGCTTCGTGCTGTGGGCACCCATACCGTTCAGCTACCAGAGCATCAACTATGACCTGCGCGTCCCCGCCCCCGCCCCACCTTCGGCGGACAACTGGCTGGGCACCGACGACCAGGGCCGCGACGTGCTGGCGCGGGTGATCTACGGCTTCCGCATCTCGGTTCTGTTTGCCCTCACCTTGACCGTGGCCAGCTCCATTGTCGGCGTCATCGCAGGCGCCCTGCAGGGGTTCTACGGTGGCTGGGTCGACCTGGCCGGGCAACGCTTTCTGGAAATCTGGTCCGGCCTGCCTGTGTTGTACCTGCTGATCATCCTGGCCAGCTTCGTGCAGCCCAACTTCTGGTGGCTGCTGGGGATCATGCTGCTGTTCTCGTGGATGAGCCTGGTGGACGTGGTACGCGCCGAGTTCCTGCGCGGGCGCAACCTGGAATACGTGCGCGCCGCACGCGCCCTTGGCATGCGCAACGGCGCAATCATGTACCGGCACATCCTGCCCAACGCGATGATCTCGACCATGACCTTCATGCCGTTCATCCTCACCGGCGCCATCGGCACCCTCACCGCCCTGGACTTCCTCGGCTTCGGCCTGCCCGCCGGTTCGCCCTCGCTGGGCGAACTGGTGGCGCAGGGCAAGTCCAACCTGCAAGCGCCATGGCTGGGCATCAGCGCCTTTGCCGTGCTGGCGCTGATGCTGAGCCTGCTGGTGTTCATCGGCGAATCCGCCCGCGACGCCTTCGACCCGAGGAAGTGACATGAGTGAACAGAACCTGATCGAAGTGCGGGACCTGGCCGTGGAGTTCGTGACCGGGGACCAGGTCAACCGGGTGGTGGACGGCGTCAGCTTCGATATTCGCAAAGGCGAGACACTGGCCCTGGTGGGCGAAAGTGGCTCGGGCAAATCGGTCACCGCGCACTCGATCCTGCGCCTGCTGCCCTATCCCCTGGCCAGGCACCCCAGCGGCAGCATCCGCTACGAAGGCAAGGACCTGCTCCAGCAGAGCGAGAAGACCCTGCAGCGCATTCGCGGCAACCGCATTGCGATGATCTTCCAGGAGCCGATGACCTCGCTCAACCCGCTGCATTGCATCGAGAAGCAGATCAACGAAATCCTCCTGCTGCACAAGGGCCTGACGGGCAAGGAAGCGACTGCGCGCACCCTGGAGTTGCTGGATATGGTCGGCATTCCAGAGCCGCGCAAGCGCCTCAAGGCCCTGCCCCACGAATTGTCGGGCGGCCAGCGCCAGCGGGTAATGATTGCCATGGCGCTGGCCAACGAGCCCGAGCTGCTGATTGCCGACGAGCCGACCACGGCGCTGGATGTGACCGTGCAGCTGAAGATCCTCGAGCTGCTCAAGGAATTGCAGGCGCGGATGGGTATGGCCCTGCTGCTGATCAGCCATGACCTGAACCTGGTGCGCCGCATCGCCCATCGTGTGTGCGTGATGCAGCGCGGGCAAATTGTCGAGCAAGCCGAATGCGCCACGCTGTTCAGCTCGCCACAGCATCACTACACCCAGATGCTGATCAATGCCGAGCCCAGTGGGCTGCCGGCACACAATCCGGTGGGCGCGCCGTTGTTGGAGGTGGATGACCTCAAGGTCTGGTTCCCGATCAAGAAGGGCTTTCTGCAGCGCACGGTCGACCATGTGAAGGCGGTGGACGGGGTCAACTTCAGCTTGCCCCAGGGCCAGACGCTGGGCATTGTTGGCGAATCCGGGTCGGGCAAGTCCACATTGGGCCTGGCGATCTTGCGGCTGATTTCCAGCCAGGGCGGCATTCGCTTTCATGGGCAGAACCTCGAAGGGCTGAACCAGAAAGCCGTGCGCCCCCTGCGGCGGGAAATGCAGGTGGTGTTCCAGGACCCGTTTGGCAGCCTGAGCCCGCGCATGTGCGTGGCGGACATTGTCGGCGAAGGGCTGCGCATCCACGGCATTGGCACCGCGCAGGAACAGGAAGCGGCGATTATCGCGGCCCTGGAGGAAGTAGGCCTGGACCCGCGCACGCGCCATCGCTACCCCCATGAGTTTTCCGGCGGGCAGCGCCAGCGCATTGCCATTGCCCGGGCGCTGGTGTTGAAGCCAGCACTGATTCTGCTGGATGAACCCACGTCCGCACTGGACCGCACCGTACAGCGGCAGGTGGTGGAATTGCTGCGTAACCTGCAGCAAAAGTACAACCTGACCTACCTGTTCATCAGCCATGACCTGGCGGTGGTGAAGGCGTTGAGTCACCAGTTGATGGTGATCAAGCATGGGCATGTGGTGGAGCAAGGGGACGCGCAGGCGATCTTCCATGCGCCGCAGCATCCGTATACCCGGCAGTTGCTGGAGGCGGCGTTTTTGGAGGTTGGGGGTTCGTAGGGAAAGGGGGCGTGTGCGCCAAGCAATCATCCTTTGATCGGTCGTTTCGTTTATTGCGATTTTCGAATATTTCGAATATAACTCGAACTCAGGCTGTTGCATCGTTGCCACAGCCCCGCAATCGATACCCCCCTGGAGATGCCCATGACCACCGCCAACCTCTCTCGCCATGTGCTTCCTGATGAGAAAGAAATTGCCGTGGCAGTCGAGTCAAGCCGCACGCTGGCAGCGTTCCTCTCGACAAAATCAGATACCCAACGGATCGAACTGCTCAACGAGGAAAATCAGCGCCAGGTTGTTGAAGTACCTACTTTCGCCCTACGCCTATTCGGCGAGATTCTCAGCGAACTGGCCCTGGGTAACTCAGTCAAAGTCGTTCCAATCCACGCCGAACTAACTACCCAGGAAGCAGCAGACCTGCTTAACGTCTCCCGGCCGCACTTGGTAAAGCTGCTCGACGAAGCGGTGATTCCGCACACCAAGACAGGCCGCCATCGTCGTGTCAAATTCTCCGACCTGGTTGCCTACAAGGACAAACGTGATGGGGTGAGCCGGACTGCGATGGATGCGCTAGCAGCCCAAGCTCAGGAATTGAAGATGGGGTACGAATGAAGCACTCGCCCTTCACGGCCATATACGACGCGAATGTACTTTACCCTGCCCCACTGCGTGATTTCCTGATGAACCTAGCGCTGACGGGCATCTACCGGGCACGTTGGTCAGCGAGCATTCATGACGAGTGGAAGCGCAATCTGCTACTCAACCGACCTGACCTCACGCCTGAACATTTGGATCGCACGTCATCGCTAATGGATGCTGCGGTGCCTGATGCACTCGTCACTGACTACGATTCACTGGTCGAAGGGCTGGACTTGCCAGATCGGGATGATCGACATGTTCTCGCAGCTGCAATCAAGTGCAACGCTTCGGTCATCGTCACCTTCAATTTGAAGGATTTGCCCAAGGCGGTTCTTGGTGCCTTCGATATTGAACCCTTGCATCCGGACGACTTCATCGCTGACCTTTGGGACCTGGACAAGGCAGCAGTCCTCGAAGCTGCCCAGCGGCAGCGAATATCGCTGAAGAACCCACCGCACAACGTACAGCAGTATCTCGGCAGGCTGCTTCAGCAGAAGCTTACCGAGACTGTGAAACTGCTTTCAGCATTCAAGTTCCTCCTCTGAGTATGTCCAGCAGACTTTCTTTGGCAGCAAGGCAATCATCCGGGATTGATCAGCCATGCACGTAAAACCAAGCCTATGAAAAGCCTCGCTCGTTACCACGCCAACAGAATCAAGCAGCGGTGATCAATTTTTCTGACAATAATCGTCTTCCATCATCAGCCGAATAGGGCATAAATTCTCCGCCGTCAACTCCCAGTACCCACGGTAGAGCCCATGTCCAGTCCACAACACCAGCCCGCTTCCCCTGCCCTGGCCACCCTGATCCAGCGCTCCGGCCTGCCCAGCCCAACGCTGAGCGAAGCCCAGGCACACGCCGTGCTGCAGGCCCACTATGGCCTTGCCGGCAACCTTTCGGTACTGGGCAGCCAGCAAGACCTGAACTTTCGCGTGGTCACACCGCAGGGTGGCTATGTGCTGAAGGCCTGCCACGGCAGCTACGCCCAGCTGGAGCTTGAAGCCCAGCACGCCGCCCTGGCCTTCCTGCGCGATCAAGGTTTGCCGGTACCCGCCGTGCGCTCAGCCCACAACGGCATGGGGTTGCTGGAACTGGACATCGACGCGCAACCACTGCGCCTGCGCCTGCTCGATTACATCGAGGGCCAACCGCTGACCCGCCTCAAGCACATGGAGCCGCGCCTGATGGCTGAACTGGGCGGGCTCTGTGCAAAGCTGGACAAGGCGCTTGCCCATTTCGATCACCCGGGCCTTGCGCGTACCTTGCAATGGGACCCGCAGCATGCCGGAGCACTGATCGATCACCTGCTACCGGTGCTGCAGGACAGCGGGCAGCGCGCCCGCATCGAACACGCCACGCGACAGGCCAACGAGCGCCTGATGCCGCTGGTCGATCAACTGCCCAGTCAGGCCGTGCACCTGGACATCACCGACGACAACACCGTGTGGGCCCGTGATGCCCAGCGTCAGTGGCAACTGCAAGGCGTGATCGATTTCGGCGACCTGCTGCGCACCTGGCGTATCGCCGACCTGTCGGTGACCTGCGCTGCGCTGTTGCACCACGCCGAGGGCGACCCACTGCGCATCCTGCCCGCCGTGCAGGCCTACCAGGCGCTCAACCCGCTGACCGAGGCCGAACTGCGCGCCTTGTGGCCGCTGGTGGTGAACCGCGCTGCCGTGCTGGTGCTGAGCAGCGAACAACAGCTAACCGTCGACCCGGGCAACCAGTACACCCGCGATAACATTGCCCACGAATGGGAAATTTTCGACACGGCCACCGCCGTGCCTTTCGCCCTGATGGAGGTGGCCATTCTGCAGGCTGCAGGCCTGCAACCCACGGCGCCGGACTGGAGCGACTGCGCCCCCCTGCTCCCCGAGCTGGCCGGGCAGGCTGTCACACGGGTGGACCTGGGGGTCCTGAGCAAACACTTCGAGGCCGGCAACTGGGAGCAACCCGGTTACGACCTGCATCTGCTGACGTCGCAAGCCGCCCCGGCCTGCAGCCTGCACGGGCAGTACCGCCTGTCGCAAACCCATATCGATCGCCCCGAAGAGCCCGCCACCTGCGCCCTTTTCGTCGAGCTGCATGTGCCCAACGGCAGCCCGGTGCAAGCGCCGGCAGCCGGCACCTGGCAGCACCGCGGCGACGGCCGGGGCTGCCTGCGCACCCCGCATTGGGCTTTGTGGCTGCAAGGCCTGGAAGACGCACCGGCAGACGGCCAGGCCGTGGAAAAAGGCCAGGCCCTGGGCAGCAGCTGCGGCTTCCTCAGCGTGCAGGTATGCCTGGACAATGGCACCCAGCCGCCGCGCTTCGCCACGCCGTCACAAGCCGCCGCCTGGCTGGCCCTGTGCCCGTCACCGGCCGCCCTGCTGGGCTTCGATTGCGATGCCGAGCCGCTACCCGATCCGCAAGCGCTGCTGGCCCGCCGCGATGCCAGCTTCGCCCGCTCGCAGAAGCACTACTACGCGCAACCGCCGCACATTGAACGTGGCTGGCGCAACTACCTGATCGACATGCAGGGCCGTTCCTACCTGGACATGCTCAACAACGTCGCGGTGCTGGGCCATGGCCATCCACGCATGGTTGCCGAGTCGGCGCGGCAGTGGTCGCTGCTGAACACCAACTCGCGCTTCCATTACGCAGCAATCACCGAATTCTCCGAGCGCCTGCTGGAGCTGGCCCCCGAAGGTTTCGACCGGGTGTTCATGGTCAACAGCGGCACCGAGGCCAACGACCTGGCGATTCGCCTGGCCTGGGCCTACAGTGGCGGGCGCGATCTGCTCAGTGTGCTGGAGGCCTACCACGGCTGGTCGGTGGCCACCGATGCCATCTCCACGTCGATCGCCGACAACCCGCAAGCCCTGGAAACCCGCCCGGACTGGGTACACCCGGTCGAAGCGCCGAACACCTTCCGCGGCCGCTTCCGCGGGGCCGACAGCGCCGCCGACTACCTGCAAGACGTCGACGCCAAGCTGGCTGACCTCGACGCCCGTGGCCGTCAGCTGGCGGGCATCATCTGCGAACCGGTGTACGGCAATGCCGGCGGTATCTCGCTGCCCGCAGGCTACCTGCGCGCAGCCTATGCCAAGGTCCGCGCCCGCGGCGGGGTGTGCATCGCCGACGAAGTGCAGGTGGGCTATGGCCGCCTGGGCGAGTACTTCTGGGGCTTCGAGGAACAGGGCGTGGTGCCGGACATCATTACCATGGCCAAGGGCATGGGTAACGGCCAGCCACTGGGCGTGGTCATCACCCGTCGCGAAATCGCCGAGGCGCTGGAGGCCGAGGGCTACTTCTTCTCCTCGGCCGGTGGCAGCCCGGTCAGTTGCCGCATCGGCATGGCGGTGCTGGATGTCATGCAGGAGGAAGGCCTGTGGGACAACGCCCGTGACACCGGGCGCTACTTCAAGGCACGCCTGCAGGCGCTGGTCGACAAGCACCCGCTGGCCGGAGCGGCACATGGCTCGGGCTTCTACCTGGGGCTGGAACTGGTGCGCGACCGCACCACCCTGGAGCCGGCCACCGAAGAAACCATGATGCTGTGTGATCGCCTGCGTGACCTGGGCATCTTCATGCAGCCGACCGGCGACTACCTGAACATCCTCAAGATCAAGCCACCGATGTGCACCAGCCGGGCCAGCGTGGACTACTTTGTCGACAGCATTGACCGGGTGCTGGACGAAGGCCTGTAAGTGTCAAGGCGTGGGCCCGACGGCTGCGGCCCACGCCTGTAATGCCTCACACGCGGCCATGGCCACCTGTTCATCGGTGCGCCCGGTGAACTGCCGCTCGATCGCATCGGCGGCAATCAGCCCGGCAATGGTGGGCTTGCCGACAGCATCGGTCAGGTCCAGCCATTCCCCCCAACTGGCGGGTACGTCGTACCAGCGCAGGTAGCCTGAGGGTGAGCACGGCCACCATCGCTCATCGAACTGCAGAATCACTTTCTCCAGCTTGCCCATCCCCAGATGCGCCAGCGCTCCCTGCTGTGTTTCAGGTAACGCAGGGGTAAAGTGCAACGTTTTCAGAACACCCACCGGGACTGTGCAAATGCAGAAGTCGCACACCTCTTCATTCACCCTGACGCGCGCGCTCGACCAGTCGATGTGGGTGACAGGACTGTTCAGGCGGATATCCAGGTGCTTCGACAGCAAGTCGACAAGCTCGCTGTAGCCGCCTGGCAGCATACGATCACCATGCCCGACCCCCGCTTCATCCAAGGCACAGACCGACAGTTGTTCGACGGGCAAACACGCTTCCAGTACAAGGTTGGCGTCGATGGCGAACTGCGTGGCACGCGCGAGCGCGGGGTCGAGTGTGGCCATGTAGCCATCGATCGCGTCAGGCAAAGGCTGTTGCCGATCGAGACGCCTGGTCAAGGTATCCCAGGCGGCGTCGATATCCGGCAACGCCCCGCCGCGTGCTGCCGCAAGCGGGCAACTGAAATCGGTCTCGACGCAAACCAAGCCATGCTGAAGTGCAACAGCGGCCAATGGATTCTCGGCGAAATGCTGAAGCCATGCCGCACCTTCATCTGCTTTCACGCCGCCCAACTCGACAGTGTGCGTACGCCCACCCGTTCGCCCACGCGCCTCCAGCACCGTGCAATCGACCCCCCTTTCCCGCAAGCGTTGAGCGGCAGCCAGGCCTGCACACCCCGCACCGATCACGATCACCTTGCTCGCACCGGCACTCACGGCTGCCTCGGCGGCACGCAGCCCATCATTCCACGCACCATGAGTCATTGCCGGAGCGCTGGCATTACAAGCTTCTCCAGCGATGACCAAGCGCCCATGCAGCACTTGGCCCAGGGCGCTTCGATGCAACGGCGACCCTCCAGGCAGCAAGGCACTGTAGGCACCGAGGCTGAATGGGTCGCAGCTCCAGTGGGTGACATGCCACGCGGTTGGTCTGTGCACGCTTTTCTCCATTGAGGGGGCTGTCCTGCAGGTGCATTAATGTTCATAATTTTTAGCAATAAAAGATGATCATCATCAGGTTTACTGACAATGGCCTTTACCAGCGACTCCCTGGCGATTTTCCTCGCGGTGCTCGATGCCGGCTCGTTCTCCGCCGCCGCCCGCAAGCTGGGCCGTGTGCCTTCAGCCGTGAGCATGGCAATCGCCCAACTGGAAGCGGAACTGGACCTGCCCCTGTTCGACCGGGCCACGCGCAAAGCCTTGCCCACCAACGCCGCCCTGGCGCTGGAGCCCCAGGCCAGGCAGGTCATCTGCCAACTCAACCTGCTGGATGCCCAGGCCCTGCAATTGCACAAAGGCCTGGAAAAGCGCCTGACCATCGCCATGGCGCCCGAGTTGCAGACCGGCCGCTGGAGCCAGCCGCTGGAAATCCTCGCCCAGGCATTTCCCAGCCTGGAAGTCGAGGTACGTTCGGCCACCCAGACCGAAGCCATTCGCCTGCTGCATGACGGCAGTGTGCAATTGGCATTGGTGTTCGAACGGCCCGGCATCGATGAGCGCGAATCCTTCCTCGAAGCCGGCAGCCAACTGCTGGTGGCCGTTGCCTCACCACGCCATCCGGCCGGGCAGAACAGCGGTACGCCATTGCCTGAAGAGGCCTTTGCCGAACAACGGCAGATCATCGTGGCTTCGGGCAAGGCCACCGGATCGGACCCACGCATGGTGCTGTCCCGGCGCATCTGGCTGACCGACAGCTACCTGGCCACGCTGGACCTGGTGCAGTCCGGGCTGGGCTGGGCCTACCTGCCGCAGCCATTGGTCGAACCGCTGATTGCCTCGGGCGCACTGGCCGAGGTGCGCTTCGACAACATGGCCAGCCGCCTGCGCTTGTGGGTAGACATCATCTGGATCAAGTCGCGCCCGTTGGGCCTGGGTGCGCGACGCTACCTGGAAGTCATTCGCCAGCTGTTCGAGAAGGAGCCCCCCAGGGCCTGACACCCTTGCGCACGTCCAGGCCCTGCAGGCGATCGCCTTTGGGAGGGTTATGCTGTCGGCGCTACCAACCTGTAGCCAACCCCCGCCTCGGTAATGATGAACCGCGGCGCCGTGGGGTCATCGCCCAGCTTCTGTCGCAGATGCCCGACCACGATGCGCAGGTAGTGGGTATCCTCCGCATGGGTCGGCCCCCAGATATCCTTGAGCAACTGCTGCTGGGTAATCACCCGCCCAGGGTGCCCGGCCAATAGCGCCAGCAAAGCATACTCCTTGCGTGTCAATGCCACCTCCACGCCGTCGAGCGTCACCCGGCGGAAGGCAAAATCCACCGTCAGCGGCCCAAAGCTGGCCGCCACTTCCGAGCCGCCGGCTTGTGGCACCTGGCGCAGCAACGCCCGCACGCGCGCGAGAAACTCCTGGATACCAAACGGCTTGGTCACATAGTCATTGGCGCCACCATCCAGCGCATCGACCTTCTGCACTTCACTGGCACGCACCGACAACACCATCACCGGCACTGCACTCCATTCTCGCAACTCACGCAGTACCTGCTGGCCGTCCATGTCCGGCAGCCCCAGGTCGAGCACCACCAGGTCCGGCTTGCCCAGTGCCGCCTGGGCCAACCCTTCGGCACCGGTGGCGGCCTCCAGCACCTTGTAGCCTTGCGAGGCCAGGCTGATACGCAGGAACTTGCGGATCTGCGGTTCATCGTCGATGACCAACAGGGTGGCAGAGTGGCTCATGGGGTTTCGCTTTCGGCTTCAGGTTGAGGAGGCAGCGGCAAGCATAGAGTGATGCTGGTGCCTTGGCCATCAATGCCTTCGCCCACCAGAATCTGCCCGCCATGGGCACCGATCATGCCCTGGCAGATCGCCAGGCCCAGCCCGGTACCCTGCCCGCCGCGATCGCCACGGGCGGCGGTGTAGAACATGTCGAAGATTTTCTCGCGGTCGGCTACGGGAATGCCGGGGCCCTGGTCGCTGACGGTCAAGCGCAGCTGGTCGCCATGCACGGCCACCTGCAGCTCAAGCCGACCATTGACCGGCGAAAAGCGTGCGGCGTTTTCCAGCACGTTGACCAGTGCCTGCTCGATCAACGCCGCATGCACGAACAGCAATGGCAGCTCGGCCGGCACGTCTGTGTGCACACGCAGCGGCGCCAGCACCACCCGCAGGCGGTTAAGCGCACTGCCGACGATATCCGCCGGGGCCACCCAGTCGCGGGCCAGCTTGAGGCCGCCATGGCCCAGGCGGGTCATGTCCAGCAGGTTCTGGATGTAGCGATCGAGGCGTTCGGCCTCATTGCGGGTGCCCTCCAGCAGCTCGCGACGGTCTTCGGCCGGGATCGCGTCGCCCAACGCCAGCAGGCTGTCGATGCTGCCACGCATGGCGGTCAACGGCGTGCGCAAGTCATGGGATACGGAAGCCAGCAGGGCGCTGCGCAGTTGCTCGGTTTCGCCGTGCAGGCGTGCGGCTTCCAGCTGTTCGGCCAGGCGTGCGCGGGCCAGGGCCTGGGCCAGGGGCTGGCCCAGGGCGGTGAGCAGGCGCCGCCGTGGGTCGCTGAGCGGCTGCCCGTTGCGCGGGCGCACGCCCAGCAGCGCCAGCGGCTGATCGTCCACCGCCAATGGCCACCACCACCAGCGGCCATTAGGCAGGGTATCGCTGCCGTGGCCGGCGGCCTGCCCGTGCTGCCAGGCCCAATCGGCAGCCGCCCGTTCGGTGTCGCTGAAGGTGCAGGCTTCCCCGCTGGCCACTTGCAACTGGCCTTCGGCGTTGCGCTCCAGCAAGCACACCTGGGTGTCCTGCCAGCCGTCCAGGTGCTGGCCGGCAGCCTTGAATATGGCTTGGCGGTCGGTGGCTACCGTCAACCGGCGAGACAGGTCGAGCAACTGGCTGGTCTGCGCCTGGGTCTCGCGCAGCGCCTGCAACTGGCGACGCTGGCGCGCGGCCAGGTTGCCGGTGAGCGCAGCCATCAACAGAAAGAACACCAGGGTCAGCACGTCTTCTTCGCGCTGAATGGTGAACGAGAAGTTGGGCGGTATGAACAGGAAGTCATAGGCCAGGAACGACAGCGCGGCGCAAGCCAGCGCAGGTCCCAGGCTACTGCGCACTGCGACCAGCAACACCGCCGCCAGGAACACCAGCGAGATATTGGGCAGCGCCAGCACACTGGACACCGCCCAGGCCAGACCCGCAGCCATCACGGTGGCCAGCAGCGCCAGCAGGTAATGACGCCACACCCACACCCGCCGCACGGCTGAACGCGGCGCTGGCGGCTGCACGTCGCGGTCCAGCACGTTGATTTCCAGGCCACGGCTTTCGCGCAGCAGCCGCGCCGCCACACCCGCGCCGAACAAACGCCGATGCAGGCGGTTGCGGGATTGCCCGACCAGCACCAGGCTGGCCCGCCGCTCGACAGCATGCTGGATCAGCGTGCGGGCCACTTCCCCAGCCCGCAGCAGCACCACCTCCCCGCCCAGTCGCTCGGCCAGTTGCTGCGCGGCTTGCAAACGATGCCGTGCGGTTTCGTCACGCAGGCGGCCGTTGTCCACATGCACCAGGCTCCAGGGCAGGTGGCGGCGCTGGGCCACGCGGCTGGCATGGCGCACCAGGCGTTCGGCCTGGTCGTCACCGTCTATGCCCACCAGCAACCGGCCGCGCAAGGCCGGCGCCTCCTGGCCGCGCTGACGATAGCCGTGGGCCAGGTCGGCATCGACCTGAGCAGCGGCGGTCTGCATGGCCAGCTCGCGCAGGGCGGTGAGGTTGGTTTGCGAAAAGTACGCATCGATGGCCGCCCGAGCTTGCTCGGGCACGTACACCTTGCCTTCACGCAGGCGTTCGAGCAGCTCTCGCGGAGGCAGGTCGATCAGCACCAGCTCGAACGCCTCCTGCAGCACCCAGTCCGGCAGGGTCTCGCGCACTTGCACGCCGGTAATGTCACGGACCTTGTCGTTGAGGCTTTCCAGGTGCTGGACGTTGACCGTGGTGTACACGTCGATGCCCGCGGCCAAGAGTTCTTGTACGTCCTGCCAGCGTTTGGCGTGGCGGCTGCCGGGGGCGTTCGTGTGGGCCAGTTCGTCCACCAGGGCCAAGGCCGGCGCGGCACGCAACAGGCCGTCAAGGTCCATTTCCTCGAGGGTGACGCCACGGTACTGGCTACGCAACAAGGGCTGCTGATGCAGCCCTCCGAGCAACGCTTCGGTTTCGGCGCGGCCATGGGTTTCGACCACCCCGGCCAACACCTGCACGCCCTGGCGTTGCTGGGCGTGTGCGGCCTGGAGCATGGCGAAGGTCTTGCCGACGCCGGGGGCAGCGCCGAGGAACACCTTCAGCCGGCCCCGGCCGGTGCGTGGGAGGTTGGCCAACAGCGCATCGGCGCGGGCGGAGTCACTCATGTTTCATCCTTTGCTTTTTCCAGCAGTCGGCCACTTCAGGGAAAGCCCCCTTAACGTGTAGGAGCGGGTTTACCCGCGAATACGTCAGTGGCACCACCACCGCATTCGCGGGTGAACCCGCTCCTACAGGCTTCCTGCCAGCGCTTCGATTACCTGACAATGGCGAGCTTTTCCAAGGCCTGGTTCAACGCCAGCACGTTGACCACCGGCGGGCCGATCAATGGGTGGAGGGTGGCCTGTTCCAGCAAGGCTTGCAAGCGCTCGACCGGCAGCTGCCGTGCCGCCGCCACCCGCGGGATCTGATAGGCCAAGGCCTCAGGTGGCAAGTGCGGGTCCAGGCCGCTGCCCGAGGTGGTCAGCAGCGCCTGCGGCACTGGCCCCTGCTGCGCCTGATACAACGTGGCCGCATCGCCCTTTACCCGCTCAGCCAGCGCCGGGTTGCTCGGCGACAGGTTGCTGGCGCCGCTGGCCACGGTCGCGTAGGCACCTGCCGAGGGCCGCGAGTGGAACCAGCCATCGCCCTGGAAGTCCTGGGCGATCAATGCCGAACCCCGCACCTGGCCTTGCGCATCGCGTACCAGGCTACCGTTGGCCTGGTTCGGGAAAGCGACTTGGGCAATACCGGTCACCGCCAGCGGATACAGGGCGCCCGTCACCAGGGTCATCAACAAAGCCAGGCTCAATGCCGGGCGTAGATAAGCAGTCATGGCGGCCTCCTCAGACCAGGTTCAGGGCGTTGAGCAGCAGGTCGATCAGCTTGATCCCGGCAAACGGCACCACAATGCCACCCAGCCCGTAGATCAGCAGGTTGCGCCGCAACAGGTGCGCCGCACTGGCCGCCTGCACGCGCACCCCACGCAGCGCCAGCGGGATCAGCACGATGATGATCAGCGCGTTGAACACGATCGCCGACAGGATGGCGCTCTGCGGGCTGGCCAGTTGCATCAGGTTGAGCACACCCAGTTGCGGGTAGATGGCAGCGAACAGCGCCGGCAGGATGGCGAAGTATTTGGCCACGTCGTTGGCAATGGAGAACGTTGTCAACGCACCGCGGGTGACCAGCAGCTCCTTGCCGACCTGGACTACGTCCAGCAGCTTGGTCGGGTCGCTGTCCAGGTCGACCATGTTGGCGGCCTCCCGCGCAGCCTGAGTGCCGTCGTTCATGGCCATGCCTACGTCAGCCTGGGCCAGTGCCGGGGCGTCGTTGGCACCGTCGCCACACATGGCAACCAGGCGGCCTTCATTCTGCTCCTGGCGAATGCGCGCCAGCTTCTTCTCGGGCGTGGCCTCGGCCAGCACGTCATCGACCCCCGCTTCGGCGGCGATGGCGGCCGCAGTCAACGGGTTGTCGCCGGTTACCATCACCGTGCGGATGCCCAGCTTGCGCAGCTCGGCGAAGCGCTCGCGGATGCCAGGCTTGACCACGTCCTTGAGGTGGATCACACCCAGCAAGCGCTTGTCGACGCACACCAGCAACGGGGTGCCACCACTCTGCGCGATGCGTTCGACTTCACGGGCCAGCGCCGCCGGCATTTCCAGGCGTTGCATACCGACGAAGGCCAGCACCGCATCGACGGCGCCCTTGCGGTACCGGTGCTGCTGGAAGTCGATGCCCGACAGGCGTGTCTCGGCACTGAACGCCACCGCTTCGAACTGCCCGGCAGGCGGGTCGACAAAGTCGTGCAACTGGCGCAGGTATTCGACAATCGATTTGCCTTCAGCGGTGTCGTCGGCCAGCGAGGCCAGCAAGGCGCCCTCCCCCAGTTCCTTGGCGGTAATGCCCGGTGCAGCATGCAGTGCGCTGCAGCGGCGGTTACCGAAGGTGATGGTGCCGGTCTTGTCGAGCATCAGCGTATGCACGTCCCCGGCCGCCTCGACGGCGCGGCCCGAGCGGGCAATGACATTCAGCCGTACCAGCCTGTCCATGCCGGCGATACCGATGGCCGACAGCAGGCCGCCGATGGTGGTCGGGATCAGCGTCACCAGCAGCGCGGCCAGGAAGATCAGCGGCAGGCTGCCACCCACGAAGTGGGCGAACGGCTGCAAGGTCACCACCACGATCAGGAAAATCAGGGTCAGGCCGATCAGCAGGATGTCGAGGGCGATTTCGTTCGGGGTCTTCTGCCGCTTGGCCCCTTCAACCAGGGCGATCATGCGGTCCAGGGTCGACTCGCCCGGGTTGCTGGTGATGCGGACAAGCAGCCAGTCGGAGACCAGCCGCGTATTGCCGGTCACCGCCGAGCGGTCGCCACCTGATTCGCGTATTACCGGCGCGGACTCGCCGGTAATGGCGGCCTCGTTGACGGCCGCAATGCCTTCAATCACCTCGCCGTCGCCGGGGATCATTTCGCCGGCGACCACGCGTACCACGTCATCCTTGCGCAGCGCGCTGGCAGCTACCGTCTCGTAGCTGCCATCACGCAGACGACGCTGGGCGGTCAGGCCCTGGCTGCCGGCCTTGAGGCTGTCGGCGCGGGCCTTGCCACGGCCCTCGGCCAACGCCTCGGCGAAGTTGGCGAACAACACGGTGAACCACAGCCACAGGGCAATCTGCACCGCAACGCCGGTGCTCACGCCGCCGCCGGGGGCAAAACACAGCACGGTGGTCAGCACCGCGGTCAGGGCCACCACCAGCATTACCGGGGAGCGCTTGAGCTGACGCGGGTCGAGCTTGACGAACGCCTGCACCAGCGCCGGGCGCCACAGCGCGGCGAAGCGGGTCTGGTCCTTGGCATTGTGCCGGCTATTCACTTCAGGAATGGGCATGTTCATGATCGGTCCTCAAAAACCCAGGCTAAGGTGTTCGGCGATTGGCCCAAGGGCCAGGGTCGGCAGGAAGGTCAGGCCACCGACCAGCAGGATGGTCACCAGCAGCAAGCCGGTGAACAGCGGGCCGTGAGTCGGGAAGCTGTTCTGCCCCAGCGGCGCGCTTTTTTTCGCCGCCAGGCTGCCGGCCAACGCCAGTATCGGCAGGATGTAGCCGAAGCGGCCGATGAGCATGGCCAGGCCGATCATCAGGTTGTGGTACACGGTGTTGGCGCCAAACCCGGCAAAGGCCGAGCCGTTGTTGGCCGAGCCCGAGGTATAGGCGTACAGCAACTGGCTGAAACCATGCGCCCCCGGGTTGGTGACCGCCCCGGCCGGGCCGGGCAGGCTGGCGGCGATGGCGCCAAGTACCAGCACGCCGACCGGCATCACCAGCAGGGTTGCCACCAGAAGCTGCACTTCACGGGCCTGCAGCTTCTTGCCCAGGTATTCCGGGGTACGGCCAATCATCAGCCCGGCCAGGAACACCGCGATAAGGACGAACAGCAGCATGCCGTAGAGGCCCGCGCCGACGCCGCCGAATATCACCTCGCCGACCATCATGTTGACCATCGCCACCATACCGGTCAGCGGGTTCAGGCTGTCGTGCATGGCGTTGACCGAACCGTTGGAGGCGGCGGTGGTGGTGACCGTCCACAGCACCGAACCGGTGGTGCCGAAGCGGCTTTCCTTGCCCTCCAGGGGGGCGGTCTGCTGCACCTGCGTGCTTTCCAGGGCCGGGTTTGGCTGGTGCTCGGACCATAGCGCCGTGCTACCGCCGATCAGGAACAGGGCAAGCATGCAGGCGAGGATGGCGCGGCTCTGACGCAGGTCCTTCACGTAGTGACCGAAGGTGAACACCAACGCCACCGGAATGAGGATGATCGATGCCACCTCGAACAGGTTGCTCCAGGCCGTTGGGTTTTCGAACGGGTGCGCCGAGTTGACGCCGAAGAAGCCACCGCCATTGGTACCCAATTGCTTGATGGCGATCTGGCTGGCGGCCGGCCCCAGCGGAATGGTCTGGTCGGCACCTTGCAAGGTCAGCGCGTGGGCGTAGTCGGCAAAGGTCTGCGGTACGCCCTGCCACACCAGCAACAGTGCCAGCAGCAAGCACAGCGGCAGCAGGCCGTAGAGGGTGGCACGGGTCATGTCGACCCAGAAGTTGCCCAGCGTCGTCGCGCTGCGCCGGGCGATACCGCGGCACAGGGCAACCAGCACGGCCAGGCCGGTGGCAGGGCTGACAAAGTTCTGCACGGTCAGGCCAAGCATCTGGCTCAGGTAGCTGACCGACGCCTCACCGCTGTAGGCCTGCCAGTTGGTGTTGGTAACGAAACTGACGGCGGTGTTGAACGCCAGCGACCATTCCTGGCCAGGCAGGTGCTGTGGGTTGAGTGGCAGGTGGCCCTGCAACAGCAGCACGCTGAACAGCAGCAGGAAGCCGACCAGGTTGAACGCCAGCAGGGCCAGGGTGTATTGCCGCCAGTTCTGCTCCTGGCTGGCGTTCACACCCGCCAGCCGGTAACAGCCCTGCTCGACCGGCCCCAGCACAGGCGTCAGCCAGGTACGCTGGCCTTCCATGACCTTGAAGTAGAACCGCCCGAGCCAGGGTGCTGGTAGCAGCACAATGGCAAAGAATGCCAGGAGCAAGGCGAAATCGTAACTGTGCATGGCCGCTCCCTAGCTGCGATCGGCGCGCAGCAGCGCCACCAGCAGATAAAACGCCAATGCCACTGCCAGCAGCAGTGACAGCCCGTCGAGCATGTTCATGTGTGGTTCTCCCCGTGTTACGGCTTGGGCCGCTTTGGGGAAATTGTCCGAGGGAGGGGCGTAAAGGGGCGAGATCGGGGGATGGGGGTGGGGATAAAGAATGCGTAAAGATCAGCGTTGTGGTTTGCCTGTAACGGCCTCTTCGCGGGCTCGCTCGCTCCCACGGGCACTGCACAGCCTTCAAGGCCTGTGTGGTAGCTGTGGGAGCGGGCAAGCCCGCAAAAGGGCCGTTACAGGCTTATTGTTGTGGCGGCTGCTGCGCCGCGTTACGGCTCCAGTCCAGCAGCAGGCTGTAGCCCACCGCCAGCAAGGTCGGCCCGATGAACAGGCCAATGAAGCCGAAGGCAAGCAAGCCGCCGAACACGCCCAGCAGCACGATCACCAGCGGCAGGTTGCCACCACGGCTGATCAGGTACGGTTTGAGCACGTTGTCCACGCCGCTGATGACGAAGGTGCCCCAGACGCCCAGGAACACCGCCATGCCGTATTCGCCCTTCCACACCAGCCAAGCGGTGGCCGGGATCCAGGCCAGTGGCGGCCCCATGGGGATCAGGCTGAGCATGAAGGTCACCAACCCCAGCACGATCGCCCCAGGCACCCCCGCGATCAGGAAGCCGATCAGCGCCAGCAGGGCCTGCGCGGCCGCCGTGCCGATCACCCCGTTGACCACCCGCTGCACGGTAGCGGCTACCAGGTCCAGGTAATACTCGGCGCGTTCGCCCACCAGCCGGTGCAGCAAGCGCAGCACGAATGCCGCCAAGCGTGGCCCGTCGCGGTAGAAGAAGAACACGAACACCAGGCTCAGGGTCAGTTCCAGCACGCCGCTGCCGATCTGCGCGCTGCGCGCCAGCAACCAGTTGCCCACCTGCCCAAAGTAAGGCTTGATCGAGGTAAGCAAGGCTGCGCCTTGCTGGTCCAGCGATTGCCAACCGTTGACCAGACGCTCGCCAACGAATGGAATGCCACCCAACCAGGCCGGTGCATCGGGCAGGCCGTCGACCTGCACGTCACGCACAAACGCCGTAGCGTCGCGAATGTGATCGGCCAGGTTGAACCCCAGCCACACCAGCGGCAGTGCCACGATCAGGATCCAGGCCATGGTCAGCAGGCCGGCTGCCAGCGTCTCACGACCGCCCAGCAGGCGCGTAAGGAAGCGCATCAACGGCCAGCTGGCAAAGGCCAGGATGGCCCCCCACAACAATGCCGATATGAACGGTGCCATCACCCACAGGCCGGCACCTAGCAACGCCACCAGCAGAATCTGGACCAGCAGGCGATCATTGTTAACCATGAGGGTGCTCGTTCAAGGGATCAGTTCAAGGTGCAGGCCGTCTGTAGGCGCACTGCCGACTTCAAGACGGCGATTGCGCACCCCGGCCTTGACCAGCGCCTCGCGCCAGGCCTCAGCCTGGGCGCCACTGAGGCTGACACGCAAGGTGCTGTCAAGGTTCAGGCTGCGGGCCAGCAGGTTTACCCAGGCGTCTTGCGGCGCAGCAAGGTCAGGGTAGTCGAGCTTGCCGGTGTCACGCATTTCGCGCAGCACCGTGGCAGCGGTTGGCAGCAGCTCGCCCAGCGGGCTGCCTGCGATGAACTCTTCCACATGCAGATAGGCACGGCGGTTGCCACGGGTAACGCTGTACAGCGCGACCAGGGTGTCGGCCTCGTCTGCCGAGCGGCGTAGCAGGATGAACGCCTGCTGCTCGTCGCCTCCGTTGAGGCGGGCATTGGCGAACACATCATTGGCCCACAGGCTGGCCTCACCGCAATCACGCCCCTGACACCAGAACAACGGGTAGCCACCGTCGCGCACAAGTGCTTCGCGGGCACTGGTGAAGGCCTCGCGTGCAGTCCGCTCGACGGGCAATTCGTAGGTTACCGAGCTGACTTGACCGCGGCTTTCGACTTTGTCATCGACCCGCAGGCGGCCACTGATCTTGCGTAGCGGGCCCATCGGGTAGACCCGCTCCTGTTCCGTCGCCGGGCGTTGATCGACCACCTTGGCGTCCTGCGGGACCGGCAGGACGCCGGCCCACGACACGGGGGTGGCGAGCACCAGACAGGCAGCCAAGGCAGTGCGAATGGAAACGGGTACGCTCATTGGCGAACCAGGCGGCGCTCAGCGCCGAATTGAAGCTCCAGGATGTCTGGCAGTTGCATGGTTGTCTCCCTGTTCAACCCGCCAAGCCTCGACACTTGTCCGGTGCAAGTCAAGCAAAGCCAAAGAAGCGATTGATACAGTCTGCAACAAGGGCCGCGCCCTGCGCATCGTTCAGGTGCAGGTGATGGCCGCCGGGTAGTGTCACCTGTTCAAAGGGTAGCTGCTCCAGCAACCCGGTGTGGCGCGCCAGCATGCCGTCGGCGGCCACCACCAACAGCGCCGGGCAACTCACCCGCCGCACATAGGCCATGGCCTGGGCCTCGCTCAGGCGCACCGGCGAGGGCAGGGTCAGCCGGCTGTCGCTGCGCCAGCTATAGCCACCGGGCACTGGCATCAGGCCACGCTGGGCCAGCAGCTCGGCCGCTTCACGGCTGACCGCGACCATGCCTTTCATCCGGGCTTGCACCCCTGCTTCCAATGTCGCATACACCGACTTGCGCTTGCCATCCAGCCGCAACTGGGCTTGCAGTGCCATCCCTAAGCGCTCACCTGCGTCCTGCTCGGCGCCAGTCGGCGGGATCACGCCGTCGATTAGCGCCAGGTGACTGACCCGATCGGGCAATGCACCGGCCAGTTGCACCGAAATGATCGCGCCCAGCGAATGCCCCAGCAGGGCGAAACGCGGCCAACCCAGTTGCTCGGCCACGCGCAGCACGTCATGGGCATAGTCGGCCAGGGCATACCCGGCGCCGAGCGGGCGGTGCTCTGAATAACCATGGCCAGCCAGGTCCAGGGCGACGAGGCGCAGACCTTTCAGTTGCGGTGCCAGGCGGGCAAAGCTGTTGGCATTGTCCAGCCAACCATGCAGGGCAATCACCGGCAGCCCGTCTTCGGGGCCGAACAGGTGTGCAGCCAGTTCGATATGGCCCAGGCTCAGACGAATTTCCTCAACGTGTGCGCTCATGCCTGGCTCCAGCGGTCGAACAGGCCCTTGATCAGGCTGGCAGTGTCGGCCGGGCGCTCCAGCGGGAACATGTGCCCACCCGGTACACTGTGGTATTCACCTTTGGGCATACTGCGCACGGCCAAGGTGTGGTGGCGACGAATGACGTTGCTCCGGTTGCCGCGCACCATGGCCAGCGGCACCTGCAACTGGCGCGCGGGGGCGGGGCTGGTGTGCGGGATGCTGCGGTAGATGCTGATTTCAGTAGCAGGGTCGAAGCGCAACTGTAGCCCTTGCTCCACCACCTGCAGGCCATGTTCTACATAAGCGTCGAGGCAATCGGGATCGAAATGGCGGAACAGTGATTTGCCAGCGAAATAGTCCCGGGCGCTGTCGCGGTCATTGAACGTTTCGCGACGCCCCAGGGTGCGCCCGGCCGGTGTGATGCGGTCGATGAAACCAAAGCGCTTGGCTGTGCGCAGCAGCCATTGATCAGCGCGGGTGAGCACCGGGGAGTCGAGCATCACCAGCCCCCGGTAGTACTCGGGGCAGCGCAATGCCGCGTGCAGGTGCAACACGCCACCCAGCGAATGGCCGACGCCCCAGACCGGCTGGTCCTGCTGCGCCAGGTGATGCAACAATTCATCGACCAGGCTTTGCCAGTTTTCGTCCACGGGAAAGCGCGGGTCATGCGCGTGCTGGGCCAGGTGCTGCACCTGATAGTCCGGCGCCAGCGCTGCAAACAGCTTGCCGTAGGTGGCCGATGGGAAACCGTTGGCATGGGCGAAGAAGATCTGCTGCGACATGGCGCCTGGTCCGGACCGGAATGATGGCCCATTGTCTGCATCGCGGGGCGGTTCGGCAATGTCCATAAAGGTCATCGGCGAGGGGGATCAGGTCATGCCGAGCGGTCGAAACTGCTCAGCGACCGACGCAGGCAGGCCTGCATGTAGGCCACTTGGCTCTCCAGCGCCTCGCGGGCCAGACGCTGGTCCTGGTAGTCCAGTTGCAGGCGGCGCAAGGCCAGACAACTGGTTTGCAGCAGGTGCGAGACCCGCAGGCAGGCGTCCTGCAGCGTCCGCAGGTCCTGCTCGCATTGTTGCCTCGCAACAGGGTCCAGCCCAGGGTTGTCGTTCACCTTGCGCATCAGGTGGTAAAGCTTGGCATCGGCCGATTCACGCAGCAGGCTGTATTGGGCGAAATCCAGCGAAGTACCTTGGTCAACCTGTTCCAGGGTGGGTTGCAGGTCCAGGGAGCGCAACAGCTCCAGCATTTCACCCCTCATTCGCCGTTCCCTGATGTTTGCCATGTGGCAACGCTAACAAGCGGTGGTGAAGTGCGACAACTGACAAAAATGCCAGTTGCCTTATCGCTCTTTACCCATGCCAGCATTCAGACGCGAGCGAAACTGTGGCCTGCACAAGCCATGGGACGTTCACGCGGGTGAGTGGATGGCCCGAAGCGTCATCAACCCGGCCAGCGGCCACTCCCCTTCCAGTTCTGCCAGGCTGGCAGTGCTCATGGCTGCCGGCTGTTGCCTGTGGCCGTGCTCCAGTGCACCGACCAAGGTGCCTACCAGCGGCTGGTGGCTGACCAGCAGCACATGCTCAAGCCCCAGGCGCTCGATTTCGCCGATGACCTGCTGTACATCACCCTCGGGCGTCAGCCAGGGCACGGTGCGCACCGCTTCGGCGAAACCCAGGGTGTCATGCACCAGCGCGGCGGTCTGCTGGGCGCGTACGTAAGGGCTGGCGACAATCGCCTGCAGTGGCTGCCCGATCAGGCAAGCCGCACTGTGCAGCACCTGCTCGCGACCATGGGCCGTCAACCGGCGCTCGGCATCTGTCTTGGCCCGCGGCTCAGCTTCACCGTGGCGCAGCACCCACAGCTTCACAGCTTGGGTTCCTCGTCACGCACCGGATGCGCGGCCGGTGCCACGGCGTGCGCGGCTTCACCTTCCGGCGCACGCGGGGCCGGCCAGTCTGCGAACGGCCATGGCTTCTGGTCGCTGTGGAAACTGCCGAAGCGACCGATCTGTGCCAGGTACTGGCTCAGGCTGTCGCCGAAGTTCATCAGGCTGGCGCTGGGCGCGCCATACACCAGTCGGTAGATCAGCTGTACCAGCACCAGGCCACCCAACAGCAACTCGGCCAGTTGCCAGACCACCAGGAACACCAGCATCCACAGCACCCGCAGGATGATCGACTCGCGCTGGGCGCGTTCGGGCGTATCGTTCATGTGTTGCTCCTTGCTCGTGTCAGAGCCGCCAAGGGCTCAGTTGAAACCGCTGATGGAAATGAAATCGACATCGGTCTTGGGCTCGGCGCGCATCAGGTGCTCGATCACCTGGTTCAGCGTGCGGCCTTCGAACAGGATGGCATGCAGGCCGGCCACCAGCGGCATGTACACCTGCACTTGCTGGGCCTTGGTCTTGAGCACCTTGAGCGTGTTGACCCCCTCGGCCACTTCGCCCAGGCGGTTGACTGCCTCTTCCAGGCTTTGACCCTGCCCCAGTGCGTAGCCAACCTGATAGTTGCGGCTCTTGGGCGAGGAGCAGGTGACGATCAGGTCACCGACACCGGCCAGGCCGAGGAAGGTCATGGGGTTGGCGCCCTGGCTGACGGCGAAACGGGTCATCTCGGCCAAGGCCCGGGTAATCAGCATGCTCTTGGTGTTCTCGCCCATCCCCAAGGCCACAGCCATGCCGGCGATGATCGCGTAGACGTTCTTCAATGCACCGCCCAGTTCGACGCCGAAACGGTCGGCACTGGCGTAGACGCGGAAGGTACGCCCGTGCAGCACGGCCTGTACCTGCTGGCACAGTGCTTCATGCTCACTGGCCACCACTGTGGCAGTCAGTGCATGTTCGGCGATTTCGCGCGCCAGGTTGGGCCCTGACAAAACGCCGATGCGCGCCTCGGGGGCGATTTCTTCGAGGATCTGGCTCATCAGCTTGAAGCTTTGCGCTTCGATGCCCTTGGTCAGGCTGACCAGGCCTTTGCCGCGCAGCAGCTCGGCATGCGGTGCCAGCACGCTGCGCAAGGCACTCGATGGCAGGGCAACGAAGATCAGCTCGCTGGCCTGCAGGGTGGCCAGCAAGTCGTTGACCGGCTCAACCCCATCGTGCAGGCGGATACCCTTGAGGTAGCGCGGATTCTCGCGATTCACACGCATGGCCTCGGCCTGCGCCGGGTCGCGCATCCATTGACGCACCGGCACACCGTTTTCCGCCAGCAGGTTCGCCACGGCGGTGCCGAAGCTACCGCCGCCCAGAACCGCAACAGGTTGCTGTTCAGTCATATCCAATCCATTAAAGCCAAAAGTTAAGTGGCGACCCCGCCATTATACGGCTCGCCTGCCATGCGCCAAGGTCAGCAACGCAGATCACACTGTCATGGCCACGTTGCAACAAATGCAGGCGCGAGCTTGCTGGCGATGCGCCGCACCGGCGGCGCTCGATTTCCGCCCCCACGAAAGCGTCAAGACAGGCACGCTGCAAAACCGCTGCAGATCACTGGAAAATACGCCAAGGTCAGTTACCATGCCTGTTTCAATCCTGAAACAAAGGCCGCTCCGTGTTCCCTGGCACGCCACCGTACCCGCGCCTGCTGTTATTGACCGCCCTGCTCGGCGGCCAGGCTGCGGCCGACGACCTGTTCATCGACACCCCCGACCTGCCACAGGTTCTGACCGCCACACGCCTGAAACAATCCCCCGCCGCTGTCCCGGGCAGCATGACCGTACTCGACAGCGAACTGATTCGCGCCAGCGGTGCCCGTGACATCCCCGAACTGCTGCGCCTGGTACCGGGCATGATGATCGGCTACGGTGCCGGCAATCAACCCACGGTCAACTACCACGGCAGCAACGTCAACGACGCACGGCGCATGCAGGTACTGATCGATGGCCGTTCGGTGTACCGCGCAGGCCTGGCCACGGTGGACTGGAGCGACATCCCCTTGGCCATGGAGGACATCGAGCGCATCGAGGTGTTCCGCGGCCCGAACACCGTCAGCTATGGCGCCAACGCGCTGATGGCAGTGGTCAACATCCTCACACGCAACCCCGCCGACAGCCATGGTACACGGCTGAAAGTGACGCGCGGCCAGGACGGCATCAACGACTTCTATGCCAGCCACGGCTTCGGTTGGGACGGTGGCGACATGCGCCTGTCGCTGTCGGGCCAACAGGACGACGGCTTCGATGAGAATCAGTTCGGCCAGGACTACCGCGACAGCCGCCGCCTGACCCGCTTCAACCTCAGCGCCAACCACAACCTGGCGGTCGACCAGACCCTGGAGTGGCAACTGGCGGCCAAGGAAGGCAGCAATCAGCGGCCCTACACCTACCAGCCGGTGTTCCAGCAGTACGAGTCCGGGAACAATGCCGACGTCAACGCCAAGGACTATGCGGGCTCGTTGCGCTGGACCAAAGACTTCAGCGCTGAACACAGCCTTTATATCCAGGGCTCAGCCCAGCATTTTGATCGCCAGCAGGTCTGGCGCGCTTGCGATGCCTTGCAATCATTCAGCCCCGAATTGACTCAGATCTGGCAAATCAATCCCGATTTTGCCGAGAAAGTAGCGCGCGGAATCGCTGGAGGAACACCACTTTCGACCAGCGACCCTGTCCTGAGTGAGCTCCTGGAAAAGGTGAAACAGCAATGGAAGGAAGGTGGAGATCAGCAGGTCTGCGGCGACGTCGACCAGAGCACCCGCGAAACCCGCTACGACCTGGAAATCCAGGACACCCTGAGCCTGACTGATAGCCTGCGTCTGCTCAGTGGCATGAACTACCGCTATGATCGCGCCGACTCGCAGACCTACTTCAACGGCAGCATCGACGACCAGACCTGGCGCCTGTTCGGCCAGTTGGAATGGCGGGCCGACGAGCACTGGATATTGCAGGGTGGCGCCATGTTCGAAGACTCGCGCCTGTCAGGCAGTTCGCTGACCCCGCGCGTCGCGGTCAACTACCTGATCACCCCACGCCACGGTCTGCGTGCGGTGTACTCCGAAGCGGTGCGCTCGCCCGACATGTTCGAGAACAACGTCAACTGGAGTTACACGGTCAAGAACCTCACCCCCAATTCATTCGGCCTGCAAAACGGCGAATACTTCGTCAAGACCCGTGGCCCTGGCGACCTTGAACAGGAGCGCATGCGCTCGCGCGAGCTGGGCTACAACGGCTACTTCAGCGACATCGACCTGAGCCTGGATGTGAAGCTGTTCTACGACGAGATCACCGGCATGATCAGCGAGCCGCTGAGGAACAACCAGTACATCGCCAGCAACGCCAACAAGGCCCGTTTCAGCGGCAGCGAGGCGCAAATGGACTGGCGCCCCACCCTGCGCGACCGCCTGCGCCTGACCTATGCCTACGTCGATGCCTGGGCCAGTAACCCCGACGACCGTCGCCTTAGCGCCCGCAACAGCGGCTCGGCCGGGTGGATGCGCGAATGGGGTGCCGGCTGGTCGAGCGCGCTGTTCTATTACGGTGACGATGCCCTCAACCAGTACCGCTACGAGCGTCTGGACCTGCGCCTGGCCAAGCGTTTTCGGGTGTATGGCAGCAACCTGGAGCTGGCGGCGCTGTGGCAGCAGCGCCTGGACGATGAACCGACCTCGGCCCTGCAGAACCGCTACGACAGCCGTCACCGCCTGAGCGTGAGCGCGGAGCTGGAGTTCTGATGGCCCTGCTGCTGCGCCTGTTGCTGCTCTGCCTGTGGCCGTTGGGGCCTTTGTCCGCCAGCGAAGTCCTGCTGGTTGGGGCTGAGGACCAGCCCGGTGTACGCAGCTTCATCGCCGCACTGGAAAGCCGCCGGCCACACGATCATGTGCAGTTTCGCACCACCACCGAACTGCCGCGCCCGGGCAAGCTCAAAGCCGACCAACGCCTGATCCTGCTCGACAACGCAGCACTGGAATGGCGCCTGGGGGAAACCGCCGGCCCGCCGGCGCTGGTCATGCGGGTCAGCCGGGTACAGGCTGAACAGCGCCTGGGAAAGTCGCGCCCCGCGTTCCTCACACTGTTGTGGAGCGACGCACCGTTGGGACGGCAACTGCGCCTGGCACGCTACTTGTTGCCGCAGGCCAGGCGCGTTGGCGTGCTGTACGGCGAGCACAGCAGCTTTCTGCTGGACGAACTGCGCCATGCTGCACGGCCGCTAGGCCTGGAGATCGTGGCCCAGGACTGGTCCGACCCGCGTGACAACCGGCCGCTGCAGCACCTGCTGGGCAACAGCGATGTGCTACTGGGCCTGGACGACCCTGACTTGTACAACTCCAAGACCGCAAAGAACCTGCTGTTGAGCAGTTATGGCCGGCAGATGGCACTGATCGGCCCGAACGCCGGCTTCGTTCGCGCCGGCGCCCTGGCCAGTACCTACAGCGACCAGGACGACTGGCTGTGGGTGCTCGACCAGTTGCTCGACCAGCCGCCGACACGCTGGCCGCGCAGCCTGTACCCAATGCGCTACGGGGTCAGTGGCAACCAGCAGGTGGCCCGGGCCCTGGGTCTTGAACCGATCGATCAGAACGCCGCCGTCAAGGCCCTGGCCGAGGGAGAACCCACCCCATGAGCAAACGCTTGAGCTGGGACATTCATACCCGCACGCAGATCATCAGTCTCGGCCCCGCCCTGCTACTGACCTTGCTCCTGATCAGTTTCTTTACCTTCGTACGCATCCAGGACCTGCGCCAGGAACTCAACCACACCGGGCAACTGATCGCCAACCAGTTGGCACCGGCGTCGGAGTATGGGGTGATTTCGGGCAACAACGAAGTGCTTGAAGGGCTGATGCGTGCCACCCTCAGCATCCCGCACGTACGCTTTCTGGAAGTGCAGGACAGCCGCAACCACATCTTGGTGTACGTCGAGCAGTCCGACGAAAGTGCCAACCGCGCGCAACGGGTCGAAGTGTTCCAGGCGCCCATTCGCCTGCAGCAAATCCGCCTGGACAACGACTTCCTGCAACAGGGCAAAGCCACCACCCCGGCCATCGGTGACGACTACCTGGGCCGCGTGATCGTCGGCATGTCCGATGACGCCTTCAGTCAGCGCCAGCAGGAAATCGTGATCAAGGCCGGGATCCTGGCGTTGTTCGCCCTGCTGTTCACCTTCTTGCTGGCACGCCGCCTGGCCCTGAGCCTGGCCAAGCCGATCAGCGACATGGGCCATGCGGTCAAGGCGATTCAGCAAGGCAAGTACAACACCCCCTTGCCGGTCGTCGACGACAGCGAGCTGGGCCACTTGGCCCGCCACATCAACAACCTGGCCAGCGCCCTGGAACAGGCCAGTGCCGAACAGAAGCAGGCCATTGCCGAACTGATCCAGGCCCGCGAGGAGGCCGAACAGGCCAACCGCGCCAAATCGGATTTCCTGGCGATGATGAGCCATGAGTTGCGCACCCCGATGAATGGCGTGCTGGGCATGCTGCAACTGCTGGAAACCACGCCGCTGAGCAATGAACAGGCCGATTACACGGCAGTGGCCAGCGAGTCCACCGGGCACTTGCTGAAGGTCATCAACGACATCCTCGATTTTTCGCGCATCGAACGCGCCGCGCTGCAGCTGGAGCACATCGACTTCAACCTGGGCGAGCTGATCACCAGCAGTGTCCAGTCGTTCCAGCACAGCGCCCAGCAACGCGGCCTGGGCCTGCACCTGCAACTGCCGGCCGGCATCGAGCAGTTGCAGGTGAACGGCGACCCCACGCGCATCCGCCAGATCCTGCTGAACCTGGTGGGCAACGCCCTGAAGTTCACCGAACGTGGCCAGGTGCAAGTCGACGCACGCTGGCAGGTGCTCGACCGGCAGCTGATCTGGCTGACCTGCAGCGTGCGCGACACCGGCATCGGCATCGACAGCGACCGCCTGGAAATGATGTTCGTCGCCTTCCAGCAGGCCGACAGCTCGATTTCCCGTCGTTATGGCGGTACCGGGCTGGGGCTGTCGATCGCTCGTACCTTGGCCGAGCGCATGGGCGGCAAGCTACGCGGTGAAAGCCGTGAGGGCCTGGGTTCGACCTTTACCCTGGAGATGCCGCTGGCACTCGCCACCCCTGCCCCCATCCCGCTGACGCCGCCAACGGCTGCACGAACGACGGTGCCGGACAATGATCAGGTACTGCTGGTGGAGGACAATCCGGTCAACCGGAGTGTCGTAGAAGCCATGCTGCGCAGCCTGGGGCTGGCAGTATGCACGGCAGAAGATGGCCTTGAAGCCGTCGAGCGGGTCGGCCAGCAGCGCTTTGCTGCCGTGCTGATGGATTGCCGCCTGCCGCACCTGGACGGCTATGAAGCCACCCGACGCATCCGCCAGTTGCCCAACGGCGCTGGGCTACCGATCATCGCCCTGACCGCCAACGCGTTGCAGGGCGACCGCGAACGTTGCATGGCCGCTGGTATGGACGATTACCTGAGCAAACCCTTGCGCCGTACCGAATTGCAGCAGGTGCTGCAGCGCTGGTTACCCGGTCAGACAACCGCGACTGGCGATAAATGCTAAAGTGCGGCAGTCTTAAACACTGGACAGGACCTTCATCGGACCTGAAAATAGACGTTTCAGTGCACACCTGTACTTCTTTCACCAGGTGCGCTGTGACTTTCACCACAACGCAATAGTCTACCTGTAGGCTGCCGTCTCGAAGCGCTTGGTTTTCGGGCCGGCCGGGAAGATTCATCCCCTGCCGCAGGGGGTTATTGAGGAGCTCGCATGACCAAACAACACGCCTTTACTCGGGAAGACCTGCTGCGCTGCAGTCGCGGTGAGCTGTTCGGCCCAGGTAATGCGCAACTGCCCGCGCCGAACATGCTGATGGTCGATCGCATCACCCATATCAGCGAAGAAGGCGGCAAGTACGGCAAAGGTGAGTTGGTCGCCGAGCTGGATATCAACCCGGACCTGTGGTTCTTCGCCTGCCATTTCGAAGGCGATCCGGTCATGCCGGGCTGCCTGGGCCTCGACGCCATGTGGCAGCTGGTTGGCTTCTTCCTCGGCTGGCAGGGCCTGCCAGGCCGTGGCCGCGCCCTGGGTTCGGGCGAGGTGAAATTCTTTGGCCAGGTACTGCCTGAAGCCAAGAAAGTCACGTACAACATTCACATCAAGCGCGTCCTGAAGGGCAAGCTGAACATGGCCATCGCCGATGGCTCGGTCAGCGTCGACGGCCGCGAGATCTACACTGCCGAAGGCCTGCGGGTCGGCGTGTTCACCTCCACTGACAATTTCTAAGGGTTATTCGCATGCGCCGCGTCGTTATCACTGGTCTGGGCATCGTATCGTGCCTGGGCAATGACAAAGCTACCGTCACCGAAAACCTGCGCAACAGCCGTCCGGGTATCCGTTTCAACCCGGAATACAAGGAAATGGGGCTGCGTAGCCAGGTTTCCGGTTCCATCGACCTCAACCTCGAAGAACTGATCGACCGCAAGGTTTACCGCTTCGTCGGCCATGCGGCTGCCTACGCCTACCTGGCCATGCAGGACGCGATCAAGGACGCCGGCCTGACCGAAGAGCAGGTTTCCAACCCGCGTACCGGCCTGGTGGCCGGTTCCGGCGGCGCCTCGACCCTGAACCAGATGGAAGCGCTGGACACCCTGCGTGAGAAAGGCGTCAAGCGCGTCGGCCCATACCGCGTTACCCGCACCATGGGCAGCACCGTGTCGGCATGCCTGGCCACCCCGTTCAAGATCAAGGGCATCAACTACTCGATCTCGTCGGCCTGTGCCACCTCGGCTCACTGCATCGGTACCGCACTGGAGCAGATCCAGTGGGGCAAGCAGGACATCGTCTTCGCCGGTGGTGGTGAAGAAGAGCACTGGAGCCAGTCGTTCCTGTTCGATGCCATGGGCGCCCTGTCGACCAAGCGCAACGAAACCCCGGAACTGGCCTCGCGCGCCTACGACGCTGACCGTGATGGTTTCGTCATCGCTGGCGGTGGCGGCATGGTCGTGGTCGAGGAACTGGAACACGCCCTGGCCCGCGGCGCCAAGATCTACGCCGAAATCGTTGGCTACGGTGCGACTTCCGACGGCTACGACATGGTTGCACCGAGCGGCGAAGGCGCCATCCGCTGCATGCAGCAGGCGCTGTCCACTGTCGACACCCCGATCGACTACCTGAACACCCACGGTACCTCGACCCCGGTCGGTGACGTGGCCGAGATCAAGGGCGTGCGTGCCGTGTTCGGCGACAAGGCGCCGAAGATCAGCTCTACCAAGAGCCTGTCGGGTCACTCGCTGGGCGCTGCCGGCGTGCACGAGGCGATCTACTGCCTGCTGATGATGGAAAACAACTTCATCGCCGGCTCTGCCAACATCGACGAGCTGGATCCGGAAGTCGCCGACTTGCCAATCCTGCGTAAAACCGAAGAAAACGCCAAGATCGACACGGTCATGAGCAACAGCTTCGGCTTCGGCGGCACCAACGCCACCCTGGTGCTCAAGCGCTGGGAAGGCAAGTAAGACGCTGCTGCTGTCAATGAAAACGCCCCGACTGGTTCGGGGCGTTTTTGTTTGTATTGCCTGTGCGGGCCTCTTCGCGGGCAAACCCACCACACAAGCCTTCAGCGCTGTGCCCACCCTGTAGGAGCGGGTTTACCCGCGAAGAGGCCCGCACAGGTCACTGCTGTACCTTGGGCAACACCGCCAGAAAATTCTCCCGGGCCACCTTGTGCGCCACCGCCTCCGGCAAGGCATCCAGAAACGGCTTGAACCCGTGCATCTGCTCCCCCAGGCTGCCGAACCGCCCCACCACATCCGACCCCAGCATGAACCGCTCCGGGTACTTCTCGACCAGCGCCAACCATGCCTTGCGCGGCACGCCCTGCTCATCCAGCAAATACGGCTGCAGCACACTCCACGACAAATCGACATACAGGTTCGGGTAGTCCTCCAGCAATCGCGTCAGCACCGGCAGTAGAAAGTCCATCTGCGTCTGGTGGCGGTGTATCTCCATGCTGCTGCCCGCATGCGCCCAGATGAATCGCGTGTGCGGATGGTTGCGCAGCGGCTCTTCGATCTCCGCCAGGTACAGCGGGTTGCGCTCGCGCTTGGAGGTGATGTTGGAATGCAGCAGCACGGGCAGGTCGCGCTCGGCCGCCAGGTGGTAGATACGCGTCATGGCTTCATTATTGGCACGTGGCGTGTCGCCACTGGTCAGCGCTGTCAGGTCATCATGTCGGGTGAACACCTCGCCGATGCCCTGCCACAGCCCCGGGTACATATCGAGCATGCGCTCGATATGGCTGACAGCATTCTTGTCCACCGGGTTGAAACCACTGAGGAACGGGTGGAACCGCTTGCGCTGCTCACTTGGCAATTGCTGCAGCGCCGCCGCCACGTAAGTGTCGGTGGCGCTGTACCAATAGGCGTCGGCGTCATCACCGGCGTAGTAGCGCGGGCGCTTGGGCTCGTCTTCGTGCCATTTCTTGGCCACGGGTATGCCTGAAATCATCGACTGCTCAACCCCTGCGGCATCCATGGCCTTGATCAGCGCCGGCATGCCTTCACTTTCCTGGAAGAAGTCCACGTAGTGCAAGTGGGCATCACTGTAGCGGTACTCGCGCGCCTGGGCCGTCTGGCACAGCCAGCCGAACAACAGCACACAAGCCAGCGCTCTGGCGGTCATGGTCATCTTCCTCATGCAAGTACGAACCCAGTAGACCAGGCGGCCGCCAAGACGGTTCAGCCACGGCGGGCAAACCGCTATGCTTGAGGCACTTCCACCGTGCCTGGAGCCTTCCCCATGAGCAGCCCACTGGTCATCCACCCCCGAGCCGAGACGGTCGAGGGCCAGCCGATCCTGCGCCCGCTGCCATCAGCCCAGTGCCGCAGCGTCGGCCCGTTCGTGTTCTTCGACCACATGCTCGAAACAGACTATGCCCCGGGGCATGGCATGGACATCCGCCAGCACCCGCATATCGGCCTGTCCACCCTGACCTACCTGTTCGAAGGCGCAATCCTGCACAAGGACAGCCTCGGCTCGGCGCAGCGGGTGCTGCCTGGTGATGTCAGCTGGATGACCGCAGGCAGCGGCGTCGCCCATGTCGAGCGCACCCCGGAAGATGCCCTGGCCCATGGTTCGCGCCTGCATGGGCTGCAGGTATGGCTGGCGTCGCCACGCGCGTTTGAGCAAGGCCCGGCAAGTTACAGCCATCACCCCGCCGAGAGCCTGCCCGTCAGTGACAGCCTGGGTGTACGTATCTGCATGATTGCGGGCAGCGGGTTCTGCCTGGCGTCACCGGTGCCGGTGCTGTCCCCTACCCTTTATGCGCATGTCCGGATGCAACCGGCGACCACCTTGCTGGTACCGACCGAGCATGTGCAGCGGGCGCTGTACGTGCTCGATGGTGAGTTGATGATGAACGATGAAGACGTGGAGCCGTGCACCCTGGTGGTGTTGCCGCAGGGCGAAGAGGTGACATTGTATGCCGAGGGTGAATGCCAACTGGTACTGATTGGCGGCGCACCGCTGGATGGGCCGCGTCGGATGAACTGGAACTTCGTCGCCAGCGACCCGGAGCTGATCGAGCGGGCCCGGGCCAGGTGGGCTGCGGGGGATTGGCCGGAGGTGCCGGGGGAACATTCGAGGATCGAGTTGCCTCGGTGATCGGGGCCGCTTTGCGGCCCTTCGCGGGTAAACCCGCTCCTACACCTGATCGGGGGTGGACACAGGTCGGTGATTGGGCGCAGGCCGTCGTGTAGGCGCGGGTTCACCCGCGAAAGGGCCGGGCCTGCTGGCCAATTTTCACCCGCCGTTCAGCGTTGCCGCCGCGACCGTATTCGCGGGTAAACCTGCGCCTACACCCGATCGGGGGGGGGACACACATGGGTGATTGGGCGCAGGTCGTGTAGGCGCGGGTTTACCCGCGAAGGGCTGCAAAGCAGCCCCCTGCAATCTCAGCGCTGGAATACTTCACTCAGCAGATTATGCATCGAACGAAACGCTCGCTCGGAAGTGCGCCGGTTATACTGCATCTTGCCCGGCACATTGGCATTCGGGTCGGTAAACGAGTGCACCGCGCCGCCATAACTGAGCAACTGCCAGTCCACCTTGGCCGCGTTCATCTCGTCCTCGAATGCCGGCAACTGCTCCTTAGGCACCAATGGGTCGGAGGCACCGTGCAACACCAGCACCGAGCCCTTGATGTGCTTGGCATCTTCAGGGTCCGGCGTGTCCAGGGTGCCGTGGAACGACACGGCCGCACGCAGGTCGGCGCCGCTACGGGCCAGTTCCAACGCACAGCAGCCACCGAAGCAGAAGCCGAAGGTGGCCACCTTGCCAGGCTCCAGCAGCGCCTTCGACTGCCCCAGCAATTGCGCCAGGGCTTCCTGCATGCGCTTGCGCAGTTCGCCACGGTCATTCTTCAGCGGCATCATCGCCACGCCTGCTTCATCGGCATTGGACGGACGCACCGATTGCCCGTAGAGGTCGGCGATCAGCACCACATAGCCCTTCTCGGCCACTTCCTTGGCAATGCGCTCGGCACCTTCACCAATGCCCATCCAGTTCGGCGCCATCACCAGCCCTGGGCGGCCCAGCGCACCCGGCTCATAGACCAAACGGCTTTCGAAGGCCTTGCCAGACAGGTGATAAACCAGCGATTCGACGATTACTTTGCTCATCAAGCACTCCTTTGGCACTCGTCATAAAAAAGCCCGCCGAAGCGGGCTTTGCTGTGCATCAACTCAAGCAGACAGCTCGACCAGTAGCTTGTTCAGGCGACGAACGTATGCCGCCGGGTCCTTCAGGCTGTCACCGGCCGCCAGGGCCGCCTGATCGAACAGGATATGTGACAGCTCGGCGAAACGGTCTTCGCTCTGCTCGTGGTCCAGCTTCTCGATCAGAGGGTGGCTCGGGTTGAACTCGAAGATCGGCTTGGACTCCGGCACTTTCTGCCCGCTGGCCTCCAGGATCTGGCGCATCTGCAGGCCCAAGTCCTGCTCGCCGATGGCCAGGATCGCCGGCGAATCGGTCAGGCGGTGCGAGACGCGCACTTCGGCCACGCTGTCACCCAGCGCACCTTTCAGTCGCTCGACCAAACCTTCCTTGTCCTTGGCGACTTCTTCCTGGGCTTTCTTGTCTTCTTCCGAATCCAGCTTGCCCAGGTCCAGGTCACCACGGGCAATATCGACAAAGGCCTTGCCGTCGAATTCGTTGAGGTAGCTCATCAGCCACTCGTCGATGCGGTCAGTGAGCAGCAGCACTTCGATGCCTTTCTTGCGGAAGACTTCCAGGTGCGGGCTGTTCTTGACCTGCGCGTACGACTCGCCGGTGAGGTAATAGATCTTGTCCTGACCTTCCTTGGCGCGGGCCAGGTAGTCGGCCAGGGCGACGCTCTGCTCGCCGCTGTCGTCCTGGGTGGAAGCAAAGCGCAGCAGGCCGGCGATTTTCTCCTTGTTGGCAAAATCTTCGGCCGGGCCCTCTTTCAGCACCTGACCGAAGTTTTTCCAGAAGCCCTTGTATTGCTCGGGTTCGTTCTTCGCCAGCTTCTCCAGCATGTCCAGCACACGCTTGGTCAGCGCGGTCTTCATCGAATCGATGATCGGGTCTTTCTGCAGGATTTCACGCGACACGTTCAGCGACAGGTCGTTGGAATCAACCACACCCTTGATGAAGCGCAGGTACAGCGGCAGGAACGACTCGGCCTGGTCCATGATGAACACACGCTGCACGTACAGCTTCAGGCCGCGCGGTGCTTCGCGCTGGTACAGGTCGAACGGCGCACGGGCCGGCACGTACAGCAGCGAGTTGTATTCGAGCTTGCCTTCGACCTTGTTGTGGCTCCAGGCCAGCGGGTTTTCGAAGTCATGGCCGATGTGCTTGTAGAACTCCTGGTATTCCTCGTCCTTCACCTCGGTGCGCGAACGGGTCCACAGGGCGCTGGCACGGTTGACGGTTTCCCACGCTTCGGCCGGCTGCTCTTCACCTTCAGCGGCGGCCTGCTCTTTCGGCAGTTGAATCGGCAGGGCGATGTGGTCGGAGTATTTCTTGACCACGTTGCGCAGGCGCCAGCCATCGGCGAACTCCTGCTCGTCCTTCTTCAGGTGCAGGACGATACGGGTACCGCGCTGTGGTTTGTCGATGGTGGCGACTTCGAATTCGCCCTCGCCTTTCGACGACCAGTGCACACCTTCGGCCGCTGGCTGGCCGGCACGGCGGCTGTACACGTCGACCTTGTCGGCAACGATGAACGCGGAGTAGAAGCCCACGCCGAACTGACCGATCAGGTGCGAGTCCTTCTTCTGGTCACCGGTGAGGTTCTTCATGAAGTCGGCAGTGCCGGACTTGGCGATGGTGCCCAGGTGGGCAATGACGTCTTCGCGGCTCATGCCGATGCCGTTGTCCTCGACGGTCACGGTACCGGCGTCCTTGTCGAAGCTCAGGCGAATCTTCAGGTCAGCATCGCCTTCGAGCAGCTCTGGCTTGGCCAGGGCTTCGAAACGCAGCTTGTCGGCGGCGTCGGAAGCATTGGAAATCAGCTCCCGCAGGAAGATTTCCTTGTTCGAGTACAGCGAGTGAATCATGAGGTGCAGCAGTTGCTTTACCTCGGTCTGGAAGCCCAACGTTTCCTTTTGTGTTTCCACAGTCATGGTCTTCGAAACTCCGATCTGATGGCGGTGGCGCCTGGCGGCCGGTTCGGCCAGCGTTAACGGCGGATGTCATGCAGATGGGGGCTGCCCGGATGATTTCAAGGGCTTTTCCGGTTCGATCTTGAAATGCGCACGGGCCGTGGCAATCGGCGACTGCCTGTCGCCCTGCCAGGCGGTGATGGCCACGTTGGTCACCCGCCGGCCCTGACGCCACAACTGGCACTGGGCGTAGGTATCGCGAAAATGCCCGGCGCGCAGGTAGTCGATAGAAAAGTCGATGATCTTCGGAATGCTTGCGCTCTCGCTGTAGATCAGCAGGTACAGCGCTGCCGACAGCTCCATGAAGCCGGCGATCACGCCGCCATGAATGGCCGGTAGCAGTGGGTTGCCGATATTGTCCGGGCTTGCCGGCAGGCGGAACAACACATCATCGCCCTGACGTTCGCATTCGATGCCGATCAGCCCGGCATAGGGAATCAGCGCCAGCAATGGTCGATAGTCGCCCACCGCATGGGCGGCGTTGAGCTGCTGGCGCACCGCGTGCGGAATCATGCCTTGCCCTCCTTCAGACTGTCGCCGAAACGGATGCCGCCCTTGATGTCCTGGCCCAGGCGCATGAACGTGCCCACCACCTGGCAGATGGGCTGGTCGGGGTCGTCCTGGTAGGCGGTGCCACGGGTAAAGATCACGTCGCGGGTAACACGGTAGCACTGGGCGTGGCCGTAGATGTCCTTGCCGGCCTCAGCCGGGTGCATGTAGTCGATGCGCAGGTCCAACGTCGGGCACACTTCGAAGCGCGGCAGCACACACAACGTGGCCATGCCACAGGTGGTGTCCATCAGCGTGGTCAGCGCACCGCCGTGCACGGCACCGGTTTGCGGGTTGCCGACAATCGCTGGCGACCATGGCAGGACCAGGGTCATGCCATCACCATCAGCCTGCGCCACGCGCATCTGCAACAGCTGACAATGTTTTAACGCCGAGAGAAAGCGTTCGGCCATTGCCATCAAGGTTGAATCGTTCATCGGCTGTTCCCACCGGCCGCAGGGCAGCGGCATAAATTCGTTAAAAAGTCTATGTAGAACGGGGCGTTATATATCTGTAATCTTCGTGGAACTTATTCCGCGTAGTTGCACTCGAAGGAACAAGTCACTTATTCCACCAAGGAGAAACACCCCCATGCGTAAACCTTTTGCTTTTGCTCTGATGCTGGCCGCTGCCATGGGCCTGGCTGCTTGCGATAAAGCGAGCGAAGACAAAGCCCAGGACGCACAGCAACACGCCGAGCAAGCCCAGGAAAAAATGGGTGAAGCTCAGGATAAGATGAACGAAGCCGCCAAGGAAAACGCCGAAGCTGCCAAAGATCAGGCCGAAGCCGAGCAGAAGGCTGCCGAAGAAGCCGCTCCGGCTACTCCGGCTCCAGCTACGCCGGCAGAACCTGCCAAGCAGTAACTCGCGTCAACAAAAAAACCCGACAACTGTCGGGTTTTTTTGTGTTTGCAAGTTGCAGCTTAAACGTTTAACCCAATAGTTCACTCGCCGCCGGCATTTATCAGCACCCGCCGCGTGCCGCGCAGTAAATTTTGCGGGCGGGTTCTCGTTCAAAGTACAACCCCGCGACGTGTCTCGGAGGAACTTACTTTGGCCGGAACCCTGCATGAAACGTCCCCCCTTGGCCCGCCGGGCCCTGATCACCTTAGTTGGCATGGCGACATTGCTGGCCGTAAGTGCCTGGCAGATCCTGCCACCCCGCCATGATGGCCTGAATACCGTCACTGTCAGCCGGGGTGATATCGAGAGCAGCGTTACCGCCATCGGCACCTTGCAGCCACGCCGTTATGTTGACGTCGGCGCCCAGGCATCCGGGCAGATCCGTGCCATCAAGGTCGAGGTCGGCGACGCGGTGCAAGAAGGCCAGTTGCTGGTCGAGATCGACCCTTCCACGCAACAGGCCAAGCTGGACGCGGGACGCTACTCGGTCGAAAACCTGCAGGCACAGTTGCAAGAGCAACGTGCCCAGCATGAGCTGGCCCGGCAGAAGGCCGAGCGCCAGCAGAGCCTGGCGGCAGGCGGCGCCACGCGCGAAGAGGATGTGCAAACGGCGCGCGCCGAGCTCAAGGCCACCCAGGCGCGCATCGACATGATCCAGGCGCAGATTCGCCAGGCCCAGGCCAGCCTGCGCAGCGACCAGGCCGAACTGGGTTACACCCGCATCTATGCCCCCATGAGTGGCACCGTGGTCGCACTGGATGCCCGCGAGGGGCAGACGCTTAACGCCCAGCAGCAGACCCCGCTGATCCTGCGCATCGCCAAATTGTCACCGATGACAGTCTGGGCGGAAGTGTCGGAAGCGGACATTGGCCACGTCAAACCCGGCATGCACGCCTATTTCACCACCCTCAGCGGTGGCACCCGGCGCTGGAACAGCACTGTACGGCAGATCCTGCCGGTGCCGCCCAAGCCGCTGGAGCATGCCAACCAGGGCAGCGGCAGCCCGGCCAGCAAAAGCAATGGCCGGGTGGTGTTGTATACGGTGTTGCTGGACGTCGATAACGCCGACGGCGCCCTGATGGCAGAAATGACCACCCAGGTGTTCTTCGTCGCTGACCGTGCGCACAATGTGCTGACCGCCCCGATTTCCGCGCTCAACCCGGGCAAGCAGCCCGATCGCAGGCTGGCACAGGTACTGACGAAACACGGCGCCATTGAAAATCGCGAAGTGCGTACCGGCATCAGCGACCGCCTGCGCGTGCAGATTCTCGAAGGGCTGGAAGAAGGTGATCGCCTGCTGATCAGCCCCTTGCTCAGTGCAGGAGGGTAAATGCCAGTCCCACTGATTGAGCTGCGCGATATCCGCAAATGCTATGGCGGCGTCGATACACCGCAAATCGAGGTCTTGCGCGGTATCAACCTGAGCATTCACGCCGGTGAATTCGTCGCCATTGTCGGTACCTCCGGCTCAGGCAAGTCTACGCTGATGAACATCCTCGGCTGCCTGGACCGCCCCTCCAGTGGCGACTACCTGTTCGCGGGTGAACAGGTGGCCAGCCTGGACAGTGACGCACTCGCCTGGCTGCGGCGTGAAGCCTTCGGTTTCGTGTTCCAGGGCTATCACCTGATTGCCTCCGGCACCGCCCAGGAAAATGTCGAGATGCCGGCGATCTATGCCGGCACGCCTGCCGCCGAGCGCCACGCACGCGCCCATGCCCTGCTGACCCGCCTGGGCCTGGCCGAACGTACCGGTAATCGCCCGCACCAGTTGTCCGGCGGCCAGCAACAACGCGTATCGATAGCCCGCGCGCTGATGAACGGTGGCCACATCATTCTGGCAGACGAACCCACCGGCGCCCTCGACAGCCGCAGCGGTACCGAAGTCATGGCCCTGCTCGACGAACTGGCCAGCCAGGGCCATGTGGTGATCCTCATCACCCACGACCGGGAAGTCGCCGCACGGGCCAAGCGCATCATCGAAATCCGCGATGGCCAGATCATCAGCGACCAGGCCCAGCCTGAGCCACTGCCCGCTGCGCACCCTGAGGTCGACGTGCTGCAGGCCGTCGACCTGCGCCAGCGCCTGAACGACGGCAGCGAGCACAACGGTGCCTGGAAAGGCGAACTGCTGGACGCCGTCAAGGCGGCGTGGAGGGTGATGTGGATCAACCGCTTCCGCACCGCACTGACGTTGCTGGGCATCATCATCGGCGTGGCGTCGGTGGTGGTCATGCTGGCAGTGGGTGAAGGCAGCAAGCGCCAGGTCATGGCGCAGATGGGCGCCTTCGGCTCCAACATCATCTACCTCAACGGCAAGCCACCCGCCCCCAGGGCGCCGGAAGGCATCATCACCCTGGACGACACCCGCGCCATCGCCACCCTGCCCCAGGTGCGCATGATCATGCCCGTCAATGGCGGCAAGGCCGGTGTGCGCTATGGCAACCAGGACCTGAAGCTCTATGTCGGCGGCTCCAACACCTACTTCCCGCAGATATTCAACTGGCCAGTGGCGCAGGGCAGTTTCTTCACCGAGGCCGACGAAGCCGCCGGCGCGGCAGTGGCAGTGATTGGCGAAAAGACCCGGGAAAAACTGTTTGCCGACCGCAACCCGGTGGGCCAGTACATTCTCATCGAGAACGCACCGTTCCAGGTCATCGGGGTGCTGGCCGGCAAGGGCGCCAGCTCTGGCGACCAGGATGCCGACGCCCGAGTGATGGTGCCCTACACCACCGCCAGCGTGCGCCTGTTCGGCAACCAGGCCCCGGAATACGTGGTGATCGCCGCCGCAGATGCGCGCCAGGTGAAGCAGACCGAGCAGGTCATCGACCAGTTGCTGCTGAAACTGCACAACGGCGTAACCGACTTCGAACTGACCAACAATGCGGCGATGATCCAGGCCGAAGCCAAAACGCAGAACGCGCTGTCGCTGATGCTGGGCGCCATTGCCGCCATTTCGCTGCTGGTGGGCGGCATCGGGGTGATGAACATCATGCTGATGACCGTGCGCGAGCGCACACGGGAAATTGGTATCCGCATGGCCACCGGCGCGCGCCAGCGCGACATCCTGCGCCAGTTCCTTACTGAAGCCGTGATGCTGACGATGGTCGGCGGCGTCAGCGGCATCGCCCTGGCATTACTGATCGGCGGCGCCCTGAGCCTGGGCCAGGTCGCCGTCGCCTTCTCGCTGCCTGCCGCCATCGGTGCCTTCGCCTGCGCGGTGGTCACCGGTATCGCGTTCGGCTTCATGCCCGCCCGCAAGGCTGCACGGCTCGACCCGGTGGCCGCCCTTACCAGCGTATGAGTACCCCAACGTTGATCAAACCCTTGCCCCTGCTCGGCGCCTGCCTGCTGCTGAGCGCCTGCGCCACCCCTGCAACGCCGCCGCAACACGGTGTGCATACCCCGGCCCGCTGGCAGGCGGCCGCGCCTCAGAGCACACCACGCCACTTGACCGGCTGGTGGCAGTCGTTCGGCAGCCCGGCACTGAACCAGCTGGTGGAGCAAGCCCGCACCGACAGCTTCGAAATCGGCGCGGCCATGGCCCGGGTTCGCCAGGCACAGGCTGATGCGGTCATTGCCGGCGGCCCCTTGCTGCCCGAGGTGACCGGGGCAGCCAATGCCAACCGCGAGCGCCTGCAGCACGGCAACGGCTACAGCCAACTGAATTCCAGCCCGACCCAGCGCACCACTCATTACCTGGATGTGGCCCTGAAGGCCAGCTATGAGGTGGACTTCTGGGGCGGCAACGCGGCAGCCCGCGAGAGTGCCCTGCACGGCCTGCAAGCCAGTGAGTTCGACCGCGCGACCGTTGAACTGACCTTGCTCGGCAAGGTTGCCGACAGCTACATGCAGGCGCTGGCCTTCCAGCAGCAGGGGCGGATTGCCGACCTTAACCTGGCCAATGCCGAGCGTGTCCTGCAACTGGTGCAAACCCGCTTCGATGCAGGCTCGGCCACAGCACTGGAACTGGCCCAGCAACAAAGCCTGGTCGCCACCCAGCAACGGCAACGCCCGCTTTACCAGCAACAGGCGCGGGAGGCCCTGATCACTCTGGCGACCCTGGTCGGGCAACCGGTGCAGGACTTGCAACTGGGCCACACGCGCTTTGAACAGCTCAACTGGCCCTCGATCGATGCGGGCCTGCCCAGCGAACTGATCAGCCGTCGGCCGGACATCGCCAATGCCGAGGCCAAGCTGGTGGCGGCTCAGGCCAATGTGCGCGTAGCCCGCGCGGCGATGCTGCCCAAACTCAACCTGACGCTGATCGTCGGCAGCGGCGCCGATCACTTCCCGGACGTCTTGCGCAACCCCTTCACCAGCCTCGCCGCAGGCCTGGTCACGCCGGTGTTCAACAACGGCCGCCTGCGCGCTGAACGCGACAAGGCGGTAGCAAGCCAGGAGGAACTGCTGCAGAACTACCGCGGCGCCATCCTGGCCGGTTTCGGCGATGTGGAAAAGGCCCTCAATACCCTGGACGGCATCGACCGGCAACTGCATTGGCAGGCGATCGAACTGCAACAGGCGCGCAAAGCCTTCGACATCGCCGAAAGCCGCTACCAGGCGGGCGCCGAGGACCTGCTGACCGTCCTGCAAACCCAACGCACCCTGTACCAGGCTCAGGACGAGGATGTGCAACTGCGCCTCAAGCGGGTCATGGGCAGCATCGCCCTGTACAAGGCCCTGGGCGGCGGCTGGCAGGTCGCTGGCGTTGAACCGGGTGCCGCACCTGGCGCTTAAACATCGGCAGGTGCGGTTCGTCTTTATCCATGGACAGCACCCGACAAGTCGCACTCGCCCTCTCACAGGAAGCCCTATGAACGCACCCTCTTTCAGTCTGATCCTGGCCGATGGCCGCAAAGCCAGTGCCCAGGATGAAACGCCAGAGAGCGGTAGCCTGCGCCTCGACAGCAGCGCCGCCATCCCCTACCGGGAGGTCGACAACCGCATCGTCTTCGAGCAACTTCCGCCAGCATTTCCGGCCAGCGCGATGCTGGCAGTGCTGGCGACCCGTTTCTGCCACCGCAAACAATGCAACGAGGTGAATGTGCAGGTCCTTGGCGACCGGGAATTTGCCGTGCGTGCGGTACGCGAAGGCATTTTCGATCACTGGCAGGTCGACGACCAAGGCAGGCTTGCCCTGCGCTGTACCCGCCAGACCTTCTGGCAGCAACCCCTGCCATGGCTTCGCGAGCCGGCCAGCGTGCACACGGCCCCGCGTTATTGCTTCAGCGGCGAGAAACGCCACCCGCAACGCCCGCCCAAACCGGCGGGCGAAGTCTATCGACGCCATCTGCCGAAGCTGAACGCCACCTTTTCACTGCGCACCATCGACCCGGTGAAGGACCTTGCAGCCTTCAACCGCTGGATGAACCTGGAGCAAGTCGCGTTCTTCTGGGAGCAGACCGGCACCCCGGAAGAACATGCGCAATACATTCGCGAAATGCTCGACGACGCGCGCGTACACCCGCTGATCGGCTGCTTCGACGACGAACCCTTCGCCTACTTCGAGGTGTACTGGTGCAAGGAAGACCGCATCGCCCCCTACTACGACGTCGCCGATTACGACCGTGGCTGGCATGTGGTGATCGGCGAGCCCAAGCACCAGGGCATCGGCAAACTGCGCGGCTGGTTCCGCTCGCTGATGCATTACATGTTCCTCGATGATCCACGCACCCAGCGGATTCTCGGCGAGCCGCGCATCGACCATACGCGCCAGATCGACTTCCTCAAGTCCCAGGGGTTCGGCCACCTGAAGGACATTCAACTGGCCCACAAGAAAGCCGCTCTGCTGCGTCTGGAGCGCGAAGCCTTCTTTGATGACCACGTCCTTTGATCCGCCTGGAGAAGACTTCCCCATGATTCGCAAACCGCTCAGCGCGACCCGCGAGCTTGCCCAGTTGCTCAAGCCATTCTGGCCCATCGTGCTGGTTTCCATACTGTTGGGCATCCTCGGCGGCTTCAGCGTCACCACGCTGCTGGCCACCATCAACCGCGCCCTCAACAGCGAAGCAGGGCTGACCCACGCCGTGCTGTGGTTGTTTGCCGGCCTCTGCGTGCTGACCTTGCTCAGCAGCATCTTCTCCGACATGGGCACCAATTTCGTTGGCCAGAAGATCATTGCCAAACTGCGCAAGGAGCTGGGCGAAAAAGTGCTTTCGGCGCCCATCGAGCAGATCGAGCGCTATCGCAGCCACCGCCTGATACCGGTACTGACCCACGATATCGATACCATCAGCGATTTCTCGTTCGCCTTCGCCCCCCTGACCATTTCGCTGACGGTGACGCTGGGCTGCATGGGCTACCTGGCAACATTGTCCGGCCCGCTGTTCCTGCTGATGCTGCTGGCATTGGGCGCCGGCATCACCGCCCAGGTCATCGCCCGCACGCGCGGCATCAAGGGGTTCAATAGCGCCCGCGAGGCCGAGGACGACCTGCAGAAGCATTACAACGCCATTGCCCAGGGCGCCAAGGAGCTGCGCATACACCGGCCGCGCCGGTATCGCATGTTCACCCGGCACATCCAGGGGATCAGCGAGCGGATCAGCGCCATCCAGATCAAGGCAGTCAATACCTACATCCTGGCCAAGACGTTCGGCTCGACGCTGTTCTTCATCGTCATCGGCCTGGCCCTGGCGCTGCAAAGCACCTGGACAAGCGTCGATCAGGCCGCAATGACCGGTTTCGTGCTGGTGCTGCTGTACATGAAAGGCCCACTGGACCATCTGGTCAGCGTACTGCCGCTGGTCAGCAAGGCACAGGTGGCATTCCAGCGCATTGCCGAGCTGTCAGAGCAGTTTTCCTCGCCCGAACCGAACCTGCTGCTCGACGGCCAAGGCGCACCGCGCCAGACCATCACCAGCCTGGAGCTGCGCAATGTGCAGTACGCATTTCCGGCCGTCGAGGGCAGCACGCCGTTTCGCCTGGGCCCGGTGAACCTCACGATCAACCAGGGCGACATCGTGTTCATCGTCGGCGAGAACGGTTGTGGCAAGACCACGTTGATCAAGCTGCTGCTTGGCCTGTATGCGCCGCACAGTGGGGACATCCTGCTGGATGGCCAGCCGGTGTCGGTGCTTGACCGGGATGACTACCGGCAGCTGTTCACCACCATTTTCGCCGACTACTACCTGTTCGACGACGTGGTCCAGGGCGACCAGCAGATTCCCGACGATGCGACCCAATACCTGCAACGCCTGGAGATCGCGCACAAGGTCAGCGTACGTGACGGCGCCTTCACCACCACCGACCTGTCCACTGGGCAACGCAAGCGCCTGGCCCTGATCAACGCCTGGCTGGAGCAGCGCCCGGTACTGGTGTTCGACGAGTGGGCAGCCGATCAGGACCCCACCTTCCGCCGCATCTTCTACACAGAGCTGCTGCCGGACCTCAAGCGCCTGGGCAAGACCATCATTGTCATCTCCCACGATGACCGCTACTTCGATATTGCCGACCAGTTGGTACACATGGACAGCGGCAAGGTTCGCACCGCAGCCCAGCCGGCCTGACCGGCTGCATCCCTCGCCCTGACCAGGTCGGCTACAACCCTGGCCGGGGCCTGCCCACCCGCCCCGTCACCCACGCGCCCGCCGGTAAATTTGCCGTGCGGCGGCTCGTTTACTGGCCATACACCTCTCCAGAGGACAGCGGCCATTCGCCGGCAAGGCCGGCCCCATGCTGCTGTCCTTCGCCTCGACTGCCACAGGGACCGCCATGCACGAATCACTGGATGCCGACTCGCTCGCTGAAGACTTGCTGGACGACGCCTTGCTCGCCCTCCTCCAGGATGAGCTGCCTGAACCCGACCGGATAGCACCACGCGAGAGCGCCGGGCCGGCCCCCCTCTCCTTCGCCCAGCAGCGCCTGTGGTACCTGCAGCAGTTCAACCCGCAGAGCGCGGCGTACAACCTGCCACGGGCACTGTCACTGAAGGGTGAACTGCATGGCCAGCAGCTGGCCATGGCCTTGCAGGCGGTGGTCGACCGCCATGACATCCTGCGCAGCAGGTTCGCCGAGGTCGAGGGCATACCGCAGCAGTTCGTCGAAGCCGACGCACGCCTCGAAATGCCCTGCGAAGACCTGACCGCCATGCCCGCCACGCAACGCCCTCATGCATTGCAGCGGCTCATCGAAGCGGATGCGCTGGCACCGTTCGACCTCGGCAAGGCGCCCCTGATCCGGGCCCGACTGGTGAAAGTACAAGGTGACGAGCATGTGTTGCTGCTGAACATGCACCACATCGTTTCAGACGCCTGGTCCAATCCGATCCTGCTGCAGGACCTGCTGGGCGCCTATTCGCAGGCAGCCGCCCAGGGAGCCTGCAAGCTGCAACGGCCCGCCATCCAGTATGCCGATTACGCCATCTGGCAACGCCAGGCTTACCTGCAAAGCGATGCGTGCCAAGCGTCTGCCCGCTACTGGCATACCCGGCTGGGTGACGAACTGCAGCCGTTGATGTTGCCGGGTGACCTCGACCCGCGCTGCGCTGGCGCACCGCCTGAGGGCACCAGTGCGCGCTACCATGGCCTGCAACTGGACGCCGAGGTGTTCCAGGCCCTGCTGCAGCTCAGCCGGCAGCAGGGCGTGCAACCCTTCGTCATCGCCCTGGCCGCCTGGCAGGTGCTGCTGGGCCGCTACAGTGGCCAGCGGCAATTCACCCTCGGCGTGCCCAGCGCCGGGCGCAACCGCAGCGAAACCCAGCAGCTGGTAGGTTTTTTCGTCAGCACCCAGATCTACCGCGCCGAACTCGACCCGCAGCAATCCGTGCAGACCCTGCTGCAAAACCTGCGGGAGCAGTCTATTGCGGCCCTGAGCCACAGCGACTACCCGATGGAGCTGTACCTAGAGACGCTGCAGCACAACGGCCAGGTGCTACCCACCCAGTTGTTCCAGGCGCTGTTCAACTGGCGCGTGGCCGGGACTGCCAGCGGCCCGCTGGCCCTGGGCCCACTGCAGCTGGACTTCCTCGATACCGCCAGCGCCCAGGCCAAATGCCTGATCGGCATCGACCTTGAATACGCAGCCGACGGCCTTGGCTTCAGCCTGGAATACGACTGCAGCCAGTTCAGCCACGGCACCGTGCAACGCATGGCCCGGCACTGGCAGAACCTGCTGCTGGCCATGGCCCGGGGGCCCGAGCAACGGCTGGGCGAGCTCGACATGCTGGGCACCCCGGAACAGCAGGCCACCTTCGCCCAGTGGAACCCGGCCCCCGCCGAGCACCCGGCCGACCAGGCCCTGCACAGCCGGATCGAGGCCCAGGTGCAGCGCACCCCCGATGCCATCGCTGTCACCTGCGAGGGCCAGGCCCTGAGCTATGCCCAGCTCAACCAGCGTGCCAACGCCCTGGCCCGGCGCCTGGTCGACGACGGGGTCGGGCCCGACGTGCTGGTCGGCCTGGCTGCCGAGCGCTCGCTGGACATGGTTGTTGGCATCTTCGCCATCCTCAAGGCTGGCGGTGCCTATGTGCCGCTGGACCCGGCCTACCCGGCCGACCGTTTGGCCTACATGATCGAAGACAGCGGCCTGCAGCGCGTGCTGGCACAGCCCCAGGTGCTGGCCAGCCTGCCGGTGCCGGCAGGCGTGCGCGTGCTCAGCCTGGAAAGCAATGATGACAGCAGCCAGGCCGACCCGCTGGCCTGCTCGCCGGTCACGGTCAGCCCGGACAACCTCGCCTACGTGATCTACACCTCCGGTTCCACCGGCAAGCCCAAGGGCGTGCTGCTGCCGCAGCGCAACGTGCTGCGCCTGTTCACGGCCACCGACGCCGACTTCCGCTTCGGCAGCGACGACGTGTGGAGCCTGTTCCACTCCTATGCCTTCGACTTCTCGGTGTGGGAAATCTTCGGCGCCCTGCTGTACGGCGGGCGCCTGGTGATCGTGCCGCAGCACACCAGCCGCTCACCCGAGGCCTTCTACCAGCTGCTGGCCGATGAACAGGTCACGGTGCTGAACCAGACCCCGTCGGCGTTCAAGCAACTGATGGCGGTGGCCACCACGGCTGAGCCGCAGCGGCCACTGGCACTGCGCAGCGTGGTGTTCGGGGGCGAGGCGCTGGACGTCAACAGCCTGGCACCGTGGTTCGAACGCTTCGGCGACCGCCAGCCGCAGCTGGTGAACATGTACGGCATCACCGAAACCACCGTGCATGTCAGCTACCGGCCGCTGTCGCTGGCTGACCTGGGCAAGGCGGCCAGCAGCCCGATGGGCGTGCCGATCCCCGACCTGTCCTGGTATGTGCTCGACGGCGACCTGAACCCGGTAGCCAAAGGCTGCATCGGCGAGCTGTACGTGGGCCGCGCCGGCCTGGCGCGCGGCTACCTCAAGCGCAGCGACCTGAGCGCCACGCGCTTCGTGCCGGACCCGTTCGGTGCCCCTGGCGGGCGCCTGTACCGCACCGGTGACCTGGCGCGCTACCACGCCGACGGGGTGATCGAATACGCCGGGCGCATCGACCACCAGGTGAAGATCCGCGGCTTCCGCATCGAGCTGGGGGAAATCGAAGCCCGCTTGCAGGCGCAGCCACAGGTGCGCGAGGCCCTGGTGCTGGCCCAGGAAGGCGCGACCGGCCAGCAGCTGGTGGCCTACCTGATCCCCGCTACCGAGGTAGCGCTGGAGCAGCAGGCCGGGCTGCGCGCGCAACTGCGCGAACAGTTGAAGGAAGCGCTGCCGGACTACATGGTCCCGGCGCACCTGCTGCTGCTCGACCGGTGGCCGCTGACAGCCAACGGCAAGCTCGACCGCAAGGCCTTGCCCAAGGCCGATGCCAGCCTGCTGCAGCAAGCCTACAACGCTCCCCAGGGCGCGTTGGAACAGGCCTTGGCCACGTTGTGGCAAACCGCGCTCAACGTCGAACGTATCAGCCGCGACGATCACTTCTTCGAACTGGGTGGCCACTCGTTGCTGGCCATCCAGCTGCTGGCCAGCATCAAGCAGGCACTGGGCCTGGCAGTGCGTATCCAGGACCTGCTCGCCTACCCCCGCATCGACCTGTTGGCTGCACATCTGGGCCGTGAGCATGCCTGTGCGAGCCCGTGCATCGTGCCCCTCAACCGCCCGGCCACACCGCTGCCTGCATTGTTCTGTATCCACCCCAGCGGCGGCATGGTCTTCAGCTATCAGCCGCTGGCCAGGTGCCTGGAACCGCAGGCTTGCGTCTACGGCGTGCAGCACCGGGGCGGCAGCCCGGCGCCGGCCGAACGGCAAGGCTGGCAAGCGATGATCACCGACTACACCGCACAGATCCGCCAGGCACAACCGTCCGGGCCATACCGCCTGATGGGCTGGTCCCTGGGCGGCAGCATTGCCTGGGACATCGCCCGGCAGCTGGAACAGGCCGGCTGCGAGGTCGCATTCCTGGGGCTGGTCGACAGCACCCTGCCCGAGGCGCAGTTAAGCCGCGCCGCGTTCCCCCCTCACACCCCTCGCCCAGCCCGCCACAGCGATACGCCGGGCCAGCGCGAGCTGCAAGACACCGTCGAGCTGTTCGGGCTGTTGTTCCCGCAGGCCAAACAGGCCGCCGCCGAGCAGCTGCACGCCAACCCTACTCAGGACGTCAAGGCGTTCTACCAGTGGGCCACGGCGCACCTGGCTGACGCTGGCAGCGATGTCCAGGGCGTGCTGGCCAGTGCCAAGGCCCAGATCATGAATGCCCAGGCGTTCGACATCCACGATCAGCTGGAAGCGAGCTTCGCCGATTTCACCCTCACTCCGCTCAGGGTCAAGCCCAGTTGCTGGTGGTCGCAGGTGCACAAGAGCGCAGCACACATTCAAGCCGCCGAGCAGGTCATCCGCCAGTTCTGCGCAGGGGGTGAGCTGGACGTTTCGCTGCACTCACCCTACCCACACGAAACCATGATGCTGGAGCAGCCCCTGATCGACTCGTTCATCGAGGCGTTCGGCCGTAGCTGCCCGGCACCCTGAATACCCCGTCACACCTGCCAAAAAGGAAACGTTCGCCATGAAGTGCGCCCCCTACACCGTCACCGGCCTGGCCCTTGCCCTGGCCATGGCGGCCTGCCCGCTACTCGCCCAGGCTGCCAGCAAGACCCCGGGCGAGGTCTTCCAGGATTGCAAGGCCGGCTGCCCGGAAATGGTCGTGCTGCCTGCGGGCAGTTTCGTCATGGGCACGCCGGATGACGAACCGGGCAAGCAGCCCGACGAAGGCCCGCAACATACCGTGACCTTCGCCAAACCCTTCGCTATCAGCCGTTTCCAGGTCACCGCTGGCGAGCTGGATGCCTATATCAAGGAAACCGGCGTGGTCATCAAGGACGGTGACAAACGCCCAGGGCGCCTGTGCCAGGCCAGCAAGCCTCGCTACCCGCAAGGGCCGCGCCAGCCGGCAGTGTGCGTCGATTACTACGATGTGCAGGCCTATGCGCAGTGGCTGAGCAAAAAGACCGGCCACACTTACCGCATGCTCAGCGAGGCCGAACGCGAGTACGCGGCACGGGCCGGCTCCACCGGGCCGTTCCCGTTCCCGTTCGATGAAGAAGGCGACTACCAGATCAGCAAGCACGCCAATACCTACGGCCCCAAGGACGGCTACAGCTACACCTCACCGGTAGGCAGCTACCCGCCCAATGCCTTTGGCGTCTATGACATGCACGGTAACGTGTATGAATGGGTCGCCGACTGCTACCACAAGGACTACGTCGGCGCGCCCAGCGATGGCAGCGCCTGGATGGAGGCCGACGGCGGGCTTTGCCAGGCGGCGCACATGCGCGGGAATGACTGGGGTGAAGCGCCGATCTTCTCGCGTTCGGGCAATCGCAATGATCGCGAACGCACGGTACGTGGCGACTTCCTGGGCTTTCGTGTAGCGCGGGAGCTGTGACCTGGCGCAGGCCATCTGGGCGGGGTACCCGCCAAGATGGCCTGCGTGGCCCCAGGTTCAGAACTGTGGGGTGTATTTGACCGAGAACATGAAGTTGCGAGGGTCGCCGTAGTAGTTGTTGGCACTGACCGCAGCATACGACGGGATGTAGTACACCTTGTCGAAGATGTTGTTGAAGTTGACCGCCAGGCTGACTTCATCGCTGACCTTGTAACCAAGGCGCGCATTCCAGATGGTGAAGCCGGGCGAATCGAACTTGCGATCGAAGGCAACGGTACTGCTCTGGCTGTTGAAACCGCCGCCGACACTGAAGCGGCTGAAGTCACCAGGCAGGGTGTAGTCCGTCCACACCTTCACCGAGTGTTTCGGCGTCCAGGTGGAGAAGATCTTGCCCTCGTTCGTGTTGTCCTTGAGGTACTTGGTGGTGTTGTAGACGTAACTGGCCGACGCTTGCAAGCCTGGCAGCACCTCACCGTTGATCTCGGCCTCAAGGCCCTGGCTACGCACTTTGCCGGACGCTTCCGAGCATCTGGACCCATCACAGATTTTTGTGACATCCTGAACCGGCACTGCTCGGTTCTCGTGGTCATAGCGGAACAAGGCAACGCTGGTATTGACCTGGCCATCGTAGAGTTCACCCTTCAGACCGAGTTCGTAGTTGCTGCCAACGATCGGCTCGATCGTGGAGCCACCGACGCCCTTGGCACTCTGCGGAATGAAGACGTCCGCATAGCTGGCGTAGGCCGACCATTGCGGCGTCAATTCGTAAACCAGGCCCGCGTAAGGGGTGACGACACCGTTGTTGGCCTTGGAAGCCGGGCTGTCATACTGATAGACACCGGCCTCATAGACCTGAGAGTCGTAATCGTAGGAGTACCAGCTGGTACGCCCACCGAGGATCAGGGTCAGCGGGTCGGTCAGCTTGACGCGCCAGGTACCGTAGATACCTTTCTGCACGATCGTGTACTGGCTGTCGGTACGCGTGCCACGGGCCGCCAGGCTGTCGTAGTTCTCGAAGGGCAAGTGGTTGTCGAGATCGAAAATGTTCGCCCCGGCGCTGCGCACCACCGCCATGGTGTTGTCGCTGGTGAAGCGTGAGTAGTTACCGCCGAAGACCACTTCCTGGTCGAAGCCAAAACCGTTGAAGTCGCCATCGACGAACATGTCCAGGCCACGGCTGTGGGAGTTGAAATCAGTGGCATAGCGCCAGTCGAACAACCCAGACCCATCGTTGGCCAGGCCGGTCGGCGCTACCACGTAGGCGTAGGTCATTTCGTTGCGCTCGTTGATCGCCACCGCCGCGGTCTTGAACTTCCAGTGGTCGTTGAAGCGGTGCTCGAGGTCGACATACAACGCCAGCTGCTCGGTCATGCCGCGGTTCCAGTCGGAGCCGGTGAAGGTCGAGCGCGACAAGCCTACGTCCCGGCCATCACTGAAGCGCGGCAAACCCGCGACCATAGGCGTGAAACGCGTCTTGCGATCGCTGATGCCGACACCGAGGGTGGTGTCTTCAGACAGGTCGAAGTCCAGCGCACCGTAGACCTTCTGCTCCCAGCCGCCCACATAGTCGATGAACGAGTTGCGCGTATCGTAGTCGACCACGGCACGCCCACGGATATTGCCCGCCTCGTTCAGCGGGCCGCCAACGTCAACCTGGGTGGCATAGTGGTCCCAGGAACCGGCCTGGGCGGTCAGGGTGACTGTCGGCTTGGCCTGGCCGCGCTTGCGCACGAAGTTGATCGCGCCACCGGGGCTGTTGGCCCCCTGCAGCAGCGCAGCGCCGCCACGCAGCAGTTCGACACGGTCATAGAATGCCGTCGGTTCCGTCAGGTAGCTGCCCAGCGCGTAGATGCCACGGGTCATGGGCACGCCATCGTACTGCAGCGAATCGATTTCAAAACCGCGCGAGGTGATGAAGCCGCCGGTACCCGGGCTTTTGGCGAAGGTCATGCCCGGCGCGTTGGCCAACAGCGTCGGCAAGTCGGTGATGTTCTGGTCATCCATGCGCTTGCGGGTCATCACCGACACGCTCTGCGGAATGTCCTTGAGCTTGTGTTCGCTCTTGCCGATGGTGACGCCACCGGTGGTATACGAGTTGCTGCCTTCGGTGGTCACGCCCAACGTGTTGCCCGTGATGCTGGTGGTGCCCAGTTCCAGCGCCGAGGACGCTGGCCGCTCACGCCGCACCAGGGTCAGGGTATCGCCCTCCAGGCTGTAGCTGACCGGCAAGCCGCGCAACAGCTTGGCCACTGCCGCGTCGACGGTGTAGCTGCCACGCACTTCATTGCCACGCAGGTCGGCCATTTCCGAGGCGTTGTAGATGAACTGCACATCGGCCTGCTCGCCAAGCGCACGCAGGGCGTTGGGCAGCGACTGGGCAGCGATGTCGAAGTTGACCCCCTGAGCCCAGACCTGGGCGGCCATGGGCAGCATCAATGCGGCGCCCAGCACCCCTTTGCCGAGCAACGCCCGGGATGAGCGGGCGCTGATCGAGCGGGACATGCAAAGCGCCTTGACCAATGGTTTGAACTCGAAAAATCCTGCTGGCATGGTATTTCTCTATTTATATCGTGTAATGAAATCGTCCCGCGCCCGCCAACGGCCCCCAAACGGCCGAGCTGCCCATCCTCCCCCGGGCAGATCCCGCGACAGACGCCTGACACGCAAGTCAAAACGGCTTGCCACGTGTGGCTTTCAGCGCGCTCCTACATAAGACGCATCACCCTGGAAAATCCAGAATGAGAATTTTTTGCATTAGTATCTCGCCGGCATCCTTCCACGCAATCGGCACGGCAGTACGGGGGAGGCAATGCAAAAGACCCCAGGGGCGGGTTGCCCGCCCCTGGGCGTGGTGAGGCTCAGCGGCTCTTTTCCAGCAGCCGGGCTTTTTCTTCAGGGCTCATGCTGTCGAGCCGCAGACGGGCCTGGGCCAGCTTGAGCAACTGGCCAGGGTTGGCTTCGCGCTCGCGCAGCGCCTGGGCAAGGGTGGCAACCGTAGCGTGGTCGAAGATGACGCCTGGATTGATGTCGCACTGCAGCAACTTGCGAATACCTGCCGCCAGCTTGATGACCAGCAGCGAATGCCCGCCCAGTGCAAAAAAGTCCTGCTCGATGCCCACTTGCTCCAGCCCCAGCAGTTGCGCCATGCGCTGCGCAATCACGGTTTCCAGTGCATCACGCGGGGCCAGCAGACCCGCCGCAGGTTCATTGCCCACCTGCCGCAACGCTTGCCGGTCGAGCTTGCCGTTGCCCAGGCGCGGCAACCGCGGCAATGCCTGCAGGGTACGCGGCAGCATCACCGCCGGCAGTTGCCGGGCAAGGTACTCGCGGACCGCGTCCAGGGCAGCCGCCGTGGCCTCGTCGCGCAAGCTGACGTAGGCGCTCAGCGTTTCGCCGTCGCACACCACCGCTGCCTCGACCACCTGCGGTGCACCCGACAGCTGTGCCTCGATCTCCGCCAGCTCGATGCGGAAGCCGCGTATCTTCACCTGATGGTCGCGCCGGCCTTGCAGCTCGATAGCACCGTCCGGGCGATAGCGGGCCAGGTCGCCGGTGCGGTAAAGCCGCTCGCCCGCCACGAACGGGCTCTCGACGAACGCCGGCGGGTCACTCTGCACGTCTTGCAGGTAGCCGCGACACACCTGCTGCCCACCGACATACAGTTCGCCCAGCACGCCGGTGACCGCCAACTGCAAGTGCTGATCCAGCACATAGACCTGGTTGTTGGGCAACACCTGCGACAACCCGAGGGTGCCGGTCGGTACCGCCCGAACCGGGTGCACCATGACCCCAACCGTGGTTTCGGTCGGGCCGTAATGGTTGAACAGCTTGCAGTCCGGACGTATCTGCAACAGGCGCTGCAGCAACGCCGCGCTCGGGGCTTCCCCGCCCAGGATGACGGTGGCCGGTACTGCCGGTGCCTTCGACTCCAGCAGCGCGCCAAGGTGCGACGGCACGATCTTCAGGCAGTCGATTGCCTGCTGCTCGAGGTACGCAGCAAACAGTTCAGCATCCTTCATCACCTCGTCGGCGGCCACGTGCAGTGTCGCACCCACATACAAGGCTGCGAACAGCGTCGTATGGCCAAGGTCGGCCGACACCGTCGAGCCGAATGCGAAGTGACGACAGCCCTCCAGCGCCAGCGTGTGGCACACGCCTGCGGTGTAGTTCAGCAGTTGCCGGTGCTCGACCACCACGCCTTTGGGGGTGCCTGTCGAGCCCGAGGTGAACAGGACATAGGCGGCATCGCTGGCGCTGGCGGCGTGCGGTTGCAGCCGTGCAGTGTCAACCGCAAGCGGGTACAGGCTGTCGAGGCTCAGCGCCTCTATGCCCTGCTCACGCAGGCTGGCCACCGCTGCCGGTTCGACCAGCACCTGCGTGGCGCCGGCCTGTGTCATCAGGCGCACCTGCCGGGCAACGGGCCAGTGCGGCTCCAGCGCCAGGTAGGCTGCGCCGACACGCCAACTGGCCAACATCGCCACGACCCAGTCCAGCGAACGCGGCAGCGCCAGTGCCAGCACCGCCCCGGGTTGCACGCCAGCCTGCTGCAGCGCTAGCGCCAGGCGCTGCACTGCCAACTCCAGTTGGGCGTAACTCAGGCCCGCGTCACCTGCGACCAGTGCCAGCGCGTCGGGGGTGTCGATTGCCCACTGGCTGATCTGTGCCGCCAGTGATGTCGCGGCCAGTGGTTGCGGCGCGGGGTTGATCGACAGCAGGCGCTGGCGCTCGGCTTCACCCAGCAGGTTCAACTGCCGCAGCGGGCGGTCCGGCGCCTGGACGATGCTGCGCAGCAATTCAATGTACTGCTCCAGCAGGCCTTGCATGCCGCGCGCACTGTAGCGCCCGGCCAGGTAATCCAGGCTCACGGTAATCGGTTGGTCAGCACCCGCTGCTGGGCAAATGCGCAGCTGCAGCTCGATGCCCGTCGGCAGGCGTGGCGCCAGTAGCTCGCCCTGCCAGCACAGACCGCCGGCAACCTGCGGCGCGAGCGCCGGCGTAGTGGAAAACGCCACGGTCGGCACGGCTGTGGGCACCCATTCCGGTACCCAGTACTCCTGCCACGCCACATGCTGCTCCAGCGCGGCGCCGAGCGCTGAAAGGTGCTCGCCGAAACGGGTTTCGTCAGCCCACTGCAGGCACAACGGCAATAACTTGCTGAACGACCCCGCACTGTTCGCGAAGTAGTCATAATCCTGTCGCGCATCGTGCTGCCAGGCGCCCAACAACCGGTTGCTGTCGCCAAGCCGGCCCAGCAAGGCCCACCAGGCCGCCTGCAGCAGCGTGTCCAGGCTGGCCTGACGGGCGTCGGCCAGGCGTTGCAACTGCCCCTGCAAGGCCAGCGGCAGATTCACCTGATGGTGTGCCTGATGCGTCGCTGGTTGGTCCTGGCGATAGGCTGGCCAAGGCGCGCTCATGCCCTGCTCCGTTGGCATCAGGTGCCCTTGCCAGTAGCCACGGGCTGCCGCTGCATCCTCATCCTGGGCCACTTCGGCACGCCACTCCAGATACTGCCCGAAGGCTTCAGGCAGGTGTTCATCCGGCACGGCTGGCGTGTCATACAACGCCGCCAGGTCACGGTACAGCATGGCCATGCCAGCCGCGTCGCAGGCAAAGCCCGCCACCCCCAGCCATAGATGCCATTGCCCGGCATTGGCGGCCGGTACCAGCAAGGCCTGGGCGGCTGGCAGCTGGTCGATTTCGAAGCGCTGCTGCAACCAAGGCTCGAGCAGTGCCGGCGCACCTGCCTCGGCCTGCACTGCCAGCGTCAGGGCTGGCCGCCGGGCGCCGATGAACTGGCGCATGCCGCGGTATCCCGGGGCAGTGCCCAGGCGCCCGGCCAATATCGGGTGGCGCTCGACCAAGCGCTCAAGCGCCTGGCTCAGGCGCGCCGGGTCCGGCCGGCCCTGAACGCTGATCTTCAGCAGCGTCGCGGCCTGTGACCAGTCCGGGCAAGCGGGCAAGGCATCGAGCCAGTGTTGCTGGTCGACGGTCAGGGCAAAACCGATGTCCTCGGCCTGGTCTACGTAACTGTTCATCCCTGGGCCTCCTCGGTCGCCATCACCTGCATGGCCGCAGCCGCCTCCAGCGCGGCCCGGTCGAACATGTCGCCCATCGCCACGACGATCTTGCGCGGCCCCTCGTACGGGTCACGGGCATGCGCCGCCAGCATGTTGTCGACCAGGATCACGTCGCCTTTCTGCCATTGGAACCGCACGGCACAGGCTTCATACAGCTCGCCGATCAGTTGCATGTCCTGGTCGGGGATCGGCGAACCATCGCCGAAGTACACATGCCGTGGCATGCGCTCCAGGCCGAACATGGCCAGCAGGTCTTCACGCGCATCCGGCTCCAGCCAATAGATGTGGTGCAGCTGCACCTGGTTGAAGAACGAGCGTGCGCCGGTGATCGGGTGCGTGATGATTGCCGGGCAGCGGGTGCGGGTCTGCAACTCGTCGTTGTCCAGCCAGCGCCATTCGATGCCAGCGGCACGGCAACGGGCCTCGACCTCGGCGCGGTCATCGGTGCGGAAGAAATGCTGCCATGGCACGTCGAGCTTGTCGGCGAACGTGCGCACATACAGCAGCCCTTTGTCCTCGAGGGTTTGCCGCAGTGCCTGCGGCAGCTTTTCGTACATCAGGCGGCAGTCGACCACCGGCGTGGCACCGCCGACCGGCGAAGGCTGCTCACAATAGAACATCTGCTTGCGCGGCCAGCTGTCCTGGTGCGCGCTCTCGTTATGGAACAAGATCATTTTGGTTTCCGGGTACGGCGTGGAGCGGTAGGTGTTCTTGCCCCCCTCCTTCTTCGGCAGGTCACCGTATTGACCGTAAAGCCCCGGCTGTACAGCTTCGGCGAATGCTTCAAACCCCTGGATACCCTCCAGGGCAAAGCCGCGGAACAGGATCCCGGCATGCTCGCCCAGCTTGCGCTCGACCAGCGGCCGGTTGTTGCGCACCCACTCGATCAGGTCGATCGATGCGTCGCCAGGCTCGACGAGCAACGGGAACAGCTGGCCTGGTACCAGCAGCGACTCGCGCACCGCCGCCCGTGGCGGTGCAGCTGCAGTGGCGCCGGCAGAGCGCTTGAGGAATTTGCCCAGCTTGTCGGCCTTGCTGGCCGGGGCACTTACCGGTGTGCTGCCAGCCAGGCCGCCACCCTGTAATGGAACGTTCATCGCTTGCCACCTCATATCCTGAACACTGACGATCTGTTCGAGCATCGCGATCCATGCGCTGACGAGTCGCTGGATATGCTCTTGCCTGAAAAGCGTTGTCGCAAACTGCCAGTTGCCACTGAGCTGCCCGGCCTCCTGTTCGATGAACAGGGCCATGTCGAACTTCGAATACAGCGCCGGGGCGGGCAGCGCCTGCACGGTAATGTCGGCCAGGGCTTCGCTGCGTACGGGCAGGTTGTTCATCACGAACAGCACCTGCACCAGCGGGTTCATGCCGCGCACCCGCGGGGCGCCATGGGCCTCGACGATCATGTCGAACGGCAGGTCCTGATGCTCCAGGGCCGCGAGCAAGGTGCGCTGGGTGCCCTGCACGAAGTCACCGAAGGCCAGCCCATCGCTCACCCTGGAACGCAGCGGCAATACATTGACGAAGAAGCCGATCAGGCCTTCCAGTTCGCTGTGCTGGCGGCCTGCGGTGTCGGCCCCGACCAGTACGTCGTGGGCACCGCTGGTCTGGTGCATCAACCACTGGAACGCCGCCAGCAGCGTGCTGTACAGGGTCACCCCGGCCTTGGCCGCGAACTGGCCAAGCGCATCGGTCAATGCCGGCGACAGGCTGAAGTCCACCGCACCGCCGGCATGGGAGGCCTGCTCGCTGCGCGGCTGTTCCAGTGGCAGCTCAAGGCGGCCGGTATGGCCCGCCAAGGCCTGTTGCCAGTAGCTTGCCTGGCGCTGCAGCTCACCCGCCTGCTCGAGGGCCTGCTGCCACAAGGCAAAGTCTGAATACTGCAGCGGTAACGGCGCCAGAAGGTGGGTCTGCCCTGGGGCGCTGTGACGGTAGATTTCAACCAGGTCGCGGACCAGCACGCCCATCGACCAGCCATCGGAGATGATGTGGTGCATGGCGAAGAACAGCACATGTTCCTGGTCTGCCAGGCGCGCCAGACGGCAGCGCAACAACGGCGCATGCTCCAGTGCAATCGGTGTGCTGGCGTTGGCCAGGGTGGCTTCGGCAATGCACCGTTGCTGCTCCTGCGGGCTGAACCCGGACCAGTCGTCGAGGGCGATATCCACCTCGATCCGGTCGGCAATCAGCGCCAGCGGATCACCCTCGTCGTCCTGCACGTAGGCCGTACGCAACACTTCATGTCGCTGCGCCAGCGCGTTCAGGCTGTTGCGCAACACCTCGACCTGCAGCGGCCCTTGCAGGCGCAGGGCCAAAGGCATGCCGTAGGCAGCGCTGCCCCCGGACAATTGCTCGGCAACCCACAAGCGCCGCTGCATCAACGACAACGGTGCGGTGGCTTTTTCTCCATGGGCCAATAGCTCGACACCGTGCGCGGTCGCAGCCTTGCCAGCGCCGCCGAGCGCTGCCAGCAGGCGCTCCAGCACCGGGTGATCGAACAGGTCACGCAAAGTCACTTGCACACCCGGCAGCTTGCGCATCCGCGATACCGCCTGGGTCGCCAGCAACGAGTGACCACCCAGCTCGAAGAAGTGGTCGCCAAGGCCCACCCGCTCAAGGCCGAGCACCTCCTGCCAGATACCCGCAACGTGCTGCTCGAGCGGGGTTTGCGGCGCCCGGTAGGCCTGCTGCAGGGCGCTGTTGTCGGGCTTGGGCAAGGCCTTGCGGTCGAGCTTGCCGTTGGCCGTCACCGGCCAAGCCTGCACCTGCAGGATGTGCGTCGGCACCATGTAGTCCGGCAGGCTGCCCTTGAGCTGTTCGCGAAGGCTGTCACGCAGTTCGGCGGCGTCCACTGCCATGCCCTGCTCTTCGGCCAGTACGTAGGCCACCAGCTGCTGGCCATGCCCGCTGTCCTGGGCCAGCACCACCGCCTCGCGCACCTGCGGGTGCTCCAGCACCCGTGCCTCGATTTCACCCAGTTCGATACGCAGCCCGCGCACCTTCACCTGATGGTCGATGCGCCCGCAGTACTCGATCACCCCGCTGTCGCGGTAGCGCGCCAAATCCCCGGTGCGGTACAGCCGCTGGCCGTGGCTGCCGAACGGGTCGGGCACGAAACGCTCGGCCGTCAGCGACGGGCGACGATGGTAACCACGCGCCAGGCCCTGGCCACCGAGCATCAGCTCGCCCATGGCCACCTGGGGCAAGGCTTCGAACGCCGGGCCAAGGATGTGCGTGTACAGGTTGGCGATCGGCTGGCCGATCGGCACGCTGTCACGCCCCTCGTCGACACAGGTCCAGTGGGTGACGTCGATCGCTGCCTCGGTCGGCCCGTACAGGTTGTGCAGGCGGGCACCGGGCAGGTGGCTGAACACCTGCTGCTGGGTGTCCACCGCCAGCGCCTCGCCGCTGCAGATCACCTGCCGCACGCTGTGGCAGCGCTGCAGGCCCGGCTCGCGGACGAACACCTGCAGCATCGACGGCACGAAATGCAAAGTGGTCACCTGGTGGCGCTCGATGGTGTCGATCAGCCGCTCCGGCTCGCGATGCTCCCCCGGCGCCGCCAGGGCCAGCCGTGCACCGGTCATCAGCGGCCAGAAGAACTCCCACACCGACACGTCGAAGCTGAACGGGGTTTTCTGCAACACCGTGTCCGCACTGTCCAGCGCATACGCCTGCTGCATCCACGCCAGCCGGTTGTACAGCGCCAGGTGGCGGTTGCCGGCGCCTTTCGGCCGCCCGGTCGAGCCGGAGGTGTAGATGACGTAGGCCAGGTTCTCGGGGTGCAGCCGGCACGCCGGCACCTGCCGCGCGTAACCGCCCAGCTCGCCGGGCTGGTCCAGCAGCAGCACCTGCCCGGCAAACGCCGGCAGCTGCTCGCGCAGGTGGGCCTGGGTCAGCAGCAGTTCGATGCCGCTGTCTTCGAACATGTAGGCCAGCCGCTCGGCCGGGTAGTCCGGGTCCAGCGGTACATAGGCGGCGCCGGCTTTAAGGATCGCCAGCAGGCCAACGACCATTTCCAGCGAACGCTCGGCGGCGATACCCACCAGGCTTTCCGGGCCGACACCCTGTTCGATCAGCTTGTGCGCCCACTGGCTGGACAGCTCGCTCAACGCCCGGTAGCTCATGCGCTGGTCGCCGAACAGCAGTGCCGTGGCGTCCGGCTGACGACGCGCCTGCGCCTCGAACAGCTGGTGCACGCGCCAGTCGCCGGGGTAGTCGGTGGCGGTGTCGTTAAGGTCATGCAGCACCGCTTGCGCCTGCTGCGGGCTCAGCATCGGCAACTCGCCCAACGCCGTTTCGGCGCTGCTCTCAAGCATCTGCTGCAACACCTGCAACAGGTGCTCGCCAAGTTGCTCGGCCAACCGGGCACTGAACCGTGCCCGATCGGCTTTCAACTGCAGCGACAGGTGCGTACCCAGGTTAACCACCAGCGTCAGCGGGTAGTTGGTCTGTTCGTGGTTCGCCACCTCACCAAACACCAGGCTGCTGGTGGTATCGGCCTGCAGCGCTTCGGACACCGGGTAGTTCTCGAACACCAGGATGCTGTCGAACAGCGCTTCGCCGCCCTGCCCGGCCCAGCGCTGGATATCGAACAATGGCGTGTGATCGTACTCACGCAGGGCGATGTTCAGCGCCTGCACAGTGTCCAGCCAGTCACCCAGCGCTTGCTCCGGGCGTGGGCTGGCAATGACCGGCAAGGTATTGATGAACAGGCCGATCTGCTGTTCGATGCCCTTGAGTTCGGCCGGCCGCCCAGCCGTGGTCGCACCAAAGGCGACGCAGGCCTGGCCGGTATAGCGCTGCAGCACCAGCAGCCAGGCCGCTTGCACCACGGTATTGACGGTGACCCTGCGCTCACGGGCAAAGGCGTCCAGGCGGGCGGTCTGCCGGGCATCCAGTTGCTGTACCCGCTCGACCTGCCCCTGCCCTTCACTACCGGCTGCCCAGTCCGTGGCCCTGGCCAGCAAAGTGGGTGCATCCAGGTCTTGCAACTGGCGGGTCCAGAACGCCTGCCGGGCTTCGCCATCCTGGCGCTGCAGCCAGGCGATATAGTCACGGAAACGCCCCGGCCCTTGCTCTGGCACGCTGCCATGGTAGCGCTGCAGCACCTCTCCCAGCAGCCGGGTATTGCTCCAGCCGTCCATCAGGATGTGGTGGCTGGTGTAGATCAGGTGATAACGCTGCGCGTCCAGGCGAATCAGGATCAGGCGCAACAGCGGCGGCCGGACCAGGTCGAAGCCGGCCGCGCGGTCTGCAGCAGCGAGCGCCTCCAGCGCATCGGCAAGGTCGTCACGGCCACGCCAGTCATGCACCGCGAACGGCAATTGCGCCTCGCGCTGAATGATCTGCAACGGGCTGGCCAGCTCACCCCAGATGAAGCTGCCACGCAGCAGGTCATGGCAGTCGACTGCCGCTTGCCAGGCAGCACGGAAGCGCTCAGGATCCACGCCAGTCACATCGACCCGCAGCTGGTTGATGTAATCCCCGCCCTGCTGCAGCAGCGTATGGAACATCATGCCTTGCTGCATGGGTGAAAGCGGGAAGATGTCTTCGACCATCGCTGGCGGCAGCGGCAGGCTGTCGAGCTGGGCCTGGGTCAGGCCGGCCAGCGGAAAGTCCGACGGGGTCATACCGGCGTGTTCGCGCTGGCAGCAGTGTTCGACCAGGGCGCGCAGCTCGTGGCTGTATTCATCGGCCAGGCGCTGTACGGTGGCGACTTCGAACATGTCGCTGCTGAAGGTCCAGCCCAGGCTCAGCTCACCGGCGTAGACCTGGCCATTGAGCGTCAGCCAGTTACCCAATGGCGCGTCCAAGCTTTGCTCATCGCCTTTGGGGTCTGCGCAGGGCACCAGCAGCGCCTGCTCATCGGTCGCCAGGTGGCCATCCAGCTGGCCCAGATAGTTGAAGGTGATGCGCGGCACAGGCAAGGCACGCAGGCACTCACGGCTGGCAGCGTCTGCCAGGTAGCGCAGCACACCATAGCCTATGCCCTTTTCGGGCACGGCGCGCAGTTGTTCCTTGACCTGCTTGATCGACCCATCCAGCGTTGCCGCCGGGCTCAGCTGCAGCGGGAACAGGCTGGTGAACCAGCCGACCGTGCGGCCCAGGTCGAGGTTGTCGAACAGCGCTTCGCGCCCGTGCCCTTCCAGTTCGATCAGGGTCGAGGGTTCGCCGCTCCAGCGGCAGATTACCCGCGCAAGCGCAGTCAGCAGCAGGTCGTTGACCTGGGTGCGGTAAGCGGCCGGGGCCTGCTGCAACAGCTGTCGGGTCAGCGCCCCGTCCAGGTGGCTGTAGACCGTGTGGGCGTACCGGTTGCTCAGGGCGCCAGCGCTGTTGTCCTGCGGCAGGCTACCGCTGGCATGGCTCAACTGCGCCTGCCAATAGCCCAGTTCGGCCTGCAACGTGTCGCTGCCGGCGTAGGCCTGCAGCTGTTCGGCCCAGGCCCTGAAGGCACTGGTCTTGGCGGGCAACTGTGGCACCTGCCCGGCCGCACACTGTTGGTAGGCCCGGTGCAAGTCCTCCAGCAGAATACGCCAGGACACCCCATCGACGACCAGATGATGGATCGCCAGCAACAGGCGCTGACTGCCGTCCGCCAAGGTTGCCAGCACCGCGCGCAGCATCGGCCCATCGGCCAGGTTGAGGCTGCACTGGGCCTCGGTGCCCAATGCCTGCAGCTCACCGGCATCGGCCAGTGTCGCGCACCATAGCAAAGGTGGCTGTACCTGCCCGGCAGGCCGATAGCTGGCCTGCCACTGCCCATCAACCTCGACGAAGCTGAGGCGCAGGCTGTCGTGGTGCGTGACCAAGGCCTGCAGCGCCTGCTCCAGTGCCTGTGCATCAAGCACTTGCAGCGGGCGGAACAGCACCGACTGGTTCCACTGCTGGCGGTCGGCAATCGCTGTGTCGAAGAAGGCATGCTGCACCGCCAGCAGCGGTGTGGGCCCGTGCAATGGGCGCTGGTCGGCCTGCGCCGCACACCCCACCTGGGCGACTGCGGCCAGGTCTTGTACCGTCTGGTGCTGGAACAGGTCCTTGGTGGTGAAGCGGATGCCCGCCTGGCGGGCGCGGCTGACCACCTGGATCGAGACGATCGAGTCGCCACCGAGGGTGAAGAAGTTGTCGCTGCGGCCGACCCGCTCCAGCTTGAGCAGGTCCTGCCAGATCGCCGCGATCTGCTGTTCCAGCGGACCTTGCGGTGCACTGTAGGCCTGCTGCAGGGCGCTGTTGTCGGGCTTGGGCAAGGCCTTGCGGTCGAGCTTGCCGTTGGCCGTCACCGGCCAGGCCTGCACCTGCAGGATGTGCGTCGGCACCATGTAGTCCGGCAGGCTGCCCTTGAGCTGTTCGCGAAGGCTGTCACGCAGTTCGGCGGCATCTACCGCGATGCCCTGCTCTTCGACCAGTACGTAGGCCACCAGCTGCTGGCCATGCCCGCTGTCCTGGGCCAGCACCACCGCCTCGCGCACCTGCGGGTGCTCCAGCACCCGTGCCTCGATTTCACCCAGTTCGATACGCAGCCCGCGCACCTTCACCTGATGGTCGATGCGCCCGCAGTACTCGATCACCCCGCTGTCGCGGTAGCGCGCCAAATCCCCGGTGCGGTACAGCCGCTGGCCGTGGCTGCCGAACGGGTCGGGCACGAAACGCTCGGCCGTCAGCGACGGGCGACGATGGTAACCACGCGCCAGGCCCTGGCCACCGAGCATCAGCTCGCCCATGGCCACCTGGGGCAAGGCTTCGAACGCCGGGCCAAGGATGTGCGTGTACAGGTTGGCGATCGGCTGGCCGATCGGCACGCTGTCACGCCCCTCGTCGACACAGGTCCAGTGGGTGACGTCGATCGCTGCCTCGGTCGGCCCGTACAGGTTGTGCAGGCGGGCACCGGGCAGGTGGCTGAACACCTGCTGCTGGGTGTCCACCGCCAGCGCCTCGCCGCTGCAGATCACCTGCCGCACGCTGTGGCAGCGCTGCAGGCCCGGCTCGCGGACGAACACCTGCAGCATCGACGGCACGAAATGCAAAGTGGTCACCTGGTGGCGCTTGATGGTGTCGATCAGCCGCTCCGGCTCGCGATGCTCCCCCGGCGCCGCCAGGGCCAGCCGTGCACCGGTCATCAGTGGCCAGAAGAACTCCCACACCGACACGTCGAAGCTGAACGGGGTTTTCTGCAACACCGTGTCGGCGCCGTCCAGCGCATACGCCTGCTGCATCCATGCCAGCCGGTTATACAACGCCAGGTGGCGGTTGCCGGCGCCTTTCGGCCGCCCGGTCGAGCCGGAGGTGTAGATGACGTAGGCCAGGTTCTCGGGGTGCAGCCGGCACGCCGGCACCTGCCGCGCGTAACCACCCAGCTCGCCGGGCTGGTCCAGCAGCAGCACCTGCCCGGCAAACGCCGGCAGCTGCTCGCGCAAGTGCGCCTGGGTCAGCAGCAGCTCGATGCCGCTGTCTTCGAACATGTAGGCCAGCCGCTCGGCCGGGTAGTCCGGCTCCAGCGGTACATAGGCGGCGCCGGCTTTAAGGATCGCCAATAGGCCAACGACCATTTCCAGCGAACGCTCGGCGGCGATACCCACCAGGCTTTCCGGGCCGACGCCCTGTTCGATCAGCTTGTGCGCCCACTGGCTGGACAGCTCGCTCAACGCCCGGTAGCTCATGCACTGGTCGCCGAACAGCAGTGCCGTGGCGTCTGGCTGGCGACGCGCCTGCGCCTCGAACAGCTGGTGCACGCGCCAGTCGCCGGGGTAGTCGGTGGCGGTGTCGTTAAGGTCGTGCAGCACCGCTTGCGCCTGCTGCGGGCTCAGCATCGGCAACTCGCCCACCGGCTGTTGCGGCTGGGCTACCACACTGTGCAACAGGTGCTGCCAATGCTGCCCCATGCGCTCGACGCTTGGCGCGTCGAACAGGTCGGTGGCGTAGGTCAGCGATGCCCACAGGCCATCCGCGGTCTCGACCGTGTCCAGGGTCAGGTCGAACTGGGCGTTCACTTCTTCCCACGCCAGCACTTCCACGCTCAGGCCTGGCAGCTGTGTGGCCCCTGGCAGCCGGCGCTCGGCGCTGCGATGGTTGAACATGACCTGGAACAACGGGCTGCGGTTCAGGCTCCGTTCGACCTGCAGCGCATCCACCAGCTGCTCGAAGGGCAAGTCCTGGTGCGCCTGGGCCTCCAGCGCAGTGGCCTTGACCTGCTGCAACAGGCGCACGAACGGTTGGTGCGTATCGATTTCAGCCTTGTGCACCTGGGTATTGACGAAGAAGCCGATCAGGCCTTCGGTTTCCTTGCGGGTGCGGTTGGCGACCGGCACGCCGACGCGGATGTCCGACTGCCCGGTGTAGCGGTGCAACAGGCACTGGAAGGTCGCCAGCAACAGCATGAACAGGGTCACCTCTTCGCGCCGTGCCAGTTGCCGCAGGCCATCGGCCAGTGCCGGGCTCAGTGGCAGGTCGATGCGGGCGCCACGGTAGCTGCTGTGCAACGGCCGCGGGCGATCAGCGGGCAGCGCCAGCACAGGCTGCTCACCGCCCAGCTGGGCGGTCCAGTAGGCTAGCTGGCGCTGCCGTTCGCCGCCATCCATCCATTGACGCTGCCAGGCGGCATAGTCGGCGTACTGGATCGGCAACGCCGGCAGGCTGGCTGGCTGGCCGCTGCTGTACGCGCGATACAGGTGCACCAGCTCCTGCACCATCAGCGCCAGCGACCAGCCATCCGAGACAATGTGGTGCTGGGTGATCAGCAACACATGATCGTCCGGCCCCAGGCACAGCAGGCTGGCCCTCAGGAGCGGGCCCTGGGCCAGGTCGAACGGCTGGCGGATTTCTTCGGTGATACAGGTGCGCAACCGCGCCGCCCGGTCCTCGCCGGGCGCCAGGGCCAGGGTATGCCTGGCAATGCTCACCGGCGCGGGAGCATGGATCACTGGTGTGGTGCGCTCACCGTCAGTGGCGAAGGTGGTGCGCAGCGACTCGTGGCGCGCCACCAGCGCATCGAAGCTTTGCTGCAGGGCAGCCAGGTCCAGTGCGCCGCGCAGGTTCAGCGCACTGGGCAGGTGATAGGCGGCGCTGTCTGGCTCAAGGTGCCAAAGAAACAGCTGCCGCTCCTGGGCGAAGGACAGCGAAAGCGGCTCGGTCGGATCGCGTCGAAAAACAGGTGCCACGCTGTACAGATCGACACCTTGCTGCTTGAGCAGCACCGCCAGCGCCTTGCGTTGCTTTGCCGACAGTGTTGCTACCGATTCGATTAACTTTTGCACGCCCTTCCCCTGTCAAGAGATCAGATTTTCCAGATCTTCGGCTGATAGACGTTTGAGGGCCTCCAAGGATTTAGCCAAGGCATCGTTGACCGCCTGGGTGTGCGGCTGAGCACCAGCGATCTCGGCGCAGTAGGTTTGCAGGTCGTGGGTGGTGAACAGCGCCTTGACCGCTGTTTCCAGCTTCAACTGCTCACGCAGGCGCACGGTGACCTGGGTGGCCAGCAGCGAATGCCCGCCGAGGTCGAAGAAGTTGTCGGCAAGGCCGACCTGATCGACGTGCAGCACCTCCTGCCAGATCTTCGCCACCTGCTGCTGCAGCTCACTCTGCGGTGCCAGGTAGGCCACCCGGGCGACACTCAGGTCAGGGGCTGGCAGGCGGTTGCGGTCAAGCTTGCCATTGGGGGTGTGGGGGAAGGTTGCGACGAACGTCGTCCAGGTCGGCACCATGTACTCCGGCAACACGCTGCGCAGTTGCCGCTTCAGCGCCTCGCCCAGTGCCTCCCGCGTTTGCGCATCGTCGACCACGGCCACGTCCTGCGGCACCAGGTAAGCCACCAGCTGCTGGCCACCAGGCCCCGGCCGGGCGACTACCGCCGCTTCGCGAATGGCCGGATGACGCGCCAGTTGTGCCTCGATTTCACCGAGTTCGATACGATAGCCACGCATCTTCACTTGCTGGTCGATTCGCCCAAGGTATTCCACCACACCCTCGGCCCGGTAACGCGCCAGGTCGCCGGTGCGGTACAGCCGCTCACCGTTCCCGGCGAACGGGTCGGGGACGAAACGCTCGGCGGTCAGCCCTGGCCGCTGGTAATACCCGCGCGCCAGCCCCGCCCCGCCAATCAGCAGCTCGCCGGCAACGCCAACAGGGACTGGCGCCAGGTCCTCACCCAGCAGGTAGAGCCGGGTATTGTCCAACGGCCTGCCTAGCAACGCCTGCGGCCTGGCGGGCTGCAAGCGGTGCAGCGCCGACCAGATGGTGGTTTCGGTGGGCCCGTACAGGTTCCACAACGGCCCGCCCAGGGCCAGCAGCCGCTGGGCCAGGTCATCGCTCAGCGCTTCGCCGCCACACAGCTTTGTGCAGCCGGCCAGCACCTCGCCGCGGCCGCTGTCTAACAGCATGCGCCAGGTCGAAGGGGTGGCCTGCAGCACGGTCACTGACTGCTGCGCTACCAGCTCCAGCACCCGCTGCGGGTCCTGTGCGGTATCCGGACCGGCCAGGACCACGCAGGCGCCCTGCACCAGCGGCAAGTACAACTCCAGCCCGAAGATATCGAACGAGAACGTGGTCAACGACAACAGGCGGTCGCCGGTCGCCAGCCCCGGCGCCTTGGCCATGCTGGCGATGAAGTTGACCAGCGCGCCGTGGGGCACCATCACCCCTTTTGGCCTGCCGGTGGAGCCCGAGGTGTAGATCATGTAGGCAAGGTGCTCGGCCGACAGCTGCGGCTGCGGGTTGTGCACACCGTAGGCTGCCACGTTGCAGCCACTGCCCAGCGGGTGCTCGGGCGCCAGCAACAGGCACTGGACCGTGGCCGGTATCGGCAGGCGTGCCTGGAGCGACGGCTGGGTCAGCAGCAGCCTGATGCCGCTGTCCTCCATCATGTAGGCCAGCCGCTCGTCCGGGTAGTGGGGGTCCAGCGGTACATAGGCACCCCCGGCCTTGAGCACGGCCAGCAAGGCGACGAGCATCTGTGGCGAGCGTTCGAGGGCCACCCCGACGTTGACGTCCGGCCCCACGCCGCCTTCGATCAGGCGCCAGGCCAGGCGGTTGGCGTGTTCGTTGAGTTGCTGGTAGCTCAGCGTCTGGTCTTCGAACTGCACGGCCGGTGCATGCGGTGTGGCATGGGCACGCTGCTCGATCAGGTGCTGGATACAGGCGTCGGCAACCGGCACCGCCGTGTCATTCCAGGCCTGGCCGATCACGTCCAGCTCGCGGTCGCTGAGCAGTGGCAACGCAGCGATTCGCTGGCCCGCGTCGGCCACGATGCCGTCCAGCAATTGCAGCCAGTGCCCGGCCATTCGCGCTATGGTGGTGGCATCGAACAGATCGGTGGCGTAGTTGAAAGAAGCGCCGATCTGCCCTGGCGCTTCGAAGGTTTCCAGGGTGAGGTCAAACGGCGCGGTGCGCGTTTCGCCAGGCAAAGCCTCGATACGCAGCGCTGTGTCGCTGGCGGCCTGCTGGCCATCGCCCTGGCGCTGGTGGTTGAACATGACCTGGAACAACGGGCTGTGGCTCAGGCTGCGCCCCGGCTGCAAGGCTTCGACCAGTTGTTCGAACGGCAGCTCTTGATGGGCCTGGGCGTCGCTGGCGGCCTGGCGGGCTTGCTGCAACAGCGCGCGGAAGGTCTGCTGCGGCTCGATTTGCGCGCGCAGCACCTGGGTGTTGACGAAAAACCCGATCAACCCTTCGGTTTCTACCCGGTTGCGGTTAGCGATGGGCACACCCACGCGAATGTCCTGCTGCCCGCTGTAGCGCTGCAGCAAGGCCTGGAACGCGGCCAGCAACAGCACGAACAAGGTCACCCCTTCGTGGCGGGCCAGGTCTTGCAGGCGTTGGCACAGTTCGGCCGGCAAGCTGAAGTCGTGCCGTGCGCCGCGGTAGCTCATCAGCCCCGGGCGGGGCCGATCGGTGGGCAGTTCCAGCACCGGCTGCTGGCCACCCAACTGCGCTTGCCAATAGGCCAGCTGCCGCTCGCGCTCACCGGCCTCCATCCAGCGCCGTTGCCAGATGGCATAGTCGGCGTACTGGATGGGCAGCGGCCGAACAGCCACGGCATGCCCTTGGCAGCAGGCACTGTAACCCTGCAGCAGTTCATCGACCATGACCTTCAGCGACCAGCCGTCAGCGGCGATGTGGTGCACCACCAGGCTGAACACATGGTCCTCGGCCGCCAGGCGCAGCAACGCCACGCGCAACACGGGGCCATGTTGCAGGTCGAACGGCTGCTCCCGGTGGGCTTCGACAAAGGCCTGAATCTGCGCCTGCTCATCGCCCACACCGCGCTCACGGCATTCGATCGCTACCGTCAGCTGTGGGGCGATTTGCTGGCGTGGGCCACCGTCGCGGCTGTCATGGGTGAACGTGGTGCGCAAGCTCTCGTGCCGCGCCAGCAGCGCATCGAAACTGCCTTGCAAGGCCTGCAGGTTCAGCGGGCCATGCAGGCGCAGGCTGACCCCGATGTTGTAGGCAGTGCCCTGAGGCTCCATCTGCCACAGGAACCATTGGCGCTCCTGGGCAAACGACAACGGCACCACGGTGGTGTCGTCGCGCACCAGCGGAATGGGCAGGTTGGCCGGGGACACGCCCTCTTCAAGCATTTTCTGCAGGTATTGGCGACGCTTTTCCAGCGGCAGATTGATGAAGCGCTGGGCAATTTTCGTGGCGACTGCGGTGTCCATCACACCTCCTCCATTTCGTCCAGCAGAGCCGACAGCTTGCTGAGTGTTTGTGTGTCCGCCGGCGCAGATGCCTGGGCCAGCTGTTCGGCGAAGCTCGCCAGGGTTGGGTGCTGGAAAATCAGTTGCGGGGTCAGGCTCAGGCCGAGTTCCAGTTGCACCCGCGATACCACGCTCACGGCCAGCAGCGAGTGGCCGCCCAGCTCGAAGAAGTGATCGTCCAGGCCCACTTGCTCAAGCTTGAGCACGTCCTGCCAGATGGCTGCCAGCTGCTGTTCAAGCTCGCTGCCTGGGGCGCGATAACCTTGCTGCAACAGGCTGGCATCGGCCTTGGGCAGGGCCTTGCGGTCGAGCTTGCCGTTGGCTGTCAGCGGCCACCGGTCGAGCAGCAGCAGGTGCGCCGGGACCATGTAGTCCGGCAGCGCTTCCTTCAGCTGTTCGCGCAGCTGCGCGCGCAGCCCGGCCTGCTGCTCCAGCGCTACCTCGGCAGCGGGGATCAGGTAGGCCACCAGCTGCTGGCCGGTCGCGCCTTCCTGGGCCAGCACCAGGGCCTCGCGCACCTGCGGCTGGGCCTGCAGGCGGGCTTCGATTTCCCCCAGCTCGATGCGGAAGCCGCGGATCTTCACCTGGTGGTCGATGCGTCCCACATACTCGATCACCCCGTCGGCGTGGTAGCGCGCCAGGTCACCGGTGCGGTACAGGCGCCCGCCAGGGGCACCGAACGGGTCCGGCACGAAGCGCGTGGCGGTCAGGTCGCTGCGCTTGAGGTAGCCGCGCGCCAGGCCGGCGCGGCCCACGTACAGCTCGCCGATGCAGCCTTTGGCTACCGGGTTCAGGTCGCCGTCGAGCACATACCAGGACAGGTCGGGGATCGGCACGCCCATCGGGCTGCTGGCCGCCTTGCCCAGGTCAGCCAGCGACAGCGGCCGGTAGCTGACATGCACGGTGGTTTCGGTGATGCCGTACATGTTCACCAGCTGCGGCTGGCGGTCGCCGAAGCGTTCGAACCACGGTGCCAGGCTGTTGACGTCCAGCGCCTCGCCCCCGAACACCACGCTGCGCAGTGCCAGTGGCCGCTGCGGCTCAGCCGTGGTGGCCACCGCCATCAGTTGCTTGAACGCCGACGGGGTCTGGTTCAGCACCGTGACCTGTTCATCGGCCAGCAGCTGGTAGAAGGCCTCGGGTGAGCGGCTGGTGTGCTGCGGCACGATCACCAGGCGCCCGCCGTACAGCAGGGCGCCGAAGATTTCCCACACCGAGAAGTCGAAGGCATAGGAGTGGAACAGGCTCCACACGTCGTCGCTGCCGAAGCGGAAGTCGGCGTCGGTGGCCGTGAACAGGCGCATCACGTTGCGCTGCGGCAGCAGCACGCCCTTGGGCTTGCCGGTGGAACCGGAGGTGTAGATCACGTAGGCGAGGTTGTCCGGGCTGACCGTGACCGGCGAGCAGGCCAGCGGGTCGGCCTGGGTGCTGTCATCGTTGCTTGCCAGGCTGAGCACGCGCACGCCTGCCGGCACCGGCAGGCTGGCCAGCACCTGGGGCTGGGCCAGCAGGCGCTGCAGGCCGCTGTCTTCGATCATGTAGGCCAAACGGTCGGCCGGGTAGGCCGGGTCCAGCGGCACGTAGGCGCCGCCAGCCTTGAGGATGGCGAAGATGCCGACGACCATGTCCAGCGAGCGCTCGGCAGCCAGGCCGACCAGCACGTCAGGCCCGACCCCGTCGTCGACCAGGCGCCGGGCCAGGGCGTTGGCACGCTGGTTGAGCTGGGCATAGCTCAGGGCCTGGCCCTCGCAGGTGACGGCGATGGCATCGGGGGTGCGCTGCACCTGGGCTTCGATGCGGCTGTGCAGGGCCTGATCGGCCGGGTGCTCGGCGGGGGCCGGGTTCCACTCGGCGAAGGTGACCTGCTGCTGTTGCGCATCGAGCAGCGTCAGGCTGCCCAGCGCCTGGTGCGCCGAGGCCTCGACAATCTGCTCCAGCAACTGTCGCAGGTGCCCAGCCAGTTGTTCGACCTGCACGGCAGCGAAGCAGCCACGGTCGTAGCCGAAGGTCACCGACAGCGTCTCGCCCTGGTTGACCGCCAGGGTCAATGGGTAGTTGGCCTGCTCATGGTTGTGCACCGCATCGAAACGCAGCCCCTCGGGTGCCGTTTGCTGGAGGATCTCCGAGACCGGGTAGTTCTCGAACACCATGATGCTGTCGAACAGCCCCTCGCCGCCGTGACCGGCCCAGCGCTGGATCTCGAACAATGGCGTGTGTTCGTGTTCACGCAATTGCAGGTTGAGGCTTTGCAACGCTTGCAGCCATTGCACCACGGGTTGTTCGGGGCGCGGGCTGGCAACCACTGGCAAGGTGTTGATGAACAGCCCGATGTGCGCTTCGACGCCGCGCAGCTCGGCAGGACGGCCCGCGACGGTGACACCAAATGCGACCGCCGCCTGCCCGGTATAACGCTGCAACAGCAACAACCAGGCCCCTTGCATCAAGGTGTTGAGCGTGACCTTGTGCTGCCGGGCAAAATCGCTGAGCTGGCGGGTTTGCTGGCGATCACGCAGCAGGACAACCTGCCCCTGCCCGGCCACGTCGGCTTCGGCCAATGGCTCGTCGGTCGCCAGGCTGCGGCTGAGCAGTGTGGGCTGCTCTAGGTCTGCCAGGCGGGCTTTCCAGAACTGCTCGCTGGCCTGCGCGTCCTGGCGCTGCAACCAGCCGATGTAATCGCGGTAACGCCCTGCCGGCGCCGCTGGGCGAGGCTCGCCGCGGGCCTGGGCACCGTATTGTTCGAGTACCTCCCCCAGCAGCTGCGAATAGCTCCAACCGTCCATGAGGATGTGGTGGTTGGTATCGATCAGGTGGTAGCGATCGTCGCCAATGCGGATGACCTGGATGCGTTGCAGCGGCGCCTTGCCCAGGTCGAACCCGCGCAGGCGTTCGGCGTTGGCCAACTGGTCGAGCGCGGTGGGCAGCTCCCGCCGCTCGCGCCAATCCTGGTACACCAGCGCCACGGCCAGGTGCTTGTGGATCACCTGCAACGGTTGCTGCTGGCCCTGCCACAGCACACTGGCGCGCAGCACCTCGTGACGGTCGTAGACTGCCTGCCAGGCGGCCCGCAGCCGTTCGGCATCCAGCCCCTGCACATCGGCACGCATCTGGTTGATGTAGTCACCGCTGCCCTGCTCGTACAGCGAGTGGAACAGCATGCCTTGCTGCATCGGCGACAGCGCGTAGATGTCTTCGACTTGCGCCGCCGGTACCGGCAACGCATCGAGCTGGGCCTGGCTGAGGCCCGCCAGCGGGAAGTCCGAAGGTGTCATGCCCTGTTCACCGGCCTCGTTGGCCTGCAGGCAATGCTCGACCAGGCTGCGCAGCTCGCGCCCGTAATCGTCCGCCAGGCGTTGCACGGTCTGTTCGTCGAACAGGTCGAGGCTGAACGTCCAGCCCATGCGCAGCTCGCCGCCATAGACCTGGCCATTGAGGCTGAGCCAGTTTTCCAGCGGCGCGTCAGCGCTCTGCTCGGCGCCGACGCCCAGCCGGGAAGGTTGCAGCAAGGCATCACCGGCGCCATCGAAGCTGGCGTCGAACTGCCCCAGGTAGTTGAAGGTGATGCGTGGTGTTGCCAGGCCTTGCAGGGCCTGACGCTGCTCGTCACTGCCAAGGTAACGCAGTACACCGTAACCCAGGCCTTTGTTGGGGATGGCGCGCAACTGTTCCTTGACCTGCTTGATCGACGCGCCCAGCTCGCCCTCGACGCGCAGGCACACCGGGTACAGGCTGGTGAACCAGCCGACGGTTCGGCTGAGGTCAAGGTCGGCGGACAGTTCTTCGCGGCCATGCCCTTCCAACTGAATCAGCGTCGCGGCCTGGCCGCTCCAGCGACCCACCACGCGCGCCAGCGCAGTCAGCAGCAAGTCGTTGACCTGAGTACGATAGGTGGCCGGAGCCTCTTGCAGAAGCTGCCGGGTCACTTCGCGGTCAAGTTGCGTGCTGACCGTGCGCGCACGTCGGCGTTGTTGCCCGGCACCCGGGTGGTCGCAGGGCAGCTCGGCGTGGTCGTGCTGCAACTGCGCCTGCCAGTACGCCAGCTCGCTGCCAAGCCCTTCGCTGCCAGCATAGGCTTGCAACTGCCCGGCCCAGTCCCTGAGCGAACTGGTCTTGGCCGGCAGCACCACCGTTTGGCCCGCCACGCATTGACGATAGGCACGCTGCAAGTCTTCCAGCAGGATTCGCCAGGACACCCCGTCGACCAACAGGTGATGGATCACCAGCAACAAGCGCTGGCACTCGCCCGGTTGCGTTACCAGCACCGCACGCACCAGGTCGCCACTGCCCAGGCACAGGCTGGCCTGGGCCTGGTCGCACAGTGCCTCCAGCGCCTGCGCATCGGCACAGTCACGCTGCCACAACAGCGCGTGGCGCACGTGCGCTTCGCCGAAGCTGGCGCGCCAGCCCTGTTCGCTTTCGTCGAACTTCAGGCGCAAGCCGTCATGGTGCACCACCAACTGGTGCAGGGCGTGTTCCAGCCGGTCGGCATCCAGCGGCTGCAGGGTGTCCAGCAGCACCGACTGGTTCCAGTGATGGCGCTCGGGAATAGCCAGCGCGAAGAATTCGGCCTGGGCCGGCAGCAGGTGCAGCTCACCGCTGACCGGGCCCTGGTCGATCTGCTGCTGAGCGGCACCCCGCCGAGCGACACGCGCCAGGCCCTGCACCGTCTGCTGCTCGAAAACATCTTTGGGGCTGAAGGCGATGCCGGCCCGGCGGGCGCGCCCGACCACCTGGATGGAAACGATCGAATCGCCACCCAGTTCGAAGAAGTTGTCGTCCAGCCCCACCTGCTCAAGCTTGAGCACGTCCTGCCAGATCGCGGCCAGCTGCTGCTCCAGTTCACTGCGCGGGGCAACATAGGCCTGGCGTGCCTGACTCATGTCCGGCAGCGGCAGCGCCTTGCGGTCTACCTTGCCGTTCGGCGTCAGCGGCAGACGCGCCATCAGCACCCAGTGCACAGGTACCATGTAGTCGGGCAGACGGGCTTTCAGGCTGGCTTTGAGCTGTTGCTTGAGCGCGTCGGCAGCCACAGCGTCATCCGCCACACAATAGGCCACCAACTGCGGCCCGTTGGCGCCGGGCTGGGCCATCACCACCGCCTCGCGTACCTGATCGCTGTCGAGCAACGCGGCTTCGATTTCGCCCAGCTCGATACGGAAACCGCGGATCTTGACCTGGTGATCGACCCGGCCGACGTATTCCAGCACGCCGTCGGCACGGCGCCGGGCCAGGTCGCCAGTGCGGTACAGGCGCTCGCCGGGCGCCCCGCAAGGGTGCGGAATAAAGGCCTGGGCAGTACGCAGTGGGTCGCCGACATAGCCACGGCCTACGCCGGTTCCTGCCACGCACAGCTCTCCGGTGACGCCCAGCGGCGCCAGCTCCAGCGCGGCGTCCAGCACATACAGGCGGTTGTTGTCGGTCGGGCTGCCAATGGGCAGGTACACGCCTTGCGTGCTCGCCAGGTCGACCCGGAAGAACGCCACGTCATCGGAACATTCGGCCGGCCCATAGGCATTGACCAGCCCGACATCGGGATAGCGCTGCAACCATTGACGAGCGAGCTCCGGCGCCAGCGCTTCGCCAGTGGGCAGCATCCAGCGCAGCGACGGCACGGCAATGGCCGGGGCCTGGAACATACCCTGGATCAACGACGGCACACTCTCGAGCACACTGATGCGCTGCTCGCGCACGTGCTGCAGCAAGGCTTCGGGATCATGGGCCAGTTCGTTTGGCACGATCTGTACACAGCCGCCAAACAGTGGCGCTGCAAGGAACTGCCACACGGAGATGTCGAAGCTCTGCGACGCAGTCTGGGCGATCACGTCGTCCGGCCCCAGGCCCAGGTAAGGCACCTTGCTCAGTTGGTTGTTGAGCATGCCCGCCTGCTCGACCATCACCCCTTTGGGCTGCCCGGTCGAGCCCGAGGTGTAGATCACGTACGCCAGGTGCTGCGGGCCACTGTAGCGCTGCGGATCGTGCTCGGCGCTGCCAGGCCGGTCGAGGGTTTCCAGCACCAGCAGCTGCGGCCGCCGTGCTTCGTCCAGTGCGTCCAGCAAGGCCTCGGCCTGCGCCTGGCAAGCCTCGGTGCAGAGCAACACCGGGGTGCGGCTCAAGGCGACGATATGGCTCAGGCGTTGTTGTGGCAGCCCAGGGTCCAGTGGCAGGTAGCCGGCGGCGGCCTTGAAGGTGCCCACCATCATGCCCAGCAGCTCAAGGCTGCGCTGCGCCAGCAATGCCACTGGCTGGTCAGGCCCGACCCCCAGCGCAATCAGCCCATGGGCCACACGGTTGGCACGGCGGTTGAGCTCGCTGTAGCTGTACTGCCGGTCGCCGCAGCGCGCAACGACCGCCTGCGGGGTACGGGCCACCTGCGCTTCGAACAGCTCGGCATAACTGTGCTGCAGCGGGTATTCGGCAGCCGTCTGGTTGACGTGCTGCAACAGCCCTTCGCGGGTGGCAGGGGCTACCAGGCAGAACGCGCCCAGGCAGCTGTCCAGCGGCAAGCTCAGGCACTGCTGCAGCACATGCTGGAAGTTGTCCGCCAGCGCAGCCAGCGCCGGGCGCTGCAGATGCTCCAGCGCATGGCTGTAGTGCAACTGCAAGGTCTGCCCTTGGCTGATCGACAAGGTCAGCGGGTAATGCGTCTGTTCGCGGCTGTAGACCTCGCCGAAGCTCAAGCCTGCCGGGGCACCCTGCTGCAGTGCTTCGGAAACGGGGTAGTTCTCGAAGACGAGGATGTTGTCGAACAGGGCCTCGCCGCCCTGCCCGCTCCAGCGCTGGATGTCGAACAGCGGGGTGTGTTCGAACTCGCGCATGGCCACGTTCTGCGCCTGCAACTGCTGCAGGAATTGCGCGAACGGCAGCTGCGGGGCCGGGCTGGCAGTGACCGGCAAGGTGTTGATGAACAGGCCCACCTGCTGCTCGATGCCCTTGAGCGGCGCCGGGCGCCCGGCAACCGTGGCCCCGAACGTGACGCTGTCCTGCCCGGTATAGCGTTGCAGCAGCAACAGCCAGGCACCCTGCAGCAAGGTGTTGAGGGTGACCTTGTGTTGACGCGCCAGTGCCACCAGTTGCCCGGTGGTGGCGGCATCGATCACCTGCACATGCTCGGCGTAGCCCTGCCCGGCTTCGGCCTGGGCCTCGTAGGCAATGGCCTGCGCCAGGCGGGTGGGCCCTTGCAGGTCGCGCAGGCAGTCTTTCCAGAACGCTTCACCAGCAGCGGCGTCCTGCCGGCCCAGCCAGCCGATGTAATCGCTGTAGCGGCTGGTGACCGGTGGCAATGCCGAGGGCTGCCCGTCGCCCAGCAGGGCGTACTGGTGCAGCACTTCGCCCAACAGCTGGGAGTTGCTCCAGCCGTCCATGAGGATGTGATGGCTGGTATAGAGCAAGTGCTGTCGAGCCGGACCGGTGCGCACCAGCGCCAGGCGCAGCAACGGCGCCTGGCTGAGGTCGAAGCCCTGCTGGCGCTGGTCGAGTGCCAGTTGCTCGAGGGCAGCCTCAAGGCCTTCGCGCCCCTGCCAGTCGTGCACCACGAACGGCAGTTCAACGTGTTTGCGTACCACCTGCAGGGCCTGCTCGTGTTCCCAGTGGAACTGCGTGCGCAAGATATCGTGGCGCTGCAGTACAGCCTCCCAGGCACGGCGGAAACGCTCGACATCCAGGCCGTCGACATCGACGCGCATCTGGTTCACGTAATCCCCCGCCCGCTGCTCGTACAAGGCGTGGAACAGCATGCCCTGCTGCATCGGCGCCAGCGGATAGAGGTCGGCGATCTCGGCCGCGGGCACTGGCAGTTGGTCCAGCTGGGTCTGCGACAGGCGCGCCAGCGGGAAGTCGGACGGCGTTACACCGCACACCCCCGGTGTACAGCAGTGCTCGATCAACGCCTGCAATTCGCGGGTGTAATCTGCGGCCAGGCGCTCAAGGGTGGCGCTATCGAACAGCTCGCGGCTGAACGTCCAGCCCAGGCTCAGCTCACCGCCGTACACCTGGCCATTGAGGCTCAACAGGTTGCCCAGCGGCGCCTGCGCGTCGTGATCGGCGCCCTTGTCTTCCTTGGCCGGCACGAACAGCGCTTCGGCCTGATCGAAGCTGCCATCGAACTGGCCCAGGTAGTTGAAGGTGATTTCCGGCAGCGGTGCATGGCCCAGCTGCTGGCGCGCCTCGGCGCTGCCCCATTGGCCCAGCACCCCGAAACCGATGCCGTTGTCGGGAATGCTGTGCAGGTGCTGCTTGACCTGCTTCAAGGTGTGGGAACGCTCGCTGGGCACCGCCAGCTTCAGCGGGAACACCGTGGTGAACCAGCCGAGCGTGCGGCTGAGGTCCAGGTCGTCGAACAGTGCTTCACGGCCATGACCTTCCAGCAGCACCGACACTTCGTCGCGCCCGGTCCAGCCTGCAATCACCCGCACCAAGGCTGCCAGCAGCAGGTCGTTGACCCGTGTGCGGTAGGCGGCCGGCGCCTCGCGCAGCAGCCGCTCGGTCCAGGCGCGGTCCAGGCGGCTGTAAACCGTGTGGGCGTGGCACTGCTGATTGGCTGCGGCCAGGTCGCTGACCTGCCGGCGTGGCAGTGCGGCGCACCCCTGCAACTGCTCGCACCAGTAGCCAAGCTGGCCCTGCATGTGCGCTGCATGCCCCCGCAAGCGCTTGGCCCATGCCTGAATGGAATGGCTCTTGGCGGGCAGGTTCGGCTGGTTACCCGCAAGCACGGCAGCGTAGGCCTGTTGCAGGTCCTCCAGCAGAATGCGCCATGACACCCCATCCACCACCAGGTGATGAACGACCAACAGCAACCGCTGGCTGCCGTCCGCCAGCGTTGCCAGCAAGGCACGCAGCAATGGCCCGTTTTCCAGGTCAAGGCTGCGCTGCGCTTGCTCGAGCAAAGTGTGCAACCCACCTTCATAATCCACCGCGGCCTGCCACAGCAGCGCCGCCTGGGCGCACTGGGCAGGGCTGCGGTAGTGCGCCTTCCAGCCGTCATCGGCGGGCGCAAAGCTCAGGCGCAAGGCATCATGGTGCTCGACCAGGGCGTGCAGGGCCCGCTCCAGATCAGCAGCGTTCAAAGGCTGCCGTGGTTCAAGCAGGATCGACTGGTTCCAGTGGTGACGTGCCGGGATCTCCTGGGCAAAGAACAGCTGGTGCACCGGTAGCAGCAGTTGCTCACCACTGAGCGGCCCCTGGTCGGCTTGCACCTCGCATGCGCCGACCTGGGCAACGCTGGCCAGTGCGGCCACGGTCTGATGCTCGAACAGATCACGGGCACTGAACAGCAGGCCGTCCTGTCGCGCCCGACTGACCAGCTGGATCGAGATGATCGAGTCGCCCCCGAGCTCGAAGAAGTTGTCACTCACGCCCACCTGCGGGAGCTTCAGCACGCGCTGCCACAACGCGGCAAGACGCTGCTCCAGGGCATTGCGTGGCGCCACGTAGGCCTGCTGCAGGGCGCTGAAGTCGGGTGCCGGCAGTGCTTTGCGGTCGAGCTTGCCGTTGGGCAGCAACGGCAGTTGCTCAAGCACCAGCCAATGGGTCGGCAGCATGTAGTCCGGCAGGCTCTGGCGCAGCGCCGCCTTCAGTTGCTCGCGCTGCTCGGCCGGCCCGTGTGCGGCAATGCTATCGGCCAGCACCAGGTATGCCGCCAGCTGCTTGCCGCTTGGGCCGTCGACGGCTACCACCACGGCCTCGCGCACCTCGGCGCAGGCCAGCAGGCACGCCTCGATTTCGCCCAGCTCGACGCGGAAGCCACGGATTTTTACCTGGTTATCGATCCGCCCCAGGTAATCGAACTGCCCGTCGGCGCGCAGGCGAACCTGGTCACCGGTGCGGTACAGGCGCGCACCCTCGGTGCCAAACGGGTCGGGCACGAAGCGCTCGGCCGTCAGCCCCGGGCGCCCCAGGTAGCCGCGGGCCAGGCCGGCACCGCCCAGGTACAGCTGCCCGGCCACGCCTGCTGGCAGCAGGCCCAGGGCGGCGTCCAGCACACACGCACTGCGCTCGCCGACAGGCTGGCCGATCGGTGCATAGGCGCTGTCGCAATGATCCCCGGCGCGGGTACGCCAGACCATCGGCGTGACCACGGTCTCGGTGGGGCCATACCCATTGATCATCACCTGGGGTTGCAGGCTTTGCTGCACCCGCTCGTAAGTCGCCCGCGGCATGGCATCGCCGCCAAAGCTGTAAAGACGAACCGGTGGAGGGTTACCGGCATGCGCCGCATGCTCGGCCAGCTGTTGCAGGTAGGCCGGCGGGAATCCGGCCATGGTCACCCCATGCCGGCGTATCTCCTCGTAGGTGCGCTCGGGGCTCCACAGCTCATCGTCGCGCAGCAGCAGGCTGCCCCCCATGACCAGCGAGGTCAGCCAGCGTTCATGAGCACCGTCGAAGGCAAACGACAGGAAATGCAGCTCACGGTCCGCCGGGGTCATTTCGTACCATTGGCCAGTGGCCAGGCAGTGCATGGCCAGCGGCCCGTGTGCGACCGCAACGCCTTTGGGCTGGCCGGTAGAACCCGAGGTGTAGATCACGTAGGCCAGGTTCTGTGGGTTCAATGCCACGGTGGGTGCATGTTCGGCGCCCGGCTGCTCAACCCGTTGGTCGAGCAGCAGCGTACGCATGCCGGCCTGCACGTCCAGGCCCGGCAGCACCCGGCTGTGACTGAGCAACAGGTCGATGCCGCTGTCCTGCATCATGTAGGCCAGGCGCTCTGCCGGGTACTGGGGGTCCAACGGCAGGAACGCGCCACCGGCCTTGAGGATGCCCAGCAAACCGACAACCATGTCGAGCGAACGCTCCAGGGCGATGCCCACCAGCACGTCGGGGCCGACACCCAGCGCCCGCAGGCGGTGTGCCAGCTGGTTGGCCCGGGCCTCAAGCTGGCCGTAGCTCAGTTGCTGGTCGCCGATCAGCAGCGCTACCGCTTGCGGTTGGCGCCGGGCCTGCTCGGCAATCAGCTGGTGAACCGCCGCCGGCGCGGCCGCGAGCCCCGCCTGTTGCCAGCCCTGCAACAGGGCCGCCTGCTCCTGCGGCGCCAGCAACGGCAGCTCGCCGACAGCCTGGGCTGGGTCGGCGGCCAGGCCGCGCAGCAAGTTGCACCAGTGCTCAGCCATGCGTTGCAGGGTAGCGGCTTCGAACAGCTCGGCAGCGTAGAGGAACGACACGTTGATCGCCGCGTCGGTCTCCAGCGTTTCCAGGGTCAGGTCGAATTGCGCGGTGCCACCCTGCAGGGTCATTTCCTCGGCATGCAAACCTGCCAGGCTGGTGCTGCCCACCTGCTGGCCGGCAATGCTGAGGTGGTTGTACATCACCTGGAACAGCGGGTTGCGGTCCAGCGAGCGTTGCGGGTTCAAGGCCTCGACCAGGCGGTCGAACGGCAGGTCCTGATGCGCTTGGCCGGCCAGCGCCGTGGCCTTGACCTGGCTGAGCAGCGCCGCGCCGCTCATGGCCGGGTCGACTTCGACGCGCATGACCAGGGTATTGACGAAAAAGCCCAGGACGTTTTCCAGCTCTTGCCGGCTGCGGTTGCTCACCGGTATGCCGATGCGCACATCGGGTTGTTCGCAGTAGCGTTGCAACAACAGGGCAAAAGCGCCGAGGAACAGCTGGAACAGGGTCAGCTCATGCTCACGCGCCAACTGCCGCAAGCGCTGCGCCAGTTCGCTGTCCAAGGCGAACGCGACGCGCCCCAGCCGGTGGTCTTTCAGCGCGCTGCGCGGGTGGTCGATTGGCAGTTCCAGGATGGGCTGCTCGCTTCCCAGCTGCCCGCGCCAGTAGTCCAGCTGGCGCTGGAGCTCGCCCTGGTCAAGCCAGTGCTTGTGCCAGGCGGCGTAATCGGCGTACTGGATCGGCAGCTTGGCCAATGCCGGCGCCTCGCCCCGGTGCAGGGCCTGGTACAGGGCAACGAACTCACGCACCATCACGCTCATCGAACCACCATCGGAAATGATGTGGTGCAAGGTGACCACCAGCAACTGGTCCTGCTCGCCCAACTGCAGCACCTTGGCGCGCCACAACGGGCCGGTGCCCAGGTCGAACAGCCGCTGGGTCTCGGCCAGTACCTGGGCCTGTATCTGTGCCAGCTCGGCCGTTGCTGGCAGTCGGTCCCAGGTTAGCGGTAGTTGACCCGCAGGCTGAATGCGCTGCAGCAACACGCCATCGCGCTCGACGAACGTCGTGCGGAAGGCTTCATGGCGTTCGCAGAGGATCGCGAAGGCCTGGGTCAATGCGGCACGATCCAGTTCGCCGCGCAGGCGCACGACCATAGGTGTGTGGTAGGCGGTGCTGTGCGGCTGCATCTGCCAGAACAGCCATTGCCGCTGCTGGGCGTGCGACGCGACCAGGGGCTGGTCACGCGGCACCGCTGCGATCGGCTCGACGTGCTGCGCGCCAGCGCCCAGTACCTGTTCGGCAAAGCCCTGTAGCGAGTTGCTTTCGAAAAGGCTGCGCAACGGTACGTCACGCCCCAGGATGCGCCGGACCCGGGCGATGATCTGCGTCGCCAGCAGGGAATGCCCACCCAGGGCGAAGAAGTTGTCGTCAAGCCCGACCTGGGCAACGTTCAGCACGTCCTGCCAGATCAGCGCCAGCTGCTGCTGCAAGGTGGTCTGCGGGGCACGGTAGGCCTGTGCCGGGCCTTCGTCAGGCACCGGCAAGGCGCGTAAATCGAGCTTGCCGTTGAGTGTCAGTGGCATGCCGGGCAATGCCATGAAGCGGCTCGGCAGCATGTAGTCCGGCAACTGCCTGGCCAGCGCCGCTTGTACGTCGGCAAGCACCTGCGGGGCGTCGGCCTGGCTGTCGGGCACCACGTAGGCGACGATACGGGCCGCGCTGCCGGTGCCGTGGATAACGGCCACGGCGTCGTGCACACGGGGCTGGCGCTTGAGGGTGTCGGTGATTTCACCCAGTTCGATGCGGTAACCGCGAATCTTCACCTGATGGTCGACCCGCCCCAGGTAATCGACCTGGCCGTTCGCCAACTGCCGCGCCAGATCGCCGGTACGGTACACCCGGCTACCGGCGGCCCCGAACGGGTTGGGCACGAAGCGTTCAGCGGTCATCGCCGCGCGGCGGTGATAGCCTCGCGCCACCCCTGCACCGGCAAGATACAGTTCGCCCTGGCAACCGGTGCTCAGCGGTTGCAGCGAAGCGTCCAGCACATAAGCCTGCATGTTGGCCAACGGCCGCCCAAGCGGCGCACGCCCGGTCGCCGGTGGCGCCTCGACCGCATCAGCGAGCGCGCCCACGGTGGTTTCGGTTGGGCCGTAATGGTTGAACAGCGTGCAGTGCGGGGCCAGCTGCGCCAGTTGTGCCATCAGCCCGGCGGGGCAAGCCTCGCCGCCCAGCACCAGCGCACGCTGCGGCAGTGCCCGGGCCGGGTGCGGGCCATCGAGCAATGCCTGCAGGTGGGAAGGGACAATTTTCAGCACGTCCACCGCGTGTGCGTGCATGTAGGCGGCAAAGCGCTCGGCGTCCAGGCTGATGTCCAGGGCAATCACATGCAGGCAGCTGCCGCTGCACAGTGCGCCGAACAGGGTGGTATGGCCAAGGTCGGCCGCCAGCGTGGAGACCACCGCCATGCTCGCGACCCGGCCCAGCGCCAGGCGCTGCAAGGCCGCCTGCACGTAGTTGGCCAGGGCGCCATGGCTGATGGTGACACCCTTCGAACGCCCGGTAGAGCCCGAGGTATAGATGACATAGGCCAGGTTATCGGCATTCAGCTGTGCAGGCGGAGCCGTCGTACTGAAGCGCGCCAGCTCCTCTGCTGCCTGGTCGAGCACCAGGTAGCGCACTTGTGTGTCCTGCGGTAGACGGGGCAGCAGCGCCTGCTGGGTCAGCAGCAGTTGAACACCGCTGTCGTCGAGCATGTAGGCAAGCCGCTCTTGCGGGTATTCGGGGTCGAACGGCACATAGGCACCGCCGGCCTTGAGGATGGCCAGCAGGCCAACGATCATCTCCACCGACCGTTCGACTGCAATACCCACCCGTACTTCAGGCCCGACGCCCCACTCGATCAGTTGGTGTGCCAGCCGGTTGGCATCGGTATCGAGTTCGGCATAGCTCAGTTGCCGGTCGCCGAACACCAGTGCCGGGGCCTGCGGCTGCTGCGCCACCTGCGCGGCGAACAGCGTAAGTATGTTGTCGACGGCGAACTCGCTGGCGGCCGGTTGGCTGGCCTGCAGCAGCCGCTGCCGCTCGCCGGCACCCAGCAGCGGCAAATCGCCGATGGCCGCCAGCGGGTCGGCGGCCATGGCCTGCAACAGGTTCAGCCAATGGCTCGCCATACGTTCGATGGTGGCCGGGGCGAACAATTCGCGGGCATAGGTGAAGGCGGCCTGCACCTGGCCGTCGCGCTCCACGGTATCGAGGGTGAGCTCGAACTGGACACTGCGCTCGTGACGCTCCAGCACGTGCAGCTCAAGGCCTGATTCGCTGCGCAAGGCGCCGATGTCGGCGACGTTCGCCTGATGGTTGTGCAACACCTGGAACAACGGCGTGTGGCTGAGGCTGCGCTCGACTTGCAGGCCTTCGACCAAACGCTCGAACGGCAAATCCTGGTGGCTCTGGGCCGCGCGGGTGGTTTCGCGGATATCGGCCAGCAATTGGGCGACGGACATCTGCGGGTCGAGCTCGGTGCGCAACACCTGGGTGTTGACGAATACGCCAATCAGCCCCTCGACTTCTTCGCGATTGCGGTTGGCGACCGGCACCCCGACACGGATGTCCTGCAGGCCACTGTAATGTTGCAAAAGCAGCTTGAAACCGGCCAACAGCACACTGAACAAGGTGACCCCTTGCTGACGCGCCAGGCCAGCCAGGCGCTCGCTCAGGCCCTGTGGCACCGCGATGGGCAGGCGCTGGCCCTGGCGGCTGGCATGCAGCGGGCGCGGGTAGTCGGCAGGCAACTGCAATACCGGGTGCTGGTCGCCCAGCTTGGCCTGCCAGTAAGCCAGCTGTCGCGCCTGCTCCCCGGCCTCCAGCCAACGCCGCTGCCACAGCGCATAGTCACTGTACTGGATCGGCAACTCAGGCAGCACCGGCACCTGCCCGCGAACCAAGGCATCGTAGCCGTGGACGAATTCCTGGATGAGCACGTTCATCGACCAGCCGTCGGCGACGATATGGTGCAGGGTCAACAGCAGCACATGCTCCTGTGCCGCCAGCTTCAACAAGCGTACGCGAAACAGCGGGCCCTGCTGGAGGTCGAAGGGCAAACCGGCTTCGTCCCGCACCGCCTGCGCGACGGCGGCGTCGCGGGCCTCGGCGGCCAGCGCCTGAAGGTCGTGTTCTTCAATGACGATGGCCGCTGGCTGCACCACTTGCACCACGTCGTCACCCTGGGTCTGGAATACAGTACGCAGGGCCTGGTGACGCTGCAGTACCTGCTCGAACGCGCGCTGTACCGCCGAGGTGTCCAGCGCCCCTTTCAGCACCACCGCACTGGGCAGGTTGTAGGCGGCACCGTGTGGGTCCAGTTGCCACAGAAACCACATGCGCTGCTGGGCATAGGACAGTGCATGGCGATCGTCGACGGCGACGTCCGCAGGGATCGGGAATTGTGAAAAGTCGATACCCTCGCTGGCCAGGGTTTCGAGAAACAGCCGCCGCTTTTCCACCGGCAGCTCAATGAAACGGCGGGCGAGCTTCAGGGACTTCTCAACATTCATCGGGTTTCATCCGTGCACATGGGTTTCGAGTAACAACTCGGCTATCCCTACGAAACGGATGGAACACCGGGAAAATTAACCCGTCACGGCCACCGGCAAAGGCAGGCTCAGCGGGGGCCTGGGGTTCGCCATGACAGACGGTTTTCCGGTTTGCCTGCCCTCGCGCGTCATAAGGGTACCGGCGGGATTTTCCTCATACCGCGAGGGATCGACGCGCAAGCCCCCCAAACCACAAGGCACCGGCCCCTATGTCCAAAAAGTCACGCTCGAAACTCTGGTTCCTGGTTCACAGCTGGCTGGCCCTGCCCATCTGGTTCTTCGTGCTGATCGTCTGCTTCACCGGCACCCTGGCAGTGGTCAGCCAAGAGCTGGTGTGGCTGGCCAAACCGGAGATACGCGCGGCGAAGCCGAGCGATGATGCGCCACTGCTGACTTACGACCAGGTGCTCAAGGCCCTGCGTGAAGCCCGCCCCGATCTGGATGTGCAATACATCATGCGCCCGGACGAGTCGCACTTCGCGCTGCAGGTGCAGGTGGTGCAACCGGACAACACCACCCAGAACCTCTACGTGAACCCCTATACAGGCAAGATCCAGGGCATCAGCCCTTCCTTCGACTTCCGCCAGTTCACTCGCGCCTTGCATGGCTGGTGGCTGGTACCTTTCGGCAACGGCTACCCGTGGGGGTGGTACCTGGTCTCGCTGCTGGGCTTGCCGATGCTTGCCTCGCTGGTCACCGGCCTGGTCGTCTACAAGCGCTTCTGGAAAGGCTTTCTGAAACCTACCCTGCGCTTTCGCCAAGGTGCGCGCATCTTCTGGGGTGACTTCCATCGCCTGAGCGGTATCTGGTCGATCTGGTTCATTGCCGTGATCGCGATCACCGGCACCTGGTTCCTGATCCAGGCGTTGCTGGCCGACAACCACATCTCGATCTCAAGCCGCGACGTCCCCGCCGTGGTGGCCCGCGAGGACGTACCGCTGCTGCAGGCTGGCGAAGCGCCCCGGCTGGTCAGCCTGGAGCATGCCATCGAAACGGTGAAGGCGCAGATCCCCGGCTTCGAGGCATCCTTCGTGCGCCTGCCCGGCAATGCCTATGACACCTTCAACATCCGTGGCCGCGGCTGGTACCCGCTGATGTTCCAGAGCGCCAGCATCAACCCGTACACAGGCGTGGTCGCCACCTCGCACACCCTGGATGATCGCACGTCGCTGGAGTTCGTCACCGAATCCATGCGCCCGTTGCACACAGGCGACTTCGGCGGGCTGTGGGTCAAGATGATCTGGTTCGTTTTTGGCCTGGTGCTGACCTTGATGGTGCTCAGCGGCCTGTTGATCTGGAGCAAGCGCACCGCACAGGCCACTGCAGCCGCACTGAAACGCAAGCCGCGCAGCGCACCAACGGCCAACGCCGCGCAAGACGCCCACCTGCCGGAGACCGCCCGATGAGCCGAGCCACCACCACCGACGCACCTTCGGCCTCACGCCGCCTGTGGCTGAAATGGCGCTTTCACCTGAACATCCTGCTGATACTCATCCCCTTGGGGTTCATGCCCAGGTATTTTGCCGACCAGGCGTTGTTCAAAGGTGAAGCCGGGCTGGGTGAGCGTGAGGCGGGTGTGGTCGCAGTGGGCCCATGGAGCCTGCGCCTGGCCGAATTCCGTGCGTCGGCGCCCCGCCAGGAAGGCCCGGCCGGGTATTTCAAGAGTTTCAGTGCGGCGCTGTGCAACCACTGTATCGGCGAAGTGAAGGCCACCTACCTGCGGGTGGGTAAGCCACGCAGCCTGCGCGCGGCCGGGAGCATCTTCTTCGGTTCACCCTACAGCATGGGCGCTTCCGTCCCGGTTCCGGCCAAGACCCGACCCAACGCTGAATTGTGGATCACCATGGAAGGCTGGGATGGCAGCGTGCACCAGGCTTCGATTCCCCTCAGCCAGGCCTCGCCGGCGACAGTTGCCTGGCTGCAGGCGCAGGTTGGCAGCCGCTAGACAACCCGGCGGCGCCCCCCTGATCGGGTCAAGCGTTGCCAGCGGCGCTTTCCTTGCCCGCGTCCGTGGGGGCGCTTTCAGTGGGCGTGAAGACCATCACTTCCAGTACATCGGAATGGAACTCACGGCGGTACAGGATCAATACCACGCCCACACTCACCACCATGAATAACCAAGGGCTGATGAACCAGGTCAGCATGGCCATGCCGAAGTAATACGAGCGCAGGCCGAAGTTGAACTGGTTGGCGGCCAGTGACAGCACCCGCGCCGCGCGGGAGGCGAACGCCTTGCGCTCCAGCTCATTGACCAGCCGTTCGCCGATCATCGGCGCCGACCCCACCAGCACGGCGGCAAAGTTGTATTGGCGCATGCACCAGCTGAACGTGAAGAAGGCATAGACAAATACCATGGCCAGGCACAGCAGCTTGATCTCCGACATGCCCTGGGATGTTTGCTGAACCAGCGGCAGGTCGGCCAGCAACGACAGTGCCCGGTCGGAGGCACCGAGCACGGTGAGGATGCCAGCCAGAATGATCAGGGTGCTGGAGGCAAAGAACGAAGCGTTGCGCTCCAGGTTACCGATCACGCTGGCATCAGCGATGCGGTTGTCGCGCAGCAGCATGCGGCGCATCCAGTCTTCGCGGTACAAGTGCAGCACACTGGCCAGGCACGCGGTGTCGCGCCCCTTCCAGATCGCATAGCGGGTATAGCCACCCCAGCACAGGGCGAACCAGGCGATGGCCAGCAGGTTGTTGAGGTTGCTTTGGATGAAGTTCATGCAGGGTTACCGAAAGGGCCATGTGCCTAAAGGATAGGGACCGGATTTCGACGCTGGCAAGCGGCAAAAGGCACACCTGCACACTGAAAAATGCATTACCTGCTGCGAAGCGGCCGAAACAGGCAAACAGCAAAAAGCCCCGCATCCTTTCGGAGACGGGGCTCTCTTGTTTTCACCCTTGGCGGGCACCCTTCGGCTTGTGGCCGGTGCCGCCCTCAGGCTTCGACTTGTCCGGTCAGGCCAGCGCCTCGCGCGGCTTGCCGAGCATGCGGTCGCAGGCCACGGCACCCACCAGGGTCACCACCGAAGGTACCAGCCAGGCCATGCCGGCATCACTCAATGGCAGGTGCGCCATGAAGTCTGGCAACACGTGGGCAAGGCTGCTGCCCTTGATCGCATCGACCATGCCGAACAACAGCGACACCAGCATCACCGGTGCCAGGATGCGCGTTGGCGAGTTCCACAGGTCTTTCACGAAGCTCAGGCCAACCACCACGATGCACGGCGGATAGATGGCGGTGAGCACCGGGATCGAGAACATGATCAGCTTGGTCAGGCCAAGGTTGGAAATCAGCAGCGAGAAGCCGGCGAGGATCACCACCAGCGCGCGGTACGACAGCGGCAGGATCTGGCTGAAGTACTCGGCGCAGGCACAGGTCAGGCCAACCGCGGTCACCAGGCAGGCCAGCGCGATCAGCACGGCCAGGAAGCCGCTGCCCAGGGAGCCGAAGGTGTGCTGTACGTAGGCATGCAGCACCGCCGCACCGTTGGTGGCGTCCGCCGCGATGTCGTGGCTGGTGGCACCCAGGCGGAACAGGCTGATGTAAACCAGGGCCAGCCCGACACCGGCGATCAGGCCGGCGATGATGGCGTAGCGGGTAATCAGCCTCGGCGACTCGACACCGCGCGAGCGAATAGCATTGACAATGACGATACCGAACACCAGGGCACCCAGGGTATCCATGGTCAGGTAGCCATCGGAGAAGCCCTTGGAGAACGCAGCGGCGGCATAGGCAGGCTGTGCGTCACCGATGGTACCGGCGGGCAAGGCGAAGGCAGCGATGCCCAGTACGGCCAGGGCAATGATCTTCAACGGTGCCAGGAAGCGGCCCACGGTGTCGAGCAACTTGCCAGGGTACATGGACACGGCCAGCACGACGATGAAGTACACCAGGCTGTAGATGAACAGCGCCAGCGGGCTTTCACCGGTCAGCGGTGCAACGCCCACTTCGAACGACACGGTCGCGGTACGCGGGGTGGCGAACAGTGGGCCTACCGACAGGTAGCACACGGCCGCCAGCAAGCCACCGAAGAACTTGCCGATCGGGCTGCTCAGGGCATCCATGCCGCCACCGACCTTGGCCAGGGCGACCACGGTGATGACCGGCAGGCCGACGGCAGTCACCAGGAAGCCCAGTGCAGCCATCCATACATGCGGGCCAGACTGCAGGCCGACGATAGGCGGGAAGATGATATTGCCTGCACCCACGAAAAGCGCAAACGTCATAAAGCCAAGCGCCAGGATATCCTGGCCTTTGAGAACTTTCATTTAAGGTAGTACCACACTGCTGAAATCGGGATTCGAGAGGGGATTTCCCTTTGGGTAAGGGGAAATGCTGCCCGGCTTGATAGGCCAGACCCGTTTAGCGTGTCGTTCCCTTTTGGGGTACGGGCACAGAGTGAACGCGTAATGTAACTGTTTTGTCAGTCAAACGCACTGGCACAGTGCTGCTTGTCCGATGTGCGTACATGTTTGTCGTCTGCGCGACCGAGGACAGCAGGCATTATCCTCGGATTGAAACATTCGTCTGCGTGAAAATTCCTATTAAACCTGTCGAAGAATCTCTATCGCCAGCACCGGCCTCTTCGCGGGTAAACCCGCTCCTACGAACCCCACATACGACAAAGGCCACCCGAAGGTGGCCTCTGTGCGCGTGGGGGGTGTAGCAGTATTACTTCTTGGCTTCCCAGCCAGTCAGCTCGGCCAGGGCCTTGCCGATGTCAGCCAGCGAACGCACGGTTTTCACACCCGCGTCCTGCAGGGCGGCGAACTTCTCGTCCGCAGTACCCTTGCCACCGGAGATGATGGCGCCAGCGTGGCCCATGCGCTTGCCCGCAGGTGCGGTAACACCGGCGATGTAGGAAACGACAGGCTTGGTCACGTGGGCCTTGATGTAGGCCGCGGCTTCTTCTTCAGCCGAACCGCCGATCTCACCGATCATCACGATCGCTTCGGTCTTCGGGTCTTCCTGGAACAGCTTCAGGATGTCGATGAAGTTGGAGCCCGGGATCGGGTCACCGCCGATGCCGACGCAGGTCGACTGGCCGAAGCCGGCGTCGGTGGTCTGCTTCACAGCTTCGTAGGTCAGGGTGCCGGAACGCGAAACGATACCGACCTTGCCTGGCAAGTGGATGTGGCCTGGCATGATGCCGATCTTGCACTCGCCCGGGGTGATGACACCTGGGCAGTTAGGGCCGATCAGGGTCACGCCCAGCTCGTCGCACTTGACCTTGGCATCCAGCATGTCCAGGGTAGGAATGCCTTCGGTGATGCAGACGATCAGCTTGATGCCGCCAAAGGCAGCTTCCAGGATCGAGTCTTTGCAGAACGGAGCGGGTACGTAGATGACCGAAGCGTCAGCGCCGGTAGCTTCCACGGCTTCCTTGACGGTGTTGAACACCGGCAGGCCCAGGTGGGTGGTGCCACCCTTGCCTGGGGTTACGCCGCCGACCATCTTGGTGCCGTAGGCAATGGCCTGTTCGGAGTGGAAAGTACCCTGCGAGCCGGTGAAGCCCTGGCAGATGACTTTGGTATCTTTATTGATCAGGACGCTCATTACTTGCCCTCCGCAGCTTTGACAACTTGTTGAGCAGCGTCGGTCAGGCTGGTTGCCGCAATGATGTTCAAACCGCTTTCTGCCAGTACTTTAGCGCCCAGTTCGGCGTTGTTGCCTTCGAGGCGAACGACGACCGGAACTTTAACGCCGACTTCTTTCACTGCACCAATGATGCCTTCGGCAATCATGTCGCAGCGAACGATGCCGCCGAAGATGTTGACCAGAACGGCCGCGACATTGCTGTCGGACAGAATGATCTTGAACGCTTCGGTAACGCGCTCTTTGGTAGCACCACCGCCAACGTCGAGGAAGTTGGCCGGCTTGCCGCCGTGCAGGTTGACGATGTCCATGGTACCCATGGCCAGGCCGGCACCGTTGACCATGCAGCCGATGTTGCCTTCAAGGGCAACGTAGTTCAGTTCGAACTTGGCAGCGTGGGCTTCACGGGCGTCGTCCTGCGACGGGTCGTGGAAGGTTTTCAGCTTCGGCTGACGGTACATGGCGTTGGCGTCGATGTTGATCTTGGCATCGAGGCAGTGCAGGTCGCCATCGGCCTTGATCACCAGCGGGTTCACTTCCAGCAGCGCCAGGTCATGATCCTTGAACAGCTTGGCCAGGCCAACGAAGATCTTGGCAAACTGTTGAACTTGCTTGCCTTCCAGGCCCAGCTGGAAAGCCAGCTCGCGACCCTGGAACGGCTGAGCGCCGACCAGTGGGTCGATGGTGGCCTTGAGGATTTTCTCAGGCGTTTCGTGAGCGACTTTCTCGATGTCCACGCCACCTTCGGTGGAAGCCATGAACACGATACGGCGGCTCGAACGATCGACTACAGCGCCCAGGTACAGCTCTTTGGCGATGTCAGTGCAGGATTCGACCAGAATCTTGGAGACGGGTTGACCGTTGGCATCGGTCTGGTAGGTAACCAGATTCTTGCCCAACCACTGTGCAGCGAACGCCTTGGCGTCTTCCTTGCTGCGAACCAGCTTTACGCCGCCCGCTTTACCGCGACCACCCGCGTGAACCTGGGCTTTTACAACCCACTCGTTCCCGCCGATCTTGTCGCAGGCTTCTGCAGCTTGCTCAGGGGTGTCGACTGCGAAACCCTTGGAAACTGGCAGGCCGTATTCAGCGAACAGCTGCTTACCCTGATACTCGTGAAGATTCATGCTTTTTACCGTCTTCGTTAGGTACTGCGCTTCGGCGCTGCGCCATCAGTGGCGCCGCACCACCTGTGACCGTTGACCCCGGGTTTCCCGTGTGATCCGGTCCGGCGGACTTTCCGCGGTGAGTCATGCACGCAAGACTCACGACGGGCAGCCCGCCGTGGTTTCTTATAATTAACGCTTCTTACGGTTGGCCACGTGAATGGCGCCGCCATTCACCGCCAGCGCTGCTTCATGCAACGCTTCGGACAGGGTTGGATGGCTGAAGACCATCATGCCCAGATCCTCGGCACTGGTGCCGAATTCCATTGCGATTGCGCCCTGCTGCACCAGTTCGGCAGCCGATGGGCCAATCACGTGAACACCCAGAACGCGGTCGGTCTTGGCATCGGCGATGACCTTGACGAAACCACCGGTGTCGTTGGCAGCCATCGCACGGCCGCTGGCCGCGAACGGGAAGGTGCCCACGTTAACCTCAACGCCCTCGGCCTTCAAGGCCTGTTCGGTCTTGCCGACCCACGCGATTTCCGGGTGGGTGTAGATGACCGATGGGATCAGGTCGTAGTTCATCTGGGCCTTGTGGCCCTTGATGCGCTCAACGACCATGATGCCCTCTTCCGAAGCCTTGTGGGCCAGCATCATGCCGCGTACCACGTCACCGATGGCGTACACGCCAGGAACGCTGGTGGCGCAGTAATCGTCGACGAAGATGTAGCCACGCTCGTCGATGGTCACGCCGCTGTCGGCAGCCAGCAGATCGGTAGTCACCGGGCGACGGCCGACTGCAACAATCAGCTTGTCGAAGGTGATCTTCTGCTCGCCTTCGGCGTTGGTGTAGGTCACTTCGACTTCATTGCCGTTGACTTTCGAGCCGGTGACGCGAGCGCCCAGCTTGATGTCCAGGCCTTGCTTGGTCAGGATCTTCTGGGCTTCTTTCGACACGGCGGTGTCGGCAGCCATCAGGAAGGTGTCCAGGGCTTCCAGGACGGTCACTTCAGCACCCAGGCGAGCCCATACCGAGCCCAGCTCCAGGCCGATCACGCCTGCACCGATAACGCCCAGGCGCTTCGGTACGGCCTGGAATTCCAGGGCGCCGGTGGAGTCGACGATGACGTTCTGGTCGACCGGGGCCGGCGGAATGTCGATCGGGCGCGAGCCGGAAGCCAGGATCACGTTCTCGGCTTCGATGACTTCGGTGGTGCCGTCAGCTTTGGTGACTTCGACTTTCTTGCCGGCCAGCAGCTTGCCGTGGCCTTGGATCGAAGTGACGCCGTTGGCCTTGAACAGGGTGGCAACGCCACCGGTCAGGTTCTTGACGATGCCCGCCTTGCGGCCAACCATCGCGGCCACGTCCATCTTCACTTCGCCAGTGGAGATACCGTGGACGTTGAAGCTCTCTTTGGCTTCCTTGTATTTCCAGGAGCTGTCCAGCAGCGCCTTGGAAGGAATGCAACCTACGTTCAGGCAGGTGCCGCCCAAGGCCAGCTTGCCCTCGGCGTCGGTGTACTTCTCGATACAGGCAGTCTTCAGACCAAGTTGTGCGGCCTTGATGGCAGCTACATAGCCGCCTGGGCCTGCACCGATTACCACTACGTCGAATTTCTGGGTCATAAAAGATTCCTTATCAGCTACAAGCTACAAGCCGCGAACCGCGCGGCATGGCTTCTCGCGAAGCCAGGCCCGGCACGGTACGCAGCCAGAGGGTTAGATGTCCAGCAGCAGGCGGGACGGATCTTCCAGCAGGTTCTTGATAGTGACCAGGAAGGTTACCGCTTCCTTGCCGTCGATCAGGCGGTGATCGTACGACAGCGCCAGGTACATCATCGGGCGAATCACGACCTGGCCATTGATGGCCATCGGGCGCTGGATGATGTTGTGCATGCCGAGAATGGCGGCCTGCGGCGGGTTGACGATCGGGGTCGACATCATCGAACCGAAGGTGCCACCGTTGGTGATGGTGAAGGTACCACCGGTCATCTCTTCGATGGACAGTTTGCCGTCACGGGCCTTCTTGCCGAAGGTAGCGATGCCGTTCTCGATTTCAGCCAGGCTCATCGACTCGGCGTTACGCAGCACCGGCACCACCAGGCCACGGTCGCTGGACACGGCAACACCGACGTCGGCGAAGCCGTGGTAGACGATGTCGTTGCCGTCGATCGAGGCGTTGACAGCCGGGAAGCGTTTCAGCGCTTCGGTGGCAGCCTTGACGAAGAACGACATGAAGCCCAGGCGCACGCCATTGTGGGTCTTCTCGAACAGGTCCTTGTACTTCGAACGCAGGGCCATGACTTCGGTCATGTCCACTTCGTTGAAGGTGGTCAGCATTGCCATGTTCGACTGGGCTTCGACCAGACGCTCGGCGATCTTGGCACGCAGGCGGGTCATCGGCACGCGCTTCTCGGTACGGTCGCCAGCGGCGACGACAACCGGGGCAGCGGCAGCAGCGGCAGGCTTGGCAGCCGGTGCAGCGGCAGGAGCCGACTTCTTGTTGGCAACAGCAGCAACCACGTCTTCCTTGGTGACGCGACCGCCTTTACCGGTGCCTGCCACGGTAGCCAGGTCGATGCCGTTTTCTTCAGCCAGCTTGCGCGCAGCCGGGGCAGCGATCGGGTCATCTTCGCCGGCGTCAGCGCTGGCAGCGGCCGGAGCAGCTGCAGGTGCGGCGGCCGCGGCAGGCGCGGCGGCAGCACCGCCTTCAACGATCGAACCCAGCAATTCGTCGGACAGGACGGTGTCGCCCTCGCCCTTGACGATGTCGCCCAGCACGCCATCGGCAGTCGCCAGTACTTCCAGGACAACCTTGTCAGTCTCGATGTCGACGATCAGCTCGTCACGCTTGACGGCTTCGCCCGGCTTCTTGTGCCAGGTGGCAACGGTGCCATCGGCAACCGATTCCGGGAAGGTTGGGGCTTTGATCTCGATAGCCATTATCTGTGTTTCCTTAAATTCGGTTTCAGGTGCGCGAAGGCGTTAGACAGTGAAGGCGTCTTGCAGCAGTTTTTCCTGCTGTTCGGCGTGCTTCGAAGCGTAACCACAGGCTGGCGCGGCAGAAGCGTCGCGACCGGCGTATTCCAGGACCAGTGCCTTGTTGTGGCGGCCCAGGATACGGCGCATGTGGTGCTGGCTGCTGTACCAGGCACCCTGGTTCATCGGCTCTTCCTGACACCAGACCGCATGCTTGAGGTTGGTGTAAGGGGCGAGGATTTCGACCAGATCGTCCTCAGGGAACGGATACAGCTGCTCGATACGCAGGATGGCGATGTCTTCGCGGCCTTCGGCACGGCGTTTTTCCAGCAGGTCGTAGTAGACCTTGCCGCTGCACAGCACCAGACGCTCGACCTTGGCCGGATCGATTGCGTCGATTTCCGGGATCACGGTCTGGAACGAGCCTTCTGCCAGGTCTTCCAGGGTCGAGATGGCCAGCTTGTGGCGCAGCAGCGACTTCGGCGTCAGGACGACCAGCGGCTTGCGCAGCGGGCGAATGACCTGGCGACGCAGCAGGTGGTAAATCTGTGCCGGCGTCGTCGGTACGCAGACCTGGATGTTGTGCTCGGCGCACAGCTGCAGGTAACGCTCCAGACGCGCGGAGGAGTGCTCCGGCCCCTGCCCTTCATAGCCGTGTGGCAGCAGCATGGTCAGGCCACACAGGCGGCCCCACTTGTGCTCACCACTGGTGATGAACTGGTCGATCACCACTTGCGCACCGTTGGCGAAGTCGCCGAACTGGGCTTCCCAGATCACCAGCGCGTTCGGCATGGTGGTGGAGTAGCCGTATTCGAAGGCCAGTACCGCCTCCTCGGACAGGAACGAATCGTACAGATCGAAACGTGGCTGGCCAGGGAACAGGTTCTGCAACGGAATGTAGGTGCTGGCGTCCTTCTGGTTGTGCAGCACCGCGTGACGGTGCGAGAAGGTGCCACGGCCGATGTCCTGGCCGGTCATGCGGATCGGGTGACCTTCGAACTGCAGGGTGGCGTAAGCCATGGTCTCTGCATAACCCCAGTTGATCGGCAAGCCACCGGCCTGCATCTTCTGACGGTCTTCGTAGATCTTCGACACCTGACGCTGGACCACGAAACCTTCCGGCAGCTCGAGCAGCTTGGCCGACAGATCCTGCAGGGTCTTGAGGTCGAAACGGGTGTCGTGACGCGCGGTCCAGGCATGGCCCAGGTACGGACGCCAGTCGACGAACAGCTCGCGGTTCGGCTCCTTGACCAGGCTTTTCACCACGTGCAGGCCATTGTCCAGCGCGTTGCGGTACTCGTCGATCTTGGCCTGAGCGCGCTCGGCGTCGATGCGACCGGCCTGGATCAGCTGCTCGGCATACAGCTCACGGGTAGTGCGCTGCTTGCTGATTTGCTGGTACATCAGCGGCTGGGTGCCGTTCGGCTCGTCAGCCTCGTTGTGGCCACGGCGACGGTAGCAGACCAGGTCGATGACCACGTCACGCTTGAACTGCATGCGGTAGTCGATGGCCAGCTGGGTGACGAACAGCACGGCTTCCGGGTCATCGCCGTTCACGTGCAGGATCGGTGCCTGGATCATCTTGGCAACGTCGGTCGCGTACTCGGTGGAGCGCGCATCCAGTGGGTTGCTGATGGTGAAACCAACCTGGTTGTTGATCACGATGTGCACGGTACCGCCGGTCTTGAAACCGCGGGTCTGCGACATCTGGAAGGTTTCCATGACCACGCCCTGGCCAGCGAACGCAGCGTCGCCGTGGATCGAGATAGGCAGCACCTTGTCGCCAACGGTGTCGTTGCGGCGGTCCTGACGGGCGCGCACCGAACCCTCGACCACCGGCGAAACGATTTCCAGGTGGGACGGGTTGAACGCCATGGCCAGGTGCACTTCGCCACCCGGGGTCATCACGTTCGAGGAGAAGCCCTGGTGATACTTCACGTCACCGGAGCCCAGCTCGTTCATCTTCTTGCCTTCGAACTCGTCGAACAGCTCGCGCGGGTTCTTGCCGAAGGTGTTCACCAGCACGTTCAGGCGGCCACGGTGGGCCATGCCGATCACGACCTCCTTGGCGCCGTAAGAGCCGGAACGCTGGATCATTTCATCCAGCATCGGAATCAGGCTCTCGCCGCCTTCAAGGCCGAAACGCTTGGTGCCCGGGTACTTGGTGCCCAGGTACTTTTCCAGGCCCTCACCGGCGGTCACGCGCTCGAGCAGGTGGGCCTGCACGTCAGCGGAAAACTCCGGACGGCCGCGCACGCTTTCCAGGCGCTGCTGGAACCAGCTGCGCTGCTCGGAATCGACGATGTGGGTGAATTCGGCGCCAATGGTGCGACAATATGTCTTCTGGAGTGCATCGAAGATGTCGCGTAGGCTCGCCTCCTCTTTGCCGATGAACAGGTCGCCGGCACGGAAGGTCGTATCAAGATCGGCATTGGTCAAGCCGTAGTGATTGATCGACAGGTCTACGGGCGCAGGGCGCTGCCACAACCCCAACGGGTCGAGCTTGGCAGCCTGATGGCCGCGCATACGATAGGCCTGGATCAGTCGCAGAACTTCAACCTGCTTCTTCTCGTGTTCACTGCTCACGCTCCCGGCGGAAACCGGTTGGGCGCGGCGCTGGTTCTTTGCCAGCAGTACGAAATGGTCGCGGATTGTCGAGTGCGATACATCAGTAGCGGTGCTGCCGTCGGCTGGCAACTTCTGGAAGTAAGTGCGCCACTCTTCTGGCACAGCGTTAGGGTCGTGCAGGTAGAGCTCGTAGAGCTCTTCCACATATGCAGCGTTACCACCTGAAAGGTGGGCGCTATCCCACATGCGCTGCATCACGCTTTCTTGCATGCTTGGTCACCCTCGATTAGGGGACTGATCGGCGAGAGCCACAGCAAACCTGGAAAAGTCCGAAAACAGCGACTGAACCACGCCACTTGGATCCTGCTGATTTTCCGGGTACCAGCCCGGAAAGCCCCTGCTGGTCTCATATCTTCATAGGTAATGAACGCGGGCTTTGTGGGCCCTTGTTCGGGTTTTACCTCAGTGCGGGCTCACCACCCGCACCTCGGCTTACTGCAGGTACAACGCTTTGTATCAGGTGCCGCTTTGCAGCAGCATGTTACGTACGTGACCGATTGCCTTGGTCGGGTTCAGACCTTTCGGGCAAACGTTTACGCAGTTCATGATCCCGCGGCAGCGGAATACGCTGAACGGGTCATCCAGGGACGCCAGGCGCTCCTGAGTCTTGGTATCGCGGCTGTCGGCAAGGAAGCGGTAGGCTTGCAGCAAGGCTGCCGGGCCCAGGAACTTGTCCGGGTTCCACCAGAACGACGGGCAGGAAGTCGAGCAGCACGCGCACAGGATGCACTCGTACAGGCCGTCCAGCTTGTCACGGTCTTCCGGCGACTGCAGGCGCTCGATGGCCGGGGCCGGGGTGTCGTTCTGCAGGAACGGCTTCACCTTCTCGTACTGCTTGTAGAAGATGCTCATATCGACCACCAGGTCACGAATGACCGGCAGGCCTGGCAGAGGACGCAGAACCAGCTTGCCGCCCTTCACCACCGCCGACAGCGGGGTGATGCAGGCCAGGCCGTTCTTGCCGTTCATGTTCATGCCGTCGGAACCGCAAACGCCTTCACGGCAGGAGCGACGGTACGAGAAACCCTCGTCCTTTTCCTTGATCAGTGCCAATACATCCAGCACCATCAGGTCCTTGCCGCCGGTATCGACGTCGAACGACTCCATTTTTGGCGCCGAGTCGGTGTCCGGGTTGTAACGATAAACTTCGACTTTCAACATAGCAGCCACCCTTAGTAAGTCCGGACTTTTGGTTCGAAGGCTGGAACAGTCTTCGGCGCAAAGTTGACGCCGCGCTTGGCAACGCGCTTCTCACCCGGGTAGTACAGGGTGTGGCACAGCCAGTTTTCGTCGTCACGGTCTTCGAAGTCTTCACGGGCGTGAGCGCCGCGGGACTCTTTACGGGCTTCCGCCGCGATGGCGGTAGCTTCGGCAACTTCCAGCAGGTTCTGCAGCTCCAGCGCTTCGATACGCGCGGTGTTGAAGGCCTGGGACTTGTCGTTGATCTTGACGTTGGCGATACGGTCACGCAGACCGGCCAGTTGCTCGATACCCTTCTGCATGTATTCGCCAGTACGGAATACACCGAAGTAGTTCTGCATGCAGCTCTGCAGCTCGCGCTTCAGGCTGGCAACGTCTTCACCGCTGGTACGCTCGTTGAGCTTGTTCAGGCGGTTCAGGGCAACATCGACGTCGGTGTCGCTGGCGTCGCGGTATTCCACGCCTTCGCTCAGCGCCTTCTCCAGGTGCAGGCCGGCAGCACGGCCGAACACCACCAGGTCGAGCAGCGAGTTGCCGCCCAGGCGGTTGGCACCGTGAACCGATACGCACGCCACTTCACCTACGGCGAACAGGCCCGGGATGATGTGATCCTGACCGTCGGCGTCCATGGTGATGGCCTGGCCATGAATGTTGGTGGCAACGCCGCCCATCATGTAGTGGCAGGTCGGCACGACCGGCACCGGCGCGACCACAGGGTCGACGTGGGCGAAGGTCTTGGACAGTTCGCAGATACCTGGCAGGCGGCTGTGCAGCACTTCCTCGCCCAGGTGGTCCAGCTTCAGCAGTACGTGGTCCTTGTTCGGGCCCACGCCATTGCCGGCGATGATTTCCTTGACCATGGAACGGGCAACCACGTCGCGGCCGGCCAGGTCTTTGGCGTTCGGCGCGTAACGCTCCATGAAGCGCTCGCCGTGGGCGTTGATCAGGTAGCCACCTTCACCGCGGCAACCTTCGGTGACCAGTACACCGGCGCCGGCGATACCGGTCGGGTGGAACTGCCACATCTCGATGTCCTGCACCGGCACGCCTGCACGCAGGGCCATGCCGATACCGTCACCGGTATTGATCAGGGCGTTGGTGGTGGACGCGTAGATACGGCCTGCACCGCCAGTGGCCAGCACGGTGGCCTTGGACTTGATGTACAGGGTTTCGCCGGTTTCGATGCAGATGGCGATCACACCCACGAATGCGCCGTCCTGGTTCTTCACCAGGTCAACTGCATAGTACTCGTTGAGGAACGTGGTGCCCGCTTTCAGGTTGCCCTGGTACAGGGTGTGCAGCAGCGCGTGACCGGTACGGTCCGAAGCGGCACAGGTACGGGCGGCCTGGCCACCTTTACCGAAGTCCTTGGACTGACCACCGAACGGGCGCTGATAGATGCGGCCGGTTTCGGTGCGCGAGAACGGCAGACCCATGTGGTCCAGTTCGAAGACCGCAGCCGGGCCTTCCTGACACATGTATTCGATAGCGTCCTGGTCACCGATGTAGTCGGAACCCTTGACGGTATCGTACATGTGCCAGCGCCAGTCGTCGTTCGGGTCGGCCGAAGCGATGGCGCAGGTGATGCCGCCCTGGGCGGATACGGTGTGCGAACGGGTCGGGAAGACCTTGGTGACTACGGCAGTCTTGTGGCCGCCTTGAGCCAGTTGCAGCGCTGCGCGCATGCCGGCGCCGCCGCCACCGATGATGATGGCGTCGAAGGAAATGGTTGGAATGCTAGCCATGGATCAGATACCCCAGAGAATCTGCACACCCCAGACGAAGTAAGCGAACATCGCAACGCCGCATACCGCCTGGAACAGGAAACGAATCGCAGTTGCCGACTTGCCGAACGACATAGGCGTCAGGTAGTCGGTTGCAATGGTCCACATGCCAACCCAGGCGTGAGCGCCCAGGGCAACGAGGGCCAGCAGACTGAAGATCCGCATCGCGTTGTTGGAGAACAGACCATGCCACTGGGTGTAGTCGATGCCTGGGTGGGCGACCACGTAGCCGATCAGGAAGAGGAAGTAAGCCGCGAGAACGACCGCAGAAACGCGCTGCGCCATCCAGTCATAGAGGCCCGAACGCGACAGGTTCGTGACATTGGTTACCATACCCAAACTCCCACCAGAACGATCAGCACCACGGAGATGACGATCACGATTTTCGAGCCCAGCTTGCCGCCTTCCAGCGTCTCACCGATACCCATGTCCATGATCAGGTGACGAACACCTGCCACGAGGTGATAAAGCAGGGCGGACAGCAGACCCCAGGTCACGAACTTGGCCAGCGGGCTGGTCAGACACGCCTTCACCTCACCGAAGCCTTCCTCGGAACCCAGCGACTTGCCCAGTGCATAAAGCATGATGGCAAGGCCGATGAACAGGATGACGCCGGAGATACGGTGCAGGATGGACGTGTACGCAGTGACGGGGAGCTTGATGGTCCTTAGGTCTAGGTTTACAGGTCGTTGGCTTTTCACGGCTTTTTTCACACTGAAGAGCCCCTAGCGAATCAGGGCAAAGTTGTTGGTAAGTGTACTGGTCAGGTACCCACCACCCAGGGAACGGCGACCCCCAGCAGTTCGGGCTTGCAAGCCCCTGGCGGTCGGGTGCCGAGTATAGACAGTTAGGCTGCTTATGACAACGTGACGGGGTAGCCCAAATAGCGCATTGCCTTTAATGAACAAAAGGCGTAAATGGGCGAGAATTTCGGGAAAAATCAGGCTTGAATGCCTGATTCAACAAGCCTTTAGGCAAATTGACATCTGAATTTATCCCTCTATAGTGGTGCGGGCCCTGCGTGGGGGGTCTGTCTGATGATTTCAAGCATTAATAGGAGGCCACATGGCTGACAAAAAAGCGCAGTTGGTCATCGAGGGCGCTGCCCCCGTCGAGCTGCCCATTTTAACCGGCACCGTTGGTCCTGATGTAATCGACGTCCGCGGGTTAGGGGCCACTGGTCACTTCACCTTCGACCCAGGTTTCATGGCGACTGCCTCGTGCGAGTCGAAGATCACCTATATTGACGGCGACAAAGGTATCCTGCTGCACCGCGGCTACCCGATCGAGCAACTCGCCGAACAGTCCGACTACCTCGAAACCTGCTACCTGCTGCTCAACGGCGAACTGCCGAATGCCGAGCAGAAGGCCCAGTTCGTCAGCACCGTCAAGAACCACACCATGGTTCACGAGCAGCTGAAGTCCTTCTTCAACGGCTTCCGCCGCGACGCTCACCCGATGGCGGTGATGTGCGGCGTGGTCGGCGCCCTGTCGGCGTTCTATCACGACTCCCTGGACATCAATAACCCGCAACACCGCGAAATCTCCGCGGTGCGCCTGGTCGCCAAGATGCCGACCCTGGCTGCGATGGTTTACAAGTACTCCATGGGCCAGCCGATGATGTACCCGCGCAACGACCTGTCGTACGCGGAAAACTTCCTGCACATGATGTTCAACAC
>Ga0315336_1000413_pt1 | contig 124189 bp, 87 predicted proteins | sample ASW5metaG_FD_204512 | JGI IMG/M metagenome (GOLD analysis project Ga0315336, IMG submission 204512) | Ammonia-oxidizing marine archaeal communities from Monterey Bay, California, United States - ASW #5 | ecosystem: Environmental > Aquatic > Marine > Intertidal zone | place: USA: California... | reverse complement strand
GAACTCGCCGTGTCGAGACGCGATCCCGCCAGTTTCCAGAAGTGGTACGACCTTCGAGAACGCGTCTTGCCGAAGGCTCGGGCATCTTCAGCCAAGGCGCATCTGCAGTGGGCCTGCGGCGAAGCACTGGACCGACTCGGCACGGCGACGCCGGCTGAGCTGGCGGCGTACTTTCGGGTCGTGCCATTCGCCGATGCACGTCAGTGGTGCGCAGCTGGTGTGGCTGACGGCACGTTGGTCGAGATTGCTGTTGAGCGGCTGGATGCCGCGCAGCCGGCGAGATGTGTGGCACGACCAGGTGTGCGTAGGAGAGCTGACCGAGCTGCGAGGGCACCGGTGCTGGGCGACGACCGCGGCATTCGGCTGCTGTGTCCCTTTGATCCGGTGATCCGCGATCGTAACCGACTCAAGCGACTGTTCAACTTTGACTACCGCTTCGAGGCCTTTGTGCCCGCTGCCAAACGCGTGTACGGCTACTACGTGTTGCCCATCTTGGAAGGCGACCGCTTGATCGGCCGCGTCGACTTGAAAACCGATCGGCAGGCCGATGTGCTTCGCGTCAAAGGCGTGTGGTGGGAGAACGGCGTCAAGGTGACGCGGGCGCGCAAGAGCATGCTCAATGCAGAGCTGGCATCGATGGCCGACTTTGTAGGCGTGTCACGCGTGGGCTGATAGCACGCCGTCAAGCAAACGCAGCGTCATGTCTATGTCCGCTTCGCTGAGCACCATCGGCGGCTTGATCTTGATGACATTGTGCAATGGGCCGTCGGTACTCAACAATACACCGCGGTCGCACATGGCATTGACCACCTGACTGGCAAGCGCTGCGGCCGGTTCCTTGGTGCCGCGATCCTCGACAAGTTCAATGCCTAGGAACAAGCCATTGCCGCGCACATCACCGATGCACGCGTGCGTGTTCTGCAACGTATGAAGCCCGTTGCAAAACCGCTCACCCAACACCCTTGCACGCGCCTGCAATCCCTCGTCCTCGATGACATCCAATACCGCATTACCCACTGCCGCTGACACCGGATTGCCGCCGAACGTGGAAAAGAACTCCATCCCACCGTCAAAGGCTTCCGCAATGGCACGCGTTATGATGACCGCCCCCATCGGATGTCCATTTCCGATGGGCTTGCCCAGCACCACGATGTCAGGGACGACGCCGTGCAACTGAAATCCCCACATGGCATGGCCCACCCGACCGAAGCCCACTTGGACCTCGTCAGCAATACAGACGCCACCAGCGGCGCGTACATAGGCATAGGCCGATTCCAAATATCCCGCCGGCAACGGCACCTGCCCGCCGCACGACAACAGACTCTCAGCGAAAAAACCGGCGATCGACCGCCCGTGGCTGGACGCCTCACCAATGACGCGGCCGACTTCAGTTGCATATGCCGCCCCAACGTCTTCGCCGCTGTGCTCGCCGCGATAGACATCTGGCGATGGCACCACGTGCACCCAGTCTGGACACCCCCCGCCACCGTGTCCATTGAACTTGTACGGACTCATCGCAATGCAGTTAGCCGTGCTGCCGTGATAAGCATGGTCGATGACCAACACATCGTTGGCTCCGGAGGACGCCTGTGCTAGCCGCAATGCCAGTTCATTCGCCTCGGAACCACTGTTCACGAACATGCACGTGTCCAGGCCGTCGGGCATGGTGTCCGTGAGCCTTCTGGCATACTCGACCACAGCGGCATGCAGATAGCGCGTGTTTGTATTGAGCCGCTGGGCCTGCGTCGCCAAGGCCCGCACCACATGCGGATGACAGTGACCGACATGACACACGTTGTTGACCAAGTCCAGATACGGACGGCCATCCGACGCGTATAGAAACTGCCCACGGCCCCGAACAATGTGCAGCGGAGACTGGTAACTGAGACTCAGAACCGCCGGAAGCTGCGCCTGCCGAGCCTCTCGCAAAGCCGCTGTGTCCACGCCCGGACCACGATGCACGCAACACAGCGCGCACAACAGCAACTCCGCGTCGCGGGGCGCTGTATCGACATGTGCAAGCAACGCGGTACTTGTGGACTGCAGTGACGTTGCGTTGGATGCCCCATCGGCCGCACGCTGGGCTGCAACGCACGCACTGGTCGCCATGCGCGCCAGCACCAGTGGAAACAACGCCTGCTGTTCGTCTGCTGTCAAGGGCCGGATCGCATCGTAAGCGCCGATCAGCGTGGCTGCGTCCGCGAGCGATGCATTCGCATGCTGCAAGGCATACGCCACTGTGATCGCGATGTCCTGCACGTACGCGCCACATAGACAATCGCCCAGATCAAGCACTCCGGAGACAGCACCGTCTTCCAACAACACGTTTTCGTCGTTGAAGTCGCCGTGCAGCATGCCATGAGGACAATCCGACACATCGCTGGCCGCATGCAGATGCAGGGCGTACTCAAGGGCTTGACCCAGCGAGCCGTCTTTCACCACCGCAATCGCCGCACGGTGCTGTTGCGCTTCCGCGAGATCCCACGCGTGCGTGCGATCGGCGTGTGGGTGCTCGAACATGGCCAAGGCGCCGTGCACCTTCGCCAGTGCGGCGCCGATGGCGGGGAGTGCGGCGTTGGGATCGTCGGTGTCGCCCCACGGCGTGCCGGGCAGCCGGGTGAGCAGGCGTGCTGTGGACGGGTAGTTGTCGAACGTAACCGGCACCAAAGTGCTGCCATTCGTGGACGGAAGCGTCTCGGCGACCGGGAGACCAGCATCTGCCAAGGTCGCAGTCACGGCATCTTCAAGTTCGGGGTCGGCCTGCGGTTCAACGCTGATCTTGAGTACAGCGGCATCGAAGAGCACGTTGAAGTTCTCGCCGGGAAGCCGCGTTGGTGTGCCGTCGACACCCCAGTGCTCGCCGGCGATGGCCGCCGCCTGACTCAGGAGATCACTTTGGATAGAGGCAACCACGAACAAAGCCTACCCCTATGCTGCCGTCCATGCGAATGCTCACAACTGCCGTGCTGACCCTGTTGCTGACCTGTTGCTCATACGCCCCCAAAGACGGCGGCTTGTGTGCCTGTGGCCCGGACTGCGCCTGCGCGCCGTGCAAATGCCCGACTGTCCCAACCCCGGTCAACGCTGCTGCTGAACCAATCCAGTTGTTCAATGGCCAGAACTTGGATGGCTGGCGGGCCGTGTATCGAAGTGGCCCCGGCGACATGAACATCGCGTGGAGCGTCAAGGACGGCATCCTGCGCTGCGAAGGCCAGCCCATCGGCTACATGCAGACCACGGAAAACTATGAGTCCTTCAGGTTGGTGGTCGAATGGCGATTCGATCCTGCCAAGGGGGCCGGCAACAGCGGTGTACTGCTGCGCGTCACGGGCGCCGATCGCGTGTGGCCTCGCTCCATTGAAGCGCAACTGCACTCTCGCAACGCCGGGGACATCTGGAACATCGGCAATTTTCCGATGCAGGCCGCCGGCGATCGGACGCACGGCCGCCGCACCGTCAAGGCGCACGACACCAACGAGAAGCCACTGGGCGAATGGAACCACTACAAGATCACGCTCGATGCGGGAAACCTGTCGCTGGTAATCAATGGCCTAGAGCAGAATGTCGCGACAGATTGCGACGTGATCCTGGGCGGGATCGGTCTGCAGAGCGAAGGCTCGTACATCGAGTTCCGGAAAGTGGAGTTGACGCCGCTGTAGGCGAAGGTGTCTGACCACCTCTTTCTGACCCCTACTTCGTATCAACTTCAGCCGTGGCCGTCGAGTCCGCGGGTAGTTGCCGATAGAACCACACCCACCCATTGCTGGTGCGGTCGTACTCCTCATACTGCTCGCCCTCTTCCCACATGGCACCCAGTTGGGCGTCGATCGCCTCCAGCCGCGACTTCTGCTCGGCCGTCAAAGGCTCGCGGGCGTTCCACAGCGGGATGGCCTCTTGGGTCAATGTACTCCGTCGCGATTCAAACGCCTTCTTCCCGTCAACCTGTTCAGGCGTCAACGTCTGAACGCGTGTGTATGTCGCTCCAAAGTCGCCCACCAGCAGATCATTCAGGCCGTCGCCGTCCCAATCGATCACGTGCACTTTGCAACGAGAGGCGTTACGGACTGGAACCTGCAGTTTGGCGAACATCTCCTTACGACTCATGTCCGGAATGAGCTTGACGGGAGGATCCAGCACGGGCTTGTCGTCGTCACCGGAGTTGTGACAGTATCGAACACCGCCCTCTTCCCCCCCAAAGACGACATCGCTCGTGCCATCGCCGTCCCAATCCGCCCAGTGGATGTTCGAACCACCTCCACTCCACCCGCCGATGTGCTTGCCCGAAGAGTCCTTCAGCTCTGAGCAGTCGGCAGACCACACAGGCGCACTGCGCGTGCCGACATTCTCAATGGTGAATGCGCCGTCCAGCCGCGAACCGATCCACAGATCCAGATCGCCGTCGGCGTCCATGTCGTGCAGCTCGGCTGTCGTGGAGTGAATGTCTTGGACCTTCTTGCCAGCCTTCTTCCAGTACTGCTCGCCAAGTGGCTCCCAGGCCAGCAACACATTGCCGTCTTCGTTCTTGAGTTGGGTAGCCTTGCCATACGTCCCGTCGCCATTACCCTTCCACCAGTACATGTCGCCGGGATACGAAGCGCTGAGCACGTCATCGGTGCCGTCATTGTCGTAGTCGACGAACTGCGGTACGAATGAGACACAGCACGTGATCGGCACACAGGCGGTCTCACCGCCGCCCTGCATGTACGCCCAGTCCTTGAACCGCGGCTGGGTATCCGTGCCGTAGTTTCGATAGACGCGCAGACGGCCGTTGGCCCAGGTGTGCGAGCCGCTGCCTTGCTCATGAACCTCACCTTTGAACGAACCGCTGCCGAACTCACCGACAAGCAGATCACGCGTGCCGTCGCCGTCGAAGTCGTACACATATGGCGCGGCGTGGCCGGTGGTCACGTCGATGGGCTTGCCGTCGGCCTCGATGCGCACCGGTGCGGCAAACTGCGGTCCAGCGACAATGATGGTGGCGAGTACTACGGGCATGTGAGCCCTCCTTCCCTGTACAGGGTCCCCACCTGAGCCTATCCGATTCGCTGACGGTGAGGTTTCGGCACCAGCGGCCTGATGAACGATCAGCACCCGTTGCCATAGTTGGCCAGCACCACAAGCAGATCCTCGACCGTATACGTCGTGCCCCAGCCGGCGATGACCGCCAACACGTCTTCCACGCCCACCACGCCGTCGCCGTTGAAGTCGCCGGGGCACGGTGGCGGCGCATCCGTGTAGATACCCGCCGCATTGGGTCCACCAAGTGCCGCCGCTTCTTCGGCCGACAACACGCGATTCAGGATGGCAGCGTTGGCGCAGTGCACAATGGATACGTCGAAGTCCGGTCCGTCGTCAGTCAACAACCATATTGGCTTGTCGGATCCTTCCCCGAACAGCCAGTCGACGCCGCCATCAAACAAGTGAACCTGCTCGCCATTCACATAGAGCGCATTCTGCGTCTCGGCAAAATTCACCGCATGTACCAGCCGGAACCACTCGCCCAGCGGCCAATCGTCTTCACCGACATAGCCGCCTCCGTAGTTCACGTAGAACCCGCCGTTTCGACAGTCCAGAAACAGTTCCCCGTCATTGGCGTTGTCGGCGTTGCCCTGCCACAGACATTGCAACGAATCGTTCTGATCGGTCGCCAGGAACAGATCTAACACGAACGTGAATTGCCCGATGTCGCCGACGCCCATGCCGCCGTTGCTGGCGTGATCCAGATACATCTCCAGACCGCGGTGGTTCCCAAAGACGTTGTCCAAGCGAATCGCTGAAGCCTGCTGACCATTGATATGCGGCAACGTGCCCCCATTGGTCTGCTCGAACGTCCAGTCCGTACCGTGCGTCATGCCACGGGGCGTCAACGCTGTGGTGCCGTGCGCATTCTCGAACGACACGTCGTCTGCTGGCGCGGGATCGTTGAATCGCCATTCGTCGAGATCCATCAGGAAGATGCCCTTCGCATTCGCGCCGCCAAGATCGGCGATGTCCGCATCGCCCATCATGTCATCGACCAAGGCAAGAGCGCTGCAGGCCACCGGGCCCGTTTCAGAAGCAGGACCGTTGTCCGTCAAGAACCAGGTCCCCAAATCCGTACCGCCGCCCCACCACCAGTCAGGCGCATCGACATCGTCATCACTGACAACCTCGACGCCATCGACGAAGATTGCTGCGGCGCCGGTCGTGTAGTTGCCACGCATGACGAAGCGGAACCAGTCGCCCTGCGGCCAAGCATTCGTGCCAACCTGCCCAGTCCCATTGATGTAGAACCCGCCTGTGTCGCAGTTCAGGAAGATTTCCCCTTGATTCGTATTGGTGTCGTTGCCCTGCACCAGCGCTACCCATCCTGTTTGACCCGGCGTCACATACAGGTCCATAATGACCGTCCATCGGTCGATGTCACCGCCAAAGCCAGGCGCCTGCAGTTCAGTACGCAGGCCACGATTGGCGCCATAGACGTTGTTCATCTGGATATAGCGGCCCGGTTCGCCGTTGATGTGCGGCACATTGAATCCGGTGTTCTGAATGAGCCAGTCCGAGCCCATGGTCAGGCCCGCGGGATAGAGATCCGATACACCACGCGCTGACAGCAACTCCACTTCATCGGCGGGGTTGGCATCGATGAACCGCCATTCATCGGTCCACTGCGTCGGAAAGGACCGCGACGTGGTGAAACTCCATGCGGGTCCGATCAGCACGTCGCCATCACGATGGGCGTCGACCCGCCAGTACACGGCCGTCTGCGGGTCAAGCGACTCCATCTGCAACATGGGGTCGGTCACGGTGGCGACGAAATCGTCATCGAGATCACTGTCGTAGCCCAGATAGACATCCCAAGAGTCTGCACCGATGCAGTCGCCCCACTGCAGGAGCGGATCTCGTGTGGCATCGGCCTGGCCGTCAGGCGGCACAGGCGCATCTGCACCCCAGTCCGAAGAGCCGGACTGAAACTGCATCGGCTGAGACCAGTCGCTCCACTGCAGGCCATCATCGCGATGCCGCACACGCCAATACAAGGTGCTGCAACCTGGCACGGACTGCTGCAACGTGACCCGACTGATGGCCGGGTCGGTCACGTGGTTTTCGGAGTACCAGTAGTCGCCATTCGTCGGCCGATACCAGTTCTCCTTGTTCTTGAGTTCATCGACGACGGGGGCTGACCAGTCAGCGGCATCCGTGGATACTTGCCAGTGGCTTGCCAGGGGGCCGTCGCCGTCCATGTCCTGATAGCCGGTGCTCTCCAACTGCACATCCCACCCGATGACCGGGTCGTCCCCGGGGCCGGGGAAGAGGCCCTGTGGTGTGTACGGCGGATCGTTGAAGCGACGGATCGTGATTTCGTCGACGACCTCGTTGTCACGTTGAATGATGTCGTTACCACGGCTGACGCGTCGCAATGTGAGCGCCGGGTTGGCGCCGGCGGTCGATGTGAAGACGCAGAATCCCCAGTCGACGCGGCTGACGGTGAAGTCCTCGTAGTCGTTGTTCGGGTAGTAGCCCCAGTAGTCGATCGACCCCATCGCCGTCGCGGCGTTGACCATGAGGTGACGGTGGTCGCGACGCTGCCCGCGGGAATAGCCGTGCGTGTGCCCGAAGACGTGCACGCTGGGCTTGCCAGTGAGATCGCTCCAGTCCTCCAATAGTTCCACAACAGCCGTCGTGAAACCCGACTCCCCGGGGGTCCATTGTTCCGACTCATGCGGGTGATGCAACTGCACGATCAGGAAGTCGATCGAGTCCAACGCAGCGGCCTCATCTAACTCACTTTGAAACCAGGCGGTCTGGTCGGCACCGCCGATATTCGAGTCCAGCGAGAGCACGCGTACGTTGCCGTAGTCCGTGGGGTACCACCGCTCGGTGCCGTGTTCGTCGGGCAGATCGAAATACTCGTAGTACAAGTTGGCGTTGGCTTCATGGTTGCCCAGCGCCGGCAGAATCGGCACGTGCTTCAGCAGATCATCAGCCTGGCCGAAAAAGTGATCCGTCCAGTGACTGTGGTTGCTGCCGGTGCTTACCAAATCACCGGGGACCATGAGGAAGCCCGCCGACTGGTCGAGACCAAGCCCACCGCTGTCCTGCTCCATGAAGGGCACGATGCCCAAATCGACGATGTCCTGCAACACGGTGCCGTAGCCGCCGTATTGCGCATCACTGAACACCAGAAAGTTAAATGCGCTCTCGGCCGCTGGATCGGGTGCTGTCGTAAACGTCTGGACTTCGCCGACGTGCAACTCCGTGGCGCCGCGATACCAATACCGCGTGCTCGGCTGCAGATCGGTCAACTGGATGTGATGAATCCGCGTGCCGGCGCTGGATGTTTGCCAAGCGCCAAACGTGGTCTGCCCAAGGTCCAGCGTCGTCCCCCATTCCACCATGGACAACTCGTCCCAGCTGGTTGTCTCGAAGCCCACGACCATGGATGTGGGCGTTGGCTGCTGCAGATACGGTCTGACAATGAAGTCAAAGCCGGCGCTGGATGTGGCAGACAGCGCAAGCACTGCGAACAAGGGAATGGAATGACGCATGCAACGCTCTCCTCACCCAACACTATCCCTCATGAGCTGCCTTCCTCTGGGTGAAATGCCTCGAAATCGGGGCAGATTCCACCTGGGCGGGCTCCGTCATGGCGGCAATCGAAACATTTTGGCCTTTCGAGCACCTACGCTGGTCGTGCGACGCCTGGGGGGGGGGGGGGATGTCGCGGAGCGGTTGACTCGGAACCGGCACGTCCTTGGGGCAAACACCCCTAACAGCCAGAAGTCCTTCACCAAGCACCTTAAAAAGCGACAGGCCCCGGTCCCTTTCGGGGCCGAGGCCTATCGACCGTTCATGACGTCTGTAATGGTCTGGTTTAACCCTTCCCAAGGTCATCGTCACGCGCCTCTGGTTTCCGTCGGTTGTTCGCCTCGTCGTGTTCCCACGCCTGTTTCCATGCGCTTTCCCACGTCTGGGCGTTCTTCCGCCATTCACCAGTGACTCTGGTCATCGTCTTCATTCGCTTTGTCTGCGTTTCCATGTTTCCATGGTCCTGCCTGCTTCGTCGTGTTTCCACTTCTCAGCGTGACGCATGCGTCTTCCGAACGACACGGGCATCATGCTCTCACTTCGAACCACACGCAAGGGCTTGCACGAAAGTGCATACGCGGTGGACGACCGGTGGGCATTGCAGTCCATCACCAACGTGTGAACTCCGCGAATGCAGCGCAATCGAATCGGCGCAAGAGGCCGCCACGAAACTGCTTGCGATGAATGCGCCCTTGCTGAATGAACGCGCTCAGCGCCCTAATGAGACTGACACTTCAGCGGAAAACATGCCGCCGGGATCGCCACGCTCTGACAAAGTTTTTGCAAGAATATCGACACTCGACGCTGCCACACCCTCAAAAAACACAACGCCATCGGCTGTGACGACTCGAATCGGCTTCGACAGATCCACCATCGATGCATCAAGACGAATCGACAACGTCTTGGCGGCGCCGGGCTCGACAATCGTGATCGTCTGTCCATCACGCTCAACGACAACGCGATCCCGGGCAACTGGGTTGTCCACTTTGAGCCAGTAGAAGCGATCGTGCGTAATGTCATCCTGCAGCCACACGATGCGCTTGGGGCGAAGATCGCGTGTGTGCTTCGCCATCCAGGGCAGACCCGCCGCTTCTTCGCGGTTCATCCAGTGGCCCTTGCCTTCGTGAAGCTTGACCCAGTGCGGATACCCCCCTTCGTCGGAAGCCGCGAGATCGTGCAGCCACTGCTTCCACTGCGCCGCCTTGGCATTGCGGTCATAGGCACCGTCACGCGCACCTGTGTGCAGCGTGAAGGGAAGATTGCGCAGGCCGTCGGGCTTGGTCTCATTGGGGTGCCCCGCCATCATCGCTGCCCCAGCGAAGCGGTCTGCCATACGCGGGGCGAGCTGGAACACACCATCGCCGCCGGCGCTGAAGCCGGTGAGGTAGACGCGATCTGGATTCACATCCTCTGCCAATATCATGTTCGTAATCAGCTTGTCGAACAGTGGATCAATGTGCCCTTCATGCCAGAGATTCCACGTGTTCGTTGGCGCTCGCGGTGCCACGTAGATCCCCTCGTCAATCGTGTACAGCCGCTGCTGATTTTTCCACTGGGCGTCGTTCACGTGTGCCGGCGCTCCACCACCACCGTGCATGGAGATGTAGAGCGAGCGGCCGCCCGGAGGGATCTCGCCGTGTCGCGAGAAAAAGATCGGCATGACGTGCTCGCCGTGACGCAGCTCCCTCGAGGCGAGCTCTTCACGTGCCCGTTCAACATGCTTGGCCCGCCAGGCACCAACCACATCATCTACATGACTCCCTTCAAGGGCTGGCTGATCGATCTGGACTGTGACGAGCTGTTCGTCGTGCTCGAAGACAACCGGCGTCCCCACACCGGCGACCTCGATCGTGAACGTCTCGCCCAGCGGCAGCAGACCCGTCAAGTGATCGTTGGCGTCCGCGTTGCGGCCGCGGGTCATGCCGGTCAACAGCCGATTGCCCTGGGCACTGAAAATGCCCACGGCATGGGCACGGCGATTGCCTCCGCTGTCCACCGTGCGAATCCGCAGTCGTCCCTTGCCCTCGGGAAGCTTCGCTTTGCCGGTCGTGTACCGATCGGTCACATCAATCGCGCCGTAGCTCGTGTCTGTTGGCCGCCAGACCAGCGGGAAGTGCTGTGGTGTATCACTCCAGGTCACGGCGTAGATCGCGTGACGCGGATCGCCTTCGATCGCCCCCGACGCACGCCCTGCGAACCAGGCGGCATCCAGATTGTCACCGGCGGGCTCGGCCGCACCGGTGAAGTGCCAGTCTCCATCGTGCCACACTTCGACCCACGAATGATTCCCGCTGTTGTCGGACCACAACGGCGTGCCCACGAATCGGGCCGGCACGCCCACGCTGCGACACGAGTCGATCAACAAAATGCTCAGTCCCGTGCACGACGCCATGCCGGCGTCAATCGTTTCCGCCGGAGATTGATCCGCCTTGGGTCGAGCAGTGGAATACTTGACGTTGACCTTGGAGAACACGCCCTTGTTGAGCTTTGTGACAGCCTCGCCTGTGCTCTGGGCGCCTTCGATCAGGGGCCGAGAGATTTCGGCCAACGGGGCACGCCACGCATCACGGCGTTCGTTGACACTGGCGTACGGGAGTATGCCCTCCTTAAAAATATCTGCGGAGACATCGTCGTGCCACGGCGACGCCTGCCAAGCGGCAAAGGCGCCATGCACATGTTCGATCAGGAAGTCGGCGGTCAGCGTCCGCAGGTCATCTGGAGGCATGTGGTCAATCAACCAGACCATGCCCCAACGTTCATCGGGTGACGTGTTGTCGATGGCCGCCTGTAGTTGTGCACGGTTGTCCCCTGCAAGGTCGAGACTTTCCTCGAGCGTGCGAGCCAGCGCACAGGGCGAACTCCAGACGGCGAGCAAGACGGCGGTCACAAGAATGCGCATGAGCAAAGTCTAGGACACCCTATGATTGCCCGTGACAATGCTTGGTCGCAATCAACGCCGACACCTTGGAGTCGCCTCTGCGGCGGGCATCTGCATCGCCTCCATGATCGGCTCGGGCATTTTTTCCGTGCCGGGCATCATCGGGCCGTCGCTGGGTACGCCCTTCAATGTGCTGCTCGCCTGGACCCTCGGCGCCGTGCTGGCCTTGTGCGGTGGCTTTATCGTGGCAGAGATCGCCGCTGCGAATCCCACCGCAGGCAGCGTGTATCACACGATCCACAACACCCTGGGTGCACGCACCGGCTACCTGTTCGGCACGGTGTCCGTGTTCGTGGGCTACATCGCTTCGCTCGCGGTCGTTGCGTTGATCACAGCAGCCTATGCCCACCACTTCCTGCCGGAGATCGATGTTCGGCTGTTGGCCACGGCGTTCATCGTGGTGCCCGCAACGATCCATGCGCTCAAAGTGATCGCCGGCGCCAGATTGAATGACGCCTTTGTCGCGCTGAAACTGGCCATCATGGCAGTGTTCATCGGCGCGGGGATGTTCACGCACATCGATCCCATAACCGCCTCCGCAGCCGCCATGGCGGAGGCCCCGCCTCCGGCGCCATTCTCAATCGCCGTGGGCGCGGCCGTCATTTCAATCAACTTCGCCTATCTGGGCTGGTCCTCAGTGAACACCGTCGCCGGCGAAGTGCGCAGGCCGCAACGCACTCTGCCGATAGCGATCCTCGGTGCCGTTGCCGTTGTGACAACAACCTATCTGCTGATCAACATCGTCTTCATGCGAGCTATTCCGCCGGCGGCCATGGTGGGCGCTGATGACGAGCCTATGGCCGATATTGGTGCGGTCGTGGCACGTCTGTACTTCGGGGAGATCGGCGGCGACATCGTCACATTGGCAATCATCGCCATTCTGCTGTCCACGCTGACCACGATGCTCTTCACAGGCAGTCGGCTGTTTCTGGCGATGGCCTGGAAGGGTGAGCTCCCTGCGTCGCTGGGCCGTTGCAATGCCGCTGGTGCGCCATCCACAAGCATCGCGTGGTATGCCGGCATCAGCATCGTGCTGCTTTGGGTCGCTCCGGTTGAGGCATTGCTCGAGTACACCGGTCTCTTGACTACCTTCTGCGCGGCACTGGCCGGCGTGACTGTGCTTGTGCTGCGTCGCAATGTTCGTGGGCGGCCGTTTTCAATGCCACTGCACCCCCTTCCCGCCTGCGTGTTTCTCGCCCTGTCGGGTTGGCTGCTGGTGTCCTCTGCCTGGGCTGACCCCACAGTGACGCTCGCCTCCATCGGGACCATCCTCTGCATCGTGCTGCTGCGGCCGGTGCTGACCCGAAACCCCACTACCTGATGCATGCGCTATACTGGCCCGCAGTGGAGGAGGAGCGCCATGCCTTGCCTGTACATCATCGCCGGTGCCAACGACGGCACACTGTTGCAACTGGAACCCGGAGAGCCAGTCACGATCGGCCGCGGCTCTGGGGCAACCATGCGGATCGTCGACAGTCGCACCTCACGCGTCCATTGCGAGTTGACCCCACGAACTGCCGAAGGCGGCGACTTCGGGCTCCCAATCACCTCATGGACACTTGCCGACTGCAACAGCAGCAACGGCACGTTCATCGGCGACATGCGCGTGGGCCATGGTTGCGTACTTGAGAACGGCATGGTGTTCAACCTCGGATCAACGCACATCGTGTACCTGAGCGACGCCGTCACAAGTGGCGACGATGCCCTGCAGCGGTGCATGTCGCTGGGCGTCTCCACGACCGGGCTCGGTGGCGGCGCGTGGCCGACCGAAGACCCCAAAGACCTGGCAACCATGCAGAACGACTGACGCTTCATAGCCGGTCGCTTTCTGTTGCTGCAGGTCCGCGATGCGGATGACGCGATGGGCCGTCACGAAGTCGAGTGCTTCGCTGCGCATCTGCAGATTGATCCGGCAGCACTCGACACGTGGAACTTGCTGGAGCGTCCCACGCGAACTGACCGGCTGAACCAAGCCGACGCTGCCCTGATCGGCGGCAGCGGCGACTACTCCGTCGTACGCGGAGGCCCCTGGCTCGACGGCGCTCTGGACACCATGCGGCTGTTGGCCGAAGCGAGAACGCCGACCTTCGCATCCTGCTGGGGCTTTCAAGCCATGAGCCTTGCACTCGGCGGTTCCGTTGAGCACTTGCCTGAGCGCGGCCACGTAGGCACGTGCGCCATGACGACCACGCCATCACCAACGAATGACCCCGTCTTCGGCGCACTCGGCGACACATTCACTGCACAGTTCGGACATGAAGATGTGGTCGTCACCGCACCCGCTACAGCCACGGTTCTCGTGACATCGGAACACGGCGACTGCATGGCCTGGCGACTGGGCGACGCCAACATCTGGGGCACGCAGTTTCACCCCGAGTTAAGTGACCAAGATCTCCTCCTTCGGCTGCGTCGCTATCCAAAGTATGTTCGCGAGATCAGCGGCCTGTCCATGGAGGATTTCGAAGCTACGCGCATGGCCCCCGCACCGGACGCAGACCACCTGTTACATGCGTTCGCGTCGCAGTTGGCCTGGCCGGTCAGCCTTCGATCAGCTCAATCAGGCGATCCACGCAGGCGTCCACAAATGCCGGGTCCTCTGCGCCTGCGTCCATGTCGACAACATCAACGGTGCCAGGCACCGCTTCTGCAATGGCGTCCAAATACGCTGCCTCACTCGCGGAATCATGCAACGGTCCACCTTCCACGCTGTACCTGCTGACCCCCTTGCGCGGCAACATCATGACCGCTTTGCCGCGCGTCGTCGCGAGACGTGCCCCGATGGCAGCCGCAATAGTCGCCAGTTGTGCATCGCCCAACCGCGGCGCAAAGATCACGGGGTTGTGAAAGACATGCAGGTGGTCCGCCCAACGCTCCGGCACCGAATCGGCCTCGACAAGCAAGCCAATGTGCTCACTGCCTCCGGGGCACAAGACCTGTGGAAGGCCAAGTTCACCAGCGACAGTCAGCCGCGTGGCGTCCGCAGCCCGGAGTCCATCGAACAACTCATCGCTGATCTCACCCAGCGCGTAGTCAAAGACCGCCCCGATCACGCCCTCTCGCATGAGTTGTTCCATCGCACGTCCACCACTACCAACGGCATGAAAGACGATGCTCTCGTAGCCGCGCTGGCGGAATCGCTCCACCGCATGCATCGTGCCTTCTGTCAAGACGCCCAAATTGGTGATGCCGATCAACGGCTTTTCGCCGGACTGCTGGACCACGGCAACCGCGTGCGTTGCCATGCCCACGGCTGCTGCAGCAGCATTGGACAACATGGATCGCAACAGTGGATTCAGCCCCAGAATGTCGCCCACCGAGAACATCATGGTGATGTCCTTGATGTCCACAAAGGCACTCACATCACCGCTGGCAATCGTGGACACCATGATCTTCGGCATGCCATACGGCAGACTTCGCATGATGGCGCAACAGTTCGGCGTGCCCTGCGTACCACCCAGGCCGATGGCCCCGTGCAGCGTGCCGTCAGCCAGGCGCTTCGCAAGCAACGCCGTCGCCCCAGAGACCATTACCGGAGATGCGATTTGCCGCGTCGGATGTTCCAGCAGCGTGTCCAACGCCGTCCCGCCGGCCTTTGCGACGGCAGCTCGATCCAATCCTGCTGCACAGCCGGAGGCACCCACCACCCCGATGTCCACGAGCAACGCAATACCACCTGCAGCCTCGACGCGTTCCGCCACATACGCGGCTTCCTGCGCTTTGGTATCCAGCGTCGCAATGACCGCAATGATCGGTTTGTCACTCATTCGTCACTCATTCGTCACTCATGCGTCGCTGAAACGCAACGCAGAGAACGCACCGGCAGCTTCACTGACCGCTCGCTCGATGGGCAGACGCTCGGTCGACGACCCAGTCCAGAAGCCGTGGCCGGACGTGTTGTCCAGCATGTACTGGGCATCCGGCGGATTCTCCATGGCTGCGCCATGCGCGACCAGCATGATGTCGGCGAAACGTGAGCGGGCTTCCTGATAGACGGCCTCAGTACGCACCGCGGTAGCTTCGATCGTCTCGCCGCTGTCGTACCCCGTTCGGCCGCCGGTGGTGGTGCCAGCGTGGAAGCAGAAGATGTCGGGCTGTGCCTGCTCGATTATGTCGAACGCGTCGTCTTCATCGAAGGCCAGACCGATCGTGACCATGCCGAACTCCTCCTTGGCGAGTTTCAACAGGTCGACTTCATGTTGCATCGTGATGCCGCTCTTCTCCAGCACCGCACGAATGGTCGTGCCCTTGTCGACATAGGAGAGGCTGGGACCAATGTTGCTGACGCTCTCGACACCCATGTCGCGGCACTGCTGCAACACCATGCGCATGTCCTTCAAGGGATCATTGGCATTGAGGCACGCGCAGACGAACGACCTACCCTTGATGGCAGGCATGATGTCTTCACGCGTGTACCGCAATGTCTGCTCGTTGGAGTCCAGAATGGGCCACATCATGGACATCGTGCCCATGCCGTTGGCTCGCAGCCTGGCGCCACTGAATGTATTGATGCAGTCCACGCCCGCTTCTTCAAGCAGTTGCGCCACCAGGCCACTGCCGGCACTGGCGATCATGATGGGCTTGCGTTGCTCGATCTTGCTCTGGAGGTTGCCGAGAATGGTCGCGCGGTTGGTTCGGGGAACGATCATGCGTCTGAGGATAGTTTGTCCGCTCCCTCAACGCTGGGAGGGGACACCGCGGGAGGGCTACGCAGGGCTGCCACGATGTACCACACGATGCTGCCGATGGTGGGCACGATCAGTACAGGCAGTGTCCAGATATTCATCACCCCTCGGCCACCGAGCGCCACAATGATGGTGTGAACCAGTATCAGCAGAAATATCACCGAGAAGCACAACGTCAGCACGGACAGCAAGCGGATGATCAGGCCGTACTGCCTCCGGGCATTGGTCTCGTCGATGGCGATGGGTGTATTTGCAATCCAAGGCATGCGTTGCAGAAGCAACATGAATGGCACCACCACCACGGTGATCCCCGGCAGCAGCCAAAGCATGCCCTTGCCGCCCCATCCGTCCGCCTCCCCCGCCGCATTGAAGTGCGTTGGGATGCTAGTGGGCAGACTGGGCCAGTACCAAAGCACAAGCACAACGCCGGCCAGCACACCAAGTACGGAAAGCACATTGCATACTAGATCCGCGAACTTCGGTTCAGGACGGATACGTGGACGGTCCTTTTTCGCCGCCTTCCATGATCTCCACCCCATAGAACTCATCTGGGAAAGGCGGTGGCCACGCCACCGTCGACCATGAGCACGCTGCCGGTGCACGGCGTGCGCCGAGCGGCGAAATGCAGCACTGCTCGGCCAACGTCCCGGGCAGTCACGACGCTCTTGAGGAGATTGCGCTGTCTGTAGTGTTCCTGCAGGTCAGCCTCGTCAAGCCCCTTGGCCATGGCGCGGTCGGCACCTATCTCGGTCCACAGTCCAGACGCGTTGTCGCCACATCCAAAGACCGCGTCAGGAAGCACCATGTTGACACAAATGTCATCCGCCGCGACTTCCAGCGCTGCCACTCGACCCAATTGATGCATGCCCGCCTTAGACGCGCTGTAGGCAGAGAACTCCGCACCAGGGCCGTACACATTCTTGCTCGACACCAGCACAATGGACCCGCCGATCCCCTGCTGCTTGAGCGCGCGAATACCCGCCTGCAACGTAATGAAGGCGCCGGTTTCGTTGACCTCGACAACACGACGGAAGGCGTCGACGTCATGCGACTCAATGGACGCACTATGGGCGATGCCGGCATTGGGCACGAGTATGTCGAAGCCGCCGAAACGGTGACACACTGCATCCATGGCCTGAGCCGTGGAATCTTCACAGGTCACGTCGCACTGGACAGCCAACGCCCCACCGACTCGCTCGGCGGCTGCCTTCGCCGCCTCGATGTTCAAATCCAGAATCGCGATCTCAGCACCGGCAGCTTTGAGGACGTGCGCGATGCCTTCACCGATGGCCCCAGCCCCACCCGTGATCACAGCCACGCGACCGTCAAGCTCCTTGGGCGTCTTTCCCGCGAGCTTGGCCTGTTCCAGTGACCAGTACTCCATTTCGAAAAGTTCAAGTTCCGAGAGCCCGGTGTATCGCCCCATCGATCGACCGGCCATCTTGGTCAGCACAGTGTGCTCGGCGATATCGGCCGCTGCTGCTGCACCCTTAGATGTGGAAGCCACACCAATGATGCCCACACCCGGCACAAGCAGCACACGTGGCATGGCATCCAGCGGCGTGCGTTCGCCGAAGTGGGCGATGCCACGTTGCACGTAGGCCTCGTAGTCGGCGGCATAGGCATCTACGACAGCCGACACGTCATCCTTCACGGGATCGATCCAACACGGCACGCACTTGCACCGCAATGTGTGGTCTGGCGTCAACGGCGCCGAGACAAGAACATCGTGTGCTTCGGGCTGTGCCAGTGCGGCCAGAATCCAAGGGGCGTCGCGCACCTCAAAGACGAAGGGCGTGCGTCGAGACACTGCGCCACGCAAGGCCGCGAGCGTCTTGCGCGGACACACGTCGGCGTCGGCGCTTTGGCCCAACACGGCGTTGCGTTCGGCTTCGTACCGCGCGGCCGCAAGACCGACGAGTTCCAGATGCTTGTCCAGTGCTTCATCGGCGGTTTCGCCAAACGTGAACAAGCCATGGCGGTGCAACAACACACCTTCGGTATCCGGGTTGGCATCCACGGCGTCGGCGACGGCCTTGGCCAGCGGGAAGCCCGGAAAGATCCATGGCAGTGAGACGACGCGGTCGCCGAAGACTTCGGTGCACAGTGCTTCGCCATCGGGGCGATTCGACAACGCGATGATCGCGTCTGCATGGCTGTGATCTACAAATCGATGCGGCAAGAAGGCGTGCAGGAGCGTTTCAACACTGGGCGTCGGCCCGGATGGGTCCAGCATGGTGCGACGCACTTCGCGGACCATGGTCTCGTCGTCCATGGCATTGACGCTTCTGAGGGCTCGCAACGTGTTTAAGTCGCACGCGGGAAAGCCCGGGGCCTCGATGGTGGCCAGATCCCAACCAGAACCCTTGATCCAGAGCACGTCGACCTCGTTGCCGTGAATATTCTGGACCGTGCCCTTGGCCGACGTATTGCCCCCGCCGTGGAGCACCAGCGACGAATCCGCCCCCATTTTTCGACTGGTGCGGACGCGTTCGGACAGGATGTGATTGGCGTCAGGAGTGCTCATGCAGCCTTGATCATAGTTCCAACGCCCCTCGCAGGGCTCGAAACAGCCCTCGGGCCAGCACGAAGCACACACACTGGACTACAGCGCATAGACGGCATTGGACACGGCTGTTCTTGCGTGTCACTGGAGTGCCTTCCTATGCGTCTTGCCCTATTCACTGCCTTGCTTATACCTGCAGCACCCGTTCTCGCAAACGGTTTCGATCTCTCCAACGCCACTTGGTCGCTCGCCGACCTTCCCACTGACGATGGATCCGGCCTCCTCAATGCCGAGTCGGCCCAAGTGTCGCCAGATGGAAACTCCCAACCTGCAGATGCGTTCCTCCCTGCATGCACTACCTTCGACGATCTCGCCGTTGGCAACAGCTATGCCTATGAGGACCTCTTCGTCTCTGAGGGCATCACCTTCGAAGCGGCGCTGTTCTCACAGCTGAACTGGAATAGTTGGGAATGCGACTATGTTGAGATCTGGGAGACCTTCGCAGGCTGCGGTAGCGGCCATGTGCTGTTTCTGGGGAATGCTGCGGTGCATATCACGTTTGAGAACATGCCTGCAGGCCAGGTCCAATGGAAGTCGCATTACGTCACTCCCATGAACAGCATCAACTTGACGATCAACGGCATCTTTCGAGACGCCTCTAGTTTCGGCGAGCTCAACGGTGTCACGATCGGAGGCGTGCTGGTCACGCTCGTCGACGGCATGCTCGGTGGAGACTGCCAGACCATACAACTGGACGGCGAGATCGAATCCCTCACGATCGGCGCAGGCCATGCGTGGCTGGACTGTTTCAGTTGGTCGCCCGAAGGGGTTGGGGGCGGGGACATCCCTGGCGGTGACCCGACCAACCCCAATGGTGGCGCAGCTGGTGATGGCAATGCCGCCGCCGGCGAACATGCACCCTTGAACGGCAAACCCCGCCGCGGCGATGCAGATCGCGATGGCAAGGCTGATTTCCATGATCTGGCCCTGGTGGTCTCCAAATGGGGCTTGATGGACTCCAACTGCGATCTGAACGAGAGCGGCACGGTGGACATTCATGATTTGCTTGATGTGCTGCAGAACATGGGCCGCTAACGGACGACGGACACACAGACTCCTTACGGGGAGGCATGGCACCCCCCTTACACACCCCCGGCTCGATCTCGAGTCGGGGGTGTTGCCATTGCCCTTTGGTAGTTCCTAAGCCACACACTTCCAATGTGTTGCGCATAGGTGTGTGTGAGCGGGACCCACACTCAACCCCCGATCCTGGAGTTTCAACATGCGTCTGAACACACTCTCACTGCTACTGGCCACGGCCGTACTCACCAGCCCACTGCATGCGCAGAACTGGGAGTTGACGAACATCACCTGGCTGCCCGACACCACGTTTGACGCCCCTTGGGACGTTCCTGACCCTGACCCAGATCCCGATCCGGATCCCCATCCGCATAGCGACTGCCTCTGTTCACCCATGTTCGAAGACCTGACGGTACACGCGCCCTATTACCACACGGACTCCTTCGTCTCCCACGGCATCAAGTTTGAGGTCGCCCCGTTCCAATGGGGTTCGGGCGCCTTCACCACCGGCGGCAAAGTGTTCGCCGACAACGCCGGTGCCGCCTGCGGCACTGATCAGGACCTCATGACGAACAATGCCAACGTCAAGATCTTCTTTCCGGAAGGTGTCGCAAGCTCTGTCTACTGGGCCTTCGGCGAATACGGCGGCAACATCAACCTCGTGATCAACGGTGACTTCCGCAATGTTCGCGACTATCGCGACCTCGACGGCATGGTCGTTGGCGGCGTCACCGTCAATGTCCTGTCCGGCGGTTGGGGCGATGACTGCGGCTGCGTACAGCTGCGTGGCATGGTGTACGAACTTGCCGTCGGTGGCCAGGAGCACTGGATGGACTGCCTGCAGTACTGCTGCCCCGACGAACACGACGAGCCCAACCCCGGGGACAACCCCGACGATCAAGGTGGCGATGATCATGACGATCATGGCGACGACAACGGTGACGGTCAAGACGAACATGGCGATGACAACGGCCAACGTCATGACGACGACCGAAATGACAATCGTGATCTCCTCCGCAAGAAGGGCGACGTCACACGAGATGGCTCCACCGACGTGAATGACCTCATGGAATTGTTCTCGAAGTTCGGCACGGAAGACGCCGAGGCTGATCTGGACGCCAACGGCTGGGTCGATGTGCGGGACCTTATCGAGATCCTCTCCGGCATGCAGACCCAGATCGGCATTCCGCCGGAGCCGGAGTTCGCTGGCGGGCCAGGTGGTTCAACCAGAATTGAGCCGAATCCCTCGCCCTCGCCGATGTCGAATCCTACCCCTCACCCATCACCCGTCGGCATCGCACCATTGCCCTCGCCCTGACGCAACGGCATCTCCAATCACAACGCCCCCGGCACCCTGATGTGCCGGGGGCGTTGTCGTTGAAGTGCTACGCTGGCCACCATGCTCAGTACAACACTCGTCACTTTGGCCCTGTGCCTTGCCCCAGATCTTCACAACGACCCCACCTGGGGCACCAGCGGTATTGGCGCAACGCACGGCGGCGTGACCGTGCTCTCCGATGGCCGGATTCTTGTGAATACGGACACGGACAAAGGTACGCTGATCTTCAACACAGATGGCACTGCGGCGGGCTCCATCGCCACGCAGTATCCCGCGATTCACGGCATGCAGGTCCGCACTGAACCCGAAGGCCAACGCATCTACGCGGCCCACCTGCGGGGCAAGCAGGTCCTCAAGTTGCGCCCCGACGGCACCATGGTGTGGGCTATCGGCGTACCCATGGAGTCGGGCAAGTACAGCAACCCGAACCACTACAACCCGACGGGCATTGCCGTCGCGCCGGATGGGCGCATCTATGTGGCCGACGGCTACGGGCAGCAGTGGGTCCACATTTTCGGCAAAGACCTGCAGTACCAAAGCAGCTTCGGTGGCCGCGGCAAGGAAGACGGCCAGTTTCAGACCTGCCATGGCCTCCTGCTTGACGAACGCACCGATCCCCCAACACTGCTGGTGTGCGATCGCGAAAACCGGCGCATTCAGCGTTTTGATCTCAATGGCAGTTTCATCGAAGTTCATGCCAAGGATCTTCGACGCCCCTGCGCCATGGCCATTTCTCCCGTGGACGGCACGCTCGCGATCGCAGAGCTGGAAGGCCGCGTGACACTGCTCAATCCAGACGGCTCCGTGGCATTGCACCTCGGCGACAACCCGGATCGCAGACAGTGGGCCAACCACGGTGTACACGTCAACGACTGGCATGATGGTGTGCACACGGCTCCGCACGGCATCGCATGGGATTCGAAAGGCAACTTGTACGTGCAGGACTGGAACGCGCACGGACGCATCAGTCGATGGAGTCCATCCGGAACGTCTTAGATGAAATACGACCTGTCCGTCACGACATCGGCCCTGCTGGAAGGCCTGCATGCCACCGACAATGACGCTGCCTGGCAGGCGCTCGATGACCGCTACCGCCCTATTCTCATCGCTACCGGACGACGTTTCGGATTGTCGAACAGCGACGCTGTGGACATTGCGCAAGAGACAATGCTCCGGATCTTTGAAGGGTGCAAGGCAGCGCAATACGACCGCAGCAAGGGACGACTGAGAACGTGGATCCTGACCATCGCACGACACCGCATGGTCGACCTGCACCGACGCCGCCTAGTACGCAAGGAAGACCGAGGCGTGTCCGCCGTGCAGGAAGCCCCCGATGACGCCGCGCTGGAAGCCTGCTGGCTGACCGAAGAACGCAACGCCGTGCTGCGTGAAGCCATGGCGACGCTGCACGACTCCAACCTGGCGCCCGAAACCGTCGAGGCCTTCGAGTTGCACTGCATCAACGGCCTGCCCCCGCAGGCGGTGGCCGATCGCCTTGGCCTTACAGTCAATGACGTGTATCTGGCCAAGAGTCGTGTGGCCAAGCGGCTCCGCGCGGTGATCGAAGAGACCACAGCACGCTGGAACGAAGACGCATGACGGATGAGCGAGAGGACGCACCCGACACCCTTCGCGAAACCGTCGACTCCAGCGGCGACGAGTCGCTGATCAATGAACTGCGAGGGCTGTGCCAGGACGATAGCCGCGGGACACTGCCGACCATCGCCGGATACACACTTCAACAGGAGTTGAGCCGCGGTGGCCAGGGCGTTGTGTACGAAGCCACGCAGATTGCAACGCATCGCCGAGTGGCGCTCAAGATGCTGCTGCAGGGCGCGCACTCCACCGAACGCCAGCGCATCCGCTTCGAACGGGAGGCGGAACTGGTGGCCGCGCTCAAACACGGGGACATCGTGGCCGTCTGGGACAGCGGCGTCAGCGAGACGGGCGCCGCTTGGATCGCGATGGAGTTCGTGGACGGACAGCCTCTGCACGCGTGGCTGAAGCTGCAGCGCGCCGCGCCCCGTGGAATCAACCGAAGCGTGATCGCATCTTTGATCGCCCGCATTGCCCGCGCCGTTGCTGCAGCGCACCGACGAGGCATCATTCACCGCGACCTGAAGCCCGCGAACATCCTGATCGACGAACACGGCGCACCCCACATTCTGGACTTCGGACTCGCCAAGCCGATCAATGCCGAAGACTGGTCGGACTCTGCCGCAGTCACCGCTGCGGGCGAGTTCATGGGCACGTTTGCGTACGCCGCACCCGAACAAGTCTCTGGTGATCCAGATGACGTGGATGCCCGTACCGACGTATGGGCCTTGGGCGTCATCCTGTACGAAGCACTGCTGGGCCAACCTCCACTGCGACTGGAAGGCAGTTTGAGTGACATCGTGCAGTCCATTCAGGATGGCGCAATCATCGCACCGCGACAGGTGGATCCCGGCTTGGACCGAGATCTGGAAACCATCCTGTTGCGTGCCTTGGACGCCGACCCGGATCGTCGCACAGAGGGTCCCGCCGATCTCGCTCGCGACCTGCAGCACTGGCTTGATGGTGAGCCAATTGAAGCTCGACGCGACGAAACGTGGTACGTGGCGGGCAAGTTGCTGCGTCGACACTGGCTTGCCGTGTCCAGCGGTATTGCCGCCGTGCTTGTGCTGTTGACCTTCGCCATCACCATGTGGGTCATGTATGGGCAGGCCACCGACGCCAACAACCGCCTGCGCGGCACGCTTGGCATGACTTGGGATGTGCTGGCCACGGCCGACGCAGAGAATCCAAACCAGGCGCTGGCTGCGGCCGATCTGGGCGACATGATGCAGCGGTGGTCCGCCATCCTGCAGTCCGAGCTGCAGGAGTACCCAGAGATCGCCGCCCAAATGCAGATCGCGGTGGGCCGCACGCTGCTTGGCCGCGGCCGACTGGAAGAAGCGAGCATCGCACTTGATGCGGCTCGTGGGCTGATCGATGTCGAACAGCCTTCGTTGCTCGGCGCTGGCCTGCTGCATGAACAGGGACGCGTGCACTACAAGCGGGCGGAATACACGCTCGCGGCAGAAGCCTACGCTGCGGCGCTGGCACACCGGCAGGCGCTACTGGGAGACCATGCGGACACCGCAACAACACTGCACCACTTGGGTGCTTCGCTGCTTCGCGGATCCAGTCCTGAGACCGGCACAAACGCGATGCACCGTGCGATTGACATGCGTCGAGGGCTGCTGTCAAACGCATCCATCGCAACGGACCAACGCATGCTGGAACTGGCTATCGCCAACAGCCTGAACTCCATTGCGGTGGCCCATGCCATCCACGCGCCGGAACGTGCGCTGCCGCTGCTGCAGGAAGCGCTCGACATCATCAGCAGAGCCGGGGCGGATGCCGCACGCGATTGGCGCATCGGTTCGCTTCGGCACAATATCGGCGCATGCATGATCGGTCTCGATCGGCTTCCTGACGCCCAACGTGAACTTGAGCAGGCACTGGCGATCAAGGAGTTGCAAGGCAACGCTGTCCAGATTGCCAACACGCAGTTCGAGTTGGCCCGCTTGGCCTTGCGACGCGGCGAGGCCGCAATGGGCGCTCCACTGTTGGCAGCGGCACATGCCGCGCAACGTAAGACGCTGCCTCCGGATCACCCCGCACGACTTCGAAGTGTCCTGCTGGACATAGACCTTGCGGTTGCCTTGGGCGCGTTGCAACGCGCTGAAACACAACTCCGTATCGCTGGCGCGTTGCCACAACTGGACATCGATGAACGTCGCGGCACGCTAGCTGCTGCACGTGGCGAGCACGCGTCCGCCGACAGTCTTCTGCAGCAGGTCCATGCCGAACGCGCAAGGACGCATGGGGCAACGTCACCGGCCACGCGCCGTGTCGCTCGTCATCTTGAAGTGTTGTGGCGTACCGTCTCACCCGATCAAGCGCGTGCTTGGAAAAAAGCAGCGCTTCCGCCGAATGTTCAGCCTTGACGTCGACGTCGGCGCAGTCCAACTGCACCAAATCCCAGCATGCTCAGCACACCAGGTGCAGGAATGGAGCCCACGCCATGCACGAGCATTTCATACTCGCCGTAGTTTGCCGTGTCGGTGGCATCGGTCCAACCTGCCAGCGGTGACTGCGAGAAGTACTCGATGGGTCCCCACTGTCCATACAGGCGATCTGGATCCGTCATGCCGAACATGGAGCCGGTCTCTCCGCCGTACGAGCCCAGAGCCTCACTCATCGCTGACGTAATAGCGAGGTAGTAGATCCCGGCCTCCAGCTGCAGCGGCATGTCGGCATCATTGGTGTCAAGACGAGACTGCAAGCCATCGCCAAAGTTGTTGGATGCTGCAATCCCGACCCCTTCGCGATCAAAGAGAAACAGCATGGGATCCGGAAGACCGCTGTCCGACCACGTGGTCTCGATCATGAAGTCCGCAGGGTTCTCGATATAGATCCGGAACATGTCCTGGAAGTCGCCGGCGACAAAGCCGCCGCCGACGCCATTGCCCTCGAGCTTGCCTTTGATGATGCTGATCGGACCGCCTGTGGCAGTACCCACGCTGATCGCGGTGCCAAGCGTGTTACCCGCGTCACCAGTGGGCTCCTCCCACTCGGGACCGGCCAAGGCCGTCGATCCAACAAGACACAGGGCCGCAAGGCCCGCCATCAACACAGGTGTTGCATACAGCATGACTTCCATCTCCTCCTCTCAGACTGTACACACTGAGGCTCCCCATGCAAGAAGAGGCCTCCCGAAGGAGGCCTCTTCCGTGCTGCACGTCATGTGCAGCCCTTCTCAACTCCATCCGCCGACCAGGAGAAGCAGGTCATCGAGAGATGGCGAATGCACTCAGCAGGACCATCAGATCGTCCACGTTCACAGCGCCGTCGCCGTCAATGTCTCCAGGGCATCCATCCGGGCAGTCGTCGCCGAAGGAACCCAGCAGGATCATCAGGTCGTCCACATTCACGACGCCGTCGAGATTGATATCCGCAGGCAGCGTGTTGCAGTCGGGCAGGTCGATGCAGAACGTGGTCTCGCAGACTTCGCCGGTGGCGAAGGTCACGAGGGCGTCGATGCAGATTTCCTGTCCGTTGACGGCACCGTCGAGCAGCGTGTTGAGGCTCCAACCGTGCTGGGGCGGGAGATTCAGGTTGAAGCTCGAGGGCGTGAGCGTTGCCGAGCCGACGATCGCCAGGTCGATGTGAGTGATCGTGGCGTTCGGATCCCAGTTGGACACGCCCAGAGTGATCGCGTAGTCGTAGGGCGGGTTGCCATTCACGCAGTCCACCGAGAGGTCCCACAGTTCGGGGCACACGACGGCCGCAGTGTCTTCAGGGATGATCACCAGATCACCCAGGAGGGTCTTGTCCTGGTTGGTCAGGTTGTCCTGATAGTCCACGAGCAGGCTATCGACGGTGGATCCGCCGGCGATGGGAAGCCCCTGCATGCCGTACATGGTGTCTGCCGAACCCAGGTGCATGGCATCTGCGGATACCCAGTAGCGGTCGCTGGTGAAGTCCACGCCGCCACTGACACTGTTAGGAATGATGCCTACTTCGAAGGTCTTGGGCATCTGGACCCAGCCGCCGTCCTGGCACTCGTACTCGAAGAGCCTCGCATCATGGGCGCCGCTGAAGTCGATGGATGTGAGCGATCGCTCTGCCAGCAGCATGGTGCCTTCGCCGGTGAAACGAAGATCCGAAACTGGGGATGACCAACTGTTCGAGTAGAAGGTCGGCAACTCGATTTCGAGCAGTGCGGTTGACGCTACCGGTGCACCCGCGAAGTCGAGTTCCACGGACCAGATCTCGTTGGCCAGCGTTCCGGAGGGCGAACCCTGATCATCGTTCCACAGGGAGTAGTACAGACGACCTGCATGCACTTCGACGGCGAACGGGCGGTCGCCCAACTGTGCCGGAGCACTGCCGTTGAAGGGCGTGCCGTGGTCATAGGTACCCAGCGTGTTGCCATTCATGTCCAGGCGATACACCTTGCCATCTTCAAAGTTGGTCACGAAGAACTGATCGTGCTCGCAGTCGAAGGTGATCGAACCGAGGCTCGAACCCGAGTTTGGCAACTGTGCAAATGTAGTCACGGCCGAAGTCACGGGATCGACTCGGTACACGCCACCCCAACCTGCAGAGCCCATGACATCCATGTACCACGACTTGGTCGCGGAGACATAGATTGCGCCATCGCCATCGACGGTCAGACCGAAGATGCTGCCCAACGTGTTTTGCGTCCAGGACGCGTGGCTGTAGCGATCAAGGAGGAAATGGCTGTCGGTGGGTGCGCCTGCAGCGTCACCAAGGTCGAACACCGTCAGGACGAATCCGCCGGTGATCGCGGGTGAGGCTGTCTCTACGGCGATGTCGCCACCACCGAAATACGCCTGGAATCCGGCGTCGGTGTAGTTCGGGCGACCGGCGCACATGGCACCGGGCTCCGGATCGCAGAGCACCGTGGCGGTTTCGCACTCGATGAAGGGATCGCTGCACGATGAGCCTGGTCCGTACCAGAAGCCGTTCGCAGCGAAGCAGTCGCCCTGCGTCAGGATTACGCACCAGTATTGGCCGTCATAGTCGTCGTCAGCACAACACGCGCCATCGACCGGCTCTGGATCGCAGTCGACGGCGGGATCAGTGCAGTCGACGCCGACGCCGTACCACGTGCCGCCCAACTCTTCGCACTTGTAATCCTCAAGTTCCATGCACTGCCAACCAGAAGCGTCTTCCCAGCAGCAGGCGCCGTTGACTTCGCCACACTCGACTGATGGGTCATTGCAGTCGACGCCGACGCCAAACCAGTTCCCGGCCAGGTCGACACAGGCTTCCTCTTCGAGATCGTCGCAGATTTGGCTGCCATCGGGCAGCTGGTAACAACAGGCACCCTGCAGTGTGACGCACTCGACGGACGGGCTGTTGCAGTTGGTGCCGGCGCCGTAGAAGTACCCGCCCAGGGCGTGACAGTCTTCCAAGTTCAGGATCTGGCACAGGTAGCCGTAGTCCTGATCAGGAACGCAGCACGCCCCCAAATCGGTGGCCATGGCGTCAGCCGTCAGGGCCCCCAGCAGGAGCGTCGTACAGATGGTCGTGATGTTGGTGGTGGTCTTCATGGGTTCTTTCCTCTGGCCGCTGTGGGCCGGTTGGCGAATCAATCTGTTAAAGGGTCTCTCTGGTCAAGAGGGCTCCGGTCACCGACGCGGCTTCTGTCAGCACAAGAGGAGGAAATGCGCAAAAAAGAGCCCCCCACGCGTGTGAGGGGCCAAAAACGGTGTTGTACAGCGACGCTGAGGTGGGCGGATCAGGGGGCACTGACGCCCGCAAGGGCATCTAACTGCTCGGGAAGCACCCGCACCGTACGGATGTACGGCTGTTTGCCAGCATCCCAGTGGCCATAGGTCGTAGTCACAATAGTGCCGTCGGGCAGCACTTCCACGCCCGGATAGGCGCAATCCCCGCGGTGCGTGTTGTCCTTCAAACGCACGCGATACTGGCCCGGCAAGCCTCGCTCGATATCGTCCCACGTGCCCACCCAGCCACACCAGTCGCCCTGCGTGCGGCTCTCGTGTGAAGTGTCTCGGAAGGAGATGAACAAGCGGCCATCAGGCAGGTACTTGCCCGTGTGGCGGTCTCCGGTCAGTGCCGCTGGCAACTCTCGTGGCGGCGTCCATATGGCACCCTCATCATCGCTGAAGATCACAAAGGCATTGCGTTGGCGGCTGTTCTCCCGAAGCAGCACTGCCAGACGACTGCCATCCGGCGAACGAATGCAACCGGGCTCACACAAGTGCACATCGGACCCGGACCAGACTACGTTCGGGTTCGTCCAGGTCAGGCCTCCGTCCGAGCTGAACGTGCTGTACAGCGTGAAGACAACCGGCGACTGTGCGGCGTTCTTCTTCTGGAAGTACCGCCCGTCGTCGTGAAACATGGCCATGTACCGACCATCGGTAAGTTGCTCGACAAAGCCCATGACAACAATGCCGCCCCACTCACCCACAGGCTCCAACGGCGACCATGTTGCCCCGTCATCTTCGCTCACCGCAAGGCGAGCTGGGTATAGTCCCGACCACATGATCAGACGCTTCGTGCCGTCACGCGGATCGATGACGCGGTGCATGGTCGGCACTTCACGGCTCGTGACCCAGTTCTCCGGCACGTCAAGGCGATCCGACCACGTCGCCCCGCCGTCGGTCGATCGCTTGTAGCAAATGCCGCCGCGCCCGTGTCCCTTCGGATACACGCACAACACGGTGGCGCCGTCTTCAAGAAGCACCGTGGTTGGATGACCGAGATACTGGCCTTCCTCACGATCCACAACCACATGAACGTTGTTGACGCCGTCCAAATCCGCCAACGGCAACGACCAGCCGCGCGTTGGGACCAGTGCATCGAGTTCGCCCATTGTGAACGTGTTGCGGGTGACGGTGCTGCCGTGCTCAAACGTCACGACAACGTCTTCGCCGCTTGCTGCAATCGTCGATCCCGTCACCGTGCCGAGTTGCGCTGCCTTTGCCAGTCGCGTGGTCCACTGGCCTTCGCTGTGCTCCAGGACACTCTCCAGCGTGCCGCACCACAACACGCCCGCGCCGAACGTGGGGCTGCTTTTCAGAGTGTCCTGAAAGGCCATCAGCACGCGGCCGTCGGGCAACATGAGTGTGGAGTGCCCGCGTCCTCTCAGTACGGCTGGACCCTGCTTTGCTTCCACGTGACTTGGGCCCGCCAGCAACGTCCAGACAGACTCCGACTGCGCTGGGCGGGTCGCGGTAAGGTCGGTCCAGGGGGTGTGGACCGTTCGCCTGGCGAAGTGTTGCGGGCGCACGTCGTCGATGTTGCCCGCGATCGACCAGTCGGCGATCTCCATGGTGCTGCGCATCGGATCGAATGCAAGCGTCTCGATCGGACCGGGGATGATGGCCGTGTCGATGACGTTTCCGTCAATCAGGAAGAACACCTGATCGCCGGTCCGAGTGACCTCAAAGTCAATCCAGTCCCCTTCGTCGAAGATCACGTCGGCTGGATGCAGCAATCGAAGACCGCCCATGTGCGGCCCGTTGCGGAACAAGGTGCCACGAGCGCCCTCGAACCCGAATACATCCGGTCCGAGATGAAAGGCGGCCGCGGAATTGTCCTGATTGAGCATGCGAAGTCGAGCCTTCATCTGGAACGAGCCTTCATCTGGATGCAATCCAGCCACCAGACGTTGCCCCAATCCGACACCTCGCAGCACGCCGTCACCTTCCTGCCAGGGCGCTCCCTGCACTGCAGCCGCCATGCCACGAGTCACAATCTGCCGAGGCAAGCTACGCACAGGTGTGGGCTCGATCGAACGATCGAGTGGTGCAGTCTCTCCTGTGATCGCCTTGAATGCCGCCGCTGCCATCAGCGCATTGCCAGGCGTGTTGGGGTGGATCCCATCTGGAATCAAATCGGTGCGCCCTGCCAACGGCGTCGTGAAGTCGATCACCGGCAAGTTCCGCTGGGCAGCTTCGGCCTGGATGCTAGCTTCCAGCTCGGCCCGTGGATCCGTGCAATAGTCAATGTCCCCGTATGGGGGAAGCATGGGCGTCAGCGTGCTGAGGTAGACCGCCGGCGTAGACGGCAAGGCGTGCAACTCGTCGAGCAACGCATCGAGGTCTGCGGCAAAAGTGTCCCGGTGCTGCTCGTTACGCCGTCCAGCGTCATTCGTACCCAAATTGATGATGGCGATGTCAGGTGCAAAGGCCATGGCCTGCGTGTACTGCGTTTGATCCCACCAAGGCAACGTGCCCTGCTTGAGCAAGGTGGCACCGCTGCGGCCAAAGTTCTTGACGGCGAACTTCCCAGGCGCCCAGATGTCCAGCATGCGTCCGAGAATGCGAGGCCACGCGTTCCGTTGCCAGTCTGCATTGGCATTGCCATGCGTGATGCTGTCGCCGATACAGGCCACCTTGACTGGGCCTGCGGTAGCCTCGGCTGGCACAAGAAGGAATAGCGCGTACAGGACGATCAGGAGTCGAATGAGCATCTATATAGCCTAGCGGGCCGTTGAGTGGCATGAGAGGCGCGTAATGTGCAGCCGTGTCGAACACCAACCCGAAACCAGATCTATCATCAAGTATGCGCCGTGCATCTTCCAATCTGCTTGTACTTGCCATCGCCAGCGCCCTGCTTGTCGGCGCTGGGACAGGATGCAATCACGCCGAGCCAAGCCGTGTAGACAACCCGGGACAACCGGACATCGCCTCCACAGGAATCGCCCTCATGGCCTCAGACGCCTCGCCCAGCCGCTCCGCAAGTGGACACGACATCACCCCGCTATCCGAAGAAGCCAAAGCCCACTTGGTCGCCAAACTCACTCCTGAGCAAGTTGAGGTCACCCAGAAGGCCGGCACCGAACGACCCTTCTGCGGCACGCTGCTGGACAACAAGAGAGATGGCGCCTACCACTGCGTCGTCTGCGACCTGCCGCTCTTTGCCAGCACCGCCAAGTTTCACTCCGGCACCGGCTGGCCCAGCTTCTACCAACCCTTCGACCCCACACACATCACCCGCACCGAAGACCGCAGCATGGGCATGATCCGTACTGAAATCAGTTGCGTACGATGCGACGCCCATCTCGGACACATGTTCCCCGACGGTCCGCCGCCGACAGGTGAACGGCACTGCCTGAACTCCGAATCGCTCACCTTTCATGACACGGCGCCCGCAACGGCAGACGACACGCTGGAAACCGCCTACTTTGCCGGCGGCTGCTTCTGGGGCATCGAGCACTACTTCCAACAGGGCCCCGGAGTTGTCAGCGCCGAAAGCGGCTACATGAATGGCCGCGTGGACAACCCCGAGTATCGCGACGTGTGTGCCGGCACCACCGGCCACGCCGAAGCCGTCAAGGTCACCTACGACCCCAGTGTCATTTCCTACGACCGCCTGCTGCAGGCCTTCTTCGACATGCACGATCCAACGCAGCTCAATCGGCAAGGTCCGGATGTCGGCACGCAGTACCGATCAGGCATCTACACGGTGAACGAGGCACAGTCGACGGCGGCCAAGGCCTTCATCGAGTCACTGCAGGCCTCCGGCCGCTTCAGAGGCCCGATCGCCACCGAGGTGGCCGCGGCCAAACCGTTCTACAGCGCCGAGGACTACCACCAGGACTACATCTCCAAAACTGGCCGCGTCTGCCATGTGTCCAGTCCGTGGACAGCTGAAGAAACATCGGCTCGATGACAGGGCGCAGCCGTCAGTCGTCACGACGAATGCGGTTCAACTCGTCAAGCATGCGCAAGACGACAGCAGGATTGCCTCGGGCAACGTTGTGCGACTCAGTGGGATCACGCCGCAGATCGTAAAGTTGCACTTGTCCGCCGTCAGTGTTGACTCGTCGAGGCGCCGTGAAGCCACCGCTGCCGAGACCCTCGATCAATTTCCATCGCCCCAACCGCAACGCAAACATGCCGTCGCCACTGTGATGCACGATCGAACGCTCGGCAGGCGAGGCATCGAGCAGGTTGACAATACGCCCGTCCGGCGCTGCCCCCGCTGGGAGCTCAAGGTGCACTGCCGCGGCCAGTGTGGGCAGAAGGTCCACCAGACAGAACGGCACTTCGCTCGTGACACTCGCAGGTACATAGCCGGGCCATCGCACGATGAACGGAACACGGTGGCCGCCCTCGTGGATGTCGGCCTTCTGCCCGCGGCGATGACCATTCGCGAGGTGTCCGAACCGCTCGACATCCGTGACTGGCCAGTGCGCCCCATTGTCCGATGTGACGATCACGATCGTGTCATCGGCAATGCCTGCCGCGTGCAGCGCTGCGTCGATCCGACCGATGCCGCGATCGACATCCACCACGAAGTCGCCGTACCAACCTGCCTGAGAAGCACCTTGGGCAGATACGGCCGGAAGCCAAGGCGTGTGCGGCGCCGAGAACGGCACATATAGAAAGAAGGGGGCGTCATCGCCGGAGTACTCGGCAATCCAGTCGCACGCGACAGTGATCGTGCGAGGCAAAATGTCGGCGATCTCCAGATCCGGCGCGATCCCGCCGGCTCGCCAGAATCCTCCACCACCCCCTCGCCGGTGCTTCGATCCCTCCGTTCGCGCCGTGGGCTGCGTCTGCAGCCGATCGTCGACCATCCAGACATAGGGGGCCATGTCGAGCGACGCAGGAATCCCCTGCCAGTGATCAAAGCCCAGATCACACGGGCCGTGCGCAAAGGGCTTGGACCAGTCCACCGGGTCGTCGTCACCCACGCCAAGGTGCCACTTACCCACGCCCAGTGTGGTGTACCCCGCGGCCTTGAGCACTGTTGGAAGGGTCTGTGTGCCCCGCGGGATCAGCGCTTGGGAGCTGCCGCCGAGCACCCACTTCTTCAGATTCGTCCGCCACGCGTACTCGCCCGTCAACAGGGCATACCGCGACGGCGTGCATACCGCAGAAGCACTGTGTGCATCGGAGCACCGCAGGCCCGCATGTGCAATCGCGTCCATGTGCGGCGTGGGAATGCGTGACTCGGCGTTGTAGACCCTCAAGTCACCAAGCCCCAGATCATCCGCAAACAAGAGCACGATGTTGGGCCCAGTGCGTTGGACGGGCTCCGACGCCAAGGTCAATGACAGCACAAGCAGGTCAAGCATGTGCTGAGGATGGCTGCTCGATGGCGCAGCGTCAAGGCACCAGCACCGTACACTGACCGGTGATGTCCTCCACACTGCTGGCCTTGGCACTTTCGTTGACGTCAGGCCCTGGCCTGGTCACCGACGACTACGTCGACGACGCCCGTTGCGCCCGCTGCCACGCGGACATCAGCCATGGCTTCACGTCGCTGGGCATGGGACGGTCGTTCGCCGTGCCCGGACCAGACACTGCGGTTGCGGACTTCACCGCTGACGGTGGCGCGTTTGCCCATGGCGCCTCCGGACAGCAGTACCGCATGTGGCTCGATGACGACGGCCACATGTGGATGCGACAGTTCGAACTCGACGACTACGGCAGCGAAATCAACGCCGTCGATATTCAGGCCCACTTCGCCGTGGGTAGCGCGAACCACGCCCGAACCTATCTGCACCGCACACCCAGCGGCGAACTCTTCGAACTGCCGGTCACTTGGTACGCCCACGGTGGCTGGAACATGTCGCCAGGCTACGATCGAGCCGGACACAACCGTTTCGAACGGCGCGTGGGCCGCGAGTGCCTCTTCTGTCACAACGCCTATCCAGATGTCGCCACAGGGGAAGACCGGCTCGGCCGGCCGGAGTCGTTTCCAGAAGTCTTGCCGGCAGGCATTGGGTGCCAACGCTGCCATGGCCCGGGTCGAGACCATGTCGATCTGGCCTATTCCGCGGACGCAACTGATGCGCAGATCAAGGCATCGATCCTGAATCCGGCGCATCTCGAGCCCGCGGCACAGGACGAGGTCTGCCTGCAGTGCCACCTGCAACCCACCAGTCGCCTGGGGTCACTGGTGCGTCCGTTCGACCGTGGCGACTTCTCCTATCGACCCGGCACGCCGTTGTCGGACTACATCGCACATATCGAATACGACGTGGACGGCGACGCTGCCACCGATGCCTTTGAAGTCAATCACCACGCCTTTCAACTGCGACACAGCGCCTGCTGGCAGGGCGAAGGATCGCTGAACTGTCTGTCCTGCCACAATCCACACCACAAGTCTGCGGCAGCAGACCGCGCCCAGCGGTACCGGGCGGCGTGTCTCGCTTGCCATGAAGAACCCGACTGTCGCGTCGAGCCGGTTACTGGCGTGGCTCTCGCTGAGGGCGCCGACTGCACCAGCTGCCACATGCCGCAGCGCCGCCCGAGCGATGCCATTCACGTCGTCGTCACCGACCACAGAATCCAACTGCCACCCCGTGACCCAAACGCGCTGCTCGCCCCGCTTGCAGAAACCGCTTCACCTGCCGTGCTGCACGCGCGTTTGCACCGTGGCCCAGATGCCATCAGTACCACCCTGCAACACATGGGCCATATTGTCAGTGGCGACAACACCCCCGCATCACAACTCGCTGCAAGCCTGTCTGACACGTCGACAGACAGCATGCGACTCTTCGCCGGCGAAGCACTTCTGGAGTCCGGGCAGTTGCAGCAGGCGGGCTCAATATTGAGTGCGCTTACCGAACGGTCGCCTTGGATGCTCACGGGCCAAGTAAACTTGGCCTTGATCGAAGCACAGACGATCGGGCTGGAACCGGCCATTACGCGACTGCAGCAGGTCATCGCCGAGACACCGCTGGCGGCGGATGCATGGAGCCGACTCGCCATGTTGCAGTGGAACGCTGGCAAGAAACCACAGGCCCTTGCCGCTGCCCGTGAAGCCGCGAGGCTGCGCCCACTGACGCCTTCAAACTGGCATCGTCTTGGCATATTTCTCGCTGCAAGCAACCAGTTGAGCACAGCAGCCGATGCCTTCAAGCGTGCCGAAGCGCTGCACCCAGGCGATGCATCGAACGGCTACAACCTCGGACTGGCCCTCTGGCGCACTGACCAATGTGCCGACGCCGCGCGATCCTGGCGTCATGCGTTGCGTCACTCGCCCGAAGACGAACGCATGTTGAAGATGGCGGCCATAGCCGCCGCACTGCCGTTTCCAGCTGTTGCAGCAACGCCCGCAGACGAGGCCGAATCGCTAGTACGACGATGGATGGCCGCTGCACCCGATGCCGCAGACGCACTTGCACTTCTGGCGGCCGTGCAGCAGGCTGCGGGAGATCCCGGCGGAGCTTCGGCAACCCTGCAACAGGCTGCGGATGCCAAGGCAGACCTCGCCGCCGTGCGTATCGTCCAGGCACTCTTGCTCCATGACGCCGCGCGCCTTGATGATGCGGTGGCACTGTGGAAGCGCGTCTCGGAAGCAATCGATCAACCGAGTAGTCGAACGATGCTGCGTGAAGGCCTGCTGAACCGCGGACGTGCCGTGTTCGGCGACTGAAGAGTTCAGTCGTTTGTGGAGGCGCCGTCCAGCGTGATCGTCGGATAAGCGAAGTCCGCGCGATGCTTCTGCACAATGCCGCCGACGGCCAACATGATGCCCTCGCGAAGTTCGGCGAAGTCACCTGCGCCAGTCTCCGTGCTGAACGCCACCATGGAAATGTCTACCGTCGAATCGCCATAGCCGGCAAATGTGACGCGGCAGGCTTGATCCTGGTCGAATGCCGGCGTGCCCTGCAGCAGGGTCAGGATGTCTGCCGTAATCGCACCGAGTTTTGACAGGTCGGAATATCGCAGACCGATCGTCTCACGCAGCTGTCGATGCGTCCGACGCGAAGGATTCTCAACGATCGCGGCGGTAAACGTCTGATTTGGAATCCAGATCAGTCGCTTGTCGCCGGCGCGAATGGACGTGGCATAGAGCCCGATCCGCTCAATGGCGCCCTCAACACCCTTGACGACAACCCAATCACCCGTTTCAAACGGGCGGTTGAACAGCAGCATGATCCCGCCGAAGAAGTTGCCAAGTAGATCTTTGGCCGCAAACGCGAGCCCGGCACTGGACAAGCCGACAACTGCCAGAACGGCTGTCGTATCGACACCCAATCCACCCAACGCCGTCATGGCACCCAGCAGCCAGACAATGATCACCGCGATACTGCCAAGCCCCTGCACGGCAGTGACGTCGCCTCCACCCTCACGATCGGCCAGCACCGTTTCCAACTCCGCCTGCAGCCCACGCACAAAACCTGCCACAAACATGGTCAGGGCAAGCACGATGACAAGCGTCCGCGCCGGCGGCAGCACATCGGCTCGCAGTGCTGTGGTCAGTCCCACCAACCCTTCCTGTGCAGGCATGAAGTAGTGGGCGAGGTCAATGCCCAGATCGATCAGGAATATCGCGACAATCACCCAGATGCCCAGCGTCACGGGCTTGCGCAAAGCCGCAGCTACCAAGGCCCCCCATCGCAACCGTCCGGTGCGGTGTCTGGCGGCACGCCGCAACACACCGCTCGCGACCGCCTGCAGAATGAATGCGCCGACGATGATGGCGGCAATCGTGATCACAACGGTCAGCAGGTCGATGTTCATCGGCCCTGCATCGGTGACCACTGCCACTGCGGAATCCGCGGGCTTCTCATCTTGTGCAAGCAGTCTCATCATGGCGCGGAATCCTACCGCGCCAGCCTCAATGAGGCATGTACCCGCTGTCCGGCACCCTGATCAGGGTGTCCTCAGCCTGCCATCAACTGCAGCCGAAATCCGCGAGCACCGCCAGCAGGTCATCCACGTCATACAGCGTGTTCCAGTTGCTGATCACTGTCAGCAGGTCATCGACATCCGTGTCACCGTCGCCGTCGAGATCCCACGGGCAGTTTGACTCGCACTCGTCAGGAATGCCGTTGTCATTGGCGTCGGCACTACTGCCGTTGGCAATGTCGCAGGCGTCATTGTTGCCGTTGGCATTGCAATCGGTGAAGTCACCGAGCGAGAAGGTCGCTTCCGCCGTGGCCTGGAACGTGATGCCCAGCGCATTACGGCCTTGGAAAAGGGCGCCGAGCGTGACAGTGCTGTCCAGACCGAACATGGTCAATCGGGCAATCAGGACACCGTTGACGGTTTGACAGCTACCGGTCTCCATGCCCAGTGAGTAGCCCTGCCCATCGGTCGGCAGGATATACCACGTGCCGTCGTCAGCCGCCAGCGCACCGCCGCTTTCGAAGTTGCTGAAGTCGATGCCAACATCGCCGAGGCCGTTCTCCGGGAATGGATCACCGGAGGCATCCAACGCCCCGATGGTAACGCGGCTGTCGTAGCGCAATTCCGGCGCCACTGGATAGAACGCGGGGTTGATGTGCTGCGATGTCGGACCGCCGTAGCTGCTCTGCCAGAAGCCGTCGTCCGAATAGATGGTCTTGAGTTGTGACTGCGTGCCCGCGACTGCGTCGATGCGTTCGCCCGGATTCATCTCAGCAAAGATGTCGATGGTCCAGTTGTCCATGCCCGGCGTGTCAACCAAGTTGACACCGACCACCCGATGGGTAAGGCCGGCAAATCCGTTGGCGGTGCAGGGATTGCCATCGCACGTCGAATCAGGCCCCAACCAGAGGCCTGCACAACCACTCTCAGTAGTCTCGCTGCACGAAGACACGATGCAGCATGCCCCGAGTGTGCATGAAGCACCCTCACACGGCACGCCATCACCGTTGTACGTGCCACCGATCACTTCGCACTGCGCTTCAGTCAGCACATTGCAGCTGCCCGACTGTGTACAGCACGCACCGGTGCTCAAGTCACAAACCACGTCCGCACAGTCTGTGCCGTCGCCCTGAAAAGCGCCGCCGGTTGAGTCACATTCGACTTCGGCCCGCTCTAAACAGGTCGTCGCGTAGCAGCAGGCTCCGAAAGCACCGCCAATGTCGAGACAGCTTTGATTGGCGTCTCGGAACCCAGTGATGTAATTGATGGACTGACTGGAGAACTGATTGGCACAAGTCAGGCTTGGATTCATGGTCCACCCCGGGCATGTGCAGTGCTCGGAGCTCCAGTTGTGCCCCATCTCATGGGCAGACAAGTCTGTGGCACAGCCGAACGATCCACAGCAGTTCGACTGGACGACGCCGTACTCGTAATTGGAGCACAAGCCCCCGAGATAGGCCAGGCCGATCGTGCCGCCGGTGTTCGCACCGGTAAACAAGTGGACCATGTCCCTGGCAATACCCGAGTGATTGCCACCGTTCCAATCATCTTGGAGGCGATACAGCAGGGTCTCGATATCGTTCGTGCCTGCGTATGGATCCGACGAACTGGACGTTCGAATGACGATCGTCTGAATCTCGTGAGTCACATCGGTCTGCGACTCGTACTGGTTGTTGACCGCGTTGATGACTGCGTTGACGCGATTCTCAACCGCGTCCGTGCTGTTGCCATAGATGTTGTAGAACTTGTAGTCAACATCGACGGCCATGTCGGCGACGAGCAGCGTGGTGCCCCGCGGGCCAAAGCTATCGCCTTGTTTGCCACTCTCGTGCTCGAAGACCCGCCAGGTTTCATCGGCGCCGCAGACGGCGTCCGGCGAGATGATGTCTTCGCCCAGATACACCGCGTAGTGCTCGGGTCCGGCGCCTCGAGCACGGCCGAGCAGCGGCTCGGCGAACCAGACGGTGCCGTCGCTGTCGCGAAACTGCACGCGGAAGCCGTCGTCATCAATGGACAACGCCGCGATGGACTGTGGATCGAAACTGTCTGAGCCACGAAAGGTGTTCAGCAAGCCAGGCGCCTGCTCCACAAAGTCGCCGCCCTCAACCTGCAGGAGCACTTGATAGGCGGCGCCTCGGTTGCTGTGCGGCCAGAAGGTCCAGAATCGGTCGCGGCCCTCAAACTGGAGGTCCAGGCCCATCTCACCCTGCCCAAGGCCATCGAGGTGAAGATGTTGCACCGAGCAGTCTCGCAGATCTAATGCGGCACAGGCATCAACGACTGACGGTCCACCCAGCGGCGGCGCCGCAGTGGAGGTGGAGGCAACAGCAAAAGTGACCAAAGTGGTCACAGCACACAGGTTCCGGCGATACAACATTTCGACTCCTCGATATTGACCACGGATGCGACTACACCCGTGGCACGGGCGGTGGTCCCCCACAGCCCCTTAGTTGACCCTGTTACCAATCCACTGGCAAGAGAAAGCCTGAGCGATTGGGCCAAAAACCGCGACTTCTTCGGACCTCAATGGATACGCGCGACGGAATCGTGCGTAGGGTCAAATGGCTGATTGAGTGTTTGCGACCGAGTGCTACACTCGGGAGCACGTTTCAGCAATGAGATACGGGTGGGAGAACCCGCCGAGCGATCGGCAAGAGACCCTCAAGCATCCAGCGCCCGAGGGAGGAGCACACAACATGTCGCGTCTGTCATTCTTTCTCGCCGGAGGCCTATTGGCCACCGCTACGGCTGTTGCCAGCCTGAACACCGCTGTTTTGGCGGATCCAAGCGACTCCATCATTCCGGATGCGAATGCGCTGACGCACGAACATGTACCCAACGCCGTTTTCCTGCGGTTCCACGAGGCTACGCCGCAAGTCGCCCGTGAGGACGTGCTTGGCGAGATTCGCGGCACGGTCACCGAGACGTACTGGCTGGTTCCCGGCCTTGTTCGTGTGGACACCGACATGAGCGTCGCCGATGCACTGGCCACCTTGGGCGAACGCGGCGATGCCCTGCAGTACGTCGAGCCCATCTACATCGTGCACACCCTGGAAACGACTCCGAACGACCCGATGTACAACCAGCTCTACGGCATGGAGCAAATCCGTGCACCGCTGGCCTGGGACGAGCACACTGGTGATCAGGATTTCACCATCGCGATCATCGACACCGGCTTCAACTACAACCATCAGGACCTAACTGCCAACGCCTGGTCCAACCCTGGTGAGATCGCCGGGAATGGTCAGGATGACGACGGCAACGGCTACGTGGACGACATCCACGGCTACGACTTCATCAACAACGACAACGACCCCAACGATGACAACGGCCACGGCTCCCACTGCGGCGGCACGATCGGCGGCGTGGGCAACAACGGCATCGGCGTAGCGGGCGTGAATTGGCATTGCCGATTGGCCGGCGTGAAGTTCCTGAGCGCCGGTGGCAGCGGCTCACTCGACGACGCTGTTTCAGCGATGCAGTACGTCGCAGCTACTGGACTGAAGGTCTCCAACAACTCCTGGGGCGGCGGCGGCTTCTCTCAGGCCATGTTTGACGCCATCCAGAATGCCGGTGACGATTACGGGCACATCTTCTGTGCCGCAGCGGGCAATGGTGGCTCCTACGGCGCCTCCTACCCCGGTGCGTACACCTGCTCCAACATCATCTGCGTCGGCGCATCCGACAGCAATGAGAACATGGCCTCATTCACCCAGTACCACCCTGTCGAAGTCGATATCGCCGCGCCAGGCGTCGATGTTGTGAGCACCGTGCTGGGCAACGGCTACGACTCGTACAGCGGCACGTCCATGGCGACGCCGCATGTCGCTGGCGGTACGGCCTTGATCTACTCGGTCATGGGCGATTCGACGTCTGCGGAAATCAAGGACATCATTCTGTCCACCGCCCGCCCCGTCTCTGCATGGCAGGGCAACTGCGTGACCGGCGGCATTCTGAATGTGGCGGACGCACTCGACGCCACCTTCCTTGGCCCGAAGTTCGAGCTGGTCTCCACCGTGCCTGATGAAATGGATCCCAACACCCCCCTCCAGGTCATGGCCACGCTTGATCCTCGAGAAGACGTGGTGATCCCCGGCAGCGTCACGCTGCACCACAGGAACGCAATGAGCGGATGGTCCACGGTGACGATGGACGGTGACGGCACTGGCGCCTGGAGCGCCTCCGTGCCCGGCTACGGCTGCGATGATTCGTCCGGCTTCTACCTGACCTGCCAGGGCCAGGCGGCCGGCGAGGTCGCCCTCCCCAGCGGTGGGGCATCCAACGCCTTCAGCTGGACCATTGGACACGTCGTGGTTGCATACGAAGACAACGGCCAGAGCAACGGTGCCTGGGCCGTGAGCACCGATGCCACGGACGGCGGGTGGAACCGCGGCGTACCGGTGAACTGCGATCGTGGTGATCCCCCGGCGGATTACGACGGCTCGGGAGCCTGCTGGCTGACGGACAACTCTTCGTCAGACAGCTGCAACAGTGATGTCGACAGCGGCAGCACCCAGTTGACCTCCGGCGTGATCGATCTCAGTGCGGTGCAGTCACCGCAACTGTCCTATGCCCGCTGGTTCAACAACAGCTACGGAGCAGCTCCCTACACAGACACGTTTGACGTGCAGATCTCAGCCGATGGAGGCGCCTGGCAAATGCTGGAGTCGGTCGGTCCCAACGGGGCCGATGTCGACGGTGGCTGGGTCCAGGCCAACTGGGATCTCGAGTCGATCGTTCCCAACGCATCTACGATCCAACTGCGATTCACGGCATCCGACATCGGCGCCGATACGCAGTCGGTGGTGGAGGCGGGCGTCGACGCCATCAGCGTGTCGGCACGCGAGTGCGACGATCAGCCCATGTGCCCAGGGGATGTCAATGGCGACATGTTGGTTGATGTCGAAGATCTTCTTGCCGCAATCGCTGGCTACGGAGACGACTACTCGGTCGAGGACATCCTTGAAATCCTCGCTAACTTCGGCGCAACCTGCTAAGGAACAGGAGCGGAGTCCCGCGCAGCGGGGGCATCAATTCGTTTGAAGAAGGGACCGTTACGTGCTTAGCTTCGCTGGCAGCCTGACGATCGTGGCCGGACTTCTAGCGAGTCCTCTCGATGACGACAGCATCAGGATCGATCCAGCACTGTTCAACCGCGAGCACGTGCCGGGGCTGCTGTTCGTGCAGTTCGAAGAGACTCTCTCCCCGATGGCTAGAGCGGCTATCTTGGCCGAGGTCCAAGGATCGATCCGGCAGTCATTCTGGCTGGTGCCCGGGCTGGTGAGTATCGAGACCCAGCTGCCGCTACCTCAGGTTGCTGAGAGGATTGCTGCCTCAGGCAAGGCCGTGCGCTACGTCGAACCCGTCTACGTGGTCCATGCCTTGGACACGGTTCCGAACGACCCGTACTGGGGCCAACTCTATGGAATGGAGCAGATCCACGCGCCCGCCGCTTGGGACGACCACACGGGTGACGCAACATTCGTCATTGCGGTGATTGATTCCGGGCTGGACTACGAACACCAGGACATCACGGGCAACCTCTGGACGAACACTGGTGAGGTGCCCGGAAACGGACTGGACGACGACGGCAATGGCTACATCGACGACATTCACGGCTGGGACTTCTACAACAATGACGCGGACCCGATGGATGACAACAGCCATGGCACGCACTGTGCCGGCACGGTCGGTGGCGCAGGAAACAACGACATAGGGGTTGCTGGTGTCAACTGGCACTGCCAACTGGCCGGAGTGAAGTTCCTTGGAGGGAGTGGTTCGGGCTCGATCGAAGGCGCCATTGGCGCCGTGCAGTACTGCATTGCCAATGGCTTCAAGGTGTCGAATAATTCCTGGGGCGCCGGCGGTGACACGGGTCAAGCTCTGTACGACGCCATTCAGAACGCCGGCAACCAGTTTGGTCACATCTTCTGCGCTGCGGCAGGTAACGGCGGCTCCTATGGAGCCATCTATCCAGGCGCCTATGACTGCACGAACATCATCTGCGTCGGGGCGACCAATAGTGGCGAAGGTATGGCCGGTTTCTCCCAATACCACCCCGAGGAAGTGGACCTGGCCGCGCCGGGCGTGGACGTCCTCAGCACAGTTCCGGGCAACGGATACTCGGCCTACAGCGGCACATCAATGGCGACGCCACATGTAGCCGGCGGTGTTGGCCTGGTCGCCTCCCTGATTCCGAACGCCTCAGCCGAGTTGATCAAGGAGATCATCCTCTCCTCTGCGCGGCCGATCCCCGCCTGGAAAGGGTGCAGCGTCACTGGTGGCGTCCTTGATGTTGGCGCGGCTGTTGATGGCACGTTCCTTGCCCCACTCTTCACACTGCAATCCGAGATCCCAGTTGAGATCAACCCGGATGTCTCCTTCGAAGTGACGGCAACACTTGACCCCCGAGACGACGTCATCGTGACAGGCTCAGTGCAGCTGCACTATCGCGACGGTGGTCTAGGTGTATGGGCATTCGTTGACATGAAGCTCGGTAGCGACGGATCCTGGGTCGCCGAAGTACCTGGACTGGAGTGTGCTGTCGATACGGGCCTCTATCTGACCTGCGAAGGGAAGACCTCTGGTGTCATAGCACTGCCCTCTGCAGGTTCCGGGGGCCCCTTCACTTGGTTCACTGGGTCACGAGAGGCTGCTTGGGAGGATGACGGTGAGCAAGATGGAGACTGGGCGATCGTAATCGTTGCTGCCGATGGTGGCTGGGAACGCGGTATACCCGTCGACTGCGATCGAGGCGACCCCCCGACTGACTTTGACGGCACAGGTGCCTGCTGGCTCACCGACAACGCCCCCGACGACTGCGACAGCGACGTCGACGACGGTTGGACCACACTCACATCAGGATCGATTGAGATTGCCGACCTGGCTTCACCAACACTCACCTATGCGAGATGGTTCAGCAACAGTACCGGTCCCGCGCCCTACACCGACGTCCTCACCGTCCAGATTTCCCTGGACAACGGCTCTTGGCAAACGCTGGAGACAGTTGGGCCCGAGGGGCCTGACTGCAATGGCGGCTGGGTACAGATCGAGTGGGACCTTCAGGGCATCGCTGACGACGCCCAAAGTCTCCAAGTGCGATTCACGGCGTCAGATCTCGGTGCTGACACGCAGTCAATCGTGGAGGCTGCGATTGACGCTGTTGCAATCATCGCAACCGAATGCCAAGACCCCAGTTGGGGCGCCTGCTGCATCGAAGAAATGTGTCAGGACGCGATGGATCCAGATCAGTGCGCCGCCTTGAGTGGCATGTACCACGAGTTCACCAACTGCAGCAGTGTGACGTGTGGCGGAGCTCAGGAAGGCGCATGCTGTCTTGGTGACGAGTGTCAAGTGCTGTCGATCAACGCCTGCAACGCCACGGGTGGAGCCTTTGTCGGAGTCGGTCTCAACTGTGACGAGATCGCCTGTGATGACGGCGTTGATCTGCCCATGGTCACCGTCGCAGTCGGTCGAGGCCTGATCAACGGTAGCGTCGACAGCTGGACGACCGATTTGTACGTCGTCGTCGGCGACGGCGCACGCATCGACGTGGTCGCAGGCACTGGCACGCAATCCAAGGTGCTCACAAGCAGCGGCAGTCTCTATCAGGATCCCTATGGCGGTCCAACGTCTGCCCAAGTCAACCCGGCGTTCTACGACCAGTTCCCAGATTTGGAGTGGGACAGTCGCGTAACGATCGGCGCCATCGACGTCACCGGATCACCTTTCCCAGAGAACGCATTGCAGAACCTAGGCATCGACTGGACGAACTTCGAGAACGGCGGTGACCTCATAGTCAACGACGGCGCCTGGTTTGTCCTGCCAACTGACGAACAAGGTGAAGCCGAGTTGATCATGGCAGACGACTGTTCCATGGTGCATGCGGTGCGCGTGGCCAGACTGACCATGCTCGACACCGACGATATCGTGGCGTTCGAGGCGTGGATCCAAGGACGAGACGCCGCAGATGTCGTCTTTGACGATCCAGCCCGTATCGATTCGGTCTACGTGCCGGTTGAAGATTGCAATCTCAATGGTGTCAGTGATGCGTGCGACATTGCCTACGGCACCAGCGAGGACCTCGACGGCGACGGCGTGCCAGATGAATGCCAGAGCGGCTGTCAGGGCGATGCCGACGGGGATGGGGACAGTGATATCGATGACGTCTTGGCCATCATCAGCGCCTTCGAAACTGGCGCAGGCCCCGCGGATGTCAATGGCGACGGATTAGTCGATATCGACGACCTGCTGCAGGTCATCAGCTTCTTCGGTAGTTGCTGAAAACGGTCGCCTTAGCTTCAGAGCCCCGTAACCGTCATGTCCTTCGGCCAACGCACATCAAGCGTCCAGGTCAGCGTGCGGGCCGAGTCGCCCATCGCGTTGGCCGGTACTTCAATATCCCATCGCAGCACGCCCTTGGGCTGGCGGTCGCGGACATACTCGGCATCCGTGGACAGCGGATCGCTGAGGTTGGTGACCTCGACCTTGATCTTCTCGTTCTGCGAGACAGGACGACGATCCAACACTCGAATGTTCACCGGCTGGTCGGCGGCGTTCTCCAGCACGATCGTGATGGTCTGCACGAGTTGGCTCGTGCCTTTGAAGAAGCCGGTACTACCACGATTCGTCTCAACACTGCGCTTCGCCGTCAATGTCGGCAGCGGACCGAACGGCAGCTCGAGGCGCTCGCCCTTGGCGGTCGTGGGCATATTGGTGCGACCGACGAATCCACCGTCGATAAAGAGATTGGTGGGACCCGTCAATAGGAGATACGGGCCGGGATTCGTCGCCTCGGCCAGCAAAAAGACTTCCTTGGTCTTGCCGGGCACGGACAGGTGCACAAGCTCGCCATCGAGGTCCGTCGTCCCGATCTGCAGACGACGGTCCGCATTGCCGTCGCTGGGCACGGTAACGCGGCCCGGCAGCGTGTACGTCGCGTTGACCGGACTCCCGCCGACGATGGCGTTGAGCTTGAATGACGCGGTCTCTGCCACCGAATCCATTTCGGCTCCGAAGGCCATGATCCCCAGAGCCTCGGCATCGCCGCCACCACCAATCCCCGCCGAGCGGCGTCTGGTCTGTCCAAGTTTGGCGGACGGCGCAGCCGGCGGCGGGACATATTCCGCCACCGTCCAGGTGCCGACACTGGGCGGTTCCAGCGAGCTGCTTGGCTGCGCCGTGGACAGCGTCATCGTGACGTCGGACCAGTCCTCGCCGGTGCGTTGCACGACGGCGGCGCGGTAGTCCAGCACGACATCGCCGGTAGCGGAATCGATGCGGGCGTCATAGATGGGCGACCAGGAGGCGTTGGTGACCAGCGACGTCAGCGTGATCGTCGATGCGGTTGCCCCCGCGACCTGCAGTCGAATGGTTGCGGTGCGTTCCTGTCTGCTGACACCACCAGATGCGTTGAGCGCAGAACGCGCTGCATCCACCTGCCGCTGGGCCGCTTCCTGTTCACGCCGTACGACGATTTTGGCATCGAGCACGCGCGTCAGTTGATTCGCGATGAACTCCATCTGCTGCTTGATCGCCGTGGTATCCAAAGCGGCGGTGCCGGCTGTGTCTGATGCCGCTTGCATCGCCTTGCTCTGCATGCCGTCGAGAAAGGACTGCTCCGTTTCAAGGACGGACATGTGGTTCATGACCTGGAGCAGGGTGTCTTCAGCCTGTTGCAGCGCCTTGGCAAGCGCGTTGCGCTCGGCCGCAGGCGCCGAGACGGTCGTCATGTGGAACTGCACGTCGGTGACGGCGGCTGGCCCGCTGGCACTGGCCTGAATGGAGTTCGCATCGATGTGTGGCGGCAGGTTGCGGATCACGACTTCCTGAGCGCCCGCAGCGAGGTCTACAAGGACCTGGCGTTCCACCCAGGCGCGATCTGGATACACAGTTACGGAGACAGGAGTGGCTTCAACACCTACTGCGCCAAGCAGTGCGGTGGAGACGGTTGCGGCGATGGTGAGCATGGCGAGCCCTTCTGAACGTGGGTTGACTGAGGCACCAGCCTACTAAATCCGCTGCGGAGGTTCATGAGTGACGGTGCATACATCCAACTGCACAGTGCCCGATATATTGCTGCAATCCATGGTCGCGCCCCCAGTTGCAGCCACTACACGTCGCCGCAAGGCCTGCTTGAGGGTCAAAACGACCAGTTCAGGCCCGTCCAGAGTTTGAGATCGTTGCTCGCTGTACCGCTGCCCGGCACTCAGAACCCGGCGGGGTCCATGTCCATGAGTTCCCGAACGGCGGGCCATGCTGCCACCGCCGCAGGAAGGAGCACGCCGACGAGCGCGATACTCTTGCGACCAAGCGTTGTTGCAAAGGGCACAAGCAGCAGGACAGCCGGACCGCAGATCACCAGTAACCAGCGCCACGTTGCGATGCCGTCGAGACTATTGTCATAGATCCGACCGACGATCAACAGCATCATCAGCGTTGTGGCGCACGCGATGGCCGCCCCCACACCCAGTCGTTGTTTCGGCGCCGAGCCTGGTGCAATGGACAGCAGCACGCCGGCGACGGCCACGGTCACTGCAATCGCTCCCGCCGCCATGGCCAACGTGATGTTGGCCGACGACGCCAGCGTCAGTGACAACGCCGTTGCCGCACCCCAGAGTGCCATGCAGGTCAATACCTGGCGGCCCTGCCGCATGACGGCCGCCAGCACCAGCACCGCGATGCCAAGTTCAAGGGCGAGACTGATCCGGGCGTCGACGGTGTCGATCCCGGGCAGGGCAAGCCAGAGACCGCCGGCGCCGCCAACGGCCGCTGCACCAAGAACGGCCATGGCGCCTGGACACTTGCGCCCGCCGATCGCGGTCGCCACTAGGCCAAGCACACCCGCAATGAGGAACGTCCAAGGCAGAATCAGCCACTTTTGTTCCGGAGGGAGGCTTGGCAGCCCCTTCTCGACCAGAAATGTGATGAACGCAGCGCCGGGAATGCACAGTGCCAAAGCCGCATCGGCAATGCCCGCCTTGCGTCGCAGTGGCCCCAGCAGCAACGCGATCGCCAGAACGATCGCCATGCACCCACCCGGCAGGCCGACCGCCCACAGTGCCTGTTCCTGCATGCCGTCAGGCTCCCGGTCCGGTGTCGCCTTCGAGGCCCACGATGAGTTTCACTTCGTCACCCAACGCACCGTTGTCGACGCCCCAGTTCATGCCGAAGTCACTGCGGAAGATCGTAAAGGTGGCTTCCCATCCGGCTTTGGCCACAACGGGATTGCCGATGATGCCCGTGGTTTCGACAACCACCTCAATCGATTCGGTCTTGCCGAGCATGGTCAGGTCGCCCGTGACGGTCCACTTCTTTGGGCCGATGCGCTTGGCCGCGGTGCTCTTGAACGTGATGCTGTCAAACTCGCGGGCATTGAAGAAGTCTGGACCCTGCAGGTTGCGATCGAGTTTGGCCGTGCCGGTGTCGATACTGCTGGTCTTGATGACCACATTGAACTTCGGCGCTGATGCATCGTCACGTGGGTAGTCGATCGTGCCGGCGACGTCGTTGAAGCGCCCCCAGAACTGCCCCGCCCCTGCATGTTGCACGCGAAAGAGCGCCATGCAGTGCACCGGATCGAGTTTCCAAGTTTCAACCTTAGCGCCTGTCGATTGTGCAGTGCCCAGAGCGAGCGTGGACAGCATGCAAGCCACCACGACGGTGCTGATAATGGTTCGTCGAATCATGGTTTTACTTCACGTTGCCAAGCCAGGCCGCCAACAGGTCGATCGTGGCTTGGAGGTCCTTCCTGGAGCACATCTCGGTCACGGTATGGATGTAGCGAGTGCCACAGACCAGCGCTGCGGTACGCACGCCGTGCCCCGATCGTTGAATGGCGGCGCCGTCCTGTCCGCCTCGCGGCAGAATGCAACGCTGATACTTGATCTTCTTCGCCACGGCAACTGCACAGAGCTCTTCGGCCAGCGCTTGATCGGCGATCATCGACGAGTCCATGAACATGACGCCCGCGCCGTCGCCGAACTTCGTGACACGGTCGACATCGGGAATGCCGGGTGTGTCACAGCACAGCGTCGTATCCAGGCCGATGCCAAGATCGGCATCGACACTCTGCGCGGCCGAATAGGCGCCACGCAAGCCGACTTCTTCCTGTGTCGTAAACGCCACCACGATCTCACAGGCATGATGTCCTGCATTGCCGCGGGCCTTCTCCAGTTTCCGGACAGCTTCGATAGCGGTGAAACACGCGAGACGATTGTCGATCGCCTTGGACACGAAGGCCTCAGGCAACTCGAGGAAGGGCTCGTCCATGACGACGAAGTCGCCGATGCGCACCTTTTTTCGAACAGCCGCCGCCGTCATGCCCAGATCGATGCAGAACTGCAGGGGCTCTGGAATCGTCTTGCGTTCCTCGGGTGACGAGATGTGCAGCGGCTTGCCGCCTGGATTCATCACACCCTCGTAGTCACGCCCCTTGCAGCACACCAGCACGCGGCGTGAGAAGAGATTGCGAGGGTCGAAGCCGCCGGCGGGATTCACCCACACGAAGCCTTTGTCGTCGATGTGTCGTACGTAGAACCCGATCTCGTCCATGTGAGCGCAGATCAGCACCCGCTTGGCGCGCGGCGGGATCGTGCCCTTCCGTTGTCGGGGCAGTCGCGGGGAACGGGTGCAGATCAGCGATCCAAGTGCATCCACACGCGTGGTGTCGAAGAGGCCCTTGATGGCGGTCTGGATGCGTTTGCGGACACGTTCTTCACGCCCGGGCACGCCTGAGGTCTCGCAGAGATCACGAAAGAGCTTGGTATCCATGTGGGTGGCACTCTATCGGCTTGTGCCTTCAGAAAGAACCTTGCCATGGACATGGATTCGGGTGATTCTGGGTGGATGGGACTTCTCCCCATTCCCCTGCCGCTGTGTGCAGCGCTGGCTGCGCCGCAGTGGGTTGCCCTCGACTTGAAACGCAGCCGCGTACCGGCCGCGTGCGCATGGCATCGTTCGAGCCCCCCTGCCCCGGCGAAGCGAATGACTCATGGACGGTGGATGTCAACGACATCCTGATCGTGGTCGGCAGTTGGGGGACGGGCCCCGTATGTGAAGGCGATGTCAATGACGACGGCGTCGTGGACGCCGATGGCGTCCTACTGATCATCGCCAACTGGGGGAACTGCGGCTAGTTGCAGTTTCCCCAGTTGGCGATGATGAGCAGGATGTCGCTGACGTCGACCTGCCCGTCCCCGGTGACATCCGCATCGCATGACCCACACGGACCCCACGCCTTGATAATCAGCAGAATGTCGCCAACACCGACATCGCCGTCATTGTCGGCGTCGCCAGGGCAGGGCTCCGCAGGAGGTTCCAGAATGTCGGCGGGGTACTTCACGGCGCGCATGAGCGTCTGTGGCGTGAAGTACTCCCAGGCGGTGTTTCCATCGGCGTCGATTTCGCGTATCTCCTGCTCGGGACCATTTGTTGCAATGGTGTTTCCGTTGGGCAAGCGGTACACGCCGCATAGGTGATCGCCGTAGAAGTCCGGCGACTCATAGAAGAAGGCATAGTCGCCAGGCGCTGGATCGAAGGGCTGTCCGTCGGCAATTGTGTATGTGCCATCGGCGGCAAGCGGCGCCGTGAACTCGATCAAGTCCGACATTGCGTCGTCGTTGCCGTTATTGAACAACAGCACGTTGCCCTCGCCGGGAAGACCGTCATCAATCCAATTCACGCCATGCACGTTCCACAGTACATGGTCGCCCGGGCGATCGTAGTTCGAGGGGTTGCCCCAGCGATACAGGAAGTCGCCCGCAGGTCCCGCTGCTTCTTCGGTGGTTGTGTCGTGGTCGATGATGAAGATTTCATCGAGGCTGTTCGAACTCATCACGATCTGATCGAGCCCAGGGTGATAGTCCAGCGCGTTGACGTGAATCCAATCTCCACCCATGGGGTTAATATTGCCCTTGTTGACGTCCAACTTCTCGGGGTGTTCCGAGATCACGCCGAAGTTTGGCAAGTCGGGATCAACATCCTGCACAAGGTGGTCCCACACGTGCCACTCCCAGACGATCTCGCCGGTCATGAACCCGGTCTGCTTCACTTCAACGATCTGCTCCGGCCAGATGTCTTCGTCGAGATTCAATCGTCCGGCGGCTTGTCCCTCTTGTTGCGTTTTGCGGTCCCACGCGACAATCAGGACATTGCCATTGGGCATGGCGCAGATGTCGTGATGCGGTTGATTGTTCTCATCTGAGAACGTGAAGTCCCAGAGCAGCGTGCCGTCGAACGCGAAGCGTTGCACGCGGCCGCCATACGCGGCGCCGGTCATGGGTGGAGGCGGTTGCACTCGGCAGGGGCGCAGCAGTTCACCGCCGGGCAGCAGGTAGGGCGTGCTTGCAATTGGGGCAAGCCCGGTCCACTGCTGCACAGTCTGGCCATCATTGTTGATCAAGATGGTGCGGTTGGACCCATTGCCCATCGTGGTGTTGAACAGTGTCAGGCCGTCAAAGGCCGGTGCTGCCGTCAGCGACCCTGCGAGGACAAGAATGATCTCCACTGAAAACGCCATGACACCCCAGTATTCGCGATCGCCCGCCTAAAGTCTCCCCGAAAAGTCGCATTTTCCAGTACACCCTTATGGATTGGCGATGTGCTCGAAGTGGGCAAAGGGCGTCTTGGCCTGTTCAACCTCGGCAATGGGGGCCATTTCGGCACAGGCGCCGAGTTGTTCCCACAAGGCCCAGACGTCGGCATCTTCATGCGCCAACCGCGAACTCGCTTCGTTCTTCTATGCGAAGACCTCGACAATCGCCGAACCGTCGCGCTCGGCCAGAAGCAGGTCCGGTGCCTCGTCGATCGAGCCCTTGCCTTTCAGCAGCGTTCGGTGGCCGGCCAGCAATTTCAGCAGATCATCTCGGCGCCCGCATTGGGGAGATACGTTACGAAAACAACGATGGACATGGGCACGACCCTACACCGTTGCAGATAACATGCTCGATTCCCCATGGTAGTCACGATCGCACAAGCCCCCGAATTCAATCTGCAACCCGGCCGAGTGATCGGCGGGACGTATGTCATTGAGCGCCTGCTGGGCAGTGGCTGGGAAGGCGAGGTCTACAAGGTCCGCGAACGGCGCACCGATGCACTGCGAGCCGTCAAGGTGTTTCGGCTGGAACGCAATCCGCGAGACCTCGTACTGACCCACTACGCACGCAAGCTCGAACGCCTTCGCAACTGCCGCATGGTGATCGACTATCACCACACCGAGCGTCTGCGTTGGCACAACGAGTGGCTCACCTGTATGGTCAGTGAATATGTCGAAGGCGAAGTCCTCAGTCGGTTCGTGCAGCGACGAGGTGGCCGCATGGATCCCATTTCAGCCCTGCTGCTGGTCCACGCCATGGCCAAGGGGCTGGCCGAAATCCACGAGGCGGGTGAGTATCACGGCGATCTGCACTGGGGCAACGTGCTTGTGCGACGACGCGGCGTACACTTTGACATCAAGGTGCTGGACTTCTTCCACTGGGGTCGCCCGACAGCAGCCCAGCGACGAGCCGACATCTGTGAACTGGTGCGCATCCTGCACGATGTCACCGGCGGACAGCCTCGCTATGCCAAACAGCCGAACTACGTGAAGGCGATCGTGCGGGGACTGCGCAAGGACCTCATCATTGACCGCTTTCCCACCGCGCAGGCGCTTGTCCGATACTTGGACATGTTTGACTGGCCCCTCAAGTAGGCAGCAAACACCTACCCTCGGGCTATGGACACTCAAGCACTGGTCGACGGACTCGCCGGCGATTGGTAATCAGTGAATAACGGGGGGCAAAGCCAGCGCTCGGCGCAGATCCGTCAACTGGCCGGCGTGGCAGCCGTTGTGAAAGCACACGCGCAGCACGAGTCGTTCTGCAGAAATGGCGTTTCCATGCCACTCAATCTCCTGTGACAAGTCCGAACACGCCTCTGCCGCTGCAGCGAGGCGATCGATCGCCGCCTCAAAGATCCACCGCGCACGGTGCAGGCTTGGATACCGCGCCGGATCGATCATGGGCACACTGCCGAAACACACGGACTCGGTGTCGTATCGGCCATGATCACCATCACGTCCGTCCCCCTGCATGAAGTCACTGTCGGGCAATGCGCCGCCGTCCAAGACATGGGCCAGCCGATGCATGGTCAGCGCACAGTGCCCCAGTGTCCAGGCCACATGATTTGGAAGCGCCGACGCCTGCGCCGTGCAGTTGTCGTCGGTGAAGCCCTCAAGAAAGCGCAACAACAATGGTCCAGAAGCTCGTACGGCAGCAGCGAGTGTCGGTGCATCCATGTCAGTGTTCGGCCATGAGGTCCGTGAACTGCATTGGCGGTGGTTCGAGCTCGGCGATCGCCCCGAATCGCTCGCGGAATGCCTCTTCTGTGAGGTTTGTGCACGCCACCATGGCCGCAATGGCATCCGGACGGTCAAAGTCATCGCGTCGAATTCGGATCATGTACCGGCGGGCGATGGCGTACCTGGCACTGCAAATGTCCACCTGACGAACGCGCACACGGCCAGTTTGCTCGTCCAGCAGCGAGGCCAGTGAGACCGGCACGAAGTGCCCCTGCTGCAACGTAATCAGTGCCCCGCTGCCACCCTCAAGCAGATACTTGGCGCCGCAGTAGCCTAGATCACGCGTGTATTCCATGTCCGCCGGCACTGGATCGGCACAACGCAGTTCGTAACCCAAGTCCTTCGATACGACTGTCGCCGGGCACGCAATGTCGTCCAGCCGCCGACGCACTTCACTGCGTAACGCCCGTCCGAGGTTCAGTTCCGCCATGCGGACATGGCCGTGTTCGTCCAACTCGACTGAACCCAGTCCCCCCATCGACTCGGGATCGATGGCCAGACACACGCCCTCGGCAATGATCACGACGCCGTCATGGCGACCCTCTGCCCGGCGTTTGATGATGGCGCCGACAATGGTGTCCGCCACTCCATCCAGCGTGACTGGATGGTCGCCGAACTCCTCGGGCACGATGGTCAAGGTCGCCCCCGCCGACTTGCCGATACCCAATGCCAAATGCCCGGCCTTGCGGCCCATGGCGATTACGAGATACCAACGACTGGTCGTCTTGGCATCCACCATCAAGTTCTGCACGATCTGTGCGCCGACACTGCGTGCTGTCTCGTAGCCGAACGTATCGACGTCGGCGGGCAGATCAATGTCGTTGTCGATGGTCTTGGGCACATGCGCCACGCGAAGCGAACCTTGGTCGGCATCGGCCACACGGAACGCGGATGACGCCGTGTCGTCCCCACCGATGGTCAACAGCATGTTGATCCCTGCTGCCTGCAGCGACTCCACAGTGCGGTCAAGGTCACCGGGAAGGTGCGTAGGATTCGCTCTCGATGTTCCTAGGAGACAACCGCCACGGAAGTGAATTCGACTGACGCGGTCAATGTCCAGTTGCTCCAGATCCGGCGTGCTGGCCATGAGCCCGGCGAATCCGTTGCGGATGCCCTGTACCTCTATACCCTCAAGGCGGGCTCGAATGGTCGCTGCCGCAATGACACTGTTGACACCCGGTGCCGGTCCACCACCCATCAGAATTCCAAGCCGGTCAGCCATGCATACTCATCCTTTGACCGAGGAAGAGTATCAGGCCGCTGGCGACAACACGGTCCGCTTGGCTAGCATCGATACATGCTTGAACTCACGCTCCTGTGTCTCGCCCTGTCGCAGTCCACCTCGCAAGATGGTTTCGTCGACCTCTTCAACGGCACAGACCTCAGCGGCTGGGTGAATGTCAACGGCGCCGACTCCACCTGGCGAGCGGAAGACGGGATGATTCGCTGCACCGGCCAGCCAGTCTGCCTGCTGCGCACCGACCGCATGTACGAGAACTTCGTGCTTGAGGTGGAGTGGCGCCATCAGGAAGCCAAAGGCAATGCCGGAGTCTTTGTCTGGTCGGACGCCCTGCCGTTTACCGGCGTGCCGTTCAGCCGGGCGATCGAGGTGCAGGTCATGCTCGGCGTGGAGACGAAGAACTACACCAGCGAGGGCGACATCTTCTCCATCTGGGGCGCCACCATGACGCCGGATCGGCCGCACCCCGCTGGCTGGGCAAGATGCCTGCCATCGGAAAGCCGCACGAAGGGGGCCGGCGAATGGAACCACTATCGCATCGAGTGCATGGACGGCCGCATCACATTGACGAACAACGGCGCAGTGGTCAGCGGAGGCTACGACTGCAACCCTCGGCGCGGGTACATCTGCCTCGAAGCGGAAGGGACACCCGTGGACTTTCGAAATCTTCGGATCAAGGCACTCGATGTCAATGCCTCTCCGTGGAGCGCCACGGCGAATGACGCTACTGCGTTCCGTCCACTGTTCAACGGCCTCGATTTCAACGGATGGAAGCCACCAGAAGGCAATGAGGACAACTGGATGGTGACGGGTGGCCACATCGCCCACAACGGCAAGGGCGGTGATCTCTGGACCACTGCGCACTACGGTGACTTCGACTTGGTGTGCGACTGGCGATGGGTCGGTGAATCGCAGGGGCCGCGAGATCGACCAATCATCAATCCTGACGGTAGTACGCCTATGAATGAAGACGGCAGTGCACAAACCGTACGCATTGAAGAACGTGACAGCGGCATCTATCTGCGCGGCAGCAGCTCAAGCCAGGTGAACATCTGGGCATGGCCTATCGGAAGTGGCGAGGTGTACGGATACCGCACAAATTCATCGATGCCACCGGAAGTGCGAGCCGGCGCCACGCCACGCCACGCGGCTGACGCCGAGGTTGGCCAGTGGAACCGTTTCTTCATCCGCATGCGCGGCGAGCGACTGACGGTTGTCCTAAACGAAGTCACCGTGCTCGAAAATGCGCTCCTGCCTGGGATCAAGTCCAGTGGGCCCATAGGCTTGCAAAGCCACCACAGTGGCATCGAGTTCACGAATGTTCTGATACGAACACTCGACTGAACACCTTTTCGAGCGGTTTGCACGGTTTTGGACTTGCAAAATGTGGCCCGGCGCGCGACACCATAGGGATAGTCTCCTGGAGGTGCACCATGACCACCGCTGTTGAATCAAGTGCCCGCTACCGCTTTCGCATCGGCGAGAAGGTTTCCCCTTGGATGAGTGCCGAGGCGCTGCTCGCCGCAGCGCTCGATGGAACACTCAAACCAGACAGTGATGTCCAACCCATCGGGCATGATTCGTGGACACCCGCGTGCGATGTCAAGGGCCTGCACTTCCCCGAGGCGGTCGAGGAAGAGGAGGAGGCTCCGGAGCGACCCAAGCCGGAACACCATCCGCGATTCAAGACGCTACGCGATCTGCTGCAGAACTTCTTGCACAGCCGCATCAGTATCAATCTCCTGTCACCGACACGCTTCGACGACGCCGAACTGCTGCTGTGCTGTGAAGACCACTTTGAAGTCAATCTCCCGAAACAGAGCATCCGCGCCTTCGTGCCCTATCGACGCATCATCGCCGTGGCGACTGTCGAGTTGGACAGTGCAAGCGGCACGTACCGAGATTCTCATCAGGTGACGATCGAAGTCGAACCGTGCCTTGCCTTCCAACCCCCAAAGTCCATGCGGGACCGAACCTGAAACGCGATCGAACTGCGGTCAATGGACGCTTCCATCGTCGGCCGCATCAGGTTGCGCGCTTCGCAACCGTCTGTACAACCGCACAAGATCGCGCATGCCGCCGATCGTAAACCACACTGTCACAATGCCGCCGACGATGAGCACTACCCAGAGATACACGTGCCAGAGTGACGCCCACGTCGCGTCCGACAGTGACGCACCCATGGCGTAGGCGATCAAGCCACCGGCAAAGACGAGCGTGAAGAACACCGGCCAAGCAAGCGTGACCGCCGTCACGATGCGGTCCCACCGGGTCATCTCCGCATCAAAGCCCAGTTTATTGAGCCATGTCGGCGGCAACTCGCAGGCGGCACCTTCGCCTTCTGTCGCGTACTCGCCGCGGTGCAACAAGGCATCCAAGTCGTGTTCATGACGTGGCCCGAACAGCGAAATCAAGATGTACAGGCCAATAGAGGACACGACGGCCCAGAACGTCAGCACCTGTCCGGTTACGACCACCTGAATCCAACGAAAGAACAACCGCACCGGCGTGAAGGCGCCGTCGTAGTAGTCAACGATCTGTACCTGCAGGCCGTTGTCGCCCAACGCCTGCTCATGGTCAACGGACAACAGTACCCAAGCCAGTTGCGTGCCAGCATCATCGACAAGAGCAACGGCTGCCTCCGCAGAGGCGTCTTGTGGTGGAGCTTCCACCACGATTGAGCCCGCCACACCAGAAACATGCACGCGCATTCCGGCTTCCGCCAGTGGTGCAAACACCGTCGACTCGCCAACCCTCGCCTCAACCACGCTTCCGGTCAGGAACAGATCTTGATTCAGTTGCTTGATGACCACGCCGCCCCCGGACAGCAGAATGCCTACGCACATGGCGGCCCAAGCGGCTTGGGTCGATCCTCGCTTCCAATAGAGCCCGCCGATGATGACGCTTCCTGCGCCGCCGAAGAAGACGGCGCCGGTCAACGCCAGGAACATGGATACATACTGCGTGGGTTCGTAGAACAGGCTGAAGACGAATGCAAAAATGGCGACGAAGAGAATACCGCTACGCAGCACCCACAGATGCACCCGGGCCGAAAGTGGTCGACCGCCCCGCAGCGGGAGCACTACGTCCTGCACCAAAATGGATCCCCATGAATGCAGGTACGTGTCATTCGTGGAGAGGAATGCACCCAGCAGCGCCATCGAGAAGAGCCCCAGCAGAATGGGCGGCAACATAAAGCGGGCAGCGGCTGGCGCCCGAACTTCGGCTGCAGTGGCCGCCGTGGGTTGCGCATCGACGACCTGTTGAATGGCACTTGCTGTTTCTGCGAATGCAGGATCGTGCTGCACTGCATGTATGCACAACGGAATCAACAGCGTCACCAGCATAAGCACGCGAAATCGCCAGCCGGCCAGAATGTTCGCCATCTTCGCTTCGTGCGCATTGATCGCCGAGGCGTGATAGCCACTGGTCCCTTGCCACGACAGCATGCCGTAGAACAGCACAAGCACCGAGATCAGCCAGTACCAGACATCGAATCTGCCCTCGCTGCCCAGATCGAAGGGGTTCACCATGGATCGGCCTGCAGGCCGATCAAGGATCGCGCTCTCGATTGAACTCCACGGCACCAGCCACAACAGGAACACCATGATGATCAAGAACACCCAGTTGGAAATCGTCCCTTGAATCCAATCGGTCACCAGCACCGCAATCTGACCGCCAAGGAAGACAAAGAAGAGCGCCAGGCCAAGCATCACAAGCATGATCAACGGAAACGTGTTCATCTCGAACAGGCCCAAGTTGGTCACGTCGGGAAGATCCCACAGCACCATGAAGAACCGCGATGCCACAGCCGGAAAGATGCCGTAGTTGATGAGCCCCGCCACGAACGCCACAAAGCCTGCGAAGATACGGAAGCGTCGCGAGTACCGCATCTCCAGGAACTGGGCCATAGTCAACGCCCGTGTCTGCCTGTATCTGTAGATCACCCACCCGGACAGCGCCATCAGAATCAGTGCAGGGCCTTCGAGAAAGCCCCACCAGATCGACGTGAAACCAACGTCGTAGTACTGCTGCCAAAACCAAACCAGCGAAATGACGCCCACCTGCGCCATGCCGTAGGCGACAGTGATCAGATACCGACCTGCGCAACGCTCCGCGGCCAGAAAGCCCGTCACGGTTCTCGCATGTCTGCGCGTGGTCAACGCTGCAAAGGCCAGTCCAATGGGCAACGCAGCGACGATGACCCAATCAATCAGTGTCACGCGTCGCCCTCGATGCGCAGCGTGGCCACACCGAAGGGACGCAATGGAATCGTGGTCTGCATGTTGTCGTGCCCCAACCCCGCGAGCTCCACTGGTCGCTCATGCAGATCGCACGCCGTCACCTGGACTGATTCGGGCCAGTCGATGATCGCCGTGCCGTGAGCGCCGTGCATCTCAACCAGCCGAAGAATCCGCCCGTTGTCATCCTGGGCACCCTTGTAGGCCGATACTTCCACCGCCGCAGGACACGACACCTGCAGTGCAAACGGTGCTTCACGCGGCGTCGAAGCCACTGGTCCACGCCCTGCGAATGCCTCCGCTTCAGCAACGACACCGTGCTGCAGTGCATCGCCGCCGTGAGGCATAAGCCCCCACCGCAGTTGGTGCCTGCCTCGATCCGCTTCTGGATCTGGAAAGTTCGGAGCGCGCAACAGCGAGAGTCCCAGTTGCCCATGACAGGCAGATTTTCCATAGATACCGCAGTCGAGCACGGCCAAGCCGCAGCCATGTTCTGACAGATCCATCCAACGGTGCCCCGGCACTTCGAAGCGTGCCTCGTCAAATGGCATATTGCGATGTGCGGCACGCCGCACATGACCGAACTGAATGCCGAAGCTCGCATCGGTTGCCCGAAGGTCCGTTGGAAAGACGCACCGCAACAACCGCTGCGATTCCGCCCAATCGATGTCGGCCTGCACTTCAAGCACTGGCGAGCCCGCCCGCAACACATACCGCTGCACGCACGTTGACGCCTCGCCAATCGAACGCTTGACTTTGATGATCGCCCGCAAGGGCGAATATTCTACGACCTGTACCGCTGATGGCACGTCGAGCGCAACTGGATGCGCTTCGTATTGGCGATCAATGTCCCACGCGTCCCACCGACGCGGACGATCGCGGAACAGGGCCAGTTGCCCGATCGGACCGTCAAGCGCCCGCGTGGCATGCACGGACCGCAGGTCATGCACAGCGCCATCGTCGCCGATGCGACAACTGAGCAGACCGTTGTCTAGCTTGAGCCCGTCAACCGTGACGGGCGTGACATCATCCGGCAACGTGTCAGTCATCGGCGCGGTGCCCAATGGCGCTGCCAAGGCATGCCAGCGCGGCCCGGCATCAACATCCACCACACCCTGCCGTGGCGTAGAAGCGGGATTCAAGACATGGTCGCCGGGTTCCAGTTGCAGGTCGATGCGCGATGCCGCCTCTGACTGCACCGTCGCCATGTCGCTCTGGGCTTCTTCATACACGGCATTGATCGAGGAGCCGGGCAGGATGTCGTGAAACTGCTGCAACAGCAGCCGCTTCCAAGCGCCATCGAGGGCCGCCCGTGTGTCGACACGATCGGCAGCAGAGGTGTTGGACACAATCTCGGCCAGCCGCAGCGCTTCTTCAGCCGCCAGATTGGCACGCTTCAGCCAGCCCTGCGATGTAAACGTGCCGCGGTGCATTTCCAAGTAGAGCTCGCCATCCCAAATGGCGGCCGGCTGGTTGGACGCGGGACGTTCAAAATCACGCAGATGACCCATCCGTACCGCGGGGAGCCCCGCACACGACGTGCTCAACCGAGCCCGTTCGATCATGGCGTCGGTTGGGCCACCGCCACCATCTCCGTACCCGAACGCCTGAATCCATGCAGTCGTACGACCATGGCCATCAGTCATTGCGTTCGCCTGCGCCCCGATCAGGTCCTTTGGTTCGAGTGCGGCGTTGTACGTGTGGCCCGGCGTGAAGTGCGACTGCACTTGCGTACCGTCAATCCCCTGCCACTTGAAGTCCACATGCGGGAAGACCGTGACTTCGTTCCAACAGATCTTGTTGGTGATGAAGCGGTTCAGCCCTGCCTGTTCGATGAGTTGCGGAAGGCTCGCCGGAAAGCCGAACGTGTCAGGCAGGTACAACACGCTTTGACGAGCGTTCTCGCCGAAGCGATCCGTCCACCAAGCCGTGCCGTGCATGAACTGCCGCACCAGCGACTCGCCCGACGGCACCTGGCAGTCCGGCTCGATCCACATGGCGCCATTCGCTTCCCAACGGCCGTCGGCGATGCGTCTGCCGATGGCATCAAGCAGCGCGGGGTCATCTTCTTCCAGCCACGCATACTGTTGCGTCTGACTGGCAGTGAAACAAAAGTCGTCGTAACGATCCATCAAACGAAGGGCCGTCGCCCATGATCGGCGCACCTTGCGACGCGTTTCGGCGATGGGCCAGAGCCAGGCCGTATCGATATGCGCATGTCCAACCGCGATCACACTGGTCGATTCGGGGGTGCCCTGCAGCGCGGTCTCCATGGCTGCAAGCGCCGCAGGTGCAGCGTGTCTCGTGGCGACTGCAGAGCTGTCGTCGATCATGGCACCCACCGTGGCCAGAGCGTCTGCAACGCTGTGTGTCTCAGGCGTGTCGGCCGGAAGCGCCCGCAGCAGCCGTATCGCAAAGTCCATGGCAATGGCCAAACGCCACGTTGGTTCATGTACGCGGACAAGTTCGGCCTGGCCAAGTCGTCCTGGCGTGTCTTCTTTCCAGCGGACGTGTTCTTCCTGAGGATCCCACCAGAACAGGGTCGCCCCCAAGGGCCTGTTGCAGGCGGCCTCGACGAGCAGTTCCAAGTCGCCGTCAATGTCTTCGGGCAGCCGTGCCAGCTGGCGGTTCATGTCCAGCCCATGCCAGGACTGCCCGTCGGGCAGATACACGAGCGCCTCGGTACCGCTTGAGAAACACAGCGCCGGCGTACCCTCGCCCGAAGGCAACTTCCCACGCAATCTGAACCAGGCGGTCGACCACACGGGACCCCATCGCCAGCCAGTCTCCACATGCTGATAGCTGCCCGCCCGGGCAGTCTCCAGTTCGACACGTTCAAGGCTGCACCAGGCCTCGGCCTGCATCGCTGCCCTTGATTCGATGGCTGCCGGATGCAGCACATCGGTCACGAGCGTTTCCGCAGTCATGGCGATCAGTTCCATTGGATGGACAGGAGGCATGCATGCAGCCTAGCGGGTTGGTTGGCCACTAGGCTGCCTGCATGGAGCTGTTGAAACAGGATGGGCCCGACGTCCTGGTAAGGGTCAAGGCTGTACCAGGAGGATCACGCGACGCGCTTCGAGGACGTCTCAGTGACCGTCTCAAGATTGCCATCAGTGCAGCACCGGAGGGTGGGAAAGCCAACACTGCAATCATCAGACTGTTGGCACGGACATTGGGGATCCCTGCACGCTCGATTCAGCTCGAGACCGGACACTCCAGTGCCTTGAAGACGCTGCGAATTCGCAACGCTCAAGTAGAGTTCGTTGCCGCAGGACTGCCTGTGTGATCATCACGACGACCTCGAATGACCAATGCGAGCACGATAAGCGCCAGGCCGGCGCCGCCGATCCAAGTAGAGATCACCAACTGCCCGCGAATTCCTGCCCAATCGCCCGTTGCACCCGCAGGCACAGCCATCGCCAGCAAGAAGAGCGTCACCCCGAATGAGAGCCGCCCGGCTAGCGATTGCATGGACAAATAGGTCGCTCTCAACTGCACTGGTACGGAGCCTGTGACCGCTGCGTTGAGTGGTGGCGTCATGAGCCCGCGCGGACAAGATCGCAGCAGCAGAAAACCAACAATCAACGGACTCAGCGCAAACGCCATGAGGCCGATCGTCAATGCCTGCAGGGCCGTGGCACAGGCGAGCACTCCCCACAGACCAATGCGGTTGCGCAGGCGAATGCTCCGGGCGCTGAGCATTGATGCCAGCCAAAAAGTCACAGCGACATGCAGCCCTGTCACTGCCGGCGTTGCAGCAGCGTCGGACCAGTCCTTCGACAACACCGACTCGATGTACGGCTGGAAGTACTCGTAGGGAATGTGGTTGAGCACCAGCATCAAGGCCACATAGCCGAACAACAACAGGAGCACTGGATTACGCCACTGTCTGGCACAGGACGCCAGCTGCCCCAACAGTTGTGACTTGGTCCGCGAGTCGTCTGTTTCCGGCTCACGCATGGCGAAGACCGTCAGGAACATGCAGATGGCCACACCGAAGCTCAGCAGGTACGGCAGGCGAAGGTCCACCCACGCCACCACACCACCGATGAGTGCAGCGCCGGCACCGCCGAGGAAGCGTGTTCGAGCCGCCCGGGCTTCCCGCGCGGCGAACTCGCCCACATGACCGGCGGCTTCAAGGCTGTCATGATGCAGCGCCGTATCCGTACCGCTGCGAAACGCCATGCCCACAGCCCGTAGCGCCTGACCTGTTGCAAAGACCCAGAACAAGGTCGATCGCCCTTCCATGGCTCCACTAGACAGTGACACACCCACGATGGATGGTCCAGTCAGCAGCATCAGGTGGCTCAATGCCATGAACGCCGCACCTATGAGCAGCGTCGGACGCCGACCGACTCGATCGCCGATCCAGCCACTGGGCACTTCCACGATGACAACGCAGAGGAAGTACAGGGCTTCCAGGTAGAGCACTTCCTCCAACGGCAACAGTGCCGCGAAGTAGATGAAGAACACCGGCACCCAAAACGAGGCTTCCGCAAACAACGCGTACCGCTGATAGAGGTCAGCGGTACGCAGGTGAGGATTCATATGTCGGCCTTTGGTCAAGGGTCATCATCGTCTGGAGGATCATCATACGGACACTCGCCCCAGTGCTCCAGCACGTAGATGAGATCCCGAATGTCCACAACGCCGCTGTAGTTGACGTCGGCAATGGAGTCCGTGTCACCGAAGCGGAAGACCACGTTCACGATCTCGTCGTAAAAGACCATGCCGGAGTCATCGATGTCGGCCAGGCAGTCGCACTCGTCGGGGTAGCCATTGCCGTCGAGGTCCTCCTTGTCACCGTCGAACACTTCGCAGATGTCAAGCAGATCATTTTCATTGCAGTCACCGCCGTCCGCCATCTGGCAGATGTCGATCTGCCCGTCGCCGTCGCAGTCTTGGAGATCCTCCTGACAATCGTCAGCCACGCCGTCTCCGTCGCAGTCGGTGAGAATCTCTTCGTTGAAGTCGCATGCGTCGGCGATCCCGTTGCCGTTGCAATCCTGATCCAACCCGACTTCGAGTTCGTAGGCATCAGGCAGGCCATCGCCGTCGCAGTCTGAATCGCAGGAGTCGGGACGCCAGTTGCCGTCGAGATCGGCCACCACTCCGGCTGCAATCTCCAGAGGATCCTTGACTCCACTGTTGTCGCAGTCTGCCTCGCAGTGGTCCCAGAGGCCGTTGCCATCAACATCGGTCAGGTCGCCGATGGCAACCTCTTCGAGATCATCGATGTCATTTTCATTACAGTCCGAGCACACTGGCCAGTTGAGCGTCCAGTCGTCCTTCTCGAGGGTGCCGTACGCAATGAACGCAGTGTTGCCGTAGCCGCAGATGACACTGCCGTTGAGGGTGATCGATGCCGTGGATCCTTGAGCATGAAAGAAGTCGTAGTTGAGGGAGCCGTAGGTACCTGACGTGCAGTTCAGGAAGTGGCAGTTCTCAAAAACTGGACTTGAGGTCGTATACACGGCACCACCACTACCCAGTGCATCGCAGGTGTCGATGATGCAATCACTGAATGTGGGTGATGGGCCATCGACATGAACGCCTCCACCAAGCAAACCTCGGGCATGCGTGATCGTAAAGCCCTCGATCGTCAGGTCAGCCCCTGAGCCCATGACATACACGCCGATCTTGTTCCACTGACCATCAATGATCGTGGTCGCGGCTCCGTCGGTCGACCGAATCGTCAAGTCCATACTGTTCAGCAACACCACCGCCGTGACGGAGTTGGACGTATAGGTTCCCGGTGAGACCAGCACCAGATCACCGGGAGAAACTTGGTTCAAGGCCGATTGAATTGAAAAGTGCTCGGCAGAACCATCCGCAGCCACCGTAATCGTGTCCGCCACCACCGATCCAGCGCACAGCCCAAGACCAACTGACAGACACATAACTTGTTCTGTAATACGCATCTACGGCTCCTGGACCGACAACTCCAAAACGGGGACAGCATGCTCAGCCTACCCTGATTCAGGGAAACTATCGGCATGTTGCCGCCAATGCTGCATCAAGAAAGTTCGGAGGACCGGGAATCTGAGGCTTGAAAGGGGTAGAACAGCCCTGCCCCCCTTTGTCCCCCTTGAAGCCCACCGAAGGGACCCATACCAAACGCCGTCAGACATGCACTAAACGCTGATATCGCAGCCTGCCTGCAAATCAGCAACGCCTCTGCCCAAGTCCACCACGCCAACTTTGCCATCGAACCTGAACTGCCGCAGGACTGGCAGGATGACTTTGACCAACACACCCCCCACTTCCCGTGGTTCGTCTCCACGGCAGACGGCGATATCACCGGCTTTGCCCGCGCCATGCCCTGGCGACGACGTGACGGATACCTGCACACCGCGGAGGTCTCGGTCTACATCGATCCAGCCCGTCGCGGCGAAGGGCTCGGTCGAGGCTTATACGCAGCACTGCTCCCGGTGCTGCGCGACGAAGGCTTCCACATGCTCATGGCCTGCATCACGCTGCCCAACGACGCGAGTGTTGCCCTGCACGAGGCCTTCGGATTCACACACGCAGGCACATTTCATGAGGTCGGCAGGAAATTCGACCAATGGTGGGATGTGGGCTACTGGGAGTTGTCGCTGGACTGAGTCTGACCGCGGAACAACTGTACAAATCGCCCGATGTCATCCACGGCGATGTAGAGCGACGGCACGATCAATAGAATGACGAACGTCGCGAAAAGAATGCCGAAGCCGATCGACAACGCCATGGGCACCAGGAACTTTGCCTGAATACTTGTCTCGAAGATCATTGGCGACAGTCCACAGAACGTGGTGATGCTGGTGAGCAGAATCGGGCGGAATCGACGACGCGTCGCCGCCGACATGGCCGCCATGGCCGTCCCTTCGGGGTTCTTCTCACGCCACCGATTGGCCGTCACCACAAGTACCAGCGAGTCATTCACAACAACGCCCGACAACGCGACCACGCCGAACATCGTGATGATGTTCAGGTTGTAGCCCAGCAGAATGTGCCCGATCAGTGCCCCGATGAAACCGAATGGAATGGCCGACATCACGATGAGCGGCTGCACGTAACTCTTGAACGGAATGGCAAGTAAACCGAAGATCACGAGCATGGCCATGGCGTAGCCCGTACCCAAGTCTTCAAACGTGTCCATCTGGTCGCGATACTCGCCTTCGAAGGTCCAGGTCAGACCGGGGTGCTTCGGACCGATCTCAGCCTCCAGCTGCGGAGCAAGATCGGCGACGATGGTGTTCGCGTTCGTCACGCCAGTATCGACCTCGGCAGAGACGTCGAGCACGCGCTGGCCGTTCATACGAGAAATGGAGGTCTTCGCCCGCCCCGGCTCGATGGAAAGCGCTTCAGACAGTGGAAGTTCCGCACCCGAAGGTGTGCGCAGGACCAACGTGTCCAGTACACCCAGCGATGTCCGTTCGGACTTCGGAAGGCGCACCATGACCCGCAACTCATCGCGCCCACGCTGCTGCCGCATGGCTTCCGCGCCGTAAATGGCATCTCGGCCCTGTCGTGCGGCATCAAGCGCCGTGATTCCGGCGGCTCGACCCTCAGCCGTGAGCTTGAAGTCCAGTTGCGGCTTGCCGGTTGCCACTCCGGAGTCCACACCACGCACGCCGTCATACTGCTCAAGCATCGCCGCAACATCGATCGCGGCGGCATCCAATGCTTCGCGATCGCGATGAATCAACCGCACCTCCAGCGGCTTGTCTACATCGCCGAAGCCATCCCGGAAACTCAACGCTTCGACCCCCGCAATTGGGCCTGCCCTGGCATTCCAGACAGTGGAGATCTCGGAACTGGGCACGGTCTGCATTTCGGGGTCCAGCATGACCCACATTGACACAAGAGACTCATCGGACCCCTCGATTCGAACGGGTCCAAACGGATTCAGGTTGGCGCCAACGACGGCAAACTTGCCATCAACAGCCTCCACCAACCCCAACTCATTGATTGCTTCGTTGAAGGATGACTGCAGCGTTGCGAGCACCCGATCCGCTTCGGCCCGCGGCGCCCCTACCGGCAGTCGAGCGGTCACGATGATCGCCCCCGAATCAATGGCAGGCATGAAAGTAAACGGAATCCAACCCCCAGCGACATAGCCGATGGATGTCAGCAGCAGTGCAATGCCACCGGCCAGTGTTGCATACCGATTGCGGAAGCACACGCCGGATGTAGGTGTGTAGCAGCGTTCAATCGCCCAATCCAGTCCTCGGCGACAGTGCTTGGACGGGATCGATACCGTGCGCCAAAACGCTGAATCGCGACCCGCATGCGCCAGGTGCGCCGGCAATACAAACAACGACTCGACCAACGACACGATGAACACGCTGATCGTGACCGCCGGAATCTGCATGAACAGTTTCCCTTCGCCGCCCGGCACGAAGAACATCGGCGTAAATGCCACGATGTTCGTCGTCACGGCGAAGAACACCGGCATGGAGATTTCCTTGGCGCCGAAGATTGCGGCTTCGACAACCGGCATGCCCTGTTCACGCTTCTCGTAGATGTTCTCGCCGACCATGATCGCGTCGTCCACAATGATGCCAAGCGTCACAATGAACGCGAACAACGAAATCATGTTGATCGTCGCCCCGGTCAAGGGAATAAACAGAAACGAACCCAAGATGGAAATCGGAATGCCAAGCATCACCCAAAACGCCAACCGCGGCTCCAGGAACAGACCGAGCATCAGCAGCACCAGTGCCAGTCCCACATAGGCATTGCGCATCAGCAAGTTGATACGCTCTCGATAGATCACCGAGTCGTCATTCCAGATCGTCAAATTGATGTTCGGCGGCAGTTCCGAGATTTTCCCGTCGACGAATGCGTGCGCCGCCTCCGAGATACCGATGGGAGTTTCATTGCCCACGCGGTAGACCTCCACCGCCACCGTGCGTTCGTCATTGAAATAGGCCGCCAGATCCTGCTCCCGAAAATCCTCACGGATCTCGGCGATCATGCCCAGTGACACACGCGTGCCGTCGGCCCGAGTGATGACGGGTATGTCGCTGAACTCACTGGCATGTTCGCGTCGTTCGTTGGTACGAACGAGGACGCGGCCCGCTTCGCTTCGGATTTCGCCGGCTGGCAAGTCTACTGAGGCGGCTCGAATGGCCGTCGCAATGTCGCCGATCGTCAGATGCAGGCTGCGCAGCGTCGCGGAAGGCACTTCCACCGAGATTTCCAGTGGGCGTGCATACGACAGCGTGGCAAACGTGATGCCGTCTTCCTGCAGCATGTCCTCGCGGATGCGCTGTGCAGCATCACGCAGTGCACGTTCTCCTGCGTCGCCGTGCACCAGCACGGACAACACACGGTTGCGCGTTGAAAAGAGCGAGACCCTGGGCCGTTCAATGTCGTTGGGGAACGAGGAAATGCGATCGACTGCCGCCTTGACGTCCTGCAAGGACTTGCCGGAGTCGACGCCTCGGAGGAGCTCAACGACCACCATGCCCCCGCCCTCGCTGGCACTTGACGAGACACGCTTGACGCCGTCGAGCCCTTCGACGGACCCTTCGATCGCCAGCATGACGCCCTGCTCAACTTCTTCCGGACCGGCGCCGGGGTACGCGACGGATACAAACACGATGTCGATCGTGAACTCCGGAAACACTTCCTGTTTGAGCCGGCCGGCCATGAGCAGCCCACCGACCATGAAGGTGACCATCAGCAGGTTGGCCGCAACCCGATTGCGGCACATCCAGCCGATCAGGCCATCACGTTCGGAAGGCAGACCTCTCGGCTTCACTGTGCTGTCTCATCCACCAGCAACAGTCCTGGCACAGGAGAGGGGACGACAGAGGCAATGACACGCTCACCATCCCGAAGGTCCATGTCAACCACGACCGCATCGAGTGATCCATGCAGCACGGTTGCTCGTCGAATAGCCAGTCGGCCGTCGGTGCCCAGCACCCAGACATCGTCGCCGTCACGCAATACAGATCGTGGCAGTTGATACACCCCCGGTCGGCCAGGGCCTTCGAGCGTTGCACGCACATAACTGCCCAGCAACAGCGGGACCCGTTGTGCAGCCGATTGCCCGAGCGGATCGTCTACCTGCAGCAATACGCGTGCCTGTCGACCGGCGGCATCAACCGTGCCCATAAGCCGCACAATGCGCGCGGTGTACAGGGCAGACGCCCCTTCTCCAAGTCGCACATGCACCTGCGCTTCACCGCCGCCATCGCCCGCGGCATTCGGCGCACTGACGCGAGCGAGATCCTCCAGTGGAACGCCGACCTCGACCCACCACGCTCCCGTCCCCACCAGCGTGGCGATGACCGTCGTTGGACCGACCAATGTGCCTTCTACGCCGGCACGCGACAGCACCATGGCATCGAACGGCAAAATCAACTGTGTTCGCTCCAGCGCCAGTGCCGCCTGCTCAACCGTGGTGCGAGCTGTCTCCACGACAGACTGCGCTTCACGAAGATGCGGTTGTCGAAGTGCCAACTGGGAAGACTGTGCGTCGAGATCCAGATCCCCGGCCACACCACCAAGCAACTCCCAGTCACGCTGTGCAATGCGGCTTCGACCCTCTTCCAACTCAAGCTTGAACTTGGCGGTATCGAGGCCCGCCTCGGCCTGTCGGAGCGCCAGTTCATAGTCTCGAGGATCAATGCGTGCCACCACCGAGCCTGCCTTGAGCAGGCTGCCCGGCGCTAGGCCATCCTGAATCTCGATCAACCGACCGGAGACTTGCGGCTGCAACGACAGTGTTCGCCTTGCCCTGACCTCACCCCAGGCTTCGACATCAAGACGAACCGTCGCCGCCCGCACTTCAATCGTGCGTACTGCCGTGGGCACTTCATCTCGTTCCACACGTGGAGGCGTAGGCTTTGCACTGAACAGCGCCATGGCTGCAAGGACGCCCAACAGGAGAAAGAGCAACGGCACGAGCACGCGCACGACACTCAGGACAGGCCGCATGGTGCGAATGAATGCACTCATGATGAACGCTCCTCTTCCAGAATGTGTTCGACGGCGATGTGCGGCTCGAGATCTTCCATCCAACTACCGCCCAGGGCCAGGTACAGGTTCGCTCGGTACACCAACAGTTGACGCCGGGCCTCGACGTCCTGCCGTTGCAATGTCTGCAGCGTCTGAATAGCACTGATGACATCGAGGTACTCGGCGACACCCTCGGTGTATTGCAGGTGCGCTTCCCGAAGCTGTAGGCGTGCAATGTCCAGTTGCGTACTGATCTCCTCAAGTAGCACCAGTTGCCATCGCTCTTGTTCCAGAGCATCATCGACCTCGCGGATGGCGTTCAGAAACGTCTCTGCAAAGGCGCCGAGTCGTTCTTCGACGATGGCCTTTTGTCGATCTACTTCCAAGCCACGACGATTGGCGTCGAAAATAGGCTGAAAGAGCGACCCGCCGACCGATGCTGTGGTGGACGCCAGCGGGCCTCCTACCCGGTCGTAGTGCAGGTCGCCATTGATGGACAGACTCAAGGTCGGCAGCATGGCCGCCACCGCCGCGGCGACGCTGTGGTCCGCCGATGCCAGCAACTGCTGGCGTGCGCGAAGATCAGGTCGACGTGTGAGCAAATCAGCCGGTGCACCAAGCCGGGGAAACGCAGGCAATGCCGGAAGCGATGGATCTATCAACTCGGGCTGCAACTGCTGGGGCGTGCGTCCAAGCACTGTGGCAAGCGCGTTCCATGCTGCGTCAAGACGTGCCTCGGTCGGTGGTACGACGGCCCGCACTGCCTCCAACTGTTGCCGCTGCTGCAGCACCTGCAGTGCCGTGCCAAGACCATTGGCATACCTGAACTCAACGCTCTCCAACAGGGCCTTGGACACATCGACTTGCTCGTGCAGCACCGAGAGCAGTTCACGTTGAGCCCGGATCGTGAACCAAGCGTCAGCGACGAGCCCGGTGATCGCCAGCGCCGTGGCTTCGACGTCTGCACGTGATGCCTGCGCCGCGAGCAGCGATGCCTCGGCAGTGTTTGACACACGATTCCAGATGTCCAGTTCCCACGACAGTCCAACACCCACGATGACACTGGTGTCGTAGTAACTTCCGGCCGGGATCGATCCGCCGTCTTGTCGCACGTCGGTAAGCGTGCGCGTGAAGTTTCGTGTTCGCAGGTCCATCTCCGGCAGCAATGGTGCGGCACTGATGCCTGCAACCGCAGCCGCCTGGGCCATGCGCGCCCATGCCTGCCGCAATGACTGATTGTTGGCCAGCGCCTGGATGACGAAGGCGTCGAGCTGATCATCTTCGAAGGACAACCACCACCGGTCGACGGCCTGTCCGTCTTCATACGGCGCGTCCCAAGCAACGGGAATCGACACATCAGGTCGTGTCCGAGGCTGCACATCGTGCATGCTGCAGCCACCGAGCACGAGCGACATCATCCATAGGGACCGTCTCATGTGCGCACGCCTGTTGCATGTCGAACCGCCGCGATCGAGGCCGCCGCGATGTGGTCTGCGATGGCATCCAGATTCTGCACCGGCACGCCTTCGAGTTGCTGCAGCAATCCTGTGCTGCCGCGATAGATCAAACACTGCCCGACAACCGTAAGCGCGAAACGAGCGACCGTATCGTCATCGAACGGCACAGGTGCCAGCGCCGCAATGATCTCCCGTAGTGCATCGAAGACCGGCTGAATGCCACGCTGTGCCAGCGTCTCGAGGGCTCCAGTTGGATTCGACAACTCATGCACCATCAACTGGTCGACGGTTTGTGCTTGTCCACCGAGCATGCGGTCGATGTACCAATGGACCCAGGCCTGCAACGCTGCTTCGGCCTCACCGAGATCGGCCAGAGTGGGCATCGGCCTCGTTGACAATGTGGCGTAGGCGTGTGTCAGCACTTCGGCGTACAACGCAGCTTTGTCGCCGAAGTGGTAGTTGATGGCCGCAATGTTCACGTCGGCGGCAGCGCACAGGTCACGAACCGTTGCCCCGCGAAAGCCCTTGCTGGCAAAGACTGGCAAGGCGGCATCGAGAATGCTCTGGCGTGTGGACATGCGGGCGGGCCTCAATCAAACCGGTGTTCAAACAACTGTTGCAAACAACTGTTTGAATCGTACCACACGACACCCCTGCGATGCTCAAGAAGTCACACTGCCCTCTATAAACCGATTTGCAGGCTGCCTGGAGCCCTCAGGCCGTCGTCTCACCGAAATCAGATGGCCCTATCCCGCGTGGCTTGATGGCTCTAGCGGGCGATCCCACACAGATAGACCACTCCGGCAGATCCTTGAACACGTCCGACCGTGTCCCCACCACGCTGCCGTTGCCAATGGTCACACCAGCTGCGACGAAGCAATCCACGGCAACCCACGTGCGTTCGCCGATGACAATAGGTTTGGGAATCAACGGAAAGTCAACGTGCTCGTGATCGTGCGTTGCACCTCAGAAGTAGGTGTACTGGCTCACGACAGCGTACGCGCCGATCGTGACGCCACCAACGTTGTAGACGTCGACGTTGTCGGCAATGCAGGCGTGCGCCCCTATTGTCAACCGCCCCGGATGCCAGATCGTAGCCTTGGGATAGACCCTTGCCGTGGAGTGCAGCTGGGCACCAAAACATCGCAATACCAGATTGAGCCAACCATGCAACGGCCGCAGGCTCAAACGGAACAGCAGCACATACGCACAGCCCCACAGTGCACGAGCAACCTTGTTGCCCAGAGAGTGCGGGCTGAACGATTGAGCCGGGTTGTGCTGTGATGCAATCATCAGTTGAAACCTACCGCAGCCTGTGTCCACGCGCCTTGAAGCGGGCCATGTCCTCGGAGCCCGGCATACTGAAGTCGGTCGATTCAGAGGCGTCGTTGGGCATGGTCTCGGGATCGCCGGCACGCACCTTGTGCACGCATTCGATGATCGCCTCAGCGGCAAGATCCTTGGACCGAGCCATGACATCTTCAAGACAATCGCGTTCGTGCAGCGTGTACCGCTTCTGCACCACGATCGGTCCATCATCGAGCTTCTCGTTGACAAAGTGCACGCTCACACCACCTTCACGTTCACCGTTGGCAAGTGTCCAGAAACTCGGCATGAGCCCGCGGTACTTCGGCAACAGCGCGCCGTGGCAATTCACGATGCCCCGAGGGGTCTGTTCTCGCAGCTTCTTGCCGTAGAACTGTGTGCCGGAAATCGACAGGATGAACTCGACGCCGTGGTCACGCAGGTGCGCACGGAACTCGTCGGAGTTCACGTTGACCGCCTCGGTGATTTCCACGTCATACCGCTTCGCAACTGCGGCGACACTGTGACAGGTCCGCGTTGACCCAAGCAGACCATTGACGACCTTCGCCTGGACCTTCTTCCAAACGAATCGGCGGAACTTCCACTGGAAGTAACCGAATCCATAGAACTTGAGCAGGTCCATCGCTGTGCCGAAGATCGACCGCTTGCCTTGGGCCACACTTTGAATGTTCACGCCCATGCAGTCATCGCTGAACTCACGCAGGACCTTGTCCAAAACCTTGGGCAGGTAGAACGGCTCGTTTTGGATGAAGACGTAGAACTTCATGACTGCGCTGACCCGGCTGCTCGTTCGACCTCATCACAGAATCGACCACACAACGACGCCTTCGAGAATTCGCGACGGATCGCCTCCTGAGCCCGTTCGCCCATCGCCTGAAGTTCCTCCGGCGACGTGTCACGAATCTGCTGGAGCACTTCGACAGCCCGGTCCACATCTCCATGTGGGATATGCCACCCGATGCAGTTGTCCTTCACGATGTCCGAGGCATGACACGGATCCGGCGCCAGCAGGAGAATCGGCCGCCCCACAGCCATGGCGCCATAGATCTTGCACGGGTGCACCACGCCGACCACATCGTCGCCGACGGACACCAGATGCACATCGGCCGCACTCAGCGAGAACCGCAGCGTTTCAAACGGCTGATAAGGCATGGAGCGAATGTTGCGCGGTGCGTGCTGGTCAATCGTGTCATCGACATCCTTCTTGCCGACACCTCCGCCAATGAAGAGGAACTTCAACGAGGCGTCGTCCTGCAGACGCAACGCCGCGTCCAACACGGTGCGCACCGGCGTCGAGTAGCCGTGATTGCCGGAGTACATGACAACGAACGTGCCGTCTTGAACATGCTCAGAGCGCCACGGATTGTCGCCGTGGCCAATCATTTCCATGTGGTCGTCATGCGGCCAAGGCGGCATGACCGCACTCTTGGAGCTGATGTCGCGCTTCTTCTGCAGACGCGCCTCCATGAATCGATCGAGCGGCACGATGCGTCGAGCCCTTCCCAGAATGCGCCGATTCAGCCAGTTCATGCCCCGTACGAGGAGTGAACCGTCCTTGACCTTGCCCAACGCGATGACCTGATCCGGATTGAGGTCCATGACCCAATAACAGATCGGCGTGCGTCGAAGCCATGAAATCAAGAGTGCCGCCACAGGACACATCGGCGGCGACGTGCTGACCAGAATGCAGGACATGCGACCCGTGCACATGCCGAACATCATCTCCTGCAGCATGAGAAAGACACCTGCAAGCACACGCAACACCAGACTCTTCTTTCCAAAGGAACTCAGCGGAAGGCGCCGGATCTCCACGCCATCACGCGTCTCGCGCAGCGGGTACTTCCGGCTGGGATCGTCGTAACCACGACTCGCAGCCAACACCTTGACGCGATGACCGCGATTGACGAGTTCCGCAGCAGCGTCGTGCATGTGCTGACCCACACTTGCCGGGTCGGGCACATAGACCTGCGTCAGGACGAGGATCGTGCCTCGATGCTTCATGCGTCGATCTCGATGCGATCAGGCGTTGGTCTTGGAACCGTACTTGGCGAGATACTGGGCCTCGATCCAGTCGTACGTCAACTTCATGCCGTCGCGGAGTTTGATGCCCGGGGCCCAACCCAAGCGATCCTGGATCATCGTGTTGTCGGAGTTACGACCATTGACGCCCTTGGGCGCATCGAGATTGTGCGTGCGTTCAAGTTGAATACCCGCGATCTCCTCAACAATGTCCACAAGGCCGTTGATGGTGGTCAACTCATCTGAGCCCAGGTTGATGGGCTCGATGACGTCGCTTTGGGTGAGCTTCTGAATGCCCTCAATGCAATCATTGATGTACATGAAGGACCGTGTCTGATGGCCATCGCCCCAGATTTCGATCGAGTGATCGCCCGTGTGCTTGGCATGAATTACCTTGCGGCAGATGGCGGCAGGGGCCTTCTCGCGTCCACCTTCCCACGTGCCGTCAGGGCCGTAGACGTTGTGGAATCGCGCAACGCGACAGTACATGTCAAAGTCCTCGCGGAAGTGGCGACACATGCGCTCTGAGAATAACTTCTCCCAGCCGTAGCCGTCTTCTGGCATGGCGGGATAGGCGTCCTCTTCCTTCAACGCAACGACATCTTCGCTGGTCTGCTTGTCTGCGTTGTAGACACACGCTGAAGACGAATAGAAGTACTTCTCACTCCCACAGTCGCGGGCGGCCAGCGTCATGTGCACATTGATGAGCACCGACAACATGCACAACGCCTTGTTGTTCTCAATGAAACCCATGCCACCCATGTCGGCGGCCAACTGATAGATCTCCTGCATGCCATCACACGCGGCGTAACACGCGTCCTTCTCCTGCAGATCGCCGATGACGTTTTCCGCGCCATCATGCACCTGGTACCACTCGTCCACAGGCTTGATGTCGACACTGCGCACATCGTGCCCCTGCTCGAGGAAGGTCTTGACGAGTTCGCCACCAATGAAACCGCCACCACCGGCGACAAGAATGGTCTTCTTGGACATGTCTAATCTGGATCCTGTCTGCTTGGACACTTTGGAGAGGAGAGGAACTGAGCCCCGTGACTATGCACGGAACACGGACACCAACACAAGCCCCTCGGCGACAGGATCGGCCCCATGTAGGGGCTTCCCTGAGCCACAGGCGCCAGATTGGTCAGAATAGCAGAACACAACGCCCTGGAAGGGCGTCGAAGAACCTCTGTTGTTAGCCTCTAACTTTCCTGATGACAGACATATGCGCCACAATTGAAACAAGTTCGCCAAAGCCTCTCAGCAACCGTTGCTTTCCCAACGCCACAAGCTCCACAACGGACCTGCTACAACCGCCTTCCCAATCTGGACCAACCCGCCCCTCTTCCCCCTTGCCCCCAGGACCCCGTGCATGCCCCTTCTGACCGCCCTGCTCACCACGACCACACTGCTCGCCCTGACACTCAACAGCCTCGCAGGCACAACACCCGAGTGGACCGACGGCACTGCCAACTTCCCGCAGTACCCCTCGTTGACCCCAAACGGCGACTTCGTCGTGTTTTCCGACCGCGGCGACCTGTGGTCCGCCCCCATCAACGGCGGCACCGCCACACGACTGACCACACACCCGGCCAACGATCTGGCATCAGCCATCTCTCCGGACGGCAGCCTCCTGGCCTTTGAGTCCGGACGACACGGCAGCGCGAACCTCTTCGTCATGCCCATCCAAACCGAAGATGGCCGACTGCTCTCCGACGGTGCCATCCGCCGAATCACACCGTCCGACCGAACGCAGACACTCGCGGGCTTCTCAACCGACGGCCGCGACCTGCTGTTCTCCAGCACCCACGAACCCACGATCTACCGCGCTCCACGCCTGTACGCCACCGCGGTTGAAGGTGGTCCGGTACGCCGACTCACCGACGCCCAAGGCCGCGAACCACGCATGCACCCTGACGGACGAACACTCACCTTCACGCGCGGCTTTGCGCCCTGGGCTCGTCCGGCGTACCGAGGCAGTGGCAACCGGGAAGTGTGGGCACTGGATCTGCCCTCCGGCGATTTCCGCCGCATCACCGACGCCCCAAGCAATGAAGGACAGACATTCGGACGCCCCGACGGCTCCATGGTGCTCGTATCCAGCCGCGATGGACAGAACAACATCTGGCTCATCCCGAAGAACGCCACGTTGCACAACGCCAAACAGCTGACACACTTTGCCCCGAGTACTGATGACGCCACGATCGGCCACGGTGTGCGAGACCTCAGTGTGTCCGCCGACGGCTCAACAGCGACCTTTGTCGTCTGGAATACGTTGTACGAACTGGACCTCAACCGTCACAAGGCCATGCCAAAGCCGATTCAGATTCGTCACGCCGGCGACAGTGCAACGCTGGAAGAACGGCGCACGGCACTGGATCGCGTCGTCGACGAGGCCGTCCTGCACCCATCAGGGAAGGCGATCGCCGTCGTCGCACGCGGTGAAGTGCTGGTGCGCTCGACCGACGAAGAGTATCCCGCCCGCAAGATCACCGACGACCACGCCCGCCAGAGCGCCGTGTCATGGTCACCCGATGGCAGCCGCCTGTACTTCACCACTGACGAAACCGGACGCGAGACTATTCGCCAGGCAACGGTCACCCTGCACCGTGGCGACCTTGATCCCGAGACGGATGAAGACGAGTCGGATGACGACACAACGGTAGCATCCGAAGAGGATGCACCGAAGACCAAACCCACAGCCCGTCCTCGACGACTGCCTCGTGTCAAGGGTGACGACGCTGGCACCGATGACCCCAAGACCGACGAACCTGAAGCCGACGGCGCGAAGGACGACGAAGAGAAGAAAGACGAGCCGAAGAAGAAGCCGGTAAAGAATGACACTGGCAAACAGTGGTCAACGGCACTGCGCTTCGAAACTGCGCCGGTGGTCTCAGGTGAGTTCGACGCCCGTCGCCCGCAGCCCTCGCCCAATGAACGATTCCTGCTCTACACCCGCGACCGCGGCGATCTGGTGCTGCACCACTTTGCAAGTGGCAAGGACCGTGTCCTTCTGGAGTCCTGGAACGAACCTGATGTGCATTGGCTCCCCGACAGCCGTCATCTCGTGTACAGCGTCGAAGACCTCGACTTCAACAGCGATGTCTGGCTCATGGACATCGAAGCACCTGACGAGGCTGTCAATCTGACCAAGCATCCCGACATCGACCACCAACCTCGCATCAGCGATGACGGCACGTTCCTGGTGTTCTTGAGCGACCGCGGCCGCATTGGCCACAACTACGAGTTCGACGTGTACGGCATGGCTTTGGATCCAAGCCTGCTTGACATGACCAAGTGGGCCTACGACGACCATGTGGCAGCCGCAGGAAAGGCCGTTGGTGCAAAGAAACTGCTGCCGGTGAAAATCGAAGGAGGCCCTACCGCGAAAGGTAAGAAGGTCGACCCGTTGACCTTCACCGATCTCGATACGGCCTGGCGTCGCGTCCACCGCATCAGCAGCCTGGATGACTCCGAGAGCGATCTGTACCTCACGCCCGACGGCAAGAACGTGCTCTACAGCGGCGACGTCGACGGCACGAATGCCCTGTGGTCCACTGATTGGAAGGGCAGCGGCCGCAAGCAAGTTGTTTCCGGGAGTGTCTCCAACCTGCAGGGCATGGCCAATGGCAAGCAACTGGCCTACGTATCCAGCGGACAGGCCAAGACGATCGCACCCTCCGGTAGTAGCGCCAAGACACGCTCGATCGATGTTGACACCTACATCAACGTCGCCGCCGAACAACGCCAGAAGTTCAATGAGACCGCCCGCCTCTTCGGCCGCGACTTCTATCACCCCACACTCAAGGGGCTTGACTGGCCCACATTGACCGAACGCTATGGAAACCTCGCTGCGTCAACACGCACCAGCCAGGCCTTCAACCGCGTCGTCAATGAGTTCTTTGGCGAAGTCAATGGTTCTCATACCGGCGCCTACGGCGGTTTCAGCACTGGGGCTTCCGGTCGAACATCGATCGGCTATCTCGCCGTAGAAACGAAACCCGTCAACGGTGGTTACGAAGTTACCCGCGTCATTGCAGACGGTCCGGCCGACAGCACTGATGGCCTGGCCGCCGGCGACGTACTGCTGGCAGTCAACGATGCGCCATCGGCCTCGTCAGCGGATGAACTTCCACAGCAGGATCTTGCCGCCGCCATGCGCAACACGGCCTCGAAGGAAACGCTACTGCAGGTGCGCTCCGCTGAAGGCGAGATGCGTCTCGTGCTGCTGACGCCCACTAGTTACACACGTTGGCGCGACCTGGCCTACGACGACGAGATCGCGCGTCGCCGAGAAACCGTTGAAGCCGCCAGCGACGGACGCCTCGGCTACTTGCACATCCGAGGCATGAACATGCCATCGGTGCACGACTTCGAACACGATCTGTACGCCGCAGCGCATGGCAAGGACGGCCTGCTCATCGACGTGCGTGACAACGGCGGTGGCTTCACGACCGACATTCTCTTGACTAGCCTGACCGCTCCAGCACACGCGTTCACCGTGCCGCGCGGCGCCGACATGTCCAAGGTGACACCCGACACCTACCCGCGCGACCGACGACTGCTGTACGCCTACAGCCGCCCGATTGCCGTGTTGTGCAATGAGAACTCCTTCTCCAACGCAGAGATCTTCAGTCATGCCATCAAGACCGCCGAACGTGGCCCGCTGATCGGCACCGAGACCTTCGGCGGCGTGATCTCCACGGGTGCATTCACGCTGATCGATGGCACGACGATCCGCCGCCCCTTTCGCGGTTGGTATTTGCCAGATGGCACCGACATGGAGAGCGCCGGCGCTGTGCCGGACGTCATTGTCGAACGCACGCCCGCAGATGAAGCCGCCGGCGTGGATGCCCAACTGCAGGCCGCCGTGACCCGACTGCTCCGGGATCTGCCATCGAGCACACCGACCGTCGATCCGAAGCCCGCGACGTGATCGTCTGGAGCATCGTCATCACGCTGAGCATGCTGGCCATTGGTGGTCTGGTTTGGCGTCTGCTGCAGGCGCAGGAAGTCGGCGAGACCTTCGACGAAGACTGACGGCGACCCCCGGTGGGGCTCGCGTGGACTCAGTAGACCTCGACCATGCAACGCTCGCCTGCACGCACCTTGCGTTCAGAGACATTGTCGCGCGACCGCTCGATGTCCTCGGGCCACCGCAGATAGTCGTCGATCAAGTTGAGATCGACGATGTGCTGGTACACGCCGGTCTCCATGCCTTTGATACCGCACATGTAGATCAAGGTGCCGGCATCCTTCAGCAGTTCGGTGATCGCGTCACACTCCACCACAGCGCGGTCCACATACCGCCTCGGCCCCGACTCGGGACGACTGATGGCCGTGTGATAGTGGAAGTTGTCATGGGCCTTCGCCAGTTCGGCAAATAGGTCGTGGTACAGCAGGTCGGTGCTGTAGGGCACACCCATGAGCAGGTGAATCTGGCTGGCGCAGGGCGTTTCAGGATGCTCAAGCAACTCCTTCACCATGCCACGGAATGGCGCGATGCCGGTGCCGGTGGCGATGAAGATGTAGTGATGGGCAGACGGATCTGCGGGCAACAGGAATCGCTTTCCGCTGGGGCCTGTCACGGCGACTTCGGCCTCCAGCGAAATGTCGCAGAGCCAGTTGCTGCAGACACCCAAAAATAGATCGTGTACTTGAGGATCGTCGTCCTGACGCTCGTCGATCACACGCTTGACCGTGGTTGAAAGCACCTTGCCCTGTCCGTCCTCGCCCCAACTGGGCGAGGCAATCGAGTACAGCCGCACGGCATGCAGCTTCCCCTTGGCGTCGCGCCCAGGTGGGATAACACCAAAGGCCTGACCCACGCGAAAGTTGCCTTCCAGCGGCGTGCCGGACACATCAATGTCGATATGCCGCACGAATGAAGCGCTCTTGCCGTGCATGCAGGATTCGGAAGCCACCAAGGAGCCGATGACGGGCTCCTTGGGCCGAACGAGATTCATCTGGACATCGGGGAGTACGGGATCAGGCATGCGTCGAGCATAGCGACCGACCTTCCCGCCCGAGCGGCACGAGCCCTCGACCCCGCAGGCGGTCGAGGGCTCGAATCCGTTTGGCAGCGCGTGCCGTCAATCGAAGGCGGCGGTCATGGGCGGTGGGTTGGGGCAACCCAACTGCAGATCGGTCACGATCCGGAAGTTGGACTGCGTCCGGTGACGCTCAGCGAAGAAGAAGTGCAAGGAATAGCTTTCGCCGTCCTCCAGCCCAAGCCGGTTAAGTTCCACGTACTGGTGCGTCGCCCCATGGACACCACCGAGATCGATCACCAACTGCCCGTTGATGTACACCCAGACGTCGTCATCTCCGATGAACTCGAACATGTTGGATGCCTCCTCGTCATACGTGAACTCGGTCTGCAACTCGAACGTGAAGTGGAAGTTGCGGTTCGGTGAGCCTCCGGGATTCCCGAACAACTGATCCTCAATGGGGAAAAACCCACCGAGTTGGTTGTACGTCGAATCCAAGGTGTCATCAAAGACATAGGACCCGTCGGACTGACGTACGAACTGCAGTGTCAATGGCTTGGAGAGATTCCAGCGACACCGGTCTCGGAACCATTTCTTGAACGACCAGGTGTTCTTGATCCCCCCGTCATCGTCTGGGCCTCGGACCTCTGCCGAATCACCCAGCCCGGAATCCACCAGAGCCCAACAAATCGGGCGACCCTCGGCGTCCTTGGCTTGCGTCAGAACCTTGAAGCCCTCTCCAGTGAAGACTGGCTTGCCATGGCTGTCTAACGATGTGGCGACGTTGCCGCAGTACAGACCGAAGCCGTGATCGGGTTGCACCTCCATGTCCGGATGGGCACGCAACTGCCCCGGCGGGTTTGCTGTGTGCTCATAGAAGTCCCGGACCGTGCCGGTGAGCTCGATGGTGGCTGGTCCAGACTGTGCCCACGCAGTGCTCGGCACGGCAAGAGCTCCAGTCAGCAGCCCAAGAAGGACGATGTGGCGTAGAGATGCGATCATGTTCAGGTTCTCCGTCGGATGCGCCTCCGACTAAAGCACCGTACGATCCACGCTACCGAAGTCTGAAGAGATTCGGCGCCCGACCTCAGAACGGTCTCAATCGCGCCGTCTGTCCTACCTGCCACGAGGAGCACCCACCGCATGGACGCCCTGCGCATCGAAGGAGGCCAACGCCTCAGCGGCACGATTGCCGTCGACGGTTCCAAGAACGCCGCTCTCCCGGCGCTGGCTGCCGCAATTCTCGCGCAAGACACCTTCACGCTGCGCGGTGTTCCGCCTTTGCAGGACATTCAGAACATGACGCATCTGCTCGGTGAGTTGGGCTGCGCCGTTCAGGTGGATGACCGCGACATTACGATCGATACGACCGACACGAGCCGCGTGCATGCCCCATACGACATTGTGCGCACCATGCGAGCGAGCATCTGCGTGCTGGGCCCACTGCTTGCTGCACGCGGCGAAGCACGTGTCGCCATGCCCGGCGGCTGTGCCATTGGCGACCGCCCGGTGGACCTGCACCTGCGTGGCCTTGAAGCGCTGGGCGCCACAGTGTCACTCGAGGGCGGCGACATGGTGCTCCGCGCCGACACACTCAAAGGCGCCACCGTGTTCATGGGCGGTCCATTCGGATCAACCGTGCTGGGAACCGCCAATGTGCTGTGTGCCGCTGTGCGTGCCACCGGCGAGACGATCATCGAGTCAGCTGCATGTGAGCCGGAAGTCGCGTTCCTGGCCAGATTACTTCGAGCCATGGGCGCCGACATTGAAGGCGAAGGCACGCCTCGCATCACGGTGCGCGGTGTTGAACGCCTCAGCGGCGTGGACATCGATCTCATGCCTGATCGAATCGTCGCAGGCACCCTCGCGGTGGCCTCGGCCATTACCAACGGCAACGTCACGTTGGAACGCTTCCCCATGGACCACCTGCTCGCCGTCTTGGACCGCCTGCGGGAGTCCGGCGTGCATGTTGAACAACTCGACAGCACCCAGTCGCCGGACTGTTGCACTGTGCAGATCACGACTGACCGACGCCTTAGACCGATCCTGTTCACGACACAGCCGCACCCGGGCTTTCCCACTGATCTGCAGGCTCAAGTGATGAGCCTGCTGTGCTTGGCCGACGGCAACAGCATCGTTACCGAGAAGATCTACCCCGATCGCTTCTTGCACGTTCCCGAGCTTGCTCGCATGGGCGCAACCGTCATTCGACTTGGTGCCACAGTGGTCGTGCAGGGTGTCGACGAACTGGTCGGTGCGCCTGTCATGGCCAGCGATCTGAGAGGTGGCGCCGCACTGGTGCTGGCGGGTCTGGCCGCCAAGGGCGAAACACTTGTACGTCGCATCTACCACATGGACCGCGGGTATACGAACCTCGAAGTCCAACTGGCTTCACTGGGCGCACACATCGAACGCGTCGATGGCGGTCCTAACTGACCCTCAGTCCTCGTGCCCGCTCCCACAACACCACACTCGCAGCGCTGACCACATTGAGCGAAGGCACGCCCGGCGCCATGGGAATCCGCACGACATGATCGGCCACTTGGAGCACGGCGTCGCTGAGCCCGTGGCCCTCGTTCCCCACCAGAATGACGGCGCGATCACCTGGCGGGCACAACTGCAGATCAACTGCGTCGTCCGTCGTTTCCGCCGCCCACACAGCACATCCACGTTGCTTCAGGCCCAACAGCGCGGCGTGGAGATCCGGTGCCACGGCCAGCGGCACCGACAGCGCATGTCCCATCGATACGCGGATCGCCTTGCGATACAGGGGGTCGCAACAGTCGCCATCGAGTAACACACCATTGGCTTTAAAGGCGGCTGCAAGGCGCAGCAAGCCGCCCATGTTGTCCACATTCGTAATCCCCACCGCCGCCAGCACGAGACACGGACCCGTTTCGGGCAGGGCATCGATGAACGGCTCGGGCGTGAGATCCTCGGCGGTCGGCCGTAGTCCCACGGCCAAGACGCCACGGTGAATGTGAAATCCGGCAATCTCTGTCATCGTGTCGACGGGCGCCACATAGACCGGAACCGAGTCCGGCAGCACATCGAGCGCCGCGCCAAGCGCCTCCAGACGAGTGGGAGACAGTAGCAGACTGTGCAGCCGCTCGGGCGTGCGCAACAGCCGTCGGATCACCAGTTCACTTTCCGCCATGAACACGCTGTTGCGACCACGCAGGTCACGGTCACGTACATCTCGGTACACATCGATGCGCGGATCGTCGATCGAGGTGACCGCATGCGGACCGTTCATTGCCCTGCTGCAGGAGTCGGCTGTTGTTGCAGCACCTGATTGAGTTGCTGCTCGGCTCGGCTGTACCGCTTCGATGCTGCATCGAGGTTCTTCTGCAGAAGCGCATAGGCTTCCAACTGCTGCGCATCAGCACCATGCTGCTCGACCAAACGGTCAAGGCTCTGCACAGCGGACCTGAGATCTGCTGCCCCAAAGACAAAGTTGCGACTCGCTTCATAGAGCATTTCGCTTTGGGCTTCGTCCGCCGTCGGCCTGTACAGCAGACGCCATGGACTGTTCCGCAACTCCTGCACCATCAGATTCAGCTGCTGGCCGGTCAGGTCAAGATTGGCCAGCGTGGTCCCCACTGCGGAAGACCACAGCGGCCATCGTGACTCCAGCGCCTCCAGCGTGGTGCGGGCGGAACGCAGACTTGCGTTCAGATCTGTCAAACCAGCTGTGGCCTGTTGGGCCGACGCCTCGCCGATAGCCCAGGGCAACAGTGCGCCATCGTGACGCAGTCGTGCGGTAATGGATGCCAGATTGGCAAGGATGTCGCTGGTGCTCTGTGTTGCGCCCGGGCCAAGCAGCGAGCCCAACAATCCGCCCGTCACGGTCCCTGCGAAACGACCATTTGCCGCAACGCGCTGACCAACCGGACCGGTGGCGCTTGCCCTTCCAGTGGCGACGTCCCATCCCACCGAGACAATGTCCAATGACGAAGACTGCCCGATCAAACCATTGCGCACCAGCACTGTTGCGTTTGAATAGATGGCGATGTCCGCAGGAAGCGAAAACTGCACGGCGATCTGATCAAGCAATTTGTCCTGCACTTCGAGTTGCACGCTCGTCACGGCGCCGGTCTTGATTCCACCAATGCGAACGTCCGAGCCCGCGGCCAAGAAGCCCACGCCCTCCGACACCGGATAGGTCACGGTGTACGACGTGATCTGGCCGCCGAACATGATGGTCCAAATATTGCTCAGCAAAAAGATCGACGTGATTGCCAGCGCCGCACCGACCAGCACGAAGAGCCCGGCTTTGATGTTCTGTGAAGTTGCAGTGGTGCTCATGTCTTCTTGACTCCCATTCGCCGCAGCATGCGGCGCATCAATCCTGGCTTGTCCATGTGCGGCACGACGCGCGTGGTCTGTATTGAACGTCCCCCGGTCAGTTTGCTCTGATCGGCCCCAAGCAGGTCCTCCGCATAGGCACCTTCGCCCGGTCCGGAATCGGTCATGGGTCCTTCGGCGTCTCCACGCAGAAACTGACGAATGAGACGCTGTGACTCACTGAGTTCCGTCAATCGGTCCTCCGGCCAGTCACGAAGCTCCTCGAACGCCTCACGACGATCGTTCATCAGCACGCGGCCTTTGTGCAGCATCACCATGCGATCAGCGATGGTGAATGCCGAGTCCATCTCATGCGTCACCACGACGCTTGCCACGCCGAGTTTCTGTGTCAGGTCCATCATCAGCTGATCGATCGCCGCACTGGTCACCGGATCCAGTCCAGCAGATGGTTCGTCGTAGAACAGAATCTTCGGATCCAACGCCAGAGCACGCGCAAGACCGGCTCGCTTCTTCATGCCGCCACTGATCTGCGATGGATACTTGTTCGCTGCTTCACGCAGATCCACAAGCTCCAGTTTGATCTTCACCATCATGTCGATGATGGACCCGTCAAGTGACGTGTGCTCTTCGAGAATCAACGCCACGTTGTCAGCGACGGTCATGGAGTTGAACAGGGCACCGGACTGGAACAGAATGCCGAACTTCTTTCTCACATCGTTGCGCTCGGCGTCGTTGAGCGTTGCCATGTCCTTGCCGAACAGTTTGACCGTACCCTCGTTGGGCGTCAACGAACCGATCATGTGCCGAAGCGTGGTCGACTTGCCGCACCCGGACCCACCCATGACCACGACGATCTCACCCTGACGGACTTCAAGATTAACACCGTCAAGCACGGTCTGGTCGCCGAAGCGCTTGACCAGATCCTTGATCTCAATGACAACATCGCCGACGCTCACTGGGCCGCCTCCTCAACGGGCGGCCACCGCAGTTCGGCGCCGTCTTCTGCTGTCAGTACCAGTGCCTGAAATGCGAGCACGTAAGTCCCCTGTGGCGATTGCAGCACGTACTTCGCCCGTCCAAGGGCCGCACCATGCTCGAACAACACGTCATAGCCTACCCAGCAGGCACCGGCGGGGGCCTGAACGTCAGGCTGCTCGGGCGTCTGCCGCATGGACTGCACCGTACCCCATTGGCGGGAGACGCTGGATAGAAATCGAGCCGCTTCGGACTCGGATGAGGGCCCACTGGCCCCGCCCATGCCCTCCAAGAACGCGGCCACGTCACCCTGTTGACCGGCGCGCAGGGCGGCAACCGGGCCATCGAGCAGCGCTGTCCGGACTTTCGCATTCCACCACCAGGCGAACGTTCCGGTGATTGGGGTCGACAGGAGCGAGACCCACAGGGCAGCGATCGCCACCCGCCGGCCCCGTCGGTTGTTGCGCTTGATATCGGCCAGCGCGAACAGACTCAACGGAATCCCCAGCACGGTGACCAACGGGCACAGTCCCACGCTCAACGCCATCGCTAACAATGCCCATGGGCTCCAACCCGGTGTTGCCGCTGGTGCGTTCATGGGTCAGTCGCTCTCCATGACGGGCACGGTGCCCAGTCGCAGTTCACCGTCAGGTAAATCCACACGAAGACGCTTCAAACGCACCTGCACCTGCGGCATGCCCACGCCTGTCAACTCCACCTGCAACCTCGCACCACTGCTGAGGCGCTGTTCGCCGATGGTGCACAACAGCCAGACTTCGACTTCGCTGGTGAATGCTTCGACCGGACGCACCTGGCTCAACTGCAGCTTCTGAAGCCCTCCAGCGGATTCAAGCGCCTCACCCAAAACGTGAATCTCCGCAGTGGTCGGTCGGTCCGGGCCGATCGCCCACCACTGCAACGCCCGATCGGCATCTTCAGCCTGAACAGCCTCAAAGAAGCCGTTCACCGCCGTTGTCGATTCCGCAAGAATCTGATCGTTCATCCAGGTCGCGACAGTCGACCAACCCCACCAACTCAATCCACCGGTAAGCAGCCCAATGATCCCCGCTGACTTTGCAAGACCACGGCCCCGAAGCATGCCGTTGGAACGTTCGATACGTCGCATGGTGAGCACACCCAATGCGGCACCGAAGAAGTTCACCGGAGGACACAGCGGAATCAACGCCACAACCAGAGCCACAATCGCTGCGATCGATGTGGTCGGCTGTTGTTGTGATTCTTTCGGGGTCGTCATGCCCCGCATGGTATGTCGAGCGCCGACATCCTGAGCTCCACTACCATGCTTGACGTGAACGCACAACGAGTCACGGTGATGGGACTGGGACGCTTCGGCGGGGGCGAAGGACTGGTCCACTGGCTACTTGAACAGGGCGCCGACGTGCTCGTGTCCGACACGGCCGACGCCGAGGTGATCAATCCGGTCCTCGATCGCCTCGAGGCCTGCACGGGGAGACGTCCCGCCTTTGGTGGCTGCGGCCATGTGCCGGCCCACTTCACCGAAACGGACCTCGTCGTCGTCAATCCGGCGGTCCCGCACCCCTGGTCGAACCCGTCTCTGGCATTGGCCGCCGAGGCCGGCGTGCCATGCACAAGTGCCATGCGTCTGCTGATCGAGCGCCTTCCGAATCGCCACCGCGTGATCGGTATCACGGGAACGGTCGGCAAGTCCACGACTGCATCCATGGTGCACCATTGCCTGTGTGCGATGGGATTCGACGCACGGCTCGGGGGCAATATCGGCGGCAGCTTGCTGCCTGAACTGTCCACAATCACGCCCGACACACGCATCATTCTGGAGTTGTCAAGTGCCCAACTGCACTGGCTCAATGCTGGGGACGACTGGCCAGGCTGGTCGCCGGCCACTGCAGTGACCACGAACATCGCGCCCAATCACCTTGATTGGCATGGCGACGAAGCACACTACCGCCAGTGCAAGCAGGTCCTGACCGCGTTTCAGCAGGACGGCGACCATGTCCTGTGCAGCGACGCCGATGCACACGACTTGCCACCTATCAACCTTCGTGTTCCCGGCGCCCACAATCAGGCCAATGCCAGACTGGCCGTGGCGACGTGTGTCGCCGCCGAGGGTGTGGATCCTGTCGAGGCCGCAGCAGCGCTCGCCGACTTCCCCGGACTGCCCCATCGGCTGCAACCCGTCGACGCCGGCCCCATGCCGCGTTTCTGGAATGACGCCAAATCTTCCGCTCCCGAGGCGACGCTGCTGGCACTGCAGGCCTTTCACGACCGGTTGAATACCGTGCATTTGCTCGCCGGCGGGTACGACAAGGGCGTCTCTCTTGATGCGGTCGCTGCGCAAGCACCGCACCTTGCCGGGCTCTACGGATACGGCGCCACGGGAGGCGCTCTGGTCGAAACAGGATCGACCAACGCCAGTGTGTACGACACGCTTGATCAGGCGTTTGCTGCAGCGCTGTCACACATGGGTGAAGACGACATCCTGCTTCTGAGCCCCGGGTGTGCCTCGTGGGATCAGTTCAGCGACTTTCGCGCCCGCGGCGCTCGCTTTCTTCAATTGGTACGAGCAGCTAGCGACGGCAATGAACACGGCCCTATGGCGGTCGGCCAGTAGACGCTCAACCGAACTCCGCTGCGCCCACCAGTGCGTCGATCGATTCGACACCCTGAGCACGCACCCATCGATCAAGGCCGTCTGCGATCCGCACTGCTCGCACAGGATCGGCGAAGAGGGCCGTACCGATGCCCACTGCAGAGGCTCCAGCCAGAATCATCTCCGCTGCGTCTTCCCAGTTGAACACACCACCAAGTCCGACGATGGGAATACCGGCTGGACCAGCGACGTTGACATGCACATCGCGCACCATGCGCACGACCAAGGGGTGAATGCCCGGACCACTCACGCCGCCGGCGCCCTTGCCAAGACGTGGTCGGCGCGTGTCGGGATCAATGGCCAGTCCAGGCACGGTGTTGGTGAGCGTGAGCATGTCGGCGCCACCGTCAATGGCTGCCTGCGCGGAAGTGGATCGGGCTTGAAAGTCAAGCGGCAGTTTCACGAGTAACGGCGTCGCCCCCACTACCGCCTTGACGGCCTTGACCAGCGCACACAACTGTGTGGGATCTTCGGAGAACAGTCGTCCGTCGTCGGTATTCGGACAGGAGACGTTGCACTCCACCGCGGCCAAGCCGGAACCCGCTAGGGCTTCTGCCACGAAGACGTAGTCCTCGATGGACTCGCCCGCGACGGATCCAATCACGTCACAGGGCAGGTCGTCGAGTTTCGCCCGATGCTCGCGCAGAAACATGGCGATGCCCGGATTGGCCAATCCGACAGCGTTCAGCATGCCTGTGGGCAATTCGGCGACACGCATCGGCGGGTTGCCCTGCCGTGGCTCACGGGTGATTGACTTGGTTGTGATGGCTCCGAAACACCTGAGATTGAGAACCTCGGCCAACTCCCACCCAGTACCGGCGGTACCGGCGGCAGCGATCAACGGGCGGATCAGCTTCAGGGGGCCCAGCATGGCCGGCATTGTACGTGGCCGGATACAATATCCGGATGTCCATAGACGAACGCATCGCCCGCTTTGAAAACATGGCCTCCGCCGATCCCGACAACGAGATGGCACACTTCAGCCTGGGGTCCGCCTACATCCAGGCTGGACGGGCCGCGGAGGCCGCCGGCAGCTTCGAACGCTGTATCGAAATCAACCGGAACATGAGCAAGGCCTGGCAACTCTGCGGCGAAGCCATGGTGCTCGCCGGATGGACGGACAAGGCCGCCGCCATTCTTGAAGAGGGCTACGGGATCGCCGCTGCTCGAGGCGATCACATGCCGCAGGATGCCATGGGGCAAGCCCTGCAGGGCATGGGCCGCGAGCTTCCAGCACTCGACGAAGCCGCCAAAGCCGCTGCCGATGAAGCAGCCGCCAGCGGGTCATTCATCTGCGACCGGACCGGACGCGCCGGCACGCAACTGGCAGGCCCTCCATTCAAGGGTCCCGAAGGCGAGTGGATCGCCGAGCACATCAGTGCCGAAACCTGGCAAGAGTGGATCGATCAGGGCACGAAAGTGATCAATGAGTTGCGACTGGATCTTTCCCGCGACGAAGACAGCGCCAGTTACGACGAGAACATGCGCGAGTACCTCGGCATTCCCGAGTCTGTGCAGTCGTAGTTCCAAGGTTCCTAAGTGACTACTGCCGACGCGCCCAGATCCACCATTCCAACACCAGCGTGATGAGCGCCATGCTTACGGCGAAGGCCCACAGCGGTACGCTGCGGCGTGCTGCATCGTGTTGCTCAATCAGTGTGGCGTGCGCAGCCGCTTCGCCCAGGCGCACGTCACCTTCGAGCAGCACCGGCATGCTCACGGCGATACGTTTGCTCTGCTCGCCGTCTGCCGACATCCAGCCAACGTCGTAGATGCCCGCCTGTGTCGCAGGCCCCCAAACGGTTCGTGATGGATCAATGGGATCGAGTCGGCCGACAACCTTGCCATCAAAGCGCACATGAATCTGCTCCGCGTCCACCGGAAGCGCCACTTCCAACATGTCGCCGGCCCGCACCGTCGCGGACTCGTCCGCCAGTCCGACCAGCCAAGCCGACGCATCCACCAGAAACGTGATGAAGTCCTCGGTCAGCGGCCAACTACTGCGCTCCGGTCGGAAGCTGACATGAACACGCGGCACGCCGTTTTCACGCCAGGCCACGATGACTGCCCCGACAGTCGCCTCGGCCAGCACGCGCGCCCCCGCTTCAACAGCCAGTGGGATCACACCGTCCACACGCACACCTGACAGTCGGCTGCCGCGCGACACCGGGTGACGCGGGTCCGAAGTGGCAATGGTGGCCGGCACCGGCGAACCAATGCCGCGCACAAAGGCTGATACAGGCGGCACGCCGAAACTCAGGCTCGGCACCGCTGGCAACGTGGCAGGCTCACTGAGCACGGCCACCACCAGATCCGGGGACGCACTGGACAACACGTCCATGCCGATCGCCTGCACCGCCCGAACCAGCAACGGATCCGGATCTCCCAACAACTCCACGACGCCGCCGGTAGATGCCGGCACGATCGCCGCTGCCGTGTCATCCTCGGGCAATAGATCATGCGGCAGAATGTCGGCACGCAGAAGTACTTCGTGCGCCACACGCAGCGATGGAAACAGGACATCGACCCGGCCGGCTGCGCCATCTTCAGCAGCGGGCAACTCAATGCGTCGCACGGCAACCGCCGCGTCGTCAACCGCCAGACGCACATCTACGGTGATTGCTTCGGGGCCCCAATGCATGACGGATGCCCAAGGTCGCAGCGTGTCAGGGTCTTCAGGCGACCGGGTGCCACCGACCATGGCAACAGCACGATTGGTGGTGGCTTCATCACCAACGCGATGCAGCACCAGTGGGCGGTCAAGACCTTCGACCGCCGTTTCAAGATCGTGCAGTCGGCCGTCGCTGAACAGTTCGATGCGAGCTTGGCGTGCAGGTCCTGCGTCTTCCATTGCGTCTGGATCAGGCACGGCGGACCATGCGCTGGACAGGTCAAGCGCCTCGCCGATGGTCGCCGGCTCGTCGCCAACGTACATCGAGTCCAACGCTCGCAGTAACAACGCACGAGAATCGGTGAACGGCTGCACGATGCGAGGCTGTGCGCCCAGCGCCATCACCATGGTCCGCCCGCTGTTGCCCGCCAGAAGGCTACCTGGATGCAACCGATCCACGGCTGCTCGTGCCGAATCCAACGCCATATCGAACCGAGTCGCGCCCTGTGCTCCGTCACGAGTTCGCATGGACGCCGATGTATCGACGAGCAGTACGGTTCGCCCGCCGCGTCCCATGTCCAGCGTGACTCGCGGCCGCGCCGCAGCGAGAATCAACAGTGCGAGGGCGATGCATTGCAGGAGCAGCAGCACCGACCACCGCAGTTTTTGGAACGGAACCTCGGCGCGAAGGTCCTCCCTCGCCTCCACCCACAGCCACTGTGCAGGCACCCGCACTCTGGCCCGTCGCAGACGCAGAATCCACAGTGCCAGCAGCGCCGGTACAAGCAGCGCCAACAACACAAACGCCAGCCATGGTGCCGCCACCATCATCGCAACAGCCCTCCGCGGCGCAGGCGATTGCGCAGCAGATCTTCGAGTGGCTCATCGCTTCGTACCAACAGGTGCTCTACGCCGCAGCGACGGGCCGCGTCGGCAAGCATGGTGATGTGTGCATGCAGTCGCTCGCAGTACCTCGCTTCCACAGCCGCTGTCACGCTGACAGCTGGACCGTCGCCGGTCTCGGCATCAACAAGCCGATGATCACCCGACAGTCCTGTTGCAGACGGAGCAAGCTCTTGAGGTGAGAGCACCTGCACGAGGTGTATGTCATGACCACGGGAGGCAAGCGCACCCATCGCCGCGGGTAGCGCATCACCCTGTTGCAGTCCATCGGTCAACACAACGACCTTGGCGCGGCCCTTGATGCGAGCCCCAAGCATGCGCAGGTCGTCGGCGAGATCGCCGCGGCCGTCGCCCTCGAGATCCAACAGCCAACGGCCCAGACCGCCTGCTCCGGCACGCCCCCGCAACGTGCGCGTGGCCATCGCTTCAGATGCAGATGCATGGGCCTCCACCCGATGCCCCGCACCCAGCGCGGTGATGCCGATCGCCAGTGCAAGACGACACACCGAGACATGCTTGCATGGGGTGCCGAAGCGCATCGATGCACTGTCGTCCACGGCGAGCACCGTCAGCAAGTCCTCTTCGTCCTGAAACAACTTGATCACGAGCGCATCCAGCCGCGCATAGACATTCCAATCCACACGCCGCAGGTCATCACCGGCGGCATACGGGCGGAAATCCGCAAACTCCACGCTGCTGCCTCTTCGCTTGCTTCGACGTTCTCCGTGACGCGGACTCGCCAGCAGGCGCCGCGCTTCAATGTCCAGACCCACCAATGCCGCACGCAACGCAGGATCGAGCAGTTCGTCGATCGTCTCGGGCCGCCGATCTGGTTCGCCCCAGCGACTCATGCCTTCAACCCCGACTGTGGAACAGAAGGCACGGCCACACCGTCAAGCAGGCGTTGCACGAGTTCGGCGTGGTCCAGACCCCTGGCCAGCGCCGAAGGCGCCACGCCCAGTCGATGCCGCAGACAGGCAAACGCCACTTGTCTGAGATGGCCGCGACCGACCGATGACCGGCCTTCGGACAGCGCACTGACCCGCGCCATGGCAAGCATGGCCTGTCCGGCACGTGGGCCAGCGGCAAGATCGAGATGGTCCGCCACTTCAGGCAGTGCTTCGGAGCTGTTGCGATCGGTCGCAACCACAAGGTCCGCCACCCACCGCTGCAGATGGGCACTGACAAAGACCCGACGTGCCAGTCGCGCGGCCTGCAGCAGAAAGTCCGGTGCCAGACGGCATCGCGTTTCGACCTGCCGATCCGTGGTCGTGCGATCAATGATCCCGGCCAGGACGTCGGCGGGCGGATGCTTCACTTCGACCATTGCCATGAATCGGTCACGCTGCGCTTCTGGAAGGCGATAGGTGCCCTCCTCACCAAGCGGATTCTGTGTTGCCAGCACCATGAAGGGTTTCGGCAGCACATGTGTCGTGGACCCGGCCGTCACGGTCCCCTCTTGCATTGCTTCCAGTAGCGCCGATTGCGTCCGCGGCACGGCCCGATTGATTTCGTCGACCAGCAGCACCTGCGTGAAGACCGGCCCCTCTCGAAAGCGCAGGTCCCGGTGGCCTTGCGCGTTGTCCACCATGACCGACGTTCCAGTGACATCGGCCGGCATCAAGTCGGGCGTGCACTGGACGCGGTCGAAGTGCAGTCCACTTGCAGCGGCAATCGTGCGCGCCAACAGCGTCTTGCCCAATCCGGGTGGTCCTTCCAGCAGCACATGGCCCTGGGCAAGAATGCCCGCGAGCACGCCGGCGACGACAGCGTCCTGCCCAACGATGACCCTTGCGGTCTCCTGTCGCAGAGCGGACAAGCCCGCACGAAAAGTGCCCGCTGCAGCTTCGAGCGCCTCCACATCCGGAGGATCCGCCTGGGGCGCAGGAACGAGCGTGCCGCCGGTCACAGTTCTTCCTCTTCGCCTCGACCACGACGGCGCGCTTCACGCAGCCGATCCATGGCGTCGTCCTGTGCGGCGTCGTCCGCCTGACCATGTTCAGGTTGCTCTCCCGTTGGTTCCCCGACTCGCGGCGTAGTAGCGGTTGAAGAGACGGATGGCGGTGGCACAACTAGGGCCTCACGGCGGCGCGTACCTCGCTGCACCGCAACTGCAGACACATCATCGCGACGCAGCACAAGTCGCCGCACAGCCACATCGGTGGGCAACAGGATCGCAGCGGCGATCACCAACCACGGCCAGATGGGTGCTGGCGACGTCAACAACGCTAACCCTTCACGGCTGAACAACGCAGACGCCTCCGGTGGCGCTTCCAGCAGATGGATGCGACCTCCAGTTGCCGCTGCAAGTTGATGCAACGCAGAGGCGTCGGCTCGACGTGCACGATCTTCATCCGGCCAGGCCTGCGCCGTTGCGGCACGCAGCACCGTCTGTCCACCCTCGTCACCTGCCTGGGGCGACTTGACGACAGCGACGGCCACCCACTCGCCCGGAGCATCCATGACGTAGTGCCCCACCGATCGCCCCGGCCCCGCTGGCTGAAGATGCAGTTCACGGGTCTGTCCATCTGGTCCCAGTAGTACCGCGGCTGCTGAGGGCAGCACGTTCTGCGTAGAAGCCGCCGTCGCTTCCAGGCTCACTTCAACACGTCCGCCGTCACCCTCTCGAACCTGCAAGGTCCACACTCCGTCGTCCGGTGCCGGCCGCAGCCACCGCACGAGATCCGTCCAGAGACGCTCGCGATCAGGCCAGTTGTCCCAGATCGGCGTCCAGGCGCCGCTGGGCGGCACGGTGATCACCGCAGCTCGTCCATTGCCGCGTTGCCACCATGCCACGAGGGGGTCTGCGCCACCAGCCGATGACACAACCCAGGGCGTCGAGGCGAGATTCGCCCGCGGTGCGGTCAACACATAGGCCTCGATCGGCGGCGGCAATGGGCAGCCCAGCACCGGGCCAGCCGAGGCGCCAGTCACGGCGATGGCAAACTCGCCTCGCTGGATCAGGGTCCGAGTGGCCAACTGTGACGCTTCGATAATGATCTGCGGCAGTTGTGATGGATCGTCGACCTTGTGGAACTGTCCGCCCGTGGCCTGCGCAATCTGCTCCATACGGGCGCTATCTTCCACGCGACCATGACCCCCCACCTGCACCGTGGTCACGGCGATGCCGAGTTCCTGCATACGCATCAATGTCGCGACGGCCGGGGGTTGTGGATCACCGTCGGAAATCAAGACAACGTGCCGTTGGCCAGCATCAGCCGCCTCCAAGGCGTCCAACGCCGCGCGCATCGATGGTTCGAGATCCGGCATGTCCCCGTATCGAAGACGCCTGGCCGCCGCCAATGCCTCAACACGGTCACCTGCCTCCTGCAACGGGAGCGCCCAAGCCACATCGCCCGATCTGTTGGCGTATTCGACAATGCCCACCAGATCCAGTGACGACAACGCCTCGATCGCCGTTTCACAAATGCGCCGCCCCCAGTAGTTGCCGCGCTCCATTTCACAGGAGTGCATGATCAGCACCAACGCCCCACGCCGCAGTTGCCGCTGGGCCGGCGGATCCAGTTGCACCGGCAGTACCTTTTCAACTTCAGAGCCGATCCAGCCACCGGCACCTAATGCTCGCGCACCCCCGGTCATCAACAGGCCACCGCCGGTTGCTTCGATCCAAGAACGCAGCGCGGCGTCCACATTTGGAGGAAACGCCCACCTCGGTGTATTGACCAGCACCACGGCATCGATCGCCGCCAGCGAGGCCGTGCCTTGCGCCAAGTCAGATGGGCTGCCGGTACGCACATCAATTCCGTCAAGACGCAGCATGGCGGCAAGATGCACCGTGTCCAGCGGCGACTCGCCCACCAACAGCACGGAGCCAACAGAAGCTGGGAGCACCACCGCGCGCCCATGGTCGTTCTCAGGGGCGTCACCGGTTCGGTCATCCGGAAGCCACGTTGCTTCAATGCGAGTCAAGCCGTCTCCGGCAAGCACACGCAACGGCACCACCGTCACTCCATGCGACAGGCTCAAGTCAATGCCGGACTTCCCGTCGAGCCGCACAGGCACACCGTTGTGACGCACGACAAGTTGCCCCATTGCAGGCACGGCAGCGTGCAGCACCACTTCCACCTGCACCGGCGTTCCCGGCCGCGCCCGAGTGGGCGCTGCAATGCGTTCAATGCGCACATCTCGCTGACGATCTACTGGCAGCACAAGTACATCGATAGGCACTTCTGACTGCGCCGCCGCCGCTGCGAGCGAACCCACCGTGTCGAGCCCATCGGACAACACCAGAAGGCGATTGCGTGTGTCCTCGGGAAGCATGGCCTTGGCCAGTTCGATGCCGCGATTGAGATCCGTGGCATCGCGACGCCCGGGCGAAATGAGCAGCGACACTTCGGAACTGGGATCCGGCATGGCGCCGGGCACGGCTTGTGCAGCAACATGGATGACCGCCAGACGATCAGTCTCTGTTCGAGGTTCCGCCTGCGAAGCAGCATTGACCCACTGCACGGCCGCCTCCAAGCCCTGTGCCGAAATCGACCGGCTGCGGTCCACGATCACCGCGACGGTGACGTCGTCTGTGCCGCGAGGAAACAGTGGTTGGGCAAGTGCCAGTGTGAGCATGACCAGCAGCAAGCCGCGTGCTGCACACGACAACCACGCCCGTGTCGCACCCAACCGTGGCACCAGCCGATACGCCGACCAGACCAGCGGAACCAGCAGCACCAGAAGGCACAACGCCAGAGGATGCTGCAGCATCACCATGCCAGCGCCTCAAGTTCGATGCGCAGCACTCGGTCATGTCCGGAATCAACCAGGTAGGCCACGCCGGCATCTTCGTCGATGGAGACCGACCATGGGGTACGCAACTGCCCTAGACCATCTCCCCACCCGCCCCAGACCCGGGTTCGCGAGCCGTCCGGAGCCAGCCGGCGAAGCACATGGCCACCGTACTCCGCAACCAGCAGATCTCCGCCGGGCAGTACTGCCAACCCGTAGGGATATCGCATGGCCCCACCAGCGTTGACCACCTGAAGGACCTCTCCCGTATCGGGATCCAGCAGCTGCAGCCGGTGATTGCAGGCGTCAGCCACCCAGACCATGCCTGTGGCAGTCACCGCCAATGCCTGTGGTCGTCGAAAGGCGCCGACAGCCTCTCCGCTGCCACCGATCGTGCGCTCAAGCATGCCATCCGCCCGGAGCACCGCCACATGGTCGTCGCCGCCGTAGACGCTCACGACCACCCGGCCATCATCGAGCAAGGCCACGTCGCTGGGTGTGACGAACTGCGCCGCATCCGGCACACCTGTACCTGCAAGCACATCCACCGCGCCATCCACCTGCACCCGAAGAATCCGCCCACCGTGCGTATCCGCAATGAGCGCCGTGCCATCCAGCGCCCGAACGACCCCAGTGGGATATCCACGACCGACCAGTGGTAGCTCCACAACCTGCGTGCCGCCATCGCTGATGCGCTGCAGCCGGCCACTGCGGTCGATCACCAGCAACTCGCCGTGTCCCGCATTGGCGGCGCGAGGCGTCACGAATCGACCGGGTGCCGTGCCGGGGCCACCGATGACTGCGGCAAAGGGCACACGCGGCAACTCGGGTTCGTTCGCCGTATCTGAAGCCGTATTGCTGCAACCTACAAGCAGAATGGCCGCAACACACAGTGCCGCTGCGCGCCGCTGTGAAGCACCCATCGATAACACAAGGCCAACCACCACCGACGCTGCCACGGCAATACCGGCGATCATCCACATGGCTAGCAGCACCGACTCCGGGCGCTGATAGTGCATGGCATCAACAAGACGGGTGACCAACGGTGGACCTTCTGCCGGCGGCGCAAGTCTTGCTTCCACGGCTGGTGCAAACAGACTCCATGCCAAGCCGACCGCTGCGGTTGCGAGCATGCCCTGCATCGTGGCCCTGCACGGACGCCACCACCGCGCCCCTTCAAGACGCCGCAGATCCGCTCGATCGCGCGGTTCCGATGCCGCAATGCCCCTGGCAATGAGCAAGGCCGCGGCAGATGGTGCCACCAGCAGCGCCGCCGCTCGACCAACGCCCCAGTCGCCCAGCCATACTGGGCCGACCTGCTGCAATGCACTCCACCCCGACGCAATCACAGCCGCCGGCAACAAGGCACACAGCAGCCACAACGCAACGGCGACATGCCACTGTTGCCCACTCCCATGACGCATCCGCCGACACATGGCCACCATCGGAACAAACAACACGGCCAGCACGACACCCACGCAGACACTTCGAAGCAAGGCTGCGACAACGGCGCCGAGCAGTCCGTCATCAACCCCTGTGGAAGGCAGGCCTGTAATCCAGCCCATCGCCAGTAAAGGCACTCCTGCGCTGGCCAGAAACAGTACGACCGCCCAACGTGGTGAGGCGTCGGGCAGCGCATCGGTGTTGTCCATGAGCCTGCCGGTCGCCCACCACCCACCGATCGCGCCCGCCAAGCACGGCACAAGCAGCACTGCAAGCGGTCCGGCGACCGCGGCGAGGCCCGCACCCAATGCCAGCCTCACACGCACTTCGGTTGCGGCTGTCACAACACCAGCAAGATCAAACGTGGTGGTCGCCAACAGCGAAATGGCGCCGACCAACGCGCCAGACGCAAGCCACATGGGCCACTCGGTGCGTAACACAAGCACGATACGTTGCACTCCCCCGGCGCCGATCTGCGCCAATAGATCTCGGCGTGCCGTGCTCACTTCGCCCACGACAGCGGTCAGTAACAGCGCCGCGATGGGCCACCCTGTCGAGACCAGCGCCGCAAGCAACAGCACGCTTCGCCCGTCGCCCGGCAGGTCCGGTGGCAGCAGCGCAAACCACACATAGAACACCGCCGCCGATGGCAGCATCGCCGGCGTCAGCACCAACACCAGGACGCGCCGGGGAGACGCTGCCAGCGCGGGCGCCACAAGACGCCCCAGTACGACCGAAACGATCGCGACCGCAGCACACCACCCCAACGTCGGAAGGACAAGGTCACCCGCCGAGTGCAATACGACCCCTGAAGAAGCCTCGCCCGTTCGACCGGCAATCGCCAGCAGCGGCAATCCGAGCAACACCATGCCCACCACGCACAACACGATCCCCGGAAGCATGATCAGGACGCCTCGGCGTGCTGCCGCAACGCAAGCAGGACAGCCTGCAGCGTCTGCTCGTGTGACCGCGCCGCCTGTGCGTGATCTACGAGCACGAGATCCTCAATGACCAGTTCGGGAAAGGCCTGCTGCACATCGAGCTGCAACGGCATGTTCCGGGACGCTGACGCGGCCAGCAAAGTGGCTGCACGCGAGCCCAGCAACCAGTCAACCAGTCGCTCGCCGCCGGCTCGATTGCGAGCCCCGGCAAGAACAGCGACCGCATTGGGTGTCACAATGGCGCCGCTGTGGTCGTCGTGGAACAACCGTGGCACGACCATCTCCACGCGTACGCCACGTTGCTGAGCCGCGATGACATCGTCATAGTCTGTACACCCGAGTACTGCCTCGCCCCGAGCGACTGCCGCCACCGTTGCGGCATTGCCACCTGGAAGCACACGCACGGCGCCGCTTCGCAGTTGCTCGAGCACTGTCTGCCACTGTGCTTCAGAGACGTTCTGACGTATCGCGGTGAAATGGCCACTGGTCGTGCCGAACCGCGGATCCGCCAGCGCGACATCCCCGTGAAAGCGGGGCGCAAAGACCTCAAGCCAACTGGTTGGAACAGCCTTGCGTTCCAACGTAGCCGGGTCAAACACCAACACACGCGGTCGTGGAGAGAACGCATGCCACGTGTGCTTGGCGTCACGCCACTGCTCCGGCCAGTCACCGGTGCGTTCCGTCAAGACGGCCACGCAGAGATCCTCTTGCGCAAGTCTTGCGATCTGCGCGACTTCGGACGACCAGAACACGTCTGCCACCGGTCTATTTTGCTCGCCGCGAATGCGCTGGGCCAGCCCTGTGGACTTGAAGGCCTCGGTGTCGCCCACCATTCGCACAGGAATGCCCGTGTCACGTTCGAAGGCGTTCAGAAGCAGCCGAGCAATAGACTCATCGGCGGACACGTAGACCACAACGGGCGCCTTGGCCCCTGCCCCACCGGCGACGTATGGAGCGGTCCCGTCACACCCTGTTGACTGCACCACAAGCAGACTCAAGATGGAGAAGACCACAGCACAAAGCGATGCGGCGAACAGGCGTCGGCTCACGAATCGCCCTCGGTGACTAGCTCGGGGGCCGATCGAGTCGAGGAGAAGAACCTTCGGACGGCTTCCTGATACCGCGCGGGAAGACGTCGCAACGCTTCCGGTGATGGCGCACCGGGTGAGGCAACCGGCATCTGGCCAAGACCCACAGGCGCCACGGGGGCCGTGCCAACTTGACGTGCGCCTGGTGGCGCCGACTCGGTGTCGATGATCTCTGCACCTTCGTCTTGCGTGGCCTCCGGTGCTGTGGGCGTGCTAGCATCAGCCAACTGGCTGTCGTCCTCGCCCACCATGGGCCCGGTGTTGAAGCGTTGGCCGGCCCCAAGACCGTTGCAGTTACCTGCAGCGGAGTTGCACGCCGAACTGGCTGAAGAAGCACAGTCCCTTTGCCCCTGACACGCCCCCATCTTCTTGCAGGCCTGCCCCGGCTTGTCGCACTGCCCGTTCTGGCACTTCCGTAGATCGTCTGCCAACTCCTGCAGCGCTTGTTCGGCCGTCCGCGATGGCGGCGTACCGTCGCCTTGACGGGCTTCGCGCAGGGCCTTTGCACGTGCCGCGGCACGGTCGAGATCCCTAGCAAGACCGCCCATGGCCGAGCGACGCTCGCCGCTGGAAGTTGACCCACTGGTTGAAGCTGCCAATGATTCCAAGGCGCTTTCCGCCGCTTCGAAGTCGCCTGACGTGAGTGCTTCACGCAGCGCGTCGACATCTGGTTCACCGGTGGTCGCGGCGCTCATGTTGCGCAGCGCCTCGCTGATGTCGCTGGCTGAGAGCACGGCGACACTTTGCTGGACAAGTTCAACGGCCTCCTGCAACTGCGTAATGCGACGCAGCGCCTCCAGTTCGATGGCCTCGGCAGACTCCAGTTCGGGCATGGGCAGTTGGGCCTGCTCAAGTGCCTTGGCTATGGCTTCGTTGTCCGGTGCCAACGGCGACACGGCGTCGATGGCTGTGGCCAACTCCGCCGACACGCGGTCACGGGCTTCATCTGCCATCACCTTGGATGCCGGTTCGCCTGCAATGATCACCGCCAAAAGCACGACGGCCAGACCAGTTGGGAACCCGCGCGTCCACTGCAGCGGCAGCGCCCGTCGCACGGTGCCACCGTTCACGCGTCCGGCGACAGCACGTTCAGCCTGTGCAATGGTGCTCAGTGCCATGGGGGCATCGCTGTCAGCGGCATCCAGCGCGGAGCCGAGACGGTCGTCAAGGCCCAGACCATGATCCAACGCCAATGCCGCGTCTGTGGCAGCAACAGTCCAAGGACGCGCCTGCACCAGTACGGCAACAACCAATGCCCCACTCGCGACGATCGACACGGTGGCCCAATCCACGGGCAGCACACCCAGCCGTTGCAGCACTGCCAACAGCATCGCCACGCCAGCCACCGGCCCGAGCCATCGGCACAGCGCAGCAACACAGCGCACCGACCAGAGTCGATGGCGACCTTTCCGAAACAATGTGCGAATGTCATCCGGCACAGCGTTCACCTCCGCCGCATCGAGTCTACCCGCCACGAGCCGTTCTGGACGTACCCAGTTGGACTCCAGGGCCACCTTGAGGCCGCTTGAGGGCAATCCAGCCCGTACAGGCCGCCGCGCCCACCAGCGCAATCGCCACGGACGTCGATCCCAACGCCCACCACTTCACTGCTCCCAGCGGGTCCGGAGAGAGCGCCCAGTCACCCGGTGCGCCTTGAAGTGTCCAGTCGCCCGGTGTCTCAATGTCGAATCGGGCAACCGTCAACCAGCCCTTGGGGCCCAGCGTGACCCCGCCCTCGACCACCATGGGCTCATCGGCGCGCGTGAATCGAATCTGGCGCGTCGTCGGACCCGACTGCAGCACCTCACCAGACGGCGCCACTGCTTGCGGACGCGACCACGAAGCAACTTGATCAGCGGGAATGGCTGCGCCACCAAGAACGCCACGCCACAGCATCCACGTACCGGGTTGGTCCACAGTGAACGAACCGCCACCTGGAAGTTGCACGTCTTGCAGTTGAATCGCGGCCACCGATCTGTTGAAGCCCAGCAGAATGGAGCCGATCGCGCCAGCCAGCAGGGCCGCCGCAACACTGATCAATCGACGATTCACGACCCCATGACGCCGGCCTTGACGAGCGCCTCAAGCAGTGCTTGGCGGGCCTGCCCCAGATCTCCCGTCACGCGTCCACCGGAGGCGTGCACATGACCGCCCCCGCCCAGATGCGAGGCAACGTCCCGCACGTTGACGAACGGACCGCCGGTCCGCTTTGGCGGCTTGGAACGCAGCGACATTTTGACGCCGTCTGGCGGGTCCTCGGTCAGCAGCGCGCTGAACTCGACACCGTCCACAACCAGCGGCTCATTCACCAAGCCCGTGAGTTCGTCGCGACGACCCCCCGTCGCTGTGAAGTCATCCGCCTTAAGTTTCATGATGGCGCCGCGTCCGTCGGCGATCCACTCGATCGAATCCAGCAGTCGCGCGAGCAGCGCCAGACGCTGCGGGCGTGCCGTTTCCTCGATCATTCTGTGCAGACGATTCTTGTCGACGTCGTGTGCGAGCAACTCCGCCGCTGCCGAAAACGCCGCGGCGTCGGCATTGGCCTGCCGGAACCAGCCGGTATCTGTTGCCAGTCCTGCAAACAGCGCTTCGGCCACCGAGTCGTTGCCACGCCCAAGATCGACGCCCATGGCCTGCAGCACGCGCAGCACGATCAATGTTGCTGAAGCAGCACTGGCATCAATCAGTCGGGTGTCGCTCATTTCTTCGTTACCGCTTGCATGGTGATCGATCACCACGACTCGGTCGTGATTCGCTCGCAACCAGGGTCCAAGCATGGACACTTGCGTCCACGCGCCCGTATCGACGACCACGATCAGATCCGGCGTGTCATCGGGCACCGTGTCACCAAGTTCGAACACCCGAATGGCCGTGTCGCCGACAAGCCGAGTCAATGGCTCGGGTACTGGCCCCACCAGCCACCCTTCGGCTTGGCCATGCACGCTCAGACCGCGCACGATCGCCAGCACGGAGCCGATGGCGTCGCCATCGGGCTTGGCGTGCGTTACACAGATGACGGACGTCGCCGACTCCAATCGAGCCGCCAAGTCGTCCACGGAAACAGTGCTGTCCCAACTCATGGGGCGAAAGCGTAGTCGGCCAGCGAGCAGGCTGCTCGAACCGCCTCGATATCGCGATGAATCAACGCCAGCAACGCATCGGTGTCACTGCAGGCCACCTGATCGCGCAGCCAGCGATGCAGCTCCAGTTCCAGTGTCCATCCGTAATCGTCAATGGCGCCGTTGAAGTCCAGCAGATGGGCTTCAACCGACCGATGCTCGTCGCCGAAGGTCGGATTGGTCCCGATACTGATCGCCGCGGGCACACGCTGGCCATCGGGCAACACGCCGACGCCGGCGTAGACGCCGTCCAACGGCACGAGCAAGTCACTGGTCGCCACATTGGCTGTGGGCACGCCCAACAGTCGACCCCGCTGGGCGCCCTTGCACACGGGGCCATCGAGCACAAATGCCCGGCCCAACAACGTACCCGCCTCTCGCACTCGACCGGCGAGCAACAACCACCGCACCATGCTGCTGCGTACCGGCACTTGCACACCGTCGCCAAGTGTGGCCGTGCACTCGTCCACCATCTCCACAGACCAGCCATGCGTGCCTCCCGACGCACGCAACAGGTCCAGATCTCCGGAACGACCCTTGCCGAAACGAAAGTCGGCGCCTTCCACGAGCACGGTGGGCTGATGGGGCAACACATGTGTCTGCAAGAACACCTCCGCAGATTGGTCGAGAAACGCCCGGTCAACGGCAATCACCTGCACCTGATCAGCTCCGGCAGCCAACAACAACGCCTCACGCCGCTGAACCGAGGTCAGCCGCTGGGCCGGAGAGTCGCCGCCATCGGGCTTTCGAAGCACCTCAGCAGGGTTAGGATCGAAAGTCATTGCGACCACAGTGCCCTCGCGACCGACCGCGAGCCGAGCCGCCTCGACCAAGGCCTGATGGCCACGATGGACCCCGTCGAACATTCCGATGGTGAGGGCAAACTGCGTGGATGTGGATCTGGGCATGAATCGTCGTCCGAGGCTGTCGTCACAGGCCGTTGTCGAGTATTTTACGCGGATGTCCACCGGCATCCCAGAATCGTCCCCTCCGACCGATGAACAGCACTCCACCGAGGTTGTCGACAACCTGCTTGAAGGCCTCCGCCGTACCTCCGATGAGGTCGTGCCCTGGTTCCTCGAGCAGATGCCACCGGTCTACTTTCAGGACACCGATGAACCCACGCGGCTCTCCCACCTGCGTGCCATCGTGGCCGCACGCGCTTCCGGTCGCCCACTGGAACTCACATTGCGCAGTGAAGACGGCTCGCAATGGACCAGCATGCGGCCGCTGGATTACCCCGGCGTGCTCGCCGAACTTGTCGCCGAATTGCCACACGACCAACCATTGCGATCGGCAAAGATCCATACCTCCGCCGACGGCACGCTCGTCATCGACACCTTTGAGTTCGGCGACGTCGCCCCTTGCGACCTGAACGACCCGCCACAGGCTGCCAAACTTGAAGAGATGATCGCCTACGCAGCCACGGCAATGCCCGAGTGGTCACCCGAAGACATCCGAGACTACTGCACACGATGCGCCGCCGACTATGTGCTCACCATTACGCCGTTGCGCATGACCAAGCACTGGAAAATGTTCCAGGCCATCACGAACACTGACAGTACGGACCTGATGCTGGAGCCGGAGGGTGATCCCACGCGTTGCCGCATTTCGGTGGCCGTGGCGAACTCGACACGCCGCGTCATGCTTGAACGCATCGCGGAACGATTGAGCCATGCAAACATCAATATCCACCGGGCCCACCTGGACACGGTGAGCGACGGCGACAATGGATCGATTTCCTTCCTGGGCTTCGTGGTGACCAGCCCGGATGGTGGCCCGATCGATCCAAATGGACGCGTGTGGGCACGCGTTCGACACGATCTCAAGCGCAGCAAATGGGTGGACCGTAGAGCCATCGACCTGTCGCAGCGCAGCGAGTCGATCGACCTCACGCATGCAGAACTCGTCACAGCGCTGTGCGACCTCTCACACCAGGTGCTGTGCAAGAAGAATCGATACGCCTTCACATCTGACCGCATTCGATCACTGGCTGTCGACAACGTCTCACTGACGCTGGCGATCTGCGATCTGCTGCTGGATCGCTTTCAGCCCGATCACCCGCTCGAGGATGACATCTTTACGTCACGCGTTGCGGGGCTCACCGACCGCATTGAAGCCGACGTCGATCTGGAAGATGCGAGAATTGTGCTGCACGTCATGATTGACGCGGTGTCCGCCGTCCTGCGGACCAATGTCTACCTTGAAGACCGCTACGCACTGTCGATGCGGCTCGATCCTGCCTTCCTGCAATGCGACGCACGACCAGACCTTCCCTATGGCGTGTTCTTCGTACACGGCCGTGGCTTCAACGGCTTCCATGTCCGCTTTCGTGACATCGCCCGCGGCGGCGTACGCGCGGTCGTCCCCCGCAGCACGGCGCAGTTTTCGCGAGAGAGTGAACGGCTGTACGACGAGGCGTTCGCACTTGCCTCTGCCCAGCAGCTGAAGAACAAGGACATTCCCGAAGGCGGCTCCAAAGCTGCGATCCTTGTGCACCCGGACGAATCCGCCAACCGCTCGGTCAAAGCCTTCGTCGACAGCCTGCTCGATCTCATCACGCCCGATGAGTCCATCCGCAGCCGTGTCATCGATCGCCTTGGTGAACCTGAACTTCTTTACCTGGGCCCGGACGAGAACATCACCCCCGGTCTCATCGACTGGATCGTCGAGCGGGCCCGTCAGCGCAAGTACGGCGTCCCGACCGCGCTGATGAGCTCCAAGCCTGGCGCGGGCATCAACCACAAGGAATATGGCGTCACCAGTGAAGGTGTGGTCGTCTTCCTCGAAGTCGGCCTGCGTTGCATGGGCATTGATCCGCGACAGCAACGATTCACCGTAAAGATGACCGGCGGCCCCGACGGCGACGTGGGCGGCAATGCGATTCGCATCATGTTCCGCGAGTTCGGCAAGAACGCCTGCATTGTCGGCATCGCCGACGGCAGCGGCTGTGCAGAAGACCCCGAGGGCCTTGACCATACAGAACTCATGCGCCTGGTCGACGCCGAAGCAGCCATCGCCGACTTCAATCTGAAGCGGCTGAGTACTGCCGGAGGTGTTTGGAAAATCGACGACGCCGACGGCGTGCGGCGCCGCAACACCCTGCACACGCGACTCGCCGCAGATGCCTTTCTCCCCTGTGGAGGACGCCCATCCACCATTCATGACGGCAACTGGCATGACTTCATTCATGGAGAAACGCCCAGTAGCCCGCTCATTGTTGAAGGCGCCAATCTCTTCCTGACGCCAGATGCACGCACTGCTCTGGCCGATGCTGGCGTCGTGATCTTCAAGGACTCTTCCGCCAACAAGTGCGGCGTGATCTGCTCGTCCTACGAAATCATCGCGTCCATGCTGCTGTCGCCCGACGAGTTTCTAAAGGTCAAAGACCGGTTCGTTGGGGAAGTGCTGCAGAAGTTGCGCATGCTTGCGTCTCTTGAAGCCCAGCAGTTGGCCCGCATGCTGCGACAACAGCCCGGCCTGCACCTGCCCGCTGCGAGTGTCCGACTGAGCCGAGCCGTGATTCGTACGGCTGACGCCCTCGAGGCCGCCATGGGGACCATGTCCACGACCGACCGCACCGCCCTGGACTCCATCATTCGCGACCACATGCCCGCTGTCCTGCTGGAAGTTGCCGGCGACCGCATTGAGGGGCTGCTGCCGGAGTCCTACCAACGATGGCTCGTGGCCAAGGCACTGGCCGCGAGAATCGTCTATCGCGAAGGCATGGAAGCGGTCGAGGCCATCGACGTGAGTTCGGTTGCCGCCCTGGCCGTGGGCTTCCTGCACCGTGAACGCCGACGCAACGAACTGGCCGATGCCGTCGAGTCCACTGCGCTGAGCGATGCCGCTGAAATCGCGGACCTGCTGCGACGCACAGCCATCATTCCCACCATGCGACCTGGTGAAGGGGACGGGGCGTGAGCCTTCTCCTTGCAGCGCTGGTGGCCCTGCTCGGCGGTCAGCCGGGGGCACGAGTCATCGTGCACATCGATCATCTGCAGGTGGTCCGAGGTGTCGTCACCCTCGAAGACGCTGATGGCATGCATATCAAAACACTTGAGGGCGAAGATGTGCTGGTGGACCCGGCTACTGCGTTCAGCGTCGTGCGACTGTTCGATGTCGACGCGCCAGAGTCCGTCATTGTACACATGCGCGATGGACGTCGCATTCGCGGCGAACTGCACGCCGATGACTGGGGCCATGTGAAACTCGATGTACACGGCGTTCGCCTCACGCTGTCTCGCAATGATGTGGCCTTCGTCCGGAAGGCTCCCGACATTGAAGCGCTGTACCGAAGTTCTCGTGCTGCCATCAAAGACGACGATGAACACGGCCGCATGGCACTGGCTCGCTGGCTCGTTGGACAACGGGCTTGGGCTCTAGCTGAGCTGGAACTCGCCGACATCGTTATACGTTTCGACAACATTGAAGCGGCGCGATTGTTGCCACGAGCACGTGCACAGGCAGCCGTCGCGGTAACAGTCGACAAGCCGGCGAAGCCGGATGCACCAAAAACTGACAATGCCAACAACGCCTCCGACGGGAGCCCGACGGTACCGGTCGATCCGCCCAGACCGACCGAGCCCGAGCCGCCAGCGCTTCCCAAGCCACGAGAGGCCGGCCCCTCCGCCAATGTTGGACTGCCACCGCTGCCTGATCCAACGCTGGTGCAACTGGTCCGCGTGATGGAACTGGACCCGACCAACCCGCCAATAATCCGAGTGACCGACGCCACCCGACGCCGATTGCATTTGGGCTGGGGCGGCTCACGTCGGCTGCCGGATACGCCAGAGGCGCTTCAGGAGTTGCTGGCACTGCCGCACGCCGAAGCTCTTCGCTTGCTCTTCGATCTGCGGGCCAGGCCGCTGTACGGTGAAGTTCAGGTCCCCGAAATCCCCCCAAGCCTGAAACGCTTCAACGACGATGTTCACGACAGCTGGCTCACGTCGCGCTGCGGCACCTCTGCCTGCCACGGCAGCCCGGACGCCGGACGATTCCGGCTGTACTACAGCAGCCGTATCAACGACCGCCTCCGCACAGCCAACCTGCTGCAACTGGAAACCACCACCCTCGACGGCGAGAAACTGCTCGATTGGACCACTCCAGCAAACTCGCTGCTCATCCAACACGCCCTGCCACGAGCCTCCGCTTCAAACCCGCACCCGCGCACCCGTGGCTGGCGTCCAGTCCTCAATGGCGACCGCCTCGAAGCAACACTGCGTTGGATGCGGTCCATGCGCACCCCACGACCCAAACACGCGTGGCCCCCGGAACAGGCATGGCCCCCCGGCCAGGACGACCAAATCCTTCCACCACCTGCGGCCACGCAAGCTCAGTAGTGTGCGATCGTGCCTTCTGAAAAGGCTCTTTGCGACAGTCGCTCAACAACGTAGAACTCGGGATGTCATACCTTCTTCACAAGCTCAAACGCCGGCTCCTGAATCTAGCGCTTGCAGTTATCAAACGCCATGTTCAAGGCCAGCCGAATCTCTTTGTGTATACGTATGATAGAGAACGTGACAACCTGACACCGATCACCTGGAAGGCCCGAGGTGTAACAAATCAGGTTGACGGTGCAGCTGGTGAAACGAGTGATGCGAGCGGCCTTGGCCGCTGCGTGGACGTTGAAAAGAAGGTCGTTGTGGACGTTGGCGCAAGCCTCGGACTCACGGTTGCCCATTTCGCAAAGACGGCCAGAGTCGTCTACGCCCTAGAACCTCAAGTTGACAACTACGCCTTCTTATTGGATCAGATCAGGATCCGCGCACTGGACAATGTCGCGCCCTTCAATCGTGCCATATCTGACTTCAATGGCAAGGCGGCGTTCTTCAATCGAGAGTCTCATGGTGTCCACTCCCTGGGCGATCACAACAAAGGAAAAGTGCTCTCTCACTCTGAAGTTAAGGTCATCACTCTGGATGACTTCTGGAAACAGGAGATACGCGAGCAGATCGGACTGCTGAAAGTGGATGTCGAGGGTTTTGAAACCGAGGTGTTCAGGGGCGCGAGTCACCTCTTGAAGAACAAGTTGATTGACTCGATCATCTTCGAGTTCAGCCCCCGCATTCACACATTGAGGGGCATACCGATTGACGCGCCGTTGGAGATTCTCCTCCAACATGGCTACAACTTGTTTAGGGTCGATGGAGCGCCTTTTGAACTTGACCTCCAGCACCTTCCAAAGGTCTGTGATCTGATCGCGCTGCCCGCCCAGCCTCGCTGCGACGCCCCAGCCCAATAGCAACACCGTCAAGAAACAGGTCCCCACCCAAAGCCAGCAGACGGCACACCTACAGAGCCCCCCGTTGACATTTTTCCCCGGAATCCAACCCACCACCGGCCTCGATGCCCCCTGGCATCCTGCCCACAATCAACGTGACCCGGCAGAGGCCAACATAGGTGCCGCCCAGAAGGCCTCCCCGGAATGATTGCATGACGCAGACCCGGACGAACCCGCAACCCTTCGAATAGACTGCCCCCATGCGCATCCGCACCATTACGCTCTCGACCCTGACGCTGGCAGTAGCCCTCGCAGGCTGCACCAACGAAGCCGCTGAACAACGCCGAGCCGCCGTCAAGGTCATCGACGCCGCCCAGACCCGTCTGGAAATGATCCCGTTTGACCTTCCCGCCGCCGCCGCCGAGGCCACCCAAGTGCTCGCTGACCTGCGAGCCGTCGATGCCCCCGCAGGCGCCCTTGCCGGCATGAAAGGCGCACTGTCCGCCCGCGCGGAAATGATTATTGCCGAAGCGGCCCTGGACGCCGCACGCACCGATCGCCGCAGCGCCGCCCAACTGACAGGACGCATCGAAGCACGTCTACTCGCCGTCGCCGACCTCCAGCGCTTTGTAGACCATGCGCCCTTCCGAGCAGAGAACCTCGGCGTCGCCACACTGCAACAGGATGTCGACAGCCGCGTCCAGCTGATCCGAGCCTTGGACGTACAGGCTAGGCAGTTCCAAGACACCGTCGACGCCCTGAAATCTGTCCAACGAGAAGCACAACTGCAAGTCGTCGACGCCCGAGAGCATGCCTTCCAGATGCGCGACACCGCACTTGAAGAGGCTAGCGCCGACTCCATTGGTGCCCTCACACACTCCGGCCAGTTGATCGCCGAGCTTGCTCCAGAGGAGTCACGACTCGATGAGTTGGACACGGAAATCAAAAACACCCTGACAGCCCTGGAACAGTTGCATCTGCTGATCGATGGTGAAACCGCCACGATCGAAGCCATCGAAGTCGAACATGAGGCGATCGACAGTTTCATCCAGGCCCGAACAGAACAGGTCGCGGCCGTTGAAGCACACATCGCCACACTGAAGCAGGACCTTGTGGCCGACGCTGCATCACTTGCGTCGCTGGAAGCAGGCTCCCTGACATCGTCTGCGGCGGACGCCATGGGGCACTTCGAAGCTGCAGCAATGCAGGCCCAACGTGCCGCCCGCGCCGACAGGCGCAACGGTGGCGCCGATCTAGTGCTCGCCGTCGCTGCCCGGCAGGCAGCGCTGGGCGTCGTCACCAGCCGACTGCAGTTGTTGAACCGTGCTTCCACTGTGTTCAACGTGCTCGCAGCACAACCCAATCTGCCCGATGCCGCAACCTGGCGAGAGCACGCCCGCACGCTGAACACCAGCCGAGATGCTGCACTGCAGCAAGCGGTCGAAACAGCCGACGCCGCCATGGAAGCAGCCGAACAACTGGATGACGACGTGACGTCAGAAGCCATTCGCGCCAGGATCGGCACGCTGCAGGCCGCATTCGCTGGCCGTGCGGTGAGCGCTGCTGCTGTCGCTGCGCCGCCAGCAGTGCCCACCACGCCTGCGGCACCTCCACAACAACCGACAGATCCCTCTGACGGCTGACGCACCGAGCGTCACTCACCTCGTAGCGGCGTCCCGCACCATCTCAACTTCATTCGTATCGGCAGCGATGACATCCAACCTCGCCGCCGTTGCTGCATCTGGACCTTCATTGCGTAACGCAATGGCGGCATTGCGTCGCCACATGTCAAGTTTCGCCCGCGTCGCGGACGTCCCACCAACCGCAGCAATCCGGTCTTCGGCCGACCAGTCCAAGACCTCCAGCAACGCCAACGCCACGGCTCGGGAACCCGAAGAGGGCTCGACCGGCGCCTCCACTGTCCGTGTCGTCTGTTGGTTGTGCGGGCACACCTCCTGACAGATATCGCAACCGAAGATCCACGCACCCATGCCCGCATGCAAGGTGCGGTCAATGACGTCCCGGTGCTCAATCGTCAGGTAGGAAATGCATCGCGTAGCGTCCATGGCAAAGGATGACAGCGCATCGGTCGGACACGCGTCAATGCAACGCGTACAAGTGCCGCATGGATCCGTGGGAACGATGGCATTCGGTTTGATCTCCAACGTCGTCACGATTTCACCCAGCAGGATCCATGATCCGACACCCTGCTGAATGAGCATGGTGTTCTTGCCCACTGCACCGATTCCGGCAGCCTCTGCCACCTCACGTTCCAGCACAGGCGCCGTATCCACACACGCACGAAACTCATGCTCAGGCCAACGCGACTTGAAGGTGTCGCACAAGGCGTGCAGACGCTTCTTCATGCCTTTGTGGTAATCACGACCCCGGGCATAGCGGGCGATGCGGGCCAAGCCTGCAATTGATGCATCCGGTCCACCGGGATACCGGTCGGCCACGCACAGCACACTTCGAGCGTCAGGCAACAACTCGGTCGTGTCAACTCGAACATCAACATGATCTGCCATCCAGGCCATGGAGCCATGCCGCCCGTTTTCAATCCACTGCTCGAAGAACGCTGCACGCTCCGCACGCCCGGCCCGAGCAATGCCAGCTGCTGCAAACCCCGCATCCAAGGCGCAGGTGACAAACTCGTCGGCGGCGATCAGAACGTGGCTCCGTCATCAAGCACTTCGAGATTGGCACGTGCTACATACAACGTGCGTGGACCCCAATCATCGAACTCGATCGTAGCCGTCGTACCTTGCGGACGTTGCAACACTCGTCGCACGATGCCTGTGCCGAAGCGTGGGTGCCGCACGTTGTCGCCGGGCTTCACGCTGGCGTGTTCACCCATCAACGGTGCGACGTCGCGAGAGATTCCCCATGGATCTTCGGGTTCGATAATCCGCACGGTTGCTGCAGGAATCTCCTCGAGAAACGCACTGCCGGCGGTTCGCTCACGCAGACCCCGCATGGTGCGGACCTGGGCACGAGACAAGGTCAGGTGACGCCGCGCACGGGTCATACCCACGTAACACAAACGCCGCTCCTCTTCCATCTGCTCCGAATCGGAACTGCTGCGAGCATGCGGGAGCAACCCCATTTCCAGGCCTGCGATCGAGACCACATCGAACTCCAACCCCTTGGCGGCATGCAACGTCATCAAGGTGACGGCCCCGACCTCCTGATCGATCGCATCGGCATCGCTGACCAGTGCGATCGACTCAAGCCACATGGCCAAACGACTGCGCAACGGCGGCGTGTCCTCTCCTGCAAGTTCCAGAAGTTCGCCATCACGGTCAGCCGCGGCACTAACGAGCTCCTCTAGATTCTCAAGACGCTCGAGTTCTTCTTCGCCGCCCGACCGCTTGTAGTGCGCCTCCATGCCCGACGCCGTGATAATGGACGCCACGAGGGCGGCAAGGTCCGTCTCAGGCAACGCTTCGGCAAGCGTACGGATCCATCCATCGAGCATGTCCAAAAAGGCAGAGACTGCCTTCTTACTGCGGGTGGCCAGTGCATCGCTTGCCACCACACGTCGCAAGGCCTCGACCATGCCAATGTCATCACGGGCGGCGACACGCTCCACGGTGTCCATGGTCGTTCCACCAATGCCCCGCGGTGGCACGTTCACGATACGACGCAGCGCCACGTCGTCGGCCGGATTGAGCACCAGCCGGATTGTTGCCAGTGCGTCGCGTACTTCCTTGCGGTCATAGAAGGCGGTTCCACGGGCGACCACATGGGGAACTTGCGCATCTCGGAAGGCCTCTTCAAGCACGCGGCTCAAGGCATTCATGCGATACAAAATTGCCATCTCCTTCCATGGCACATTGTCTTCTTCGTGATGGTTCTGCATGCGCTCGACGAGTTCCCGAGCCTCTTCATGTTCGTCTGTGGCCGTCAGCAGCAGCACCAGCTCGCCCTGCTCGCCATGGGCCACGTGCTCGCGGGGGATGTGCGTCTTGTTGTGCTTAATGAGACCGGCAGCGGCATCCACAATGCGCGCCGTGGATCTGAAATTGGTGCCCAGATTGACGACCGTCGCACCGACATATCGCTTCTCAAAGTCGAGAATATTGCCGATGTCGGCTCCTCGCCATGCGTAGATGGACTGATCAGGATCGCCTACTACACAGATGTTTCGGTGGCTTGAGGCAATGGAGGTCGCGATCACGAACTGCGCATGGTTGGTGTCCTGATACTCGTCAACGAGCAGGTTGGCATACCGATCGCTGTATTGGGCACGCAGGGCTTCGTCATCGCGCAGTGCGACGGCGAACTTCAGCAGCAGATCGTCGAAGTCAAGTGCATGTGCATTGGTGAGTATGCGTTCGTAGGCGCGCCAGGCGCGAGTCAGATTGCGCGTGTAGAAGTCGTCACCGGTGCCTTCCATGTCACCAACGGTGCTCAGCCGGTTCTTCCATGCACTGACGGAGGCCAGTACGGACGCCGGTGTCCAATTTCCGGTGGACAAACCCGCATCGGTAATCGCCTGCTTCATGGCTGACCGTTGATCGGTCGTATCCCATATGGAAAAGTCACGGTGTACGTTCGCACGCTCGCCGAGACGACGCAGTTGCGCAGCGGCGAACGAGTGAAACGTACTGATCGTAAGTCCGTCGATCGGATGACCGTGCAACAACGTCCGCACGCGTTCACGCATGGCGCCTGCAGCTTTGTTCGTAAACGTGAGCGCCAACACACTCCACGGTGCGCAACCGTCTTCCAATAAGGACGCAATGCGCCGGGTCACAACGGTCGTCTTGCCTGATCCCGGTCCGGCCAAGACAAGCATGGGGCCCGCTGGAGCGCTGACCGCCTTGGTCTGGGCTGCCGTCAGACCCTCAAGCAATGCGTTGCATCCGTGCATCGACGAATCGTACCCCACTGCTTGTGGTGGTCTGTAGGGGCTACCACAGGCACGAAACAACTTGTCCACCGGTTCAGACATGGCGCTTCAAACCCCTAACTGAGCATTGCAAGAGCCTTTGCGACATTTTACTTAAGTACCACCAGATTCAGTGGCCGAAGACCCTGTAGCCACAACATGTAGGGGTACTATGCCCCTCGCCGCTTGGGCAAGAGCCCAAACGGGCCCTGAAATGCCGGCTGAACTGGGTGCTGACCCGATTTTCACCGGAGCCGCTTTCACCGAAGGCTGCAACAGGGTGCATCGAAGTGCCGCAGGGCGCTTCAAACCGCATGCGTGCAGCGCGTCCGTCAAGGACCGCAGCCCTCAAGCGGCAGTGGGCGTTGGCACACCGGTGGGGTGTGCGAGCTCGGGAGACCTGAATGGACCGTGTGCTGCACACACGAGCCGGAAGGGACAGGACGCGAACAGTCGCAGCGAAGAACTGCAGCGACCGTCCGCACAAAGAAGGTTGGAAGTCCGAGCAACGGACGCCCAACAATCATGGAGGGAACGCGGCCATGGCCGTGCTCTGCGACGACCAGATCAGAGAGGCGATCGGCATCACGCCGCTCGCGGACGGTGTGCACCGTTCGGGCCAGATTTCCTACGGCGTGTCGAGTTACGGCTACGACGTGCGAGTCGGCACGAAGTTCAAGATCTTTACGAATGCGACCAGTGGCGGCACCGCCGTGGTCGACCCCAAATGTTTCACCGATGACCTCTTCATCACCGTGGACACACAGGACACCGAACGTGACCACATCATCATTCCGCCCAACTCCTTCGTACTGGCGGAGACGGTTGAGTGGATCGATGTGCCACGCGATGTCCTGGTCGTTTGTGTCGGCAAGAGCACGTATGCACGCTGCGGTCTCATTGTGAATGTGACCCCACTGGAACCGGAGTGGCGTGGCAAGGTCACGCTCGAAATCAGCAACACCACCCCACTGCCCGCCAAGGTCTACGCCAACGAGGGCATTGCCCAGATGGTATTTCTACGAGCAGAGCAGGTCTGCACGACCAGTTATGCGGACAAGCAGGGGAAGTATCAGGATCAAACCGAACTCACGCTGCCTCGCGTGGACTCTTGAAAGGCATTGTGCGGATGACCGCACCGTGTCATCACGAATGACGCATTGGACAGGACGGACAGACAAGGCAAACGAATGAAGATCAAACGACGATTCACTACAGAAGGGCAGGACGTCTTCTCCACAACAGAGTGGGAGAAGCGGTCCAGCAGGATTACCAACGCAGACGGCTCCATTGTCTTCGAAATGAATGACGCCTGGATGCCGAAGTCATGGAGTCAACTGGCCACGGACATCATGGTCAGCAAGTACTTCCGCAAGGCCGGCGTGCCGCAGGTCGACGACGACGGCAGCCCCGTGCTTGACGACGATGGCAATGCCACGGTGGGTCCTGAACGCAGTGCGCGGCAGGTGATTCATCGCTTGGCTGGCTGCTGGCGCGCGTGGGGCGAAAAGCACGGCTACTTCGACTCCCCAGAAGACGCCCAGGCCTTCTACGACGAACTCGCTTGGATGATGCTCAATCAAGTGTCCGCGCCCAACAGCCCGCAGTGGTTCAACACTGGTCTGAACTGGGCCTACGGCATCAGTGGTCCCCCGCAAGGGCATTGGATTGCTGATCCGGTTTCCGGGCAGACCCGGCTGGCCGATGACGCCTATTCCCACCCCCAGCCGCATGCGTGCTTCATTCAGTCAGTCGGTGACGATCTGGTGGGCCCCAACGGCATTATGGACCTGTGGACGCGCGAAGCACGTCTCTTCAAATATGGCTCAGGCACCGGCACCAACTTCTCGGGCATCCGCGGCGAAGATGAGCCGCTGTCCGGCGGCGGCCGATCCAGTGGCTTGATGAGCTTCCTCAAAATCGGCGACCGTGCCGCTGGCGCCATCAAGTCTGGCGGTACCACCCGTCGTGCTGCCAAGATGGTGTGTCTCGACGCGGACCACCCGGACATCGAAGCCTTCGTGAACTGGAAGGTTCGCGAAGAGCTCAAGGTTGCTGCCATGGTCGAGGGCATGAAGCAACTTGATGAGAGTCAAAGGACGCTCGCCAAGGACATCGGCCTCACGTTGGATTACGACTTCAACGGCGAGACGTACATGACGGTCTCGGGCCAGAACTCAAACAACTCCGTTCGGCTGTCGCATGAGTTCATGCGGTCCGCTGCCGATGGCAGTGACTGGAATCTGATTCGTCGCGTCGATGGCGAAGTCGCCAAGACGCTTCCCGCCAACGACCTCTGGGGCCAGATCTGCCGCGCCGCATGGCGTTGTGCCGACCCAGGCCTGCAGTTCGACAGCACGATCAACGAGTGGCACACGTGTTGTGACGATGGCCGCATCAACGCCTCGAACCCGTGCTCCGAGTACATGTTTCTGGACGACACGGCATGCAATCTGGCGTCGATCAACCTGATGAAGTTCTATGACGCCGAGCGTCGCGAGTTCGACGTGGATGGCTATGAGCACGCCATTGACATCTGGACAATCGTGCTTGAGATTTCCGTGCTCATGGCGGCGTTCCCTTCGCAGGCGATCGCCGACAGGAGTTGGGAGTACCGCACGTTGGGCCTGGGCTACGCCAATCTGGGCGCCGTGCTCATGCAGGCCGGCATTCCGTACGACTCCGAAGAAGGTCGGCACTTCTGCGGATGCATGTCAGCAATGCTGACCGGTCGGTCCTACGCCATGAGTGCCCAGTTGGCCAGTGAGCACGGCCCGTTCGATGCGTACGACCGCAATAAGGACACCATGCTCCGTGTCATGCGAAACCACCGGCGTGCTGCGCAAGGGGTTGACCGTGCGTCGACCGAGTGGGAAGGCCTTGAAGTGCGTCCGGTACCGATTGATCACGCCGTTGCGTCTTCAGCGGCCATGCACATCAGCAATGCGGCCGAAATACTTGCCAGTGCCGTGGACGGCTGGGACCGTGCGTTGGCACTTGGCGAACGACATGGCTATCGCAACGCTCAGGTCACCGTGATCGCGCCAACCGGCACGATCGGGTTGCTTATGGATTGCGACACCACTGGTGTGGAGCCCGACTTCGCCTTGACGAAGTTCAAAAAGCTTGCCGGTGGCGGGTACTTCAAAATCGCCAATCAATCGCTGCGACCCGCACTGCTTGCGCTGGGTTACCGTGAAGATGAGGTTACAACCATCATCCGCTGGGTCATGGGCACGCTCGATCTCGACGTCCCCATGCCATCCGACGATGGCGGCGAAGGCAGTGGTGACACGTTCCGTGATCTGCTGGTGGACCGCGGCTATACGGCCGAGGAACTGTCGGCCGTCATGGATCAGCTGCCGTCCGTCTTTGAGTTGCGGATGGCCTTCAATGCCTGGTCCATGCCCGAGGGCGTGCTTCGCAAGTGTGGCGTCACCAATCTCGAAGCGGCACAAGCCGACTCCAGCTTCGACGGCCTCACCGCACTGGGATTGACGCCCCCGCAGGCCCGCACGCTGAATCGACTGATCTGCGGCACGCAGGCGATCGAAGGTGCGCCGGGCCTCAAAGACGAGCATCTGCCGGTCTTCGACTGTGCCAGCAAGTGTGGCCCGGACGGCAAGCGGTTTATCCATGCCACTGGCCACATTCGCATGATGGCTGCCGCGCAGCCGTTCATCTCCGGCGCGATCTCCAAGACGATCAATCTGCCTAATGAAGCAACCGAAGCCGACATTGCAGAGTGCTACCAGATGAGTTGGGAGTTGGCGCTCAAGGCCAACGCCTTGTATCGCGACGGCTGCAAGTTGAGCCAACCGCTCAATACATCCTCCGATGACACCGTCCTCGACGCCGAGGAGGACGATGACGACGTCCTCGCTGCTCGTGAAGAGGTTGTGGGCGAAGTCACGACGGCAGCCGCCATGGCTGCAGAGTCAAAGGAAGTGACGTTCGTCGAACGGATCGTCGAGAAGATCATCGAGCGGCCCATGCGTCGGCGTCTGCCGGACACGCGTCGTTCGATCACGCACCACTTCAACGTGGCGGGTCACGAGGGCTATCTGACTGTTGGCATGTATGTCGACGGCCAGCCCGGCGAACTCTTCATCACCATGTCCAAAGAAGGTTCGACCATCGGAGGTCTGATGGATTCGTTGGGTACCGCGATCAGCGTGGCCCTGCAGTACGGCGTGCCGGTCGAGAGCCTGTGTACGAAGTTCGCCCATCAGCGCTTCGAGCCTCAGGGCATGACGACGAACAAGGACATCCCCTTCGCCAAGTCACTGGTCGACTACATCTTCCGGTGGATGGGTATGGAGTTCATCGAGGGCTATCGCGAAGCGAATGCTCCTGCCCGAGGCGGAACCGCGTCGGTGGAGGTCAAGGATGACGCACGCGTGCGATCGGGCGACACGTCTGATCGCGTCGTAGACGAAACCCGCATCGCGGATGCACCCAGGTCCAATCGGTTGACGGACACGAATGATCGTGCGTCCACCGCGATTGCGGCCTCATCATCCACTACGGGCAACATAGGTCAGGACGGCATGGTGACGCAGTCTGCGACGTCACAACTGAACGAGGCGCAGGCGGCGCTCATGGGCGACGCCCCGCCGTGTGATGGATGTGGCGCGATTACTGTTCGAAACGGCACGTGTTACAAGTGCATGAACTGCGGCAACTCGATGGGCTGTAGCTGATCGATCCGCATTAATGGAAACCCCGCGTTGCGAAGCTAGAAGCGCATCGGCGGGGAATGGTAAGGGGACGGAGCAGGAGGCCATCCGAACCACTAACGACCAACGGCTGAATGGATCTCGGCCAACATGGTCAGCAGACGATGGAGATGTCTGCCCCGTTCGATCCGCTCTTTGATCGACGGGACCATCCCCGATCCTGAACTGGTTCTGTCCAACCGGTTCACCACTTCTAGCACTTTGAAGGAGAACTCTCTCCTTCACTCTTCCCTCCCCCCGGGGCAACGCCCACCGCTGCTCCGGGGGTTTTTGTGCGCCCCAATACGAGGTGTCAGACTCCCTCGCTACACTGTGGCCCATGCTCGCCAGCACCGAACTCATCAACTACCTGCCCGTCGTCATGATCATCGCCATGGCCGTGGGCTTCGGCGTGGTGAATCTGGTCGCGACCCACCTGCTGGGCCCAAAACGCACCGGCGGTGAGAAAGGCGGCACGTACGAATCCGGCATGAACCCCATCGGCACGGCCCGACGGCGCTTCAATATCCGCTTCTACATCTTGGCCATGACCTTTCTCGTCTTCGACATCGAGATCATCTTCCTGTACCCTTGGGCCGTCGACTTCGCCCAACTGGAGCCCGGCTCGCCTCAAGCAACGCTCTTTCTGGGACGGATCATGTTCTTCATCCTGATGTCGATCATCGCGTACATCTACGCGTGGAAGAAGGGCGTCTTTCGGTGGGACTGACCCCCCGACCCGCCTTGGCCCTGTTCTTGGCCCTGGCCTGTTGCTCAGCGCCTTCCACGCACTACATTCCCCTGCATTCGCTCGACCAGTTCGAGTGCTATGGCGATGACGTCTGGCACATCGACAACGGTGTACTGGTCTTCGCCAAGGGCTCCAAGTACACCCCGCCGCACCGCTCGCCCCGCGCTATCGCCCTGCTCAAGAGATCGGTCGAGGGTTCCTACGTCATCGAGTGTGAAGCGATGCAGACCGGCCGCGATTACGGCCACAGGGACCTGTGCTTCTTCTTCGACTGGCAGGATCCGGCCCACTTCGGCTACGTGCACCTGGCCACAGAGGCGGATCCCAACAGCCACCACATCCAGATCGTGGATGGCGCAGACCGTAGTCCTGTAACGACCGAACGCACCGAAGGCGTCAACTGGGGCGCCAACGAGTGGCACGACATCCGCATCGAGCGCAACGTGCACACCGGGACCATTCGAGCATTCTTCGATGGCACGCTGGCCATGGAAGCGGTCGAATCTCGCTTCGGCGGCGGTCGCGTTGGACTTGGTTCCTTCGACGATCAAGGCCGCTTTCGAAACCTACGCATCAGCGCGTTGCAGTAAGTGCCCAATCTGGTCGCGACGCTTCCACCACATCTTCGCCTACAGACAATCGCCAGGCATGCAGCCGCGGTCCGGTGTCGGCATCGGGGCCTCCGTACAACGCATCGCCGACCAATGGATGCCCCAACTGCGCCAAACCAGCGCGGATCTGATGCCGACGCCCGGGGCCGACCAACTCGATCTCGATCAGGCCATCGCGGGCGTTTCGCCACTGACAACAGCCGATGGTCTTTGCCGGGCCGCTGTGCGACACGGTGACCTTCTTCGACCGCTTGTACCGACTGGCGAAGGAGTACTCGAAGCGTCCATGCCGGCCAATGTCGCCCGAGACCTGTGCGAGATACACCTTGCGAATTGCTGCGGCGACATCGCCTCGCCCGCTCATGGCTTCACGCAGGATCAACCGGGCCTCTTCGTTCGTGGCCACCAGCACGCAGCCACCGGTGAACTGATCCAATCGATGCACAAGCCCCGCCTCGTGCAGGTCGACGCTGGTGCTGACGTGCCCTCGCAACCATGACTCCAGATCCCGCACATCCGTTTCGCCGCGACCTGCCGTCGTATGCCAGCCGGCGGGCTTGTCCACGACGAGCCAGTCGTCGGTGCCGTGCAGGATGACCGGTTCAGTACACATGGAATGCAACACTCTATGCTGGCACCGTGTTGAGCGCCCTGCTGCTGTCGACCATTTTCACCGCCACGCCGATCTTCGACGGGATGTCGCTGGACGGCTTCACCGTCATCGGTCCCGAGGCCTGGGCCGTCCAGGACGGCACAATCGTCGGCTCCGGCCAGGACTTGAGTGAGCAGTCGTGGCTGTACTGGCCCGACACCGTCAACGACTTCACGCTCACGCTTGAGTTCAAGCTCGATGCGGGCAACTCCGGCATCAACTATCGCAGCCGTCCCGGTGGCGAGCACGGCATGACCGGCTACCAGGCCGACCTGGATGTAGAGCACGCCTATACCGGTGCGCTCTACGACCTGTCCGACCGCGCGCTCATGACGCCACGCGGCGCGAAGCGACGCTTCGGCTTTCAGGACAATCGTCAGGATCTGGGCACCTGCGGTGATCCCACAGCGCTCGTGGCCGACATCACACCTGGAACCTGGCACACGTACACCATCATCGCCGACGGTCCCCACCTGACCCACCGCATCGACGGACGCCTCATGTGCGAGACATGGGATGAGGATCCGGACAAGCACCACGTCGAAGGCGGCCTTGCGTTTCAAGTGCATCCTAGCGAAGACTGCCGCGTCGCCTTTCGCAACATCGAATTGGAACCGCTCGATCGCGCCGATGGCGTGCAGGTCCCACCGGGCTTCACCGCCGAGCGGTTGCTTGATGCCGGCGAAGGAGAAGGCTCGTGGGTGTCCATGGCCTTCGAGCCCGACGGCAATCTGCTGGTCTCCCCGCAGAATGGACGCATCCGACGCATCGACTTGAAGACACGTACCAGCGCCCCAATCGACATCGACATCGGCAACGCCCAGGGCATGGTGCATGCGTTCGGTGCGCTCTATGTGATCGTCTCTCGCGATCCGCCAAATGGAGGCCTGCACCGATTACGCGACACCGATGGCGACGGCCACTATGACGAGCACGACCACCTGGCGGTCTGGGGCAACGGTTCCGAACATGGGCCACACTCCATCAAGATCGGACCCGAGCCGTACAAGAAGGAACTCTGGATCATCCAGGGCAATCACACGCCCCTGCCGCCACGGGTGGATCTGGACCGCAGCCCGTTCCGGGGCTGGGCCGAGGACCTTCTGCTGGAGCGACAGTGGGATGCCAACGGGCATGCCGTCGGAGTCACGGCACCCGGCGGTGTGGTGTTGCGGACGGACCAGGATGCCAGGTCGTTCGAGATCGTCGCCGGTGGGCAACGCAATGCGTATGACTTCGCGTTCACGCCCGATGGCGAGTGCTTCGCCTTCGACAGTGACATGGAGTGGGACATGGGCATGCCCTGGCATCGTCCACCGCGCGTGATTCACGTGCTTCCCGGGGCTGACAACGGGTGGCGCTCTGGTACGGGCAAATGGGCGAATTGGTATCCGGACACGGTGCCTCCGGTGGCGGATACGCCGCCTGGCAGCCCCACTGCCGTAGTACACGCAGGCGACGGCGCCTTCGGCATCCAGTGGGAGGGCGTGCTGCTCCTGGCGGACTGGTCCTACGGCCGCATCTGGTCGCTGCGTCCCCGGAGTGAAGGCGCCTCCTTCCGCGGTGCAGTCGAGCTCTTTGCGCAAGGCCGTCCGTTCAACGTCAGTTCGATGCGCTTTGCGCCTGAGCCCGACGGTGCGCTGTACTGCATTACCGGCGGCCGCGGCACGGCATCGACGCTGTGGCGGATCGCCGCGGACAGGCCGTCGTGGATCCATCCCAGCGTGCTGCTGGCCTCTGCCACGGTCCAGCGACAGCGGCTCGAGACCCAGACCCTCCCGCTCGACGAGATCTGGTCCCATCTGGGTACTGGAGACCAGGCCATGTCGAATGCTGCGCGTCTTGCACTGGACAGGCACCCGGCAACGACGGTGCGTGACCGTGCACTTTCCGAACAAGACCCCGCCACCGCCGTCGATGCATGGACCTACCTGGCGACCCGGGGATCTCCCGCCGACCGGCAGGTCGGCATTGATGCGTTGCTTGCCGCGGCGATCGCGCAGCCTTACGTACAGGCCCCTGCCCTGCGTGCAGTTGCATTGACAATCCTGCGACAGGGTTCTGTTGATCCGTCCCGGGTGCTGCCCCAGCTCACCCAGTTGCAGGCCAGCGACAAACCAGACGTGCGCTATCACGCGTCGAAGGTCGCCACGTCGCTCGGTGGCGTGTCGCCGGCGTGGCTGTTAGAGCAGTTGGAATCCACTGACGGTGAGCAGGCGCTTCGGTGGGCGCTGCTGTCGCGATTGCACGAGGGTGACTGGACGCCCCAGCAGGAGTTGCACTACTTGCGTTGGTTGCGGCGGCATCAGGACGTGATCGGTGGCCGCAGTGCCGCCGGGTTCGTGCGGGCATTCGAGGTACGCTTCGTGCGCGACATGGACGATGAACACCGCGCCATGTTGCTTGGGCTGCTGGAGGCGGATGTCAAACCCCGCCCAGAACGCCCGACTCGACCGCATGTCGAACACTGGACGATCGACGTGCTCAGTGCTGCCCTGGTCGGTGCCCCGCCGGAGGAGGAGGCTTGGGGCGAGAAATTGTTCTTCGAGGCCCGTTGCGTGGAGTGTCACCGTTTTCGCGGGCGTGGTGGTTCGACGGGGCCGGATCTCACAGGTGTTGGCGGTCGCCTCAGTGAAGCCGATCTGCTGGTGGCCATGGTGGATCCCAACAAGGACGTGTCCGATCAGTACGCGGCGACCTGGATTGAGACGGACGATGGCCTGTTCACCGGTCGGTTGATCGATCTGGATGAGTCACGGGTCA